>Ga0265295_1005987_pt1 | contig 15027 bp, 15 predicted proteins | sample Munlansysbiofilm_FD_192503 | JGI IMG/M metagenome (GOLD analysis project Ga0265295, IMG submission 192503) | Leachate microbial communities from a municipal landfill in Southern Ontario, Canada - Methane capture system biofilm | ecosystem: Engineered > Solid waste > Landfill > Unclassified ... | reverse complement strand
GGGGCAGTCACGATATCAACTTCCTCGCTGACCACCGGCCCGGTGGGTGTTACGACTTCCAGATGAATTTGCGCCATGTACTCTTACCTCGTTTCAGCGGACAGATGTTCAGGCCTTGGCTCGCCCGGCTGCAGCCTTCTCGACCGCCTCGTCAATCCCGCCAACCATGTAGAAGGCAGTCTCCGGCAGGTCATCGTGTTTGCCTTCAAGGATCTCCTTGAAGCCGCGAACCGTGTCTTCCACCTTGACGTACTTGCCCGGGAAGCCGGTGAACACCTCTGCTACGTGGAAAGGCTGAGACAGGAATCGCTGGACCTTGCGGGCCCGGGCAACGGTCAACTGGTCTTCCTCGGAGAGTTCGTCCATACCGAGGATGGCAATGATGTCCTGCAACTCTTTGTACTTCTGCAGGGCCACCTGAACACCGCGGGCGGTGGCGTAATGCTCCGGCCCGACAACGTTCGGATCGAGAATGCGCGAGGTCGAGTCGAGCGGGTCAACCGCCGGGTAGATACCGAGTTCGGCGATCTGGCGGGAGAGAACGACCGTGCCGTCGAGATGGGCGAAGGTCGTTGCCGGCGCAGGGTCGGTGAGGTCGTCGGCGGGTACGTAAACGCACTGGACCGCGGTGATCGAGCCTTTGGTGGTGGAAGTGATGCGCTCCTGCAGGGCACCGAGGTCGGTGGCCAGGGTCGGCTGGTAACCAACGGCCGACGGAATGCGGCCGAGCAGCGCCGAAACCTCGGACCCGGCCTGGGTGAAGCGGAAGATGTTGTCCACGAAGAAGAGCACGTCCTGGCCCTCTTCGTCGCGGAAGTACTCGGCCGCGGTCAGACCAGTCAGGGCGACACGGGACCGGGCCCCGGGCGGTTCGGTCATCTGGCCGTACACCAGCGCGGCCTTGGGCAGAACGCCGGATTCCTTCATTTCATGGTACAGGTCGTTGCCCTCGCGGGTCCGCTCGCCAACGCCGCAGAACACGGAGATACCGCCGTGCTGCATGGCGATGTTGTTGACCATTTCCATCATGATAACGGTCTTGCCGCAACCGGCGCCGCCGAACAGGCCCATCTTGCCGCCGCGCGGGAAGGGAACGAGCAGGTCGATGACCTTGATGCCCGTCTCGAGTACGTTCACCTCGGTGTCCTGCTCGATGAATAACGGTGCCGGCCGGTGGATGGCCATGTTCTTCTCGGACTCGATCGGTCCCAAGCCGTCAACCGGGCGGCCGACCACGTTCATGATTCGGCCCAGGGCCGGGGCGCCGACCGGAATGGTGATCGGCAGGCCGGTGTCCCTGGCGGCCATGCCGCGAACCAGACCGTCGGTCTGATCCATGGCAACGGTACGAACCACGTTGTCACCCAGGTGCTGGGCCACCTCGCAGACCAGATTGTCCTCCTGGTCGTTGATCGCCGGGTTGGTGATATGCAGTGCGTTGAGAATGTCCGGCAGTTTCCCGGGCTCGAACTCGACGTCAACAACCGGCCCGATGACCTGAATAATTTTTCCTACTTTTTGCTCACCCATGTGCCATGGCCTCCTCTAAGCCAGTCATTACCTGAAAAAATCGTGTTATCCTCTGAGCGCCTCGGCGCCGCCGACAATGTCCATCAGTTCGCTGGTGACCGCCGCCTGACGCGCCTTGTTGTACAGTCGGGTCAGATCCCGGATCATATCCTTGCAGGCGCTGGTGGCATTGTCCATGGCGGTCATGCGCGCGGCGTGCTCGCTGGCACCAACTTCCAGCATGGCATGGTAGATCTGCACGTTGAGAAAGAGCGGCAGCAGTACTTCCATGATCTCGCCGGGGTCTGGCTCGTAGGTGTAGCTGCCGCCGGATCCGGCCACGGGTGCAGCATCCTCCCCGTCGGTCAGGGGTTTGATCGGCAGCAGCTCCTCCCGTTCCGGTCGCTGCGCGGCAACCGAGTAGAACCGTCCGTAGACCACGTCCACCTGGTCGCTTTCCCCGTTCAGAAAGGCCTCCGTGATATTCTGGGAGATCTCGCGGGCGTTGAACATCTGAAACGAGCCCATGATGTCATTGAACGAGGCGCGCACCTTGCCGGTCTTCCGGAACGCCTGGGTGCCTTTCTTACCCACGGTGACGATACTGACCGACTTGCCCTCGGCCTCGTACTGCTTGCGCAGCCGTTCCGCCGTTTTGATGATGTTGGCGTTGAAACTGCCGCACAGGCCGCGGTCCGAGGTAACAACAACAATTTCCACCTTGCGGACGTCGCGCACCTCCATCAGCGGCAGGTCACCACTGTCGATACCGCCGGAAAGATCACGCATGGCCTCGGCAAATTTGCCGGCATACGGGCGGAAACGCTCCATTTTCTCCTGGGCGCCGCGCAGCTTGGCCGAGGCGACCATGTTCATCGCCTTGGTGATCTGGGCGGTTTTCTTCACGCCGTTGATCTTGTCTTTTACGTCTTTTAGTCCAGGCATAGGTAGTTACCTTGCTCAGTTCAGGCCTTTGGTTGCCTTGAAGGTTTCCCCGAAGGAGGTCAGCGTTTTCTTCATCTTCTCCTCGAGTTCGGGGCTGATGACCTGCTTCTCACGCAACTCGTTGAAGATGGAAGGCTCGTTGGCCTCGATATAGCTGTACAGTTCCTGCTCGTAGTCGGCCAGGGTGTTCACCGGGAACCTGTCCAGGAAGCCCTTGGTACCGGCGAAGATGATGGTCACCTGCTTTTCCATGGGCAGCGGCTGATACTGGGGCTGCTTGAGGATCTCGACCAGACGCTCGCCGCGGGTCAACTGGGCCTGGGTGGCGGCGTCGAGATCGGAACCGAAGCTGGCGAAGGCGGCCAGTTCGCGGTACTGGGCAAGGTCGAGCCGCAGGGTACCGGCCACCTGCTTCATGGCCTTGACCTGGGCGGCGCCGCCGACGCGGGAAACCGACAGACCGACGTTGATTGCCGGGCGGACGCCGGCGAAGAACAGGCTCGGCTCCAGGTACACCTGACCGTCGGTGATCGAGATGACGTTGGTCGGGATGAAGGCGGATACGTCGCCGGCCTGGGTCTCGATGATCGGCAGGGCGGTCAGCGACCCGGCGCCCAGTTCGTCACTCACCTTGGCCGCACGCTCGAGCAAACGGGAGTGGTTGAAGAAGATGTCGCCCGGGTAGGCCTCGCGTCCCGGAGGGCGGCGGAGCAGCAGCGAGAGTTCGCGGTAGGAAACCGCCTGCTTGGAAAGATCGTCGTAGATGATCAGGGCGTGCTGACCGTTGTCGCGGAAATACTCGCCCATGGCGCAACCGGCAAAGGCGGAGACATACTGCATCGGCGCCGGATCAGAGGCGCAGGCGGCAACCACCGTGGTGTACTCCATGGCGCCATGTTTGCGCAGGTTCTCGACCACCAGGGCGACGGTGGATTTCTTCTGCCCGATGGCCACGTAGATGCAGTGGACGTCGGTGTTTTTCTGGGCGATGATGGCATCGACGCACAGTGCGGTCTTGCCGATCTGACGGTCGCCGATGACCAGTTCGCGCTGGCCGCGGCCCACCGGGGTCATGGCGTCCACCGCCTTGGCGCCGGTGTAGCAGGGCTCGTGCACGCCCTTCCGGGCGATGACGCCGGGAGCGATCACCTCCATCTTGCGGAATTCCTTGGCCGTGATCGGTCCTTTACCGTCGATGGGCTGACCGATGCCGTCCACCACGCGGCCTTCCATTTCCGGGCCGACCGGGACCTCGGCGATACGGCCGGTCCGCTTGACGATGTCGCCTTCCTTGATGTCGCGCACATCACCGAGTACGGCGCAGCCGACGTTGTCTTCCTCGAGGTTGAGGGCCAATCCGAAAATATTGCCCGGGAACTCGAGCAGTTCCATGGCCTGGCAGTTTTCCACGCCATACACACGGGCGATACCGTCGCCAACGGAGAGAACGGTCCCGGTTTCCTTCAGGTCGATGTCTTTCTTGTAACCAGCGATTTGATCCTTGATGATCTGGCTGATTTCTTCGGCTTTGATCTGCATTGACTATTCTCTCCCCTTGATAGATTCCTTTAATCCATTAAGTTGCGTGCGTATACTTCCGTCCAGCACCAAGTCACCTACCTTGGCTATAATTCCGCCGATAATGGACGGATCGACCTGGGTTGCAAGTATAACCTTCTTGCCTGTGAGTTTTTCCAGCGTCGCCTGAATCTTGTCCAGCAGATCCTGGTCCAGTTCAATGGCGGAGGTAATGGAACCGTGGCTGATGTTCCGGTCCAGGTCCACCAGCACCTGCATCTCCTCGGCGATGTCGGGCAGGATGTCCGCCCGTTTCTTGTCGATGAGCAGGTTGAGGAAACTGGTCATGATGGCGTCGGCCTGCGCCGACTCGGCGATCCTTGCCATCACCTTCTGCCGGACCTCCAGCGGGTAGAGCGGGTTGGTGACAGCGTCCCCCACCCCGGCGGCGCTGTCGTCGTACAGGGCGGCGATGCCGGCCAACAGGCCGCTGTACTCTTCCATCTTCCCCTGCTCCTTGCCCAGGGCAAAGAGCGCTTTCGCGTATCGTCGGGCTAATATCGTGTGTCTCACTGTACCGCACCCACTCGTTCAAGATACTGTTCGGTGATGGCAATCTGATCGGCCGGGGTCAGGTTCCGGACTATCAGCTCCTCGGCCATGGCGGCCGCCTGCTCCGCCACCTCCTCGCGCAACAGACGCTTGGCGTCTTCCATCTCTGCCTGTACCGCGGCCTGCGCCTGGCGCTTGATATCCTCGGCGGCCCGCTCGGCCTCGGCCAGGATCCGTTCCTTCTCGGTCTGGGCCTGGGCAATGGCCTTCTCCACCACCCGTTCCATCTCCCGCTCCATTCCGGCGAGACGGACCTCGAATTCCTTGTAGGAGCGCTCGGCCTCGTCGCGGCGACGGGTCAGGTCATCGAGCTCCTCTCTGATCTGCTGCTGCCGCCCCGTCAAACCGGCCATGATCGGCTTGGCGCCGAACTTGACCAGAATGATGATCAGGGCGATGAAGTTCACTGCCCGCCAGAAGAGATCCTTCAGCTTCTCGGGCGCCAGGGGGCTGCTGTGGACCTCGCCGTGTCCGGCATCGGCGGCAGCACCGTGCTCGGCGACAACGGCCGCGTGGCCGGATGCCGCGGGCGCCGCATGGGCGTCCGCCGTTACTTCATGGGCCGTTGCCGGTACCGGCTGTTCCATCGCCGCCACAGGCGCGACGGGCAGCACCCCGATGAGGAGCGCCAGCAGGACCGGCTGGAAAAATTTTGCAGTGCGATCTCTCATGCGTCCAGACTCCTTCCAAGTATCTTGCTTGCCATTGCCTGGGCGAACCCGGCAGCATTTGCCTGCAATTCCTTTCTGGCCACCTCCACCTGGGCGCGCAGGTCGGCCAGCTGTTTCTCCTTGGAGCTGTCGGACTCCTTGCGGATAACGGCCAATTGCTCCGCCCCGGCAGCCTGGGCCTGAGAACGGGCGCCGTCCAGGGCCTTCTTCGCCCTGTTGCTGGCCTCGCGCATCTTGCCGTCCAGTTCCGCCCGGCGCTGACGGGCGGTTTCCTCGTACTGCGCCACCTCGTCATTGAGCGCGGCCATCCTGCGGGCGCGCTGGTCGAGCATGCCAAGCACCGGCTTGTACAGGATCGCGTTGAGCACGAACATCAACACGACCATGTTGACAATGTGTATCAGCAGCGTAATATCAACTGAAATCATGCTAACTCCCTCACATTACGAAAAAAATAGTTGCCGGTCGCCAGACATAGTGAATGGCGGTTCATCTACCGCCACGATAACTACTGAAAAATCGCCAGACTGTCAAATCATTTTAAATAAAACTTATAGGGTTTTTCAGTTCTGCTTGTTGCTTGCCGCAACGCCCCGGAAGGCCGGCGGACAGGGCCTTTGCAGTTGTCCCGATGCGTCCGTCACACCGCTGCGGCGCGGCCGCAAAATACCGCACCTCTGTCTCCTTGCCAAACAGAATTTCCGCTCCGGCCTCAGATTGACCCGTTGCTGCGGGGCGTGGTCATTCCGCTGTCGCCAAGGGAGGCCACCAGCCGCTCCAGCCCTTCGGCAGTGGTGATCGCCGGTCGGTAGCCCAGCAGGCTGGCGGCCCTGGCGTGACTGAACCAGTGCGAGCGGGCCAATTGATGGGCCACGAACCGGGTCATGCGCGGCTCTCCCTCCAGGCGCAGGGCGAGGTGCAGTTTTTCCAGGGCGAGGCCAACGCACCAGGCCACCCCGAACGGTACCCGTCGCCGCACCGCCGGGATGTCCAATCGGGCGAACAAACCGTTGATCCACGACCAGAGCAGGACCGGTTCGTCCTGGCCGATGAAAAAGGCCTGGCCGGCACCGCTGGCGCTGCTGGCCAGATTGTCCGCGGCCAACAGGTGGGCCTGGACGGCATTGTCGATGTAGGTGAGGTCGACCCGGTTGGCGCCGTCCCCGACCACCTGCAGCGCTCGGGCCCGGCCCCGCTCGAGCAGCCGCGGGACGAGATGACGGTCGCCCGGCCCCCAGACGAGGTGCGGCCGGATGGCAATGGTCCGCAACTGTTCACTGTTGGCGCGAAGGACCACACGTTCCGCGGCGATCTTGCTGGCCGCGTAGGCGCACAGGGGCCGTCGCGCGTAGGGCGTGCGTTCGTCCGCGCCTTCCAGGCTCTGCCGATCAAACACCACCGACGGGGTCGAGGTGTAGACCAGACGCTCCACGCCAGCCTTCCGGCAGGCGGCGAGCACGTTTTCGGTGCCGTGCAGGTTGATGGCGAAATACTCGGTGCGCGGTCCCCACACCCCGGCCTTGGCCGCCACGTGGAAGACCGTATCCTGGCCGACGCAGGCCTGTTCCAGGAAATCCACATCCCTGATGTCCCCGCGCCGGCACTCCACCCCCAGGGGCTCAAGGTCAGGATAGCTGTTCCGGCCGACCACCTTCACCCGCACACCGCGTTCGACCAGGGCACGCACCAGGGCCTTGCCGATGAACCCCCCGCCCCCCGTCACCAGTACCTGCTGCATCCCTGCCCTCCCCTGCGCACTGTTTTTCTCCCTCTCCGCCTAGCCGAGCCGCCTGCCCGGGCGACCATCAGGCTATCAGCCGACCGGCAGCTGCACCCGTTTCGCCGCCCAGGCGGCCAGCTGCTCACGAAAAATCTTGGCGTTGTGGCGGATATCCACCGGGAAGGACCGGTGGACCAGGAATCGTTCGATCCCGGCGGTCAGCGGGTTGGCCAGGGCCAGCCCACGCAGTTCCGCAAACAGTGCCTGCTCGCTGTCCACCGGACCGGTCGGCTCGACGATCACCACCGGGGTCTGTCTGCCCCAGGGCCCGAGACCCACCAGGGCGGCGCGGCGCACCTGCGGGTGTTCGTTGAAGATCGCCTCGCAGCGCACGCTGTAGAGCACCCCGGCGGCGGTGCCCACCCGATGCGCCTTGCGGCCGCAGAACCACAACCGGCCGGTCCCATCCAGGTAGCCCATGTCGCCCATGCGGTGCCAGAAACCATTTTTGTCCCTGATCTTGGCCAGCCGGTTTTCGTGTTCGTTGCCGTCGTAGACGCGGGTAACCACCGGGCCGCGCACCACGATTTCGCCAATCTCGCCGACCGGCATCTCACGGACCCTGTCCCAGGTCTCGATCGGCCCATCCACCGGCTCGATCACCCGCACCGTCATCCCCGGCAGGGCGCGGCCCACGCAGGTGCCGTGCCCGGTGCGGGTCAGCGGCCAGGTCTCGGTGACGATTTCCCTCCCCTCCAGGCAGGTGACCGGCAGACTCTCGGTGGCCCCGTAGGGGGTGTAGACCAATGCCTTTGCCGGCAGGATGCGCTGCATCCGCTCGACCAGTTCACCCGAAACCGGCGCACCGGCCATGAGCACCGTGCGCACCGGCAGGACGATGGCGCGCTCCAGGCAGTAGCGGCTGACCACGTTCCAGATGGCCGGCGAGCCGAAGGAGTAGGTCACCCGGTGGTCCAGCAGGGTGCGGACGAATTTCTCCGGATCCACCTGCGCCGGTCGGGTCGGGTCCATGTCCGGGATGATTGCCCGGGCACCGAGGGCGGTGGCGAACAGGCCGAACAGCGGGAATCCCGGCTGGTCGACGTCGTCCGGGCCGATAGCGTAGTAGTCGCGGATCAGCTCCAACTGGGTGTGGAAGATGCCGTGGGTGTACTGCACGCCCTTGGGCGGACCGGTGGAGCCGGTGGTGAAGATGATCGCCGCCAGGTCGTCTGCCCCGGCCTGAACCCCCTCCGGCACGGCATCGCTGCCCAGGGTGAGGGCGGTGGCGGTCGACCGCCGGGTGACCATGATCCGCCGCCGCACCGTGGCGAAGGTGCGGCGAAACAGGTGACTGAACAACACGGCCGCCGGAATGGAGACCAGGAAATCCGGACGGACGGTGCCGATGCAGCGCAGCAGGTTGCGGTAGCCCATGCCCGGGTCGATGAGGATGACCACCGCGCCCAGCCGGAACAGGGCGAAGGTCAGGCAGACAAAGGCCAGCGACGGCCGTACCATGAGCATCACCCGGTCGCCGCGGCGCACGCCGCGGGCCTGGAGGAGCAGGCCGTAGCCGGCGCAACCGGCGAGCAGGTCGCGAAAACGCCACTCCCGCCAGGTTCCGCCCTCCCGGGTGACCAGGGCGACCTTGTCCTCCCGGCCGGCAGCGACCCGGTACAGAGCCTGGGCAATGTTGTGATCCGTCATGGGATGGTGACCGTTGTGGCGAGAAACCGCTCGATCGGCGGCAGGGTTTCGGCCAGGGCGTCCTCGAGTACATAATGGCCAGCCTCGTCAAAAAAATGCGCCTCGGCCGCGGGGAACCGGCGCCGCCACTCGTCGTAAAAGGACCGGTCAAAACAAAAATCGGCACCGCCCCAGCAGAACAGCAACGGACAGGTGATGGCGGCCAGCGACTGCTCGATCGCCTTCAGGGTCGACCAGGAGGGATGAGCCGGCCCCATGGGAATGTCCTGCACGAACCGGTGCAGGGCGACGCGATGGCGCCAGCTGTCATAGGGGGCGAGAAAGCCGGCGGCGATCTCGGGCCGCAGCCGCCGGGTCACGGCCATGTGCACGGCGGCGCGGGCAAAGCCGTTCAGGCCGCGCACCAGCAGCGCCCCCAGCAATGGCCAGCGGCAGACGGCAATGCGCAGCGGCAGGCGCGGCGAGGGAAAGGCGGCGGTGTTGAGCACCACCGCGCCGGCCATCTGCTCCGGGTGCCGGCCGGCCCAGCCCATGCCGATGGACCCGCCCCAGTCGTGCACGATCAGGCGGACCGGGCCGTCCGGAACAAGCGCAGCCAGCAGGTGGTCGAGATTGTCCAGGTGGTTGCCCAGCCGGTAGGGATAGCGCTGCGGCTTGTCCGAGAACCCGCAGCCGAGGTGGTCGGGGACAATACAGCGGTAGCGGTCGCAGAGGGCCGACACCAGGTTGCGGTACAGGTACGACCAGGAGGGGTTGCCGTGCACCATGACCACCGGAGGCCCGCTGCCCTCGTCCAGGTAGGCCAGGCGGTGGCCGTCGACCTCGAGGAAGCGCGGCGTGAACGGGTATTCGGCCAGCGGGCGGGGAGCGGTCACCAGTCGATCCCCAGCATGAGGGAGTTGATGCCCGAGCCGATACCGAGCAGGGCGGCCCGCTGACCGGGCGCGAGCGCACCCTGCTCGATGCCGAGCGCCATGGTGATCGGCGCGGACACCGAGCCGACGTTGCCGAGGTACGGCAGGGTTTCGAAGTTGCGCGCCGGGTCGAGCGCCAGGGTCGAAAACAGCCGCTGGGCATGGGCCCGGCCCACCTGGTGACAGAAGAACCGGTCGATGTCGGCCGCAGCCCAGCCGAGCACCTGCTGAAACTCCTGCCAGCAGCGGGCGGCGGTGTCGATCCCCTTGTCGAGCAGCTGCTCGGAGTCGGTGGACATGAGCGTCCCCTGCTCGGCGTTCTGGCCGCCCTGGCAGAGGTCGTTGTAGCGGGTGTTGGCCCGGCAGGCGCCGCCGATCAGGCGATGGCCGCTGTTGGCGAAATCGCGGCGGCTCATCACCACCGCCACCGCGCCCGAGCCGATGGTCAGGCTGGCGAACAGCGGCTTGATCGATTTGCGGGTGAGCGAGGTGTCGGCCCGCAGGTGGGCCAGGGTGGAGCGCACCAGGTCCTCGGCGGTCTCGCCCGCCACCACCAGCCCGGCCTGCACCTGGCCCAGTTCGAGCATGTTGGCGAGCATGACCATGCCGTCGAGAAACCCGAGGCAGGCGTTGGAGATGTCGAACAGCAGGCAGGATTCGGGCAGGCCGAGACTCCGGTGGACAAAGGCGGCGGTGGCCGGCTCCATCATGTCGCGGCTCACCGAGGTGAACAGCAGGCAGCCGATGGACTCGGCCGGCACCCCGGAGTGTTCCAGGGCCAGCCGGCCGGCCGCGGCGGCGCCATCGCTCGGCCGGGTGCCGGGTTCCCACAGGCGGCGGGCCTTGATGCCGGTCATCAATTCGAGCCGGCCGGCCGGCAGCTTGAGCCGCTCGTACACGGGCCGCAGCTGTTCCTCGATGGCCGCCGAACTCAGCTCCACCGGCGGCAGCACTGCGCCGAACTCGTGCACGCACACCCGCTCCCAGCGCATCATGGCGCCACCCTGTGCCGGCGACGGGCCGGGCGCTGTTGCCACCAGGTCATTTCGGAATCTTCCACTTGTTCGCCCAGGCGATGAGCAGGGCTGCCAGGGCGAGATCGTCCATCACCCCCAGTACCGGCACCCACTCGGGGATCAGGTCGTAGGGCGAGAGGGTGTAGAGCAGGCCCAGGGCGAGGATGACCTTGACCCGCAACGGGGTGGTCGGTGAGAGGAACACGTCCTTGGTGCGGACAAGCATCTCCCAGGCACGGCTGAGCAGCGGCAGGGGCGGCACGGGAAAACCTCCGGGATCACGTATGCAGGCGGGCCACAGGGCCGGTCAGCCGACCACCCGGCTGACGATCGCCTGATCGAAATAGTTGAGCCCCATGCCTCCGTCCACCACCAGGCACTGGCCGGTCATGCCCGAGGAACGCGGCGACAGCAGGAAGGCGGCCACGTTCGCCGCCTCGTCCGTCTGCACGGCCCGTTTGCGCAGGGTGGCCTGCTCGGCGAACAGGTAGCTGTCCACGTAGCCGGGGATGCCGGCCGAGGCCGAGGTTTTGAGCAGGCCCGGGCAGACCGCGTTGAAGCGGACCTCGGAAAAGGCGGAAAAGCTCTTGGCGAGAAAGCAGAGCGAGGACTCCAGCGCCGCCTTGACCGGCGCCATGTAGCCGTAGTTCTCAGCGGCCATGCGGGTGGTCGAGATGGACACGGTCACCACTGACGCCCCTCGGTCGAGCAGGTCGCGAAAGTGATTGGCAAGACTGATGAACGAAAAGCAGGAGATGTCCATGGCCTGGAGGAAATCACGCTTGCACGTCTGGTGGAAGGGCCGCAATCCTTCGGAGTAGTTGGCAAAGGCGATGGAGTGAACCAGGCCGTGGATCGGCCCGCCCACCCGTTCGGCGATCTGGTCGCGGACGCGGACGATGTTGGCCTCGTCCTCCACGTCACAGACAAACACCGGGCACTTCGGAAAGAGCCGCGTCGCTGTGGCCGCGCGCTCGTCCGTGCGCACGACGTGCACCACCTCGGCGCCGGCCTCGACCAGCACCCGGCCCACCGCGCAGGCGACGGATTTGCGGTTGGCCAGGCCGAACACCACGATCCGCCGGCCGGCGAGCCCGAGAAAATCCACTTACCCCTCCTTGCGCGCGCAGGCAAACTCCACCTGCACCGCCACCTTGCCGGCCACCCGAACACTGCCCTTCATGATCCAGGCCGGCCCCAGCCGTTCGACCAGGGCGGCGCGGATCTCCAAACGGTCGCCCGGACGAACCTCCCGCTTGAATTTTGCCCCAAGGATGCGGGTGAGCACCGGCACGGCACCACCGCCCGCTTCGGGCTCCTGCCGGAGCAGTTCGCCGAGCAGCACCGCCCCGGCCTGGAACACCGCCTCGCAGAGCAGCACCCCAGGCAGCAGCGGGTAGTCGGGGTAGTGGCCGCGGAAAACGTCCAGATCCTCGGGCAGGGTCTTCTCGGCGCGGATGGCCGCCTCGCCCACCTCCACCACCCGGTCGAGCCAGAGAAAGGGCGGCCGGTGCGGGATGCGCTCGAGAATGAAGGGATCGACAGGGGTGTCCATGCTCACAGCCCGCCGGTTATTTCCAGCACCGCGCCGTTGATGTAGGCGGCCCGGTCGCCGAGCAGGAACAGCGCCGCCTCGGCCACCTCGGCCGGCGTACCGAACCGGCCGGCCGGGACCATCTTTTTATAGTCCTTCACCTGCGCCTCGGGCAGGTCGTCGAGGAAATCGGTGGCAATGAACCCGGGAGAGATGCAGTTGACCGTGATCCGGCGCTTGGCCACCTCCTTGGAAAGCGATTTCATCAGGCCCACCTGGCCGGCCTTGGAGGCGGCATAGTTGCTCTGCCCGACAAAACCAAGATGCCCCATGGGCGAGGTGACGAACAGGATGCGGCCGTACTTTTGTTTGAGCATCATCGGCAGGGCCGAGCGGCTCAGCACAAAGCCGCCGGTGAGGTTGACCTCGATCACCCGGCGCCAGTCCTCCTCGCGCATCATGGCGAGCACCGCGTCTCGGCGGATGCCGGCGTTGTTGACAAGGATGTCCAGGGTGTCCCATTCGGCCTCCAGCATCTGGAAAAAGGCAGTGGCCGCGGCAAAGTCGCTGACGTCCAACCGGTGCAGGCGCAACCGGTCGCCGAAGCGGCCGCAGGCCTCGGCCATGGCCGCGGCCGCGGCCTCGTTGCCGCCGTAGACACCGACCACCAGGGCGCCCTGCTCGAGCAGGGCCTCGCTGATGGCCCGGCCGATCCCACGGGTGGCGCCGCTGACCACGGCCTTTTTTCCTGCAAAATCAAAGTGAGTCTGGTCGTTTGCCATCAATGCCGTTCTCCGGGACGTCATTTGCCGAAAAGAGGGTCAGTCATGCAGATGCGCATCGACATCGTTGGCGACGATCACCCCGTAATTGATCGCCCCGAGCCAGCCGCTCATGATGATGCCCACCGAGCCCACGTGGAACAGCCCCGGGATCTCCCGGTGCAGGGTGCGGGAGATGTCCAGTCCCTCGAACTTGGTGCCGAAGCTGGTGCCGCGGGTATGCAGGGTGTAGCGCTGAAAGGTGCGCGGCGTGGCCGCCTCGACCGTGTCTACCTTGGCGCGCACGCCCGGCACGTAGCGCTCCAGGTCATTGAAACAGCGTTCGACCATGGCCGCCTTGGCCTGCCGGTAGGACTCCAGGTCGAGTTCGGCCCAATCGTCGTAGTTGGCGTTCATCGAGGCGACGATGGTGTGGTCCGGCTCGGCCTCGGGCCGGGTTTTGGGGTAGTAGACCGAGAAGGTGCGGCTGCGGGTGTCCATGCGCCGCATCTCCGCCGAGGAGAACTCGGGCGCCGTGGAGGTGAACAGCAGGTCGCCGATCTCCGGGATGGTCTCGCCCTTGCGGATGCCAAAGTACACCTGGCAGCTCGAGTTGTTGACCCGCACCGCGTTGAACTGCTCGCAAAAGTCCGCGGAGAACCGTTCGCGGCCGACCAGCTCCTCCACCGTGTTGGTGACCCCGGCGTTGGAGACCACGGCGTTTGCGCCAATACGGCGGCCGTCCACCTGCACCCCGCAGACCCTGCCGTTCTCGACCAGGATGCGCTCCACCCGGGCGCCGGTGCAAATGTGCACTCCCTTGCCGCGCAGTTCCTCGGCCATTAGACCGATCAATCGGTCCGTGCCGCCCTCGAAGGTGTACACCCCGCGGTTCATGAAGTTGGAGAAGACGATGCCGTAGGTAATGGCCGGCTCGTCCAGGGTGGAGCCGTTGGCATAGGTGATCGGCTCCATGAGCAGCCGGTGGATGTCGGTGCGGCCGGGGAAGAAGCGGGTGAACAGTTCGCGGGTGGTCAGGCTGCGGTCGTCGTAGAAATTCATGGCGTCGACCGTGGCGAAGAACTCGCCGACCACCCCGGCGGCCACCCCGAACCGCTCCTGGAGGATGCGGATGAAGTCCTCCTTGCTGAAGGTGGTGGTCAGGGAAAACTGCGGGTTGTCAAAGACGATGTGCGGTAACTGGACGATGGCGTCACGGATGGCCCGGCCCCAGTACTTGCGGCAGGTCTTGACCATGCCGTAGGGAAAGCCGTGCAGGCTGACGTCGAAGATGTGGCCGCCGCGCCGGAACCAGGTGGCCAGCCCGCCCAGGCGGCTGTGGTGCTCGAGCAGCAGCACCGAATGGCCGGCGCCGGCCAGGCGGTTGGCGCAGGTCAGGCCGCCCAGGCCGGAGCCCACCACCACCGCGTCGTATCGGGGAAGGATCATGTCCGCTGGCGTCGACTGCATGCTGCTGTTCACTGGAGAAGATGACTGTTGACCACGGTGACCCCGCTGAGCATGGCGCCGACGATGCCCAGGTAGCCCTGGTCGGTGCCGGCCACGAACAGGTGACCGACCGGGGTGCGCCCGTCGCGGAGTTTCACCGGGCTGCCGTAGACCGCGCCGCCGGCCTTGCGGGTGAACCGCTCGATGGTCACCGGCGTGAAGCTGTCCTGATATACAACGGACGGCTGGTATTGCCCAATGATTTCCTCGCTGGCACGGACCGCGGCCGCGGTCCAGCGGGCCTTGGCCGCCAGGTAGGCCTCCTGCGGCAGGGCCTGCCAGAGGGGATGGCTGGCGGCGTTGGTGACCCGCAGTTGGCAGGTGGCCGCGGGGGTGTCGCCGGCGAAGTTTTCCGGACAGCAGATGACCCCCCAGGAGGTGTCGAGCAGGGTGACCGGCCGGCGGTAGCCGAAGGTGGGCGCGGTCGCGTAGAAGACGATGGTGCGGCTGCCCATGGTGACCTCCACCTGCGGCCGCGGCACCACGCTCACGGTCTCCATGAAGCTCATCCGGCCGGTGTAGCCCGCCGGCTCCTCCGGCCAGCCGGACAAACGGATGGTTTCCGGGATGCCGGCGGTGGAAAGCACGTCCTCGGCGGTCAGCTCCGT
>Ga0265295_1005986_pt1 | contig 15028 bp, 16 predicted proteins | sample Munlansysbiofilm_FD_192503 | JGI IMG/M metagenome (GOLD analysis project Ga0265295, IMG submission 192503) | Leachate microbial communities from a municipal landfill in Southern Ontario, Canada - Methane capture system biofilm | ecosystem: Engineered > Solid waste > Landfill > Unclassified ... | reverse complement strand
CCGTTCCTGAATCGACGGGGCGGGGCCGAACAGAATGAAAGGTGAGGAAATCTTGAACGAGCTCAGTCAGGACATCTCGGGTGAAAATAGCGTCAGGCCCATTCCGTCCCGGTCGGCATTCCGTTTCTTTTCGAGCATACAGACCCGCTGGTCCGATAATGACATGCTGGGTCACCTGAACAATGTCATCTATAACCGCTTCTTCGAGGCGACCATCATCGCCTTTTATCGATCGATGGTGCCTTATGACGTGCATCAGCAGCCCGTCGTTCCCTTTGTGGCCGAAGCGTTGACGCGGTTGCGCCATCCGATGTCTTTTCCGGATACCGTCGAAAGCGGTCTGGCGGTCGGCCATCTGGGGAAAAGCAGTCTGCGCTACGATCTTGGGTTGTTTCGCGCTGGTGAGATGCTGGCGTCCGCCCATGGCCACCTGATTCACGTTTTCGTCGATCGCAAGACGCAGCGGCCAGCCCCGATTCCGGATGCGCTGCGCACCGTCTTTGAAACCCATATGATTCTTCCCCAGACCTGATTCCTGAGACTTTCCCGGACAGCGGGCGATGCCGGCTTTCTTGTTGAAGCGATATCGCTATGATATAGTTTTCTCATCGTTCCCGGCTGTCCGGAGGCTCTCGTGATCCTGGCGTTCATTCAGATCAAAGGGGGGGTCGGTAAAACCACCCTGGCGGTCAATCTGACCGTGGAGCGCACCCTTCGCGGTAAACGCGACGTCCTTCTGATCGACGCTGACGACCAGGGAACGGCATCTGATTTCGTTACCTTGCGCACCGAAAGGCTGGGGTCGGCCGGTTTTGTCGCCATTCCGATCGCGGGTCCGGAACTGCGCGAACGGGTTCTGGAAATGCGGAAACGATTCGACGACATCGTCATCGATGTGGGCGGGCGTGACAGCGCGGCCCTGCGCGCGGCGCTGACCGTGGCCGATCTGGCGGTGCTGCCGTTCCAACCGCGCAGCTTCGACATCTGGACCATCGACAAAATGGCGGCTCTGGTGGCGGAAGCGCAGGGGATCAATCCGGCGCTTCAGGCCGTGGCAGTGATCAATTGCGCCGACACGTCGGGTTCGGACAATCAGGCCGCAGCGGAAGCGTTGAAGGATTCCGACCCGATCCGGTATCTGGACGCGCCGATCCGACGGCGCAAGGCATTCGCCAATAGCGCGGCATTGGGGCTTTCGGTTCTGGAGATATCACCTAAAGACGCCAAGGCGCGGGGCGAGATTCTGGCTCTGGCCGATCATCTGGTCGCACTGACGGAAAAGAAAAAAAAGAAGGGAGGCAAGCCATTATGACCATTACCCGCAAACCCCGAGGCAAGGCGGCGGCTGCCGATACCGCGCAATCGGCGGCGGGCTTCATCGAGGCCGCTCCTCTGGCTCCTTCTGCTCCGGTTCCTCCACCGGCGGAAGCGGAAACGGAGACGCCCATGGCGGATCGGGAGCCCGTTTCGAAGCCATCGAAGAAGGACAAGAAGCGCAAGGACAAGAAAAAGAAGAACAAGAAGAAGGAGGCGGTTCTGATCCGGTTCGAGGATGGACAGTTGGAGCGGATCGATGCCGTTGCCGAGACGCTGGGCCTGTCGCGCGCCGCCTGGGTGCGCATGGTGGTGTCCAAGGCGCTGTCACGCGGCTGAAAAAAATTAGGGGGCATCCGGATCGTTCGGACGCCCCCTAGGGTTAGATTGTTTGGTCAGCAAGGCCTGTATCGAATACCGGCCTGCCTTGCGGACCTTGCCTTGCCGTCAAGGCGTATGCGCGGAAACCGGGTGTCAGGCGGTTTCGACGACCTTGGACGGGCTGGCTTCGCTGGCGATCGGAATCCGGCGCGGTTTCAGCATTTCGGGCACCTCGCGCTTCAACCCGACATGAAGAAGACCATTGTCGAGCGAGGCGTCGGTAACCCGGATATGCTCGGCCAGATCGAAACGGCGCTCGAACGAGCGGCCGGCGATGCCGCGGTGCAGATACTGGGTTTCTTCCTCTTCCTTACGAGACCGGCCCGAGATGATCAGGCTCTGTTCCTCGGTGGTGATATCGATATCCTCCGGCGAGAAACCGGCGACCGCCATGGTGATGCGGTAATTATCCTCGCTCAGCTTTTCGATGTTGTAGGGAGGGTAGGAAAAGGTCTGTTCATCCACCCTTTGGGCGCTGTCGATCAAGCGCGCGAGACGGTCGAAACCGACGGTGGACCGGAACAGGGGAGACAAATCGAACGTACGCATAGCCACATCCTCCTTTAATTGAGCAATGTTGGCGGGGGCGAACCAGGGTTCCGCCCTCGGCTCATCGGCGGCCCCATCATGGCGACCGCTCGATGAGGGATGTAATCCGGAGAGGAAGACTGTCAAGGGGGAGGCATCTGTCTGGCACGGTTTAGTTTTTGTTTGAATTTTCTACTTTTACGTGTTTTTCTGTGAAAATATTACCCCCAAAGATTAAGGGGAGGAAAAAACAACTTGGCTATCATATCGTTATAAAAAATAGGAACAGGAGACATGGAATGGGATCAGCTCTCGTACCATTCTCGCGCACCTATGACGAAGCGTTAGCAATGACAGTCGAGGCCAGGAATTATATGACCCATGGCTCGGCGGGCCGGGATTTCCCGCGTCCCCGGACGAATGCTTCACCGGATCTCAAAGTTTGCTGCGAGGCGTTGCGCGTAACCTCGCGTTTGACTCAGGTGATGGCCTGGCTGATGTTGCAGCGCGCCGTTCAGGATGGTGAGATTTCCGCCGAGGAAGCCTGCGGCGAGCATAATCGGCTGGCGGGACATGATGTCTGCCTGGATACAGCCGGGGAGGAGGATGTCAGCCTGCCGGTGGGGCTGCGCAGCCTGCTTGATCGCAGTTATCGGCTTTATCGGCGCGTTTCCAGGCTGGAGGACCGGTTGTTGGCCCATTGGACCGATAACAACCCTCTGCAATAAGAAGAGGGTTTCGAGATCAGCGCCGCGCCGCATCCTTCCGGGCGGCTCCGTCCCGTGCGGGAACTGCGTCGTCTTTCGCTTCCCACTGGATATCGAACAGCGCGATCTTGTCCTTGAACCCCTTGAGCTCGAAATCGCCGAGAGCGGTGAAATCGAATTTCCTGCCGGCAGCCAGTTCGCGCACGACATTGGTGCACAGGATATGGTCGGCTTCGGCCTGGGCGCACACGCGCGAGGCCAGTTGCACGGTGGTGCCGAACAGATCGTCGCCTTCCTCGATCGGTTCGCCCGCATCCATGCCGATCCGCACATGCAGCGGCAGGGCCGGATGTTCGGCGATGGCGGCGGCGATGGCGCGCTGAATGGCGATGGCGGCTTCGACTCCCTTCGCGGTGCTGGCAAAGGCCGCCATGATGCCGTCGCCGGTATGCTTGATTTCCCGGCCCTCGAACTCGGCCAGCGCCGAGCGGACGATACGGTTGTGAAGGCGCAGCACATCCTGGGCGGCGCGGTCGCCGCGGCTTTGCGTCAGCGAGGTCGATCCGACCATGTCGGTGAACAAGAGGGTGCGGATCCGGCTCGGGGTTTGCGGGGTCCGTGGCTTGTTCCACGAATCGAGCGCGCCGGCCGCGCGCGCGATGCCGGTCATGTTGCCGGCCAGGAAACCTTCCATGGCGCTTCGGCCCGCTTGAACCATGGTCATGTAACGCGGCTCGATCAGATAGTCGTTGTATTTGTCCGCGAATTTCTGGGCGACGTCCTGGGGCACGCCCATGACCTCGATGGTGTTCTCAAGGATGCGGTGCTTGTCCGGCGTCAGAATCGGGAAATGATCGCCCATGACCTCGATTGCGCCCGCCAGCATCAGATCAACGCCAAAGCGGTTGTAACTGTCCAGGTTGGGGCGGGTCGTGCGGATCTCGGCCAGCAGCGCGGACAGGAAGCTCATCATCCGCGTTTTGTGGGCGTCGCCCTCCGCTGGTATGTCCGCAGGCGTCTGCGCCGGCGGTGGTTCCGGCGGGGCAGTCTCGGCCGCCTTGGCATCGGTTTTTGGCGCGGCCGGCGGTTCCGGTGCGCTTTCGGCCGTGGGCAGGCCGGGAATAGGCTCGATCATGGCTTGGGCCGCTTCGGTCACCGGATCGCGGGGCGCATCCTCGACCGGGATGCTCTCGGCTGCGCCGGCATTCGTTTCGGGCGGCGGCTCCTGAGGGGGGCGTTGGGCTGGCGTCGCCGCGGCTGGCGCAGTGCGGCGGCGGGCGGGCGGCGGCGGCGTGGCCGGCCGGCGTTTTCCCGTCTTGGCCGCACTTTGACGCTGCAGATAGCGTACCGTCAGCGGCACGGCGATCACCAGAAAGGCGACGAGGAAACTCGAAAAAAGGATCAGCACCTGATTGTCCTGGTCGAGCCGGATATAGGGCGCGATTTTGAACAAAAAGGCGTTGATGATGCCGGTCACGGCGAAGGCGCCGGTCAGGGCGGCGGCGATGATCAGGGAAAGGCGGGCGAGAACGGCCACGGCATAGGCCGGGGCTTCTTGTCCCGGTTGGGACGCCAGGTTTGGCGCAGCCCCGCTTCTGGCCCGAGCTGCCGGCTGGGCTCCGGCCCGCTGGGCCGTACGGCCAGCCTTGAGCAGCGCCCGGTCGCTGACATAAACGACCGTTTCCTCGCTGCTGTTCCGGCCTGGATAATAATCCTCGCGGACGACCTTGCAGCCCAGGAACTCGGCCCGCTCGACCTTCTTGGCCTCAAGCAGGGCCTCGTCGCGTTCAGAGCGCTGGAATCGGGCATGCAGCGTCCAGTTCCGACCATCGAAGACGTAGACTTCGTAATTGGTTACGGCTGAACTTGGTCTGTTCATTCGAGAATCACGAGAACCGCTTTGTCGCATCACATGCCATCGACCAGTTCCGCCCATGCCTGGAAGACAGGGCGAAACGTTACCGTCGTCATAAGACGGCGTCCGTCAACAGATACAACAAGCGGGAACGAATGAACAGCATGGCGCCCCGGCCTCGATCCTATCGGGCCGGGGACATTCCTACTTCTTGAGACCGATTCCGGCGAACCGACGGTTGAACTTCGCGAGCTGACCACCGGTGTCCATCAAGCGATGCACGCCGGTCCAAGCCGGATGCGACTTGGTGTCGATGTCCAGGCGCAGGACGTCGCCTGCCTTACCGTAGGTCGAACGGGTCTTGAATTCGGAACCGTCGGTCATGACCACGGTGATCTCATGATAGTCGGGATGAATATTTTCTTTCATTGCCGTGCTCCAGAAACCGAAGCGGCGTATATAAACCACGGTGGCCTTGCTTGCAAGGCTTGAACGCTCCTAGATCTGCTTCGGATGATCGTTCGCCGGATGGGAGCCGCCAGAGGGAGGTTTGCAAGGTGAGTCTCGACGAATCCCGTTTTCATGCATTGGCCGGACGCAGCCTTGACGCCCTAGCCCAGGCCGTCGACCGCGATCTGGGTGACGAGCTTGATGTCGATGTCGAAGGCGGCATTCTCACCATCGGTCTGCCCGGCGGCGGTCAATATATCCTGAACGCGAACGCACCGCTGCGCCAGCTTTGGATGGCCTCGCCCAAAAGCGGCGCGTGGCATTTCGATTGGAACGAAGAAGAAGCGGTGTGGCTGTCTACCCGGCATGATCATGTCGAGATGGCCGAGCTTCTGTTCGACGAACTAGAAGCCGTCACCGGGACGCGTCCGTCCTTCTAGCGGTTCCGTTCGCGCTAAAGCTGGTCGAAACGGATCTCGATGCGCCGGTTGCGCGCCAGCGCCTCCGGGCTGCTGCCTTTGTCCACCGGCTGGAATTCACCGAAGCCGGCGACGGCTAGACGGTTGCCGGGCAGTCCTTGCGCCGCCAGGAACCGGGCCACCGACAAGGCGCGCGCGGTGGACAATTCCCAATTCGACGGGAAACGGTCCGATTTGATCGGTATCCGGTCGGTATGGCCATCAATACGCAAGATCCAGCCGATATCGGACGGGATTTCTTTGGTCACGGCCAGCAGACCGCGCGCCAGTTCGGTCAGCCTCTTCTCGCCCGCAGGGTCCAGATCGGCTGATCCGCTGGCGAACAAAAGCTCGGACTGGAAGACGAACCGGTCGCCTTCGATGCGCACGCCCGCCCGGTTGCCTAGGGCCGCGCGCATCCGTCCGAAAAATTCGGAGCGGTAGCGCGCCAGTTCCTCGACCTTGCTGGCCAGGGCGGCGTTCAGTCTTTTGCCCAGATCGGCGATCTGAACCTTTTGTTCGGCGGACAGGGTTTCGCTCGATTCCAAAAGGGCGGAGATGCGCGCCAATTCCTGGCGCAAGGATTCCATCTGCTGGTTCAACAGCGCGGCATGGGCGCGTGCTTCCTCGGACAGTTTGCGTTCGGCTGCCAATTGTCCTTCGGCTTCGCCGGTTTTGGCCCCCATTTCGGCCAGTTTCTTTTCAAGCTCGGCCTTCAACGCCTCAAGCGCCGCGACGTCATGCTGGAGTTGGGCCAGTTGTTGCAGCGCTGCGCTGTTTTGGGTGGTCTCGGCCTGAAGGCGGTCTTTCTCGGCGGTGGAGCGCTGCAATTCATCTGTCAGCGAGCCGATATTGACCTTCAATTCGGCGTTGGCGCGGCGTTCGATATCCAGCATTTCCGCCAATTGGCCCAATTGTAGGGAAAGCTGGCTGATCTTGGCGTCCCGGCCGGACAAAAGCTGGCCCAGATAGAACTGGCTTAAGACGAACACCAGCAAGACAAAGATGATGACCAGCAGGAGCGAGGCCAGGGCGTCGACGAAGCCGGGCCAGATATTGACGCCGCTGCGCCGCCTGCGGCCGGACAGCAGGCTCATGGCCTAACCGTCCGTTCGTCCGGCGCGCGAAGACGGGCCGTGATTTTGCGTTTCTTCCTCGGCGATCGCGGCGATGGTGCGGGCCAGGAATTTGAATTCGCTGCGCATCTGGCGCACGACTTCGTCCCGTCCTGCCGAGATTTCCTCGGCAAGCCGCGACAGGGTGGCGTCGATGTTGCGCAAATGGATACGGCTGGCTTCGTCCGCGCCGGACCCGGCAGCACCATCGGCCAGACGCGCCAGAATCGGCTTCATCTCAAGCTGGTTTTCGGCCAGCTTCAGCATCAGGCTTTGTTCGGTTTTCATCTGCTCGGCCAGGGTCGAAAGCCGGTCGGTCAATTGGCGCATATTGGTGTTGGCGGAGATGCGGCCTTCCTCGCCGCGCGCCATGGTGCGCTGCAGATTGTCCAGGCTTTCGGCGGTCTGTTCGAGCAGGGCCTGGATATAGGCGGGTACCGGCTGGTCGCCGCCTTCGCCGCCGCCGATGACGCCCGAGGCGAGCTTGACCTGGCCCGACAGCCATTCTTCCAGGTCATTGTAGAAGCTGTTCTGCGCCTGTCCCATCTGCAGGGCGAGGAAACCCAGCACCAGCGAACCGGACAGCCCGATCAACGAGCAGGAAAAAGCGGTGCCCATGCCCGACAAAGGCGAATCCAGACCGTCTTTCAAAGCGGTAAAGGCGCTTTCGACATCCCCGCCCGACAAAGTGAGGTTGCGGATGACGTCGCCGATCGATCCCACGGTCTGCGACAGACCCCAAAAGGTGCCGAGAAGTCCCAGAAAGATCATCAGTCCGGTGAAATAGGCGGCGATTTCGCGCACCTCGTCCAGCCGGGCGGAAATGCCGTCCAGGACCGAACGCAGGGACAAAGGCGACATGGTGAAACGGTCGTGGCGTTCGCCCAGCATGGTGGCCAGCGAGGCGAGCAGACGCGGCTGATAGCCGGGCGGTTCGGGTCTGCCCTGGCGGAAGGCGTCGGCCCAGCGCGCCTCGCGTTCCAACAGCAGGACCTGGCGGATATTGAGCACGATCCCGATCAAGAGCACGCTCAGGATCAGGCTGTTCAGCCCGACATTATGCGAAAAAGCCCGGGCCAGGCCGGGAAACAGCAGGATGACGACGCCGATGACGGCGGCCAGAAACAGGGCCATGCGGCCAAGAAACCGTTTGGGATGAGACATGCGTCAGGGTCCAACGTCGCTCAAACTTACCCACTTTAACGCATGAATGCGTCAGAAGCGGGGCAGACTGCCAAGGCCCGAAGCCGTCAGCGCTTCTGCAGGATCAAATCCACGCGGTCCGGGTTGCCTCCCGGCGTCTTGTTGCCCAGGGCGCGCACCTCGATGCGGGTACTGCGGACCCCCCGGTCGATCAGGTTGGACCGTACCGCCAGCGCGCGCGACAGGGACAGATGGCGCGCGCGGCTGGCGCTGTCGTCACTGCTCGACGCATAGGCCATCAAAAGCAGATTAAGGGAATCGTCGCCATTCAGCCGGGCGGCGATCTTGTCCAGATTTTGCAGCGCCTCGGCAGACAGCACCGCGCCATTAGGGTCGAAAGCGAGAGAAGTCGACACTTCCAGCGAAACCGCCGGAGACTGGGGGGCAGTGGTGGACTGAACCGGTAGCGTGGTCTTGGCGTCGTCCATTGCCGCCTTGGCCGTTGCTGCCGGGACGGCATCCGCCGGTGCGGAAATGGACGGGGCCGCCGGTGTAACAGAGCGGGGAGGGATGCCCCCACCCGCCGTAGCCGTGGTCCCGCCGCCGGTTTCCGCCGTCGCCGTTTTCACCGGAGTGGCGTCGGTCTGGATGGGGGCAGGGGCCGGCGTTGCCGTTTGGGCCGGGATGTCGGATGGGACCGGAATGGGCGCTTCGGTCTTGGCTTCCGGCGTCTTCACCGCATCGGACGGTTCGGATTCGGACCGAGGCGCCGGGGCCGGTTCGGCCGCCGCCTGCATTGTCGGCTCGTGGCTCTTGGCCGGCAGCAGGCTTTCAGGCTTCGGGGCGGCTTTCGCCACGCTTTTCGGCGGGGCCTTGGCCGCAGGCTCAGCTGGTTTGGCGGCGGTCTTTTTGACCGGGCGTTTCAGGATGATCTTTTCCGTCGTTGCGACTGCCGGCATCCGGCTTTGCGGATGCCGGTTCAGGAACCGGTCGGGCAAGGTCGGTTCGCTCCCCAGCCGGTCGAGCACGGAAAGATCGACCTCGACGGCGGGTTTCTGGTCGGTTCCGACGACGGTCTGAGCCTCGGCCGTGCCCAGGGGCAAGGCGGTCAAGGCTATGGCTGCCGCCAACGCCAAGTGGATGTGCCTGAAACTGCGCACCGCTGTCCCCAATTTTAGGAAATCCCCAGGAAGTTTGAAGAGTACCTGAAGGAATCTTAGGCGACAACTCGTTTGCCGGTTGTTGGGGCAAAAGTCCTCGACGTTCAGACTCCCTGGCGCAAAAGCATGCCCAGCGGCAGATGCAACCGGTCGTTAGCCGCCAGGATATGACCCGAGGTCAGCATGTCGTGACCGCCATCGATCTCGCTGACATAGCCGCCCGCTTCGCGCACCAGAATGATACCCGCGGCGATGTCCCAGGGTTTCAGGCCGATTTCCCAGAACCCTTCGCAACGGCCCGCCGCGACATAGGCCAGATCGAGCGAGGCCGCGCCGAACCGGCGTACGCCGGCGGTGGCCGTCATGACCGACGAAAGCTGCTTGATGAAACGGTCATGGCCGGGACGCCCCTGATGGGGAATGCCGGTGGCGATGACTGATTCTTCCAGCTTGTTTCGGGCCGACACGCGAAGCCGCCGGTCGTTGACGAACGCGCCATGTCCCTTTTCAGCCCAGAACAGCTCATCCGTCAGGGGCTGATAGATCACGCCCGAGATCGGTTCTCCGTCGCGCACCAGCGCGATCGAGATGGCGAAATGCGGAATGCCGTGCAGGAAATTGGTGGTGCCGTCCAAAGGATCGACAACCCAGCAATTATGACGGTCGTTGCCGGGGATCTCGCCGGATTCCTCCAGCAGGAAGCCATAATCGGGCCGCGCCTTGGACAGTTCCTGGCGCAGAACTTTCTCGACCCTGGTATCGGCGGCCGAGACGAAGTCTCCGGGCCCCTTTTTCGAGACCTGGAGTTGCTCGACCTCGCCGAAATCGCGCAGAAGACCGCGCGCCGCCTTGCGGGCGGCGGCGGTCATGACGTTGATCGAAGCGGAACGGGCGCCGATCAATCCTTGGCTCGCTCGACATAGGTGGCGTCGGCGGTAGCGACGACGATACGGGTTCCGGCCTCGATGAAGGGCGGGATCATGACGCGGACGCCATTTTCCAGAATGCCGGGCTTGTAGGAAGAGGCGGCGGTCTGGCCCTTGACCACAGGGTCGGCCTCGGTGACCGTCACCGTCACCTTGTCGGGCAGGGTGACCGAAACCGGGCTGCCTTCGATCAGATCGACGGTGCACAGCATGCCGTCCTGCAGGAAGGCGGCCGGGTCGCCGATCATGTCGCGCGGCACGGTGAACTGCTCGAAGCTTTCCGCGTCCATGAAGGTGTAGCCGTCATCGTCGCTGAACAGGAAGGTCGCTTCCTTTTCATCGACCTGAAGCTTCTCGACCGTGTCGGCGGTGCGCCAGCGTTCGTTGGTCTTGGTGCCGGTCTTGACGTCGCGCATTTCGACCTGGATGAAAGCGCCGCCTTTGCCGGGCTGGATGAGCTGAATTTTGAGGACAGCCCATTGGCGGTTGTTGTGGTCCAGGACAAAGCCGGGACGAATCAGATTGGCGTTGATCTTCATGACGGAACCGGGGGGTTTTTGGAAATCAGGGGCGGACCCTAGCAGCTTGGCTTTTGTCGCGCAACCGCCCTTGCGCGGAGACGGCCTCCTAGTCGGGCGCTTTGTGATTGTGGCCCTGCCAATCCTGCACGAAGCCTTCCTCCAGATAGGCCGGTCCGATCGGAACCTTGCCGTGGCCGCCGGGGATGTCCAGCACATAGGTGGGCGGGCACAGGCCGGAAACCCGGCCGCGCAAATGGCGCATGATCGCCTGCCCGCGCGCCAGGGGAACGTGGAACCGCCGCGTGCCGGGGGCGGCATCCAGATGATGCAGATAATAAGGTTTGATGCGGTTTTTCACCATGGCGCGGAACAGCGCCTCCATCACCTCTTCGTCGTCATTGACCCCGCCCAGCAGCACGGTTTGGCCCAGAAGCGGGATGCCGGCGGCGGACAGGCGGCGGCAGGCGGCGGCGGCATCGGGCCCCAGTTCGCGCGGATGGTTGCAGTGCAGCGCCAGCCATAAGGCCGTGTCGCCGGTCAGGGCGTCGATCAGGGCGGGGCCGACCCGTCCGGGATCGCCGATCGGAATCCGGCTGTGGATGCGGATGACCGCGACATGGGGGATGGCGTTCAGAGCGCCGATCAGCGCTTTGAGCCGGGAGGGGGGCAGCATCAGGGGATCGCCGCCGCTCAAAATCACTTCCCAGATTTCGTTATGGGAGCGGACATAATCCAGCGCCGCCTCCATTTCTGCGTCGGAGAGCGCCCCATCGGCCTCGCCGGTCCAGCCGCGCCGGAAACAGAAACGGCAATAGAGCGGACAGCGCAGCACCGGAGTCAGCAGCAGCCGGTCTGGATAGCGATGGATGACGCCTTTCAGCGGCGAATGGCTGATGTCGCCGATGGGGTCGTCGCATTCGTCGGGCGCATTTTCCAACTCCGCCGGATCGGGGATGAATTGCCGTGCGATCGGATCGTTCGGATCATTGGGATCGATCAGCCCGGCCAATATAGGGGTGATCGCCATGGAATAGCGCAGGGCGACGGCGTCGATCGCGGCGGCGCGCTCAGGCGGGATCAGTCCGGCGGCGGCAAGATCGCCGCCGTTGCGCAGGCTTGGGCGTCGTTCGGGCAGAAGATGCGGTTCGGGCATAGCAGTTGAGAGGTCAGCTTTCAGGAATGGGCGGTTGGCCGGAAGAGGACGGCGGCGCTATGGTGACGCCTTGAGGGCTTGAAATTCAAGAGAGGGACGAGTCATGGGGGACAGGCAATGGTGGCGGGCGGATAATTTCGCGCGCAAGCAACCCATGCTGCTGGCGCGCGCAGCCATCCTTTCCGCCGTCCGATCCTTTTTCGCCGACGAAGGGTTCGTCGAGGTCGAAACGCCTTGTCTGCAGATATCGCCGGGGATGGAGCCCCATATCATGGCGCTGTCCACCGATCTGGCCGAGCCCCTGGCAGGGGGGCGGCAGACACTTTACCTGCACACCTCGCCTGAATTCGCGATGAAGAAGCTTTTGGTGGCGGGAATGCCCCGCATCTTCCAGATCGCCCATGTCTGGCGCGACGCCGAACGGTCGGAACGGCATCATCCCGAATTCTCGATGCTGGAATGGTACCGCGCCCGCGCACCCTATACCCGGTTGATGCAAGATTGCGCCGCCCTGATGCAAGCCGCCGCGCGCGCGGCCGGAACCGCCGATTTCCGTCATGGCGATTTTCATTGCGATCCCTTTGCCGAGCCCGAGCGTCTGTCCGTCGCCCAGGCGTTCCAGGAGCGGTGCGGCATCGATCTTCTGGCGACCACGCCCGATCCGCGCAATCCCGATCGCGATCGGCTGGCTGCCGAGGCGCGCCGTGTCGGCCTGTTCGTGTCCGACAGCGATAGTTGGGAAGACATTTTTTTCCGCATCATGCTGGAACATATCGAACCGTTCCTGGGCATGGGACGTCCGACGATCTTATATGAATACCCGCTGTCGATGGCGGCCTTGTCGCGGCCCAATCCGAACGATCCCCGCACGGCGGAGCGTTTCGAGCTGTATGCTTGCGGGGTGGAATTGGCCAACGGTTTCGGCGAATTGACCGACGCGGCCGAGCAGCGCCGGCGTTTCGAGGCCGACATGGCGCTCAAGGAGAGTCTGTACGGCCAGCGCTATCCGATCGACGAGGATTTTCTGGCGGCGTTGGAATCGGGAATGCCGGATGCATCCGGCATCGCGCTTGGTTTCGACAGGCTGGCAATGTTGGCCACGCATGCCGCGGCCATCGACGATGTCTTGTGGGCGCCGGTCGCAACACCCGGCGCTTGACGCGGAAACGACCGAAGGGGACGCCTTAACCGGCGTCCCCTTCGCGGATCGGTCCGCTGCTGCCCTATCCGTTCCCTTTTGACCGGAAGAGCGGCGGCGGTCCAGCCTCTCGTCTTATCCCAGGCGCTCGATGATCGTGGCCAGGCCCTGGCCGCCGCCGATGCACATGGTGATCAGGCCGTAACGCCCCTTGATGCGTTCCAGTTCGTACAAGGCTTTGACGGTCAGGATCGCGCCGGTTGCGCCGATCGGGTGACCCATGGCGATCGCGCCGCCATTGGGATTGACCTTCTCGACCGGGAAGCCCAATTCCCGCGACACATAGGCGGCCTGGGCGGCGAAGGCTTCATTGCTTTCGATCACATCCAGATCGGCGACGGTCAGCCCGGCCCGCTTCAGCGCGATCGGCACGGCATAAACCGGTCCGACGCCCATGATTTCGGGCGGCACGCCGGCATGGCCCCAGGAAACGATGCGCGCCATCGGGCGCAGCTTGCGCCGTTCGGCTTCGGCGGCAGTCATCATGACGACGGCTGCGGCGGCGTCGTTGATGCCGGACGCGTTGCCGGCGGTCACCGATCCGCCCTTCTTGAAGGCTGTCGGCATGCCCGCTAACGCTTCCAAGGTCGTGTTGCCGCGCACATGCTCGTCGGTGTCGAAGACGGTCACGCCCTTACGGGTCTTCATCTCGACCGGCAGGATCTGCTCGGCGAAACGGCCTTCGGCGATGGCCGCCGCGGCATTTTTCTGGCTGCGCAGGGCCAGCGCATCCTGTTCCTCGCGCGTGATGCCGTAGCGTTCGGCGACGCGTTCCGCCGTCAGGCCCATATGTTCGCCGGCCCAGGGGTCGGACAACGTCGTCGTCAGGGCGTCGATCATGGTGGTGTCGCCCATGCGCGTGCCCCAGCGATGCGTGGTGGTGACATAGGGCGAACGGGACATGCTTTCGGTGCCGCCGGCGACGACGATATCGGCTTCGCCCAACTGGACCATCTGGGCGGCGGACACGATCGCCTGGGAGCCCGATCCACACAGCCGGTTCAGGGTCAGAGCCGGCGTTTCCACCGGAATCCCGGCGTCGACGCCGCAAACGCGTGCCACATAAGCGTCCTTGGGGGCGGTGGGAATGACCTGTCCCATCACGACATGTTGCACATCCTTAGGCTCTATCCCGGCGCGCTTCACCGCCTCGCGGATGACCATCGCGCCTAATTGCGACGGCGGGACGTCCTTGAGACTGCCGCCGAATCCGCCGATGGCCGTCCGCACGCCGCTGACGATCACCACATCCTGCACTGTTCTCATTTGTTTTTCCTTCTGGTCTGGTATTGGAATATCGATCAGTTTTTCAGCGCCTTACCCGTTTTCGCCAGATGGGCGATTCGCGCTTGAATTTCCGGCAGCCGGACGAGGCCGAGGAAGGCTTCGCGTTCCAGCGTGCGGATTGCGTCTTCCGAGATCGAAGCGCCTTTCTCGGCGTTTCCGCCGGTCAGCACCGTCGCGAGATGAGCTGCGATGGTTTTGTCGGTGTTGGTTCCGTCCGGCTGCGCATTCGCCCAATCCATCAGAATGGCTGCGCCCGCTTGTCCGGCCACAGACAGGCTTGCGGGCATAGGCGGGCGATAACCCGCTTTGGCCAAGACAATGGCCCGCGCCTTGGCGTCGGCCAGCAGATGGGCGCGGTTCATTGTGATTGTGTCACCCGGCGCAAGGATGCCCATATCCCGTGCCCAATGCGCGGACCCGGAGATTTGTCCGGACAGCAAGCCGGCGAAAAGCCGCTGTAGAGCTTCCGGCGGCATCGCGCCGCTTTTGCTTCGGAGCAGGCTTTGCGCGCATCCGCCCCATGCAGGTAGAAGACCGCTTTTGACGCCGGGCATGCCGGCGGCAAGTTCCGCATGGGCGACGATGGCGTCGCAATGGAGGAGCAACTCGCACCCGCCGTCCAAGGTCTGGCCGAAGGCGGCGGCGATCACCGGGAACGGGCTGCGTTTCAAGGCGAACAGGCTGTCTTGAGCGCGGCGAAGCGTTACCTCAAGCGCGGCGAAATCGCCGGAATCGATGAGTGCGGCCAGAAGATTGGGATCGGTCCCGGTCGAGAATGCGCGGGGATCTTCGCTGCCGATCACCAGCGCCTGAAAGTGGGTTGGGATCTGGG
>Ga0265295_1005985_pt1 | contig 15028 bp, 12 predicted proteins | sample Munlansysbiofilm_FD_192503 | JGI IMG/M metagenome (GOLD analysis project Ga0265295, IMG submission 192503) | Leachate microbial communities from a municipal landfill in Southern Ontario, Canada - Methane capture system biofilm | ecosystem: Engineered > Solid waste > Landfill > Unclassified ... | reverse complement strand
GAGCCGTGATCATGGGGGCGCCTCCCGTCGCCCAGCCCGGCACGGCTCCCATGACCAGCGCGCCTTTGCATAGTGAAACCGCGGCCAAGGCAGACGCCACCCCCGTCGAGCCCCCCGCCTGGGAAGCCGCGCACGCCCCAGAACCCGCGCACGCCCCGGAACCCGCGCCCACACCCATCCCGGCGCCCGCACCCGATCCGGCCCCGAGCCAGGATCCGGCCCCAGCGCGTGACCCGGCCCCACCCGCACCGCCCGACGAGGCGACATCCGCATCCGACGACTGGACCGACGCCGTCCCCGACAACCTGTCCGATGCGTTCGACACGGCGGCATCCCTGGACGATCTGGGGATGGACCCCGATGCATCCGCAGCCATTGCCGGTCTGTCTGCCGCCCCCCCCGCCGCACGGCCCGAAACCCCCGATCCCTGCCAGATGACGGCTCAGGACTGGCCCGCCGTGGCCAGCCGCCTGCCGATCAGCGGCGCAGCCCAGGCGCTGGCACTGAACAGCGAATGGCTGGCGGGCGACGACCAGCAGATCCGCCTGCGGGTGGCCATCCATGCGTATGCAGACGGCGGCGGCCACGACCGGCTGCGCACGGTCCTGTCCGAATATTTCGGCCGGGTCCTGCGGCTGGAGGTCGAATACGGCGCCACGGGCGCGGACACCGCCCAGGCCGTCGACCAGGCCGAACGCGGTCGCCGCCAGCAGGCCGCCGAGCAGGCGGTCGCACAAGACGATCTGGTGCGCACCCTGGCGCAGCGCTTCGCCGCCCGGGTCGTGCCGGGCTCGGTCCGCCCGCCTGCGGTATAGTCGCCTTCTTTACTTGATGAACCCCTAGAACCAGGACACTGCCATGATGAAAGGTCAGATTGCCGGGCTGATGCGCCAGGCCCAGCAGATGCAGGAAAACATGAAAAAGGCACAAGACGCCCTGGCCGACCTGATGGTCGAAGGCGCTGCGGGCGGCGGCCTGGTCAAGGTCACCATGAGCTGCAAATACGATGTCAAGCGCGTGAGCATCGACCCGTCGCTGTTTGACGACGACCGCGACATGATCGAAGACCTGGTGGCCGCCGCCTTCAACGACGCCCAGCGCAAAGCCGAGGCCACCGCCCAGGAAAAAATGTCCGCCGTGACGGCTGGCCTGTCCCTGCCGCCGGGCATGAAACTGCCGTTCTGAGCCCCCAGACGCCGAGATGGCCACCGGCCTGCCCGAACCCGAACCCCTGCGCGCCCTGATCGATGCCTTGCGAGGGCTGCCCGGCGTGGGTGTGCGCACCGCCCGACGCATGGCCTACCACCTGCTGCAGCACGATCCGGACGGTGCCCTGCGCCTGGGCGATGCCCTGCGCGATGCCGTCAGCGGATTGCGCCACTGCGAACGCTGCAATTCCTTTTCGCAGACGCCGGTCTGCGCCACCTGCGCAAACCCGGACCGGGACCCGTCCGTGCTGTGTGTCGTCGAAACCCCGGCCGACCAGAACATGATCGAGGCCAGCCATGGCTACCGGGGCCTGTACTACGTCCTGATGGGCCGCTTGGCGCCCCTGGAAGGCGTGGGCCCGGATCAGGTCCAGTTCGCCGCTTTGCGCGACCGGGTCCAGGACGGACTGGTCAAGGAAGTCATCCTGGCCACCAATTTCACCGCCGAAGGCGAAACCACGGCCTATTACCTGGCCGAGATGCTGCGCGAATGCGGCGTCCAAGTGACCCGGCTGGCGCGCGGCGTGCCCAGCGGCAGCGAACTGGAATACGTCGATGCCGGCACGATCGCCTGGGCCCTGATGGAGCGCCGGCCCGGCTGATCACAACACCGCTGAACGCGCCATAGGCCTGGCACAAGGCGCTGCGCGCCAGGCCCCGGCACGCCACTGCGCTATCATCGAATCTTCAAATACGCCGCATGACACTACGGAGATACGCCACCATGCCGATTTCACGCCGCACACTGCTCAAGACTGCGGGAGCCGCCGGACTGCTGGGCACCCTGCCCGGCCTGTCCTTCGCACAGGCCCCTCTGCTCGAAAAAACATCCCTGACCATCGCCGTCGGCGGCCAGGCGCTGATCTACTATCTGCCCCTGTCCGTCGCCAGCCTGAAGGGCTATTTCAAGGACGAGGGCCTGGACGTCACCGTCGCCGACTTTGCCGGCGGTTCCAAGGCGCTCCAGGCCGTGGTGGGCGGCAGCGCTGATGTGGTGTCCGGCGCCTTCGAACACACCATCAACCTGCAGGCCAAGGGCCAGTACTACCGCTGCTTCGCGCTGCAAGGCCGGGCGCCCATGATCGTGCTGGGTGTCTCGAAAAAGACCCTGCCCGACTACAAGACGCCCGCCGACCTGAAAGGCAAGAAAATCGGCGTCACCGCCCCCGGATCCTCGACCAACATGATGGTCAGTTTCTTTCTGGCGCAGCACGGGATCAAACCCACCGACGTGTCCTTCATCGGCGTGGGCGCGGGCGCCGGGGCAATCACGGCCCTGCGCTCCGGCCAGATCGACGCCATCGCCAACCTGGACCCGGTGATCAGCACCCTGGTCAAGGAAGACGCCATCCACATCATCGCCGACACCCGCACCCTGGCCGATGCGCAGACAATCTTCGGCGGCAACATGCCGGCAGGCTGCCTGTATGCAGCCCAGACCTTCATCGACGCCAACCCCAACACCACCCAGGCGCTGACCAATGCCATGGTGCGCGCCGACAAATGGATCCAGGCTTCATCGGCAGACGACATCGCCGCGCTGGTGCCCCAATCCTACCTGCTGGGCGACCCCGATCTGTACAAGCTGGCGCTCAAGGGCAACCGCGAAGCCTTGTCGCCCGATGGACTGGTGCCAGAAGACGGCCCGCAGACGGCGCTCAATGCGCTGGCGGAATTCGTCCCGAATTTCGACCGCACGGCCATCGACATTTCCCGCATCTGGACCAATCAATTCGCCGCCAAGGCCAACCAGCAGTATCCTCATGCCTGAACACGCGCATCCATCCACGGCCGGGGCGGACCAGCCCGCCTTGCGGCTGGACCAGGTCACCTGCATCTTCAACGCGCCCGACGGCACGCCCTACACGGCCATGCGTGACGCCTGCCTGGACGTGGCGCCCGGCGAATTCGTCTCGGTCGTCGGCCCGACGGGCTGCGGCAAGTCCACCCTGCTGAACATGGCGGCCGGACTGCTGCGCCCCACGTCCGGCCAGGTCCAGGTGTTCGGCCAGCCGCTGCATGGCGTGAACACGCGGGCAGGCTATATGTTCCAGGGCGAAGCCCTGATGCCCTGGCGCAATGCCCTGGCCAATGTGTCTGCCGGACTGGAATTCGCCGGGGTCGCCGCCGCCGAAATCACCGCACGCAGCCGCGAATGGCTGCGCCGGGTCGGGCTGGGCGGTTTCGAGGACCGCTACCCGCACCAGATGTCGGGTGGCATGCGCAAGCGAGTCATGCTGGCCCAGACCCTGATCCGCGATCCCGACATCATCCTGATGGACGAGCCATTCTCGGCCCTGGACATCCAGACCCGCCAGCTCATGGAAAACGAGGTCCTGGACCTGTGGATGGACCGGCGCAAGGCCGTGCTGTTCATCACGCACGACCTGGACGAAGCCATCGCCATGAGCGACCGCGTGGTCGTGCTGTCCGCCGGCCCGGCCACCCATCCAATCGGTGAATTCACGATCGACATCCCTCGCCCGCGGGATGTGGCCGAAGTCCGCATGCACGCTCGTTTCGTCGAACTGCACCAGGCCATCTGGGCCGTGCTGCGCGACGAAGTCCTGAAAGGCTACGAACGGCAACGTCTGCAACCATGAAATCCGAATTTTCCAAACCTGTCCTGCGCGCACTGCAACTGGCCTTGCTGGTCGCCGTCCTGCTGATCTGGCACTGGGCCTCGCTGAGCCGCAACGTGGCGTTCTTCTTTGGCCGGCCACTGGAAGTCGCCCAGGTCATCTGGGCCTGGTTCGTCACCGATGCCGGGATCTACCGGCACCTGTGGATCACCCTGTCCGAAACCGTACTGGCCTTTTTCATCGGCACCGTCGGCGGGCTGGGATTCGGCCTGTGGCTGGGTCTGTCACGCAACGCCAGCGCCCTGCTCGAACCCTACGTCACGGCCGCCAATTCCATGCCCCGCGTGATCCTGGCGCCAATCTTCGGGATGTGGTTCGGCCTGGGCATCTGGTCCAAGGTCGCCCTGGCCGTGACGCTGGTGTTCTTCATCGTCTTTTTCAACGTCTACCGGGGCGTGCGCGAGGTCAGCCCGACCCTGCTGGACAACGCCCGCATGCTGGGCGCCAGCCGCCGCCAGCTGCTGCGCCATGTCTACCTGCCTTCGGCCACCAGCTGGGTGTTCTCTAGCCTGCATACCTCGGTGGGACTGGCCTTCGTCGGGGCCGTCGTGGGCGAATACCTGGGCTCGGCCGCCGGGGTGGGTTATCTGATCCTGCAGGCCGAAGGCACGCTGGACGTGAATACCGTGTTCGCCGGCATCGTCGTGCTGACGGTGTTCGCGCTGTTGCTGGATGGGCTCGTGTCACTGGCGGAACGCCGCCTGCTGGTCTGGCAGCCTGGCCCCGGGGAATCGGGCAAGGTCTAAGGAACCGCTGAACCAGTCCTCACGCCGCGTGCATCTGTGGATCCGGGCGGTCTGCTGCGTCGCCCATCCTCGCGATCGCACCGGCTATCGCTGCAAGGGGCGGCCACGGCCTGCCCGGCTTCATGACAACAGCGCGTCCAGCTTGAGCGCGTCGGCGGTAAACAGGCGGATGCCTTCGGCCAGTTTTTCCGTCGCCATGGCGTCTTCGTTCAGATTCGTGCGGAAGGCGACCTCGTTGCTGGCAATCCATTCCGGCGCATCCGCCTTGGCGGCCGCGACGGTTAGGCTGGGCGCCAGGGGTTCGTCGGATGCCGCCAGTTCACCCAGCAGGGCCGGGCTGATGGTCAGCAGGTCGCACCCCGCCAGCGCACGGATCTGGCCGATATTGCGGAAACTGGCCCCCATCACCTGGGTGGGGATGTCGTACGCCTTGAAATAGCGATAGATGCGCGTCACGGACTGCACGCCCGGGTCATGGGCCCCGGCATGCGCGGCCTCGTCCCAATCGGCGCCTGCGGCTTTCTTGTACCAGTCATAGATGCGGCCCACGAACGGCGAGATCAACGTAACCTTGGCCTGAGCACAGGCGATGGCCTGGGTCAGCGAAAACAGCAGCGTCAGATTGCAATGAATGCCTTCGGCTTCCAGCGCGCGGGCCGCCTGGATGCCTTCCCAGGTCGAGGCCAGCTTGATCAGCACGCGTTCGCGCGGGATGCCGTCCGCTTCGTACAGAGCGATGATCTGCCGCGCGCGCTCGATGCTGGCCTGGGTATCGAAGGACAGGCGGGCATCGACCTCGGTTGACACGCGGCCTGGCACGATGGCCAGGATTTCACGGCCAAAGGCTACCAGCAGACGATCGGCCTGCTCGGCCAGCGGGGCGCCCGGATGGTCGCGCCGCACCCGATCCAGCAATGGGCGATAGGCATCCTGGCCCACGGCCTTGAGGATCAGCGATGGATTGGTGGTTGCGTCAGTCGGCCGGTAGGCCCGCATGGTTTCGAAATCCCCTGTGTCGGCCACGACGGTCGTCAGCGCACGCAGGGCGTCCAGTTGATTGCTCATGAAGGGTGATCCCAGTGGAAACAAGTTGCAAAATCCCTACTGTAGACCATTTCGCGCCGGAACCGCGCCCGTGGACGGCCATCCAGCGACCCGGCACCGGCACCCGCCGGGATGCGGAGCACGGGGATTGGCCCCGGCCTCGCTGTATAATAGGAAAGTTTGAATATCGACTTTATAACCGGGGTTCCACTTTGCTGCCGTCAATCTTTCCCGAGGGGTCCGAAGGGCTCGCACCAGCAATTCTCGCCTTGGCTGACGGTACCGTATTCAGGGGCGTTTCGATCGGCGCCGACGGGACCTGCGTGGCCGAAATCGTCTTCAACACGTCCATGACCGGCTACCAGGAAATCCTCACGGATCCCAGCTACCGTGGCCAGATCGTCACCCTGACCTACCCCCACATCGGCAACACCGGCGTCAATCCCGAAGACGTCGAGTCCAGCCAGGTGCATGCCGCCGGCCTGGTGGTGCGCGACTGCCCTGCCCTGCTGTCCAATTTCCGCGCCACCCAGTCGCTGCCCGACTACCTGAAATCCCAGGGCATCGTCGCGATCTCGGGCGTGGACACCCGCAAGCTCACCCGCATCCTGCGCGAACGCGGCGCCCAGGGCGCCTGCATCCTGGTGGGTGATGATACCGACCGCGCCGTCGAACTGGCGCGCGGTTTCGGCGGCATGGAAGGCCAGGACCTGGCCGCCCAGGTTTCCACCAAGCAGGCCGGCGCCTGGGTCCAGGGCACCTGGCAACTGGGGCGCGGCTACCGCCGCCAGGATCAGGCAGGGCAATACCATGTCATCGCCTACGACTACGGCATCAAATCCAACATCCTGCGCCTGCTGGCCGACCGCTGCTGCCGCATCACGCTGGTGCCGGCCCTCACGCCGGTGGCCGACGTCCTGGCCCAGTCGCCCGACGGCGTGTTCCTGTCCAACGGCCCCGGCGACCCGGCCGCCTGCGGCTACGCCGCCGATACTTGCCGCGCCGTGCTGGATCGCGGCATCCCCCTGTTCGGCATCTGCCTGGGCCAACAGGTGCTGGGCCTGACCCTGGGCGGACGCACGATCAAGATGAAAACCGGCCACCACGGCGCCAACCATCCGGTCCAGGATCTGGCGACCGGCCGGGTGTTCATCACCAGCCAGAACCACGGCTTCACCGTGGATGGCGACAGCCTGCCGGCCAACGCCCGCATCACGCATGTGTCGCTGTTCGACGGTTCCGTGCAGGGTTTCGAACTGACCGACCGCCCGGCCTTCTGCTTCCAGGGCCACCCCGAAGCCAGCCCGGGGCCGCACGACATCCTGGTGCTGTTCGACAAATTCATCGACCTGATGGCGCAACACCAAGCCCAGTCGTCCAAATAAACAGACCCCGCCCCCATGCCCAAGCGTTCAGACATCCACAGCATCCTCATCATCGGTGCCGGCCCGATCATCATCGGCCAGGCCTGCGAATTCGACTATTCCGGCGCCCAGGCCTGCAAGGCCCTGAAGGCCGACGGGTTTCGCACCATTCTGGTCAACAGCAACCCGGCCACCATCATGACGGACCCGGAAACGGCCGACGTCACCTATATCGAACCCATCACCTGGCAGGCCCTGGAAAAGATCATCGAGATCGAAAAGCCCGATGCCGTCCTGCCCACCATGGGGGGCCAGACGGCGCTGAACTGCGCGCTCGATCTGGATCGTCACGGCGTGCTGGCCAAGCACGGCGTGGAACTGATCGGCGCCAACGCCCAGGCCATCGACAAGGCCGAAGATCGCCTGAAATTCAAGGACGCCATGACCGCCATCGGTCTGGAATCGGCCAAATCCGGCATCGCCCACAGCATGGACGAGGCCTGGGACGTGCAAAAACGCATCGCATCGGAACTGAACACGTCCGGCTTCCCGGTGGTCATCCGGCCCAGCTTCACGCTGGGCGGCACGGGCGGCGGCATCGCCTACAACGCCGAGGAATTCGAAACCATCTGCCGCCGCGGCCTGGAAGCCTCGCCGACCAGCGAACTGCTGATCGAGGAATCCCTGCTGGGCTGGAAAGAATTCGAGATGGAAGTCGTGCGCGACAGCGCCGACAACTGCATCATCGTCTGCTCCATCGAAAACCTGGACCCCATGGGGGTGCATACCGGCGACTCGATCACCGTCGCGCCCGCGCAGACGCTGACCGACAAGGAATACCAGATCATGCGCAACGCCTCGATCGCGGTGCTGCGCGAGATCGGCGTGGACACGGGCGGCTCGAACGTGCAGTTCGCCGTCAACCCGGCCAACGGCCGCATGATCGTCATCGAAATGAACCCGCGCGTGTCGCGGTCTTCGGCCCTGGCATCCAAGGCCACGGGCTTTCCCATCGCCAAAGTCGCGGCCCGCCTGGCCGTGGGCTACACGCTGGACGAACTGCGCAACGAAATCACCGGCGGCGCCACCCCGGCCTCGTTCGAGCCGGCGCTGGACTACGTGGTCACCAAGGTGCCGCGCTTCGCCTTCGAAAAATTCCCCCAGGCCGATTCGCGCCTGACGACCCAGATGAAGGCCGTGGGCGAGGTCATGGCGATCGGCCGCACCTTCCAGGAATCCTTCCAGAAAGCCCTGCGCGGCCTGGAAGTCGGCGTCGATGGCCTGAACCAGAAAACCACCGACCGCGAACGGCTGCAGGTCGAACTGGGTGAACCCGGCCCGGAACGCATCTGGTACGTGGGCGATGCCTTCGCCCAGGGATTCTCACTGGAAGAAGTCCACAACCTGACCAAGATCGACCCCTGGTTCCTGGCCCAGATCAAAGAAATCGTCGACATCGAACTGGCGCTGGAACAACACACCCTGTCCGAACTGGACGATGGCACCATGCGCGAACTCAAGCGGCGCGGCTTCTCCGACCGCCGCCTGGCGTTCCTGCTGGACACCACCGAAGCCGAGGTCCGCAAGCTGCGCCACCAGATGAATGTGCGCCCGGTCTACAAGCGCGTGGACACCTGCGCGGCCGAATTCGCCACCACCACGGCCTACATGTATTCGACCTACGAAGACGAGGACGAGGCCGCGCCGACCGACCGCAAGAAAATCATCGTGCTGGGCGGCGGACCCAACCGCATCGGCCAGGGCATCGAATTCGATTATTGCTGCGTGCACGCGGCCCTGGCCCTGCGCGAGGACGGGTTCGAGACCATCATGGTCAACTGCAACCCCGAAACCGTGTCCACCGATTACGACACCTCCGACCGCCTGTATTTCGAGCCGCTGACGCTCGAAGACGTGCTGGAAATCGTCCACAAGGAAAACCCGGCCGGCGTCATCGTCCAATACGGCGGCCAAACCCCGCTGAAACTCGCCCGCGCCCTGGAAGCCAACGGCGTGCCCATCATCGGCACCAGCCCCGATTCCATCGACGTGGCCGAAGACCGCGAACGTTTCCAGAAACTGCTGACCAAACTGGGCCTGCGCCAGCCGGCCAATCGCACCGCCCGCACCGAAAGCGAGGCCCTGGCCCTGGCGGGCGAGATCGGCTATCCCCTGGTGGTGCGCCCCAGCTACGTGCTGGGCGGGCGCGCCATGGAAATCGTCCACGAACCCCAGGATCTGGAACGCTACATGCGCGAGGCCGTCAAGGTCAGCAATGATTCCCCGGTGCTGCTGGATCATTTCCTGAACAATGCCACCGAAGTCGACGTGGACTGCCTGGCCGACGGCGAACAGGTCATCATCGGCGGCGTGATGGAACACATCGAGCAGGCCGGCGTGCACTCGGGCGATTCCGCCTGCAGCCTGCCGCCCTACTCGCTCTCGCCAGAGATCGTGACCGAAATCGAACGCCAGACCGCCCTGATGGCCCGCGCCCTGAACGTCAAGGGCCTGATGAACGTGCAGTTCGCCATCCAGGACGGCGAGGTCTACGTGCTCGAAGTCAACCCCCGCGCCTCGCGCACCGTGCCCTACGTGTCCAAGGCCACTGGCCAGCAACTGGCCAAGATCGCCGCGCGCGTCATGGCCGGCCGCTCCCTGGCCGCCCAGGGGATCACCGCGATCCCGGCGCCGGCCCGCTATTGCGTCAAGGAAGCCGTATTCCCCTTCGTCAAATTCCCCGGCGTGGACACCATCCTGGGGCCCGAGATGAAGTCCACCGGCGAGGTCATGGGCGTGGGGGAAACCTTTGGCGAGGCCTTCGTCAAATCCCAGATCGCCGCGGGCGCCTGGCTGCCCGAATCCGGCCGGGTGTTCATCAGCGTGCGCGACCAGGACAAGCCGCGCGCCGTGGAAGTCGCGCGCGGCCTGGCCTCGCTGGGCTTCCAGCTGATCGCCACGCGCGGCACGGCCGCCGTGATCGAGGCCGCCGGCCTGGCGGTCCAGGTCGTAAACAAGGTCACCGAGGGCCGCCCGAACATCGTTGACATGATCAAAAATGGCGAAATCGCCATGGTCATCAACACGGTCGAAGAACGCCGCAACGCCATCGCCGACTCGCGCACGATCCGCACGCAGTCCCTGGCCAACCGCGTGACGTTCTTCACCACCATCGCGGGCGCGCGTGCCGCAGTCGAGGGCTTGCAGTACCTGCGCCACGGCGGCGGCCTGAAGGTCTACTCGCTGCAGGCCATGCACGCAGCGAACGCCGCCTGAGTCCTGCGCGGCGCGGCTGTTGCGACGGGTGCCGCATGCCTTGTACGATCGGCAGACCACCCGGCGCAAGCCGCGCATGGGCACGGCAGCGTCAAAGCCTGCTGATGCCCCGCACGACTGGGAATCGGGTGTGAAACTGGCCTGACGTATTCCTGGCTTCAATCCAAACCAACAAGCACAAGAGGAGAACGTCCATGCCCGCCCACAGCGCCCGATGGCTGCTCGCCCCAGTGATGACATGCGCGCTGGCCAGCGCAGTCCCGAACGCATCCGCCGCGCCCGAAACCATTTTCGTCAACGCGAACATATTCACCGCCGATGAGGCCCGGCCTGCGGCCCAGGCGTTCGCCGTCGAGCAAGGCCGCATTCTGGCCATCGGCGCACAGGACGACGTGCTGGCGCACCGGGGACCGCAGACACAGATCGTGGACTTGCAGGGCCGGCGCGTCCTGCCCGGCCTGATCGATGCGCACACCCATGCCGTGATCGGGGCCCTGGCGGCCCTGTCGCCCAATCTGGACGACGAAGAATTGGCCATCCCGATCGTTCGGCAGCGCGTGCAAGCCTGGCTCGAAGCAGCGCCTCGTGATGCAGGCCAGCCCCTGGTGGTTTTCGGCGTGAACCCAGGCACCTGGCAAGATCCGCAGGCCCTGGCGCAGGTTTTTGATGCGGGCCACTGGGCATCGCAACCCTTGCTGCTGATGGGATCCGACCTGCATACCGCCTGGGCCAATCGCGCCATGCGCGCCAGGGCCGGCATCGATGCCGCGTATGTGCGCAGCCTCTCGGCCGCGCAGCACCATACCGTAGGCGTGAACGCCAGCGGAGCGCCGGACGGCATCCTGATCGATGCCGGCGTCGATCTGGTCACCGTGCAGTTGCCCAAGCCCGACCGGGACTTGCTGCTGCGTGCCGGGAAATTCGCGCTGCGCGCCTATCACCGCTACGGCGTCACGGCCTGGATGGACCCCGCTGCCAATGCCGGGCCCGGAGAAGCACTGTTTTCACGGCCGCCCGGCAGCACGGGCACGGGTATCTTGCCGGCCTATCAGGCGGTGGCCGAGGCCGAGGGGCTGAGCGCGCACGTCGTGGCCTTGCTGGTCGCCAGCCCGCTGAGCGATGCCGCCGATCTCGAACGGCTGGATGCCGTCCGGGCGCAATTCCAGGGTACGCCGAACTTGACCATTCCGGGCATCAAGATCTTTGCCGACGGCGTACTGGAATATCCGGCGCAAAGCGCGGCACTGCTGGGCCAATACCGCAATTCGGGCAAGCAAGGCGAAATGCTGCTGACCCGCCCAGGCTTGCAGGCCCTGGTCGATGCTGTCGATGCGCGTGGCTGGCTGGTGCACATCCATGCACTGGGCGACCGGGCCGTACGCGAATCCCTGGATGCCTTCGAGGTCGCCCGCCGCCATCGCGACAGCGGCGTGCAGCATTCCATCACCCATTTGCAGCTGGTCGATGCCAGCGACTATCCCCGGTTTGCGCAGCTGGGCGTCATCGCCGTCATGCAATTGCACTGGGCGGAAATGGACAACTACCTGCTCGATCTGGTCAAGCCCTACCTGAGCCCAGCAGCATTCATGGGACAGTACCCGGCCCGTTCGCTGCAGCAGCATGGCGCCGTCATTGCGGGCGCCAGCGACTGGCCCATCTCGACCGCCAACCCCTGGGAAGCCATGCACCATGCCATGACGCGCCAGGGGCCAGACGGCGGCCTGAATCCAGCCGAACGCATGGACAAGACCAGCATGTTGCTGGCCTACACCCGCCATGCCGCACAGGCCATCGGGTTGGCAGACCAGATCGGTTCTTTGGCGCCCGGCAAGCAAGCGGATTTCATCGTCGTCGACCGCGACGTCCTGCAGGTGGACGCCGAATCGCTGCGACAGACCCAGGTGCTGGAAACCTATTTCGCGGGGACCCGGGTCTACGCCACACACGCGATCCAGAACTGAGCCCAAGACGGATAGGTTGCGCGGACCCATCCAGCCCCCTCCTGACCCGAAAAGCCGCCTGATCCAGGTGGCTTTTGCCGTGGGCCAAGACCCATCCCCGGGGAACCATTGAACCAACACAGATGCACGCGGCGCGAGGACTGGCTGAGCAGTTCCCTAGGGTATATCTGGATTACATTTTATTAATAAATATATTATTTTTTTCTTAATTGTTTTAAACAGCGACCAATGACAATCAATCCCAATCCGCCGTTTTCGCCCGACATCCTGCGCCAGAAGGTCTGGCAGGCCTGCGCGCTGCTCAAGACCCTGGCCAACGAAGACCGTCTCATGCTGCTCTGCCATCTGGTTCTCCGCCGCATGAACGTCAGCGAACTTGAACAGGCCAGCGGCATCCACCAGCCCACGCTGTCACAGCAACTGGCCGTGCTGCGGCACGAGGGCCTGGTCGAAACTGAAAAGGAGGGCAAGTACGTGTATTACCGTCTGGCCGACGACAAGGTGCCGCACATCATGCGCACACTCTGGGAACTTTATTGCGCGCCCCCGCCGGCGCCACAGGCAGAAACCCATGAACCACCACACGCCTCACCCGTCCTCCCTGGCCGGACACCCGGCCGCTGATGCGCGTTTCGCCCAGCGCCGCGCATTGCTGGCCGCTGCCGCAGCCGGCGTCCTGGGCGCGAGTCTGCCGCTGCACACGACCCGCGCCGCATCCCCCCTGCAAACCAAGGCCCGCATCGTCATTGCCGGTGCCGGCGCGGCCGGACTGACGACCGCCGCGCATCTCGCACAGCGGCTCGACGGCGCCCGGATCACCTTGATCGACGCCCGCAAGCCGCATTTCTACCAGCCCGGCTTTACCCTGGTGGGCGCTGGCCTCAAGCCATCCAGCTATGTCGTCTCGGCCACCGCCGATTACGTGCCGCGCGGGGTCGAACTCATCGAGGCCAACGTCGCCGAATTCGACCCTGATGCCCAGCGCGTCACTACCGATGCCGGCCAGGCCATCACCTACGACTTCCTGGTCGTCGCCACCGGCATGCAACTCGAATACGGCCTGATCCAGGGCATGGACACCGACCTGATCGGCCAGCACGGCATCGGCAGCATCTACCATGGACCGGCGGCGGCCCAGGCTACCTGGCAGGCCCTGTCTGAATTTGCCGACCGGGGCGGGCGCGGCGTGTTCCTGCGCCCCGACACCGAAATGAAATGCGCCGGCGCACCGCTGAAATACACCTTCATCGCCGCAGATCACCTGACCCGGCGCGGTACGCGCGGCAAGGCTGAACTGACCTACAACAGCAACAACCAGGCCCTGTTCAGCGTGCCCATCGTGTCGGAAAAAGTGCGCATGCTCTTTGGCGAACGCGGCGTCCACATCCGTTATGGCCGTGTACTCACCGCCATCGATCCGGGGCGCCGCATCGCCACCTTCAAGACCGCCGATGGCCTGGAAGAGCAGGACTATGACTTCATCCACGTGATCCCGCCCATGCGCGCCCCGCAAGCCATACGCAACAGCCCCCTGCCCTGGTCGGCCGACGCGCAGCCGGCCTGGGCCGCCGAGGGCTGGATGGAAGTTGACCGGGGCACGCTGCGCCATACGCGCTATCCCAATGTGTTCGGCGTGGGCGACATTGCCGGCGTACCCAAGGGCAAGACCGCCGCCAGCGTCAAATGGCAGGTCCCCGTCGCCGTGGACCATCTGGTGGCGCAGATCCAGGGCACCACTTCGGACGCACTCTACACCGGCTACACCTCGTGCCCCCTGATCACCCGGCTGGGCCGCGCGATGCTGGTCGAATTCGACTACAACAACAACCTGATGCCCTCTTTCCCCGGCGTCATCGCGCCGCTCGAAGAACTCTGGACCACCTGGGTCATGAAGACCATGGCCCTGAAACCCACCTACATCAGCATGCTGCGCGGCCGCGCCTGAGGAGACCCCCATGAAAGACATCGACATCACCGTGCTGTTCGCCGTCTTCTATGAAATGCTGGGCCCCCTGCTGTGGATCCTGGTCGTCGCCATCCTGGCGGGCACACTGGCCTTCGGTCTGCTTCTGGTGCGCGAACGCGGCCTGCACCCGGCCCGGCTGGTCCGCATGCAGTTCCTGGGCCTGCTGGGTGGCGCTGCGGCCCTGTGGCTCATGGCGCGCGTCTCGTCATCGGGCTTCACCGACGCCGGCGGGCCCGTCGACTGGCTGCTGATCGCCCTGGTGTTCGTGCTGGGCTGGGTGGGCACCAGCGTGATCCTGTATACCCTGGTGGGCTGGCTTGGGGGCAGGCTGCGATGCTGCCCGCAGGCGGGCTGAGGGGATTATCTACCGAGCGGCTGGGGCCAGGTGGAGCTGCGATTTTCGGGGTGATTAACTGAGGCGGAAACTCCACCTCAGTTCAACATGCCTTTGAGATCCTTGAGCATCAGGAACAGATGGTACGGATCAGTCGGGCTGGGCTCGAATTCCCACGATTCGTACCACTGCCGCGCTGCGTCGTCCTTGGCATGGACCAATAGGCAACGGATACCCGCAATGTCGGCGGCCTGTGCGGTGCGCAGCAGGGCGTCCTTGAGCAAGGCCTGGCCCAGACCTTTACGCTGATGCTCCTTGTCCACGGCGAGCCGGGCCAGGGTCATCACCGGTACCGGATGGCGCGCCAACCCCTTCATCACTCTCGACGGCGCGGCTTCCGGATCGACGCTGCCGACGGCCAGACTGTAGAAGCCGACCACCACGTCACCCTGGCAGCAGACATAGGTCTGCGCGCTGTTGGCCTTCT
>Ga0265295_1005982_pt1 | contig 15029 bp, 18 predicted proteins | sample Munlansysbiofilm_FD_192503 | JGI IMG/M metagenome (GOLD analysis project Ga0265295, IMG submission 192503) | Leachate microbial communities from a municipal landfill in Southern Ontario, Canada - Methane capture system biofilm | ecosystem: Engineered > Solid waste > Landfill > Unclassified ... | reverse complement strand
CCACCGCAGCCTGAGCCCTTCCGGGCTCGAAGTAAATAATTAAAGTTCATAGAAATGGTTTCAGTTACACCCGCTCGCCGAGGACGGCGAGCTCAGTCGAACACGAAGGCCGCGCGAGCACCGAGACTCCAACCCCGATGCGAGAGGAAATCAGCCAGGTTAAGAGCCGAAACACCACCGGCGGACCCACTACCCGAGGAGCCCCCGGCAAGCCCGAGCCTCTGCGCTGTAGGGAAGCTCCAGTGGCGGTCGCACAGTCCGGTGGAGTCCGACCCCGCGTTGTTGTCCCAGAGCCCCCAATCTACATCGTCGGTCTTGATCTTCGTCGCGAAGAAATTCGTCGAAACGGTGAGGTCGGTCACCGGGAGGGATGCGATCTTGGTCTTGCTCGTCAGGAGATCGTCCGCCAGTACGTTTTGACCCGCGTATACATCCACCCATTTACCGTCCTCGTCTTCACGTCCTACGTCAACGACGAAATCGTCGATAAACTCCCACTTGTCTCCCCAGAAATTCTCCACGAAGCATTTTACGGGCTGGTTTACGGCCGTGACGTTTCCCGCAAAGGGTCCTGCCTGATCGAGTTGTCCGCTCACAAGGCCGGCGGGATTTTCGGTCGTTCCGCCTACACTGTAGCCATTGCCGATGCGCCTCTGCGAGTCGAAGCTCTTCAGTGCGAAGAGGATCCTGTCGCGCATAAACTGCCGCTCGTGGAAGTTTATAAGGTGCCAATTCTCGCCGTTCGCTTGCGCCGCCGTCCTGAATGTCCCCCTCGTCTCATTGTATGTAGGCTGGTGGCCAGAAACCGACTTGAGCTTCCCATCGATGATCGTGCCCTTATACACCGGGATCGCCAGATAATTGTATTTGTGGCCGCCGAGAGTGTGAGCATATGCCTCTCCGTCGTTAATATTAGAGGAGTGCAGGATGCCGGAGGCGTTGCGCTTGGTATAGCAGAGCTTGGCGCAGTACATCACGTTCTCGGTCGCGATTTCGGCAGAGACATCGACACCATTGACGTCCTTGGACAGATCATACGGATCGAGCGTGTGCAGTATGTCCCCGGCCCCGTTGATCGTGGCATAGAAGTCGTCACGGAGCATGGCGTCCGTCATGCCCCAGGTGCCAACGTCCAGGACGTTTCCGAGGTTGGACACGGGACGGTGCATCGAGCACCCCTCCGAGTATGTGAGCGAGCCTGTAGGGTCGGTCTCGAAGGCAGTGGGATCGAACGCGAGTCCGTATCTCCACGAAGCTCCTCGGACGAAAGATGCGGGAATGCACCCGTCCGCCTCCAGTAGGACCGCGTCCCCCATCTGCTCTGCCTGCTTTCTCGAGCGAAGGTGCCCCATCGCCGTGAAATCCCCTCCGAAATCAACTGTATCTGTCATGCGATCACCACAATGTCGTATTTATCCCCGGATCCGGGGGCCTTGAAAAAAGTTAACGTAACATCTGTCGACGTAACGTCCATAGTCGTCCCCATGGCATGGCCGTCCGGATCGTAGAGCTGGACGGCAGGGAGCTTTCCGAGATTATGGGCTACTACGAATGTTTTTTGCACGCCGTCTCCTACGATCGACGCCCGGAAGAAGCTTACCACATCTCCGGGGCGGTAGATCAGCACGCGCAGACTGCCTGTCGCCGGAGCCGATGAGAAGAACAACGTGACCTGGTTGACGTTAGGGCGCTCGAACCTGGCGTCCATGCGGCCATGTCCGTTGACCAGGTCTACCAGCACTACAACCACGTCGTACGAGTTTAACGAATGCGTAACGGTTATCTGATCGGACGTTCCGTCGCCGATGTTGGCAACGTAGGTGTTTACGGGCGTCGCGATCTGCGACGGCTGTGCCGGCGTATACTCCGCCCAGAATGCCGGGCTCAGCGGCGGATTGTGATTATAATTGTTACTTACGAGCGATTTGTACAGGACGCCGCCCACGTTGGTTATCGATCCGGAGTTGTACTTGAGATCGGGAGACCACGGTACGATCCCGTCCTCTCTCGATATAATGTACGGTTTGTTTTTGACAAATGCGTCCCCGCTCGTAGCGCTCCAATCGGACTGCACATTGCGCTGTGCAGAATAGTCGATGGATGCAAGCTTAGCGACATCGCCATCGGAGTAGCTGTTCTGTGAGAGTCCATGGCCGGGGACCTTGTCGACCTTGGTGTCCAAGGCCGCCTGTTGTGGACCGGACACCATCTTGGCAGAATCGGGAGTGTTGTCGACCATCCCGAGGCCGACGTCGCCCTTGTCGAGCATGATGTCTTCGGACATCTCGTGTCCGTTGATGGTCCGAGTTATTGGCACAGCGCCGACATCCCCGGGCCCTAGCACTACAACGCCGGTCTTGCCGTTGACCGACAGGACGCTGGTGCCCGGACGGAAGACCACGGCCTTGACGCTGTTGACCGCCACAGGGTCGGAGAAGAACAACGTGACCTGGTTGACGTTAGGGCGTGCGCATGTAACGAGCTGCGTCGCCCTCGATCCCGAATCGGGATAGAGGAAGGCGAAGACGTCGTACGAATTAAGCGAGTGGGTTATGGTGTACTCTCTATCGACGCCGTTTCCCAGCGTGAAGATCATAACGTCAGAGGGTTGCGTCGACACTCCCCCTATGGGCGAGTACGCTCTCCAGAACACCGGATGCGCCTGGTCGTCGTTCTGCGGATCGTGGTTATAATTGCCGCCGATCAGCGAGACATATAGTGTGCCTCCGATTTTGGTAATTGCTCCGGACGGATATGTGAGTGAGCTCCTCCAGGGGTTGACGCCCTCGGCCACGTCGGCCTTGGTGTGCATCTGCCCCTGGAGGTCCTGCTGGTCCACTATGTCCCCGGAGACCGACCCCCACGGGACCATCGATCTGTAGACCATGTACCCTGCCTCGCTGTTGAGGTTCGTGTCGTCGACCACCATATACATGAGGTCGGTCGAGGATACCTTGACGGTATCCCCGTTCTGAACATCTGCTGATGTGAGAGCGAACCTAGCCTGGTCGTCGGGGACCACGGCGCAGCGCTCGAATGCCACCGGAGGAATATGGACAGGGTCGATCACTCCGACGAGGTTCCCGACTGGTAGATCTTTCTGTGAAATGTCAATATCGATGGTTTTGATCGATCGTCCTATGCTTTCGAACGAGAGCTTGCCGGGCACGTCCTGCGTGACGTCCACTATGGCCTCGTCCCATATGGTACGGTAAGCTCCGACGAACGCTCCCCACGAATCTATCGATGGGGCAACGGTGAAGATAATGATGTTCCTCGAGGCTATAACCTCGGTGCCACGTGTCAATACGAGCTGGGCCGGAAGCTTGTTGTCGCGCCTGCACGCATCTAGGATTACGTCCGTGAGCGTGCACCTCCCTCCCTCCAGGTCCAGGTACGGCCGGACATTGCGTCCGTTGACGTCTTTGACGGTAACCCTGAATTCGAGTCTCCCGGTGTACTCTTCCGGGATCCCCGTGACGACGATCTCGGTCGAAGCATTGTCGATGGTCGTTCCCGCATAGCCTCCCGTGGACGATATCTCCCTCTTGTCGGGGTCGTAGGATATGTTGATAGTATGCATGGAACAACCTTATCTGGTGGATTTGGCGGGAAGACCTCCCGCCGGGGTTCTCTCAGCTCGTCGGGCAGTACCTGCATCCGATCTTGACCACGGCCCCGCTTATAGTGGCGGCCGAGCCCTTGACCTTGATGTAGCGCTTGCTGCCGATGTATCCGATGGTCCCGTCGCCGCTGACCAGATCGGTCGTTGCTACAGCGGTGAATGTCCCATCGCTCGTGGCGCATTCTGTGACCCCCACGGTCCCGGTGCCCGTATGTGCGATCAGCACCGCGGTGCACCCGGATACATCGAGCGCAGATGTCTCTGTGGTCGATGCGAATGCGGCAAGGGTCTCGGATTCTGTTGCTATCTCGTATGTTGTCATTTTATCACCTCACGATGCCGCGATCTTAAGCTTTGCAAAGCTGCCGGGCATGACCACGGCTCCGCCTATGCGCGTGTCAAACTCGAACTCCACCAGGTTCTTGGCACGGAGAGATTCGGATATCTCGTCCATGATCATCTCCACGCCCTTCCGATCGACTATAACATAGTCCTTAAGCGCACCGAACATGACCGGGAACGTGTTAGCCGCCACATCCGGAGCGGACGGCGCCTTGACCAGAGCATATCCGGCGAATGTAGGAGGCATGCCTGCTATAAGGCTCGGATTCCACAACGGCTGTCCGGTAGTGTCCTTGAGCTTTCTGACCCCTACCTCGGTCTTTTTGTTCATGATGAACTTACACTCGGAGTCCATGGCCCAGGGGACCTCGGCCGTGAGATCGAGCAGACCGTCGATCGTGAGGGCCGCGGCTGCCCCGGACACCACCGTTTCGATATCGGAGTTGCTCCAGAGCCCATGGGGCTTGGAGAAACCGTCCCCATCGACGAAGGCCTTGGCCTCTCCGCGCATCAGCCTGCCGATCAGCTTGCTCGTAACATAGGTGTCGATGCTGAATGCTGTGTCCTGCCTCATGGTCCTCGTCACGCGGACCTTGGCCTGCGCCTCGTTGACCGGAATGATCACCTTGCCGAATGTGGGCGCGGCGGTCTCGGAACGGGATTCGGTCTCCTGGACCCAGACCAGCCCGGCATCACCATCCTCGACGGGTATCTCGAGGGAAGAGGAGCTTGTACTCAGCACGGTCGCATTTGCTCGGATCTCATCTATGTCGCGGACCTTCTCCATCACGTATGCGAGGTAGTCGGGATGGACGAGGTATCCGCCGGAGGGGCCGTTGTTGATCGACATCCCCTTGCGGACATAGTCATCAAACATTTTCTTTACCTCCGGGATGGCGAATACCGCCTCCTTTGTCATGTTTGCCGAATACTGGCCGTTCTTGGCCATCCTTATCTCCATATCGGAAAATGCCTTCTTGAGGGCGTCGATGTTGCTCGACTGGTCCTTCATCGCCGCCTGGGCCTCGCTGAACTTGATCCCAAATCCATGGAAGTCGGTGTTGATTCCCGATACCGTCTGATTGATAGACTTGAGCTCGGACTGCAGATCTTTCATATTTGTTTCTGTCATTATATTACCTCTTTGACGGATTTGGTCAACACGTAGACATTATCTTTCAGCTTATTTATGCTCAGAAATAACGTCTTCAGCTCTTCCTCTTCCTCTTCATCGATTTCCTTGTTTACCTCATCGCTTTCGGGATCATCCGTCTGGTCATCAGGATTTTCCTCTTCCTCTTTTTCCTCTTCTGTGAGGGCCTCATCGACAGCCTCCATGAGCTTTTTCTGGACGGTCTTGTCGAGGAGCTTGAATCCGCCTACGGCGGAGATCTGCTTGCGCAGTGCTGCTTTGCTTGATTCCGATATCATTTTTGCCTCCGCCATTGCCGCCGGGTTGGCGGGAAATGTAACGAACGAGCCCTCGATCAGGTCAATTTCTTTGAGATGCCTCACTCCATCGATATAGTCCGCGTCTATAAGCTGGAAACCGATGGACAGCCCGTTGACGTCTCCGGCCTTGAGCAGAGAGAACGCCTCCCTGCCACGCTGGACGTCCATATTGAAGTGGCCGTCCACGGCAAGGTTGTCCTTTGTATCGGTCACTATTAGAGACCCGATCGGCTCGATCGACAGATGCTGCCAGAGGAATGGACGTTTGTTTCCACGTGTCCTAATGGAATTGTCGAAACACCCGGGATCGCATACATCGCCCACAAAGTCCTCATTACCATAGGTCGAGAGGACCCCCTGGAAATTCCCTTTCTCATCTGTGGCCTTGAACTCGGTGAAGTGAAAGGCCTTGTGCTCGATCATGTGCATTTAAACTACTATTCGAATAAAGTATAATCACTTCTCAATGCGGTATGTCAAAAAGCATCTGCAGTTGATAACCTCGCCTGCCGGAGCTCCGTAGCTCCCGTCCGCAGGGCAGTCCATCTTCGAGTATCCCGCCCTGCCGTACCATGAGTACGCCTCGGAAACCTCCAATGTCCTACTCTCGAGATGCTGATGGGTATCTCTCACCTGCGCATCGAGGGCGGTGTTCCAGGTCTTCATCTGAGTCCGTGCGGAATCTAAGGCCTTTACCGTCTCTAGAGATGCGCGGTTGCTCGACGCCGCGGTCTCGGTCCTTGCTATGGTCGATGCACGCACTGGGACGAACTCTCGAGAGTATAGGTCGGTCAGTTGCTCGCGGAAGTCCACCACGGACTTGGAACCGTCGAGCAGATCGCGGATCTCCCTCATTGTAGTGTCGTCGATATCTTTGATCTTGGACGCGCTGTTGCTCCTGATCCATCTGCGGATAGCGATCGAATAGATATCGTCCTCGCTTAGCGGGTCGGTGGCCTTGCGCTCGATCCTTTCGTAAAATGACTTCGCGGTCATGTTGGCGTCCACCATCGGATAGATGTCCTCGGCCATCTGCGTGTATGTCCACTCCAGGACCTGGGATTTCTGTCGGTCGTAGGACTCGACCGCCGCATAGATCTCCCTCTCTGTCGGGTCGTCGATCTCGAGGATGGACCCGCACTCATCCCTGAATATGCTGCGGAATTGGGCCCTTACCACGCGCTCGTAGCGTGTACGGATCCTCTCAATCTGCCTGTAGGCTTTGAGCTTCTGCGCCCTCGACAGATTCCCTATAGCTTTGACTTCGGGGTAGTCATGCATCGGGATTATCCTCTGTGTCCTGCATCGGAGGCACCACCATCTCGGTGACCGCCTCGGCCAGAGGTACGCGGGACATGCTCGTGAGGATAATGTCCCCATCGGACCCTACGTCGTCGTAGCCGAAGATCTCACGTTTTTCGTTGACGGACAGGAAGTCCGCTCCGGTGACCGCGGCGTACAGCGCGGTCTGATCTCCGGCGAGGTCCTGGACGCTCGCTATGTCGTACGTAATTCGGCCAACATCGGAGTACTCCGGCGTGATAACCCTATCTATAGTCTCCCACAGCTGGTCCAAGAGGGGCTTGACACAGTTGATCGCGAACTGCCTCCCCGCCTCGGCCGCGTTCGCGTAGGTCTTGTTGGCCACATCCCCAATGAGCTCGGACGGGGTATCATAAGCAACGGCGATCTCGCGTGAGTTCATGACCATCCCGTTCGCGAAGTCCATCTCCAAAGCGGTGAATCCCAGTGGAGTGACGTCCATGTTATCTCCGGTAACCATTACATTAGCGTTGTTGTCGACACCCTGATAGCCGGCTCGCATGTCCTCGCGCAGGTCCCTCTTCTGCGATCTTGTAAGATGGTCGCGCACCTTAAGGTGTAGGGACGGCCTTGCGCCGTTGGTCAGCGCGGAAGTGTTCCATCTGGTAGCCGCATTCTGCATATCGATGGCCCGTTTTGCCACGACCATGGGCGAAACGCCGAAAAAACTGTCGGAGCCGCTGTTGAGCTTGATGTGTATTATGTTTTCCGGCGGGACGCTTATGGTCCTGCTGCCCAGGTTGACCGTCCAGGACGTTACCGGATCGAATATATCGTAAGTTCTTATCGGCGTTATCTTATCGGGGCTTATCGACCACATCTCCCCGATCCCGGAGAAGGTGGTGCGGATAAGAAAGATGTAGGCATTCCCGTTGATTCCGATGTTCTGCTCCAGATCCTTGATAAATTCGGACCCCGTCATGCAAGGGTTAGGCCTACGTAGGAGCTTGTACAGAGGGTGATCGATGTTGGTTATTTCGTTGCCCTTTGTGTCGAAAATCAGGAATTTGACGGAAGCGACAGCATTGGCGCGTATATTGACCGCCCGGAAGACAAATGGGTTGTTCTCGTAGCCAGCACGGTACTGCGAGTAGAGCTCCCTCCCCACGGTATCTATAGGTTGGGATGCAAAAGGGGGTATAGCTCCTGCAGATGCCGGCGCTTGCTTCTTTGAGAATATGCCCATTTTATCGGATAAACAACGATTATTCCTATTATGTGTTATCACTTATAGAGAACTCATAGAAACTCGATGTAGACGGGGTCCATCTTGCCCCTGATGTACATCAGATACTGTGTGCATGAGTCCACTATGTCGTCATGCTCCCCTGCCGGGAACCGCGCCATGTCGTCCATAACCTCCTGTGAGGACGAGGTCGGGATCAGGACCTCGTTATCTCCGTTCATTATGACAGATGCAGGAAGGTATACGTGACCGCCCTCTATCGCCGGAGTGGATACATCGAGCCGCTGACCCTTGTCCATGCTCCCGGGATCTATCGGCTTGATCGGCATGTTAGGGCGCTGCTCATGCAGCTGCTGGATCAGCGCTGTGCCGGAAGACTTGTCCTCGATCAGGTTGTAGGTCGGCCTGTATTTGTTGTTAAGGTCTATGGCCGCCTTGACCAGTTCCGGGAAAAGCATCTTGTCTTTGACCATCTCCAAAAGATAATGATTGTCGCGAATGCGCAGCCAGACCGTTCCCACCGAGTAATCGTTCAGCTCCTTGATCTTGCCCGCCGTATCCCAGGATATGTAGATATCGGACGATCTGGAGCGGAGCTTCTGCAGGCTATCGATATCGTAGAACCGCCACCACGATCTCTTGATGCGCCCGACGTCCATGTCGTCCAGAAACTCGCATTCATACTCTTGAGAGTATATCCTGGAACCTCGGTCCAAGAGCTCTGTGTTGAGGAAATCGACCTTGTCGGGTGCCTGCATGCGAGGATTGTCCGAAGCTCTGACCACGTACTTCCCCCATACATCGGACATATAGGCCCGGTAGAAGTCCCCGCTCTTGCTTTGAGGCGTCGAAACGATGACCAACTGGCCGTTGGTGGTCAGCAACATCGGCGAGACAGCGTCGAAGACCGCGTCCGGCACGCCTGCCGCCTCGTCTATGATCACGAGGTCCGCCTTATAGCCGCGCACATTCCAACTTGTGCCGGGCAGGGATATGATCCTGGAGCCGTTACGGAGTTCTAAGGATGTGACATTGTCCACTGTGAGTTGCGACTCGTACTCCGGCACAGATTTAACCATTTTACGGACGCGATAGAAGAGCTCCGAGGACTGCCGTTGCGTCGGCGAGAAAAGCAATATGGTCTGGTTGTCACGAAAAATAGCACGATGAACCGCCTTGATGCTTACCACTGTGGACTTCCCTCCCTGACGGTGGATGAGGAGCAGCAACCGTCTGCGGTCGTCCTCCAAGAACCGCTTCTGCCACTCGTCGAGCACAAGGTCTTCCGTAGGCTCGATGTAGGCAGATGCCCACTCTATTGGGCGGTAGGTGTAGAAGAGGTTCTGCAGCTCTGCGTCGGTCAGGTCCATGCGTCAATCAAGTCCGTTCTTTGCGATCTCCTCAAGGAGCTCCGGATGCTGGTCTATGAGCTTCTTCATCTTCGAAAGCTTGCTGTGATCAATTAACGTGACCGTGGCCTCGATCCTGTCCGCAGGCCTCTGCCCGAGCTCCTCCCTGTAGAGCATGTAGATCTGCGGGTCCCCGTTGGCCGCCTTGCGTGCGATCTGCATGATCATGCGGTCCTCGAGCGTCATGTTGGCGTCCTTCGCATCCTCGAAGTTCTTCACGGCGTCGATAGATGTGACCCTCCCGCTCCGGAGGGGCATGCTCATGGCGACCTCTAGCTTCTCTCTGAGGGCCTTTTTCTCCTTGGCCTTCTTCGACGCCGCCTTACCCCCCATACTCTGGATTTCCCTTTGCGCATCCTTTGAGCGCCTGTTCAGAGGAATGAGGTTTTCCTGCCCCTTGTGCGCATTTTTCGGTTTGGAGACTGTATCGGCCTTCTTCTCCTCGGCTTGTGTCACAGACGGCTCGGCCTGTGCCGTATCGGCGACATTATCCTCTGTCATGCTCCCTTATCCTCCTTGCCTCATTCCCGGTGTACTCTTCCCATCTTTTGACGATGACGTCGCAATATGCGGGGTCGAGCTCCATTGTCCTGTTTCTCCTTCCAAGCTGCTCGCATGCTATCATGGTGCTCCCTGAGCCTCCGAACAGGTCCAGGACCACATTCCCCTTCCTCGAAGAGTTCTGCAGTGCACGCGCCACAAGCTCTATGGGCTTCATGGTCGGGTGCTCCTCGCTCTTCTTGGGCCTGTCGATATCCCACACATCGCTCTGCTTCCTATCGGTGAGAGGACACACCCGGGGGCCGCTGCCTTCCCACCCGTACCATATGGGCTCGTACTTCGTGTGGTAGTCCTTACGGGACATCACATGAGAGTTCTTGTTCCAGATTATGGTCGAAGACCAGTGGAACCCGCTGTCTCTCATTGCGAGCATCATATTGCCCCACTCCTGCGCGCTCATAACGACATAGATCATGGCACCGTCTCTGGAGGCATCCTTCGCTCTCGCGAATGCAGAGCGCATGAATTCCTCGAAATCCTCTGTGCTCATATCGTCGTTAAGGATTGTGCGAGGCTTGTACCCCATGGGATTGTCGTCCCCTACATCTCCATAGTTGACATTCCACGGAGGGTCCATGAATATCATGTCGGCCTTCTCGTCTCCGATGAGCCTCAGGACATCTTCGCTTCTGGTCGAATCCCCGCACATCAGGATGTGGTCCCCTAGGACGTACATGTCCCCCAGCTCGGTCCGGGGCTCCTCGGGGATGACAACCTCGAACTCGTCCTCTTCGACCTCGTACGGAAGCTGATGCTCGTCGAATCCCAACATCGACATGTCGAGGGATTCTATGCCGCTAAGCTCCTCTAGAAGGAGGCCATCGTCCCACTCGGACAGATCGTGAGTCCTATTATCCGCAAGACGGTAGGCCTTGGTCTGCTCATCTGTGAGATCGGACGCTACATTCACGGGCACCTCTCTGAGACCTAGGGCTTTGGCGGCCTTGTATCTGGTGTGGCCTACAATGATCACCCCTTTCGAGTCTACTACGATAAGCTGCCTCCATCCGAATAGCCTTAATGAATTGGCCACAGCCTGCACTGCACCATCGTTCTTTCTCGGATTCTTGCCATAGGGCCGTATGTCCTCTATGTTCATCCACTTGACGGACAGATTATCTTCGATCAGTTCCCCCCCCCACGATTGACTGGAGGTCTTTTATTTTAGTCGAGACGCCCTTCATCTGCATTCCTTCTTCTCGCGTTCGCTGTGATCGCTGTGCTCCGGCCTGACGATCTTCCTATCCCTTTGGGGCATAGCGCTGTGCTCCGGCCGGATAACCTTTTTCTCCCTTTTCGTCCGGTCCATGTGATCACTCCTGTTCTGCGCCCGTCCATAGCCTGGTCTGAGCCTTGCCGTCGCTTCTCTTTTTTGGATATATGCCGCCACTACGGTCCGTGGTGGCCATTTCGAGGCAGTCGGCTATCCGGCGCAGCTCGTAGATCAACATCCCGTTCTGCCTTATGATCACGGTCGACTCTGCCGATGTCGCAAAAGCCTCCGGGACGAAAAGTATGCGCTTGGTCCCGTGCGGCGTTTGGACGTAGTGTCCGATGAGGTCCTCGGTCCCGAGCATCTCTACGATCTTCTTCTGGATCGTCGGAGGCGCGGCTATGCCCATTTCCTTCAAATCGGTAAAGCATATCTCTCTGTCCGACCGATTCCATTCTTTCACTATTTCGACGATCTTCCGACTAATTTCGTCCAGAGCCATATCAGTCTGCCTCGATCCTGGGCGCTATCAGGATCGCGTAGTGTGCACAGCTTACGGTGAAGTCCATGGACATCGGCGCATTTTTAGAGATCCCCACAATAACGTTACCGTCGTCGGTTAGGTGTATCCTCTTGACGATGGCCGCGACCACATCGGAAGGATAGAAGGAACGACACTCCAGACAGACATCTGCTTCGACGTATACATGGGCGGACTCTAGATCCGATGAGGCTCCTATAGATAGCTGTCCGGGAGTAACTTCGAAACACATGCTATCGCCTATATCGTCCAGCTTGGAGCAACGCCTAAGGTCCGCAGAGCAAATCGGTATAAGGACGTCGAAAGACATGCTCCTGGCTTTGCCGGACATATTTCTCGATATAGTGCGCAGAGTTCTCTTTCCATTTTTGTTCTGGATGACCACACGGTCATCGGCTTCGGAGATGTCCACACTGTCATATCCGAAGAATTTCAGCGCCGATGTTAGCAAGTCGATATTGAGCGTTACCGACTTATTTTCGGAGACAGTGTAGTGATCTATGGACCCTAGCCGTATGCCCATATCCGTGTCGACCGACATTATACACATGGCGATATGGCCCTCGTCCGTTACACTAACATCTATAGACGAGGGGGATAGGCAGAATGTAACGTCCGCACCTTTTCCCACAACCCCGATAATAGGGTCTATCGCTTTCAGGATCTCGCTTGCTTTTGCTATGATCATATCTCTTTTACCTCCAGAATATCAATTTCATCAAAATCGTCGAATATGCTTCCAAACTCATCTCTTAATGCGTTCATGACCTCTTCGCAGTTGCAATCATCAGAAACAACGCATTGCGTAGTGTAAGAGATCAGCACCGTGATCTCGCAGAGCATTCCCTCCGGATCGTCCACAGCATCCTCCATACGCACGTCCGGATAGCTCATGCGCATCCACTCCTGATGGCCATCCGCACGAATTCTGACATGCTCTTGACTTTGTGACGGGACATGGCTTCCTCCATAATTGCGAGCTCGTCCCTGCTGATTCGAAATGTGACCTTGCGGTCGTTATTTTCTTTGTTCATCATTGTTGAGTCCTCCGGCATCGTCCTATCATCGCATAATGTATCCGACCCCAGAACCCTTACAGACAGGAGAGCCCATCCTATGGGCATTGGCAAGAAATCCTCATGCCTCAGGATGTGCGAAACAACGACCTTGCAACTGCGTCCAGTATAATCGGCGTCGAACTCTCTAAGATGTATTGTGTCCCCGACGCGGAATGTCTTATCATCCTCCTTGCGGAATTCACAAGTTTTAATCCCATTCTGGACCGCATCATAGTAAATTGGGGATAGCTTCAGCGCGTGTATCACTTATACTCCTCCTTAGCGAATGAATCAAGTGACGGCGTAGAGATCCATGCCTTATCGATATACATTGCGCGGAGGATCGCTTCCAGGCACGGCACAGCGATGGAGTTTCCAGCCTGCTTATAGAGCTGGCTGTCGGAAGTCCCAATTCCTTTCGCGGTTTCAAAATCATCATCATCAAACCCCTGCAGCCTCCAGCACTCTCTGGGGGTGAGGCGTCTGATACGGAGGTCCGACGTGACCGTACCGGTCCCGGACCTAGTCATTATCGTCGGAGATCTTTCTTTCTGAACCCTTCCTCTTGCTTCGTAATTGTCGATGACGATACCGTCCCCCTCTTTTGCGATAAGGTATCCCGCCTTCGTTGCATTTCGGATCATTATCCCGTTCTGTTCTTTATTCATCTTTCTCCCCCTCGATCAGTATCTTAGGCTGTCTGTCCCCCCCACCACATGTGGTTATAGTTGGAGACAGTCCGTCCGGAGAGTATACCCTGCCGACCGCATCATATCCTCTCGGGAGATCGGCCACATGCATCAGTTTCTGTCCGGGGCTCCCTCGGTCCTCGATAAATGTGTCCGTGTTCCTCCATCCGGATTTTGCTGTAACCGATCCCGCCTTTTCTCTCGCTGGATCGGTTATACGGAATCCGAAACCGTGGCCCTTAGAATCATGGCGGAGCTTATGCCTCCTGAGGCCGTCCATGGCCTTCTCGGAGAGGTAGAACTTATCAGGGACGTCTTCCTCAAGTATGTCCTTGAGGACGCGACCGTCCGGGCACGCAGGAGGGAAGATCAGGCTATCGTAACCGATGGCCGAAACCATGAAGCACCTCTTCCTCTTCTGGGGTACACCATAATCGGAGGCATCGAGGACGGCATAAGATGAGGTGTATCCCATATAGGTCAGGGATTTTATCCATTTTTCAAAATCGATCATATTGGTCGCATATAAGATCGCATCGACGTTCTCCATGATCAGATGCCTCGGCAGGTGCTTTTGTCCATCTCCCTCTCTCTCTCTAGCATCGAGCAGCAGCCTCTCTACCTCCCAGAGGAGGCCCGAACGGGTGTTCTTGCCTTTGGACATCCCCTGCTTCTTTCCGGCGTTGGAGAGATCCTGACATGGGAAAGAGTAGGTCAGAAGATCGCAATCGGGAAGGTGCTCCACATTGGATATGTCCCCGAGATTGGGCGTGGGGCCGTGCAAAGCCTCGTACACCTTAATGGCGTGGGGATCGATCTCGCACATCGCAACTCTCTCATAAGGTATCCCGAGATTGGCTAGGGCCTTGGAAAAGGCGCCGATCCCGCTGAAGAGCTCCACGAGCCTGATCAAAAGCACCCCCCCCTGGATAGATCAAACATGGAGAGCCTAGGGGCGACATGCGTCCCGAAGATCACAATCGCCGACGGGAAAGGGGCGGAACTCTTAGATTTTCCGAATTTCAGCCTACCTCGGATAAGGCGGATCTCACTCGCTTTCATACAGCACTCCCACCACCACTTTGTGTCCGTCCGTGCTGGCACGAGGCAGACCGCAATTCCCCCCCCCCTCCGTATTGCATGGCCCTATCCATCCAAGCACGGATTCCTTTATAAGGTGGATTCATCCACACCGTGCCTGTCCACGGCTGTTTAAGTCCGTCGGCCTCGATGTCGAAATACGTGGCGCATTTTGCGTTTTCCGAGGACGCGCATACGTCGAGGTCGAAGTCGAACTCCTCGTCGAGCTTCTCCCATAGGTCGAGCGGGGTTTCCCAGTCGTCGGACGATGATGACATCATCCCGGAAGTCATGCAGCGGCTCATTCTCCATCCCCTCCGAGCGGGCAAGAGCATAGCGTGTCGTCCTCATAATCGAAGTCGACAATAGCGAACTCCTCACAGTCTGCAGGTACTTTCTTTCTATCGCAAGAGTAGTAATAGATACACGAGTGGCAAGTAAGATACTTACGTGCACATTTCTCACACAGATCCGAGTTTCTGAGTTCAAGGATGCCATCGAAGTTCTTTGAGGCGCGACATACTCCGGTCTTATTGCCGCAATCCGTGCA
>Ga0265295_1005981_pt1 | contig 15031 bp, 13 predicted proteins | sample Munlansysbiofilm_FD_192503 | JGI IMG/M metagenome (GOLD analysis project Ga0265295, IMG submission 192503) | Leachate microbial communities from a municipal landfill in Southern Ontario, Canada - Methane capture system biofilm | ecosystem: Engineered > Solid waste > Landfill > Unclassified ... | reverse complement strand
GCTTCTCTGTGTATATTGACTCATTTGCAAGAAGCTTAAGCAACTCCTTTTCAAAGGCTAATAGCTCTGAATATTTGAGCTGTTTATTGAAAGCAAGCTTCCACTGCCTTCTTGCATAGTGGTATGACCACTCATTCCCTTCACGTGGAAAATCTATCCACTCAGGATGGCCAAATTCATTACCCATAAATGTGAGATAACCATCTCCGGCAGTTGATGCAGTAATAAGTCTTATCATTTTGTGGAGCGCAATACCCCGGTCCAGAGTTATACTCCTCTTCTCTCTCTCCATAGAGGTATACATCTCCGCATCCAACAGTCTAAATATTATGGTTTTATCTCCAACCATTGCCTGGTCGTGACACTCTGCATAGCTTATTGTCTTTTCATCCAATCTTTTACTGGTTAATTCATTATAGATTTCACCCATATTCCAATCCTCATCTCTTCTCTCCTTAATAATCTTAATCCAGTAATCTGCTACCCCCATACTCATTCTGTAATCAAAGCCAACACCTCCGCTCCGAAATGGCGCAGCAAGGCCGGGCAGGCCGCTTACATCCTCTGCTATGGTTATGGCTGAAGGATTACACTCTTTGATAACTCGGTTTGCCATAGTAAGATATATAAAGGCATCGTTGTCAATATTCCCGGAAAAATAGGTTGAGTAGTCAGAGAAAACTTTGCCAATTCCGTGATCATAATAGAGCATACTGGTTATTCCGTCAAACCGAAAACCATCAAAATGAAACTCCTCAAGCCAATATTTACAATTAGAGAGTAAGAAGCTAATTACCTGATCTTTTCCGTAGTCAAAGCATCTGGACCCCCAGGCCGGATGAACTCCTCTTTCACCTGAGTGAAAATAGAGATCCTTTGTCCCGTCAATCTCAGAGATGCCTTCAATTGTATTGCTCACAGCGTGTGAGTGTACAACATCCAAGATTACACGAATTCCCATCCCGTGCGCATCATCAATAAGCATTTTTAGCTCATCCGGAGTCCCGAATCTTGAACTTGGGGCGTAGAAACTGGATACTTGATAACCAAATGATCCGTAATAGGGATGCTCCTGAATTGCCATCAACTGGATAGTGTTATATCCTGTTTTGGCAATATATGGTAAAATATTTATTCTAAAATAGTTATACGTTCCTACTCCATACTCTTCTGTGCTCATCCCAATATGGGATTCGTATATAAGAGGAGTTGCACTCTGCAGAGGTGCACTATTTTTCCATTCATACCCTTTACTATCCCAAATTTGTGCCGAGAAGATCTTTGTCTGCTCATCCTGGAGTACTCTGGTAGCATAGGCAGGTATCCTCTCACCTTCGCCTCCATTCCAGCTAACCAACCATTTGTAACAATCTCCGTGAATAAGGAGATTTGCGGGTAATCTCAGCTCCCAGTTTCCACCTCCAACTTGGTTAAAAGAGTATCCTGAATCTCTTCTCCATCCGTTCTTATCACATAAAAGGTGGATAGATGTGGCATTTGGAGCCCACTCTCTGAAAATACGCTCTTCTCCCTCAATATGGGAGCAGTAGTAGAGATGATTATTGGCTGCATCGGCAAGCTTTTCCCCTCCGGCCATCTCGGCCATCCTTATTGCAGTAGCTTGATGTCTGTTCCAAATATCTCTTTTCCAAGGCTCAAGCCAAGGATCGTCTCTCCAAAGTTTAAGCTCTTCCATACTAGTTTGTTTGTAATTTATCTATCTCCTCTTTGTACCTTCCCAACTCCCTTCTGCAAATCTCTGTGAGCTCCATTGATCTTTTAACCAGTGGTGCAATCTCTTCAATATTTGTTGAAGGGTCTTCAATCTTTACAACCAGCTTTTCCAGCTCTTCAATGGCCTCTCTGTAGCCAATCCCCTCTCCCTTTATGGCCTCTTTTTTCTTCATATTTTTGAAATTTTTTCAACTTTACACTCAATCTTTCCATCTGCCATAATAAGTATTAAATCTCCCCCCTCGGCTAGACTCTCTACACTCTTAATTCTCTTGCCGTTTAATAGTGGTACAGCATAACCCTTATCTAGCAAAGTCAATGGATTACCAGACTTAATTCTTTGAACCAGCAACTCTACCTTGTATCCCTCTTTGGAGATTCTTTCGATTGCCCTTGAATGAACTTTTGATTCAATCCTATCAATAACTGCAAGCTCATCGGCACTTCTATTCCTGATGGCTAAATTGAGTCTTTGGAGGATGTATGAGAGATGTTGCTCCTCTGAAGCAAATATCTCAATTATAAAATCAGCTGTAGCAGTTGGTGTTTTAAGTCCCTGGAATGCCACCATATCTGCTATATGAAAATCGTGATCGTGTCCTATACCGGTAAGCACAGGTATAGGAAACTGGGCAATGTTAGCTGCAAGCTCATAATCATCAAAACAGGAGAGATCCTGAACAGAGCCTCCCCCCCTAACAATAACAACCAAATCAAACTCATCCGCTCTCTCTGCAATTTTTTCCAAAGAGGATATTATCTCCTGAGGAGCTGTTGCACCCTGCATTAAGGAGGAGAAGAGCTGAGTCTGAAAGTTAAATCCATACTCATTATTGTGCAGATGTTTAATAAAATCCCTGTACCCTGCTGCATTTTCAGATGAGATAATAGCAATTTTTGATGGGAGAGCTGGCAACTCAAGTGTGCTGTTCATTTCAAACATCCCCTCCTCTTTAAGCCTCATAATGGTTCGTTGCCTCTGCAACTCCTGCTCACCCACTGTGTAAGATGGATCAATATCTGAGATGATAAGTGATAGTCCGTAAAGCGCAGTGTACTGAACCTGGGCCTTTACCAAGATTTTCATCCCGCGCGATAACTCCTCTCCCGTAGTTGATGAGAAATATGGTCTTATCATCCTGAATGATGATGCCCAAATAATCCCCTGAGCTCTGGCTGAGATACTCTCCTCTCCCTCTTTTCTTTCCACCAGTTCCAAATAGCAGTGACCGGTTGACTGCTGTTTTATTTCGCTTATCTCTGCCCTTACCCAATAACCTCTTTTTAACTCCCTCTCTAGTGTCTCCTTTATCTCATCCTGCAGTTCCAGCAACCCGATGCTACTCCCTTCTCTCATACTCTCTTGGATTTTTTGTTGGTCACCATACAAATATAAGCATAAAATTGTACCTTTGCGCCATAATTCCAGAGTATGAAAATTAGTAAAGCGGTATTTTCCGGCAGCTCCGGGAGAGTAAGTGATAAGCCCTCCCTCAGATTGCCTGAGTTTGCTTTCATTGGCAGGTCCAATGTTGGTAAATCATCGCTTATAAATGCATTGTGTAAACAGGGTAAACTGGCTCACACGTCATCAACCCCGGGCAAAACACAGTTGGTAAATCACTTTTTAATTAACGACTCCTGGTACTTGGTAGATTTGCCGGGATATGGTTATGCAAAAATATCCAAAAAGGACAGAAAGGGGCTGAGTGAGATAAATCAAAATTATATTAATGAATCTCAGGAGCTTCAGCTTCTATTTGTGTTGTTGGACTCCAGACACGAGATTCAGAAGATTGACCTTAACTTTTTAATAGAATTGGGCAAAGCTGAGGTTCCCTTTGCAATAATATTCACAAAGGGAGACAAGCTTGGCAAGGTTGCTCTTAATAAAAGAGTAGAGGAGAACTCAAAGGTTTTGCTCGAATATTGGGAGGAGCTTCCTAAAATTTTCATCTCCTCTGCCGAAACAGGTATGGGAAGAGAAGAGGTGCTCTCTTATATTGAATCAATATTGGACAGAAAATAAAAACATAATAATGGATCATCAACATCAGATTAAAATTTTCTCCTGCAGAAGCTCCAGATATCTTGCAGAGAAAATTGCCAGTTCTTTGGGCCTTGAACTGGGTAGGTCATCAGTAACAGTTTTTAGCGATGGAGAGTTTCAGCCGGCGCTTGAAGAGAGTGTAAGAGGTGCAACAGTCTTTATTGTTCAAAGCACTATACCTCCCGTAGAGAACATATTTGAACTGCTATTAATGATAGATGCAGCTAAAAGAGCATCTGCATATAAGGTAATTGCCGTAATGCCTTACTTTGGCTGGGCCAGACAGGATAGAAAGGATCGACCAAGGGTTCCTATAGGAGCTAAAATGGTTGCAAATCTCCTTGAAGCCTCCGGATGCGATAGGGTAATGACTGCGGATCTTCACGCAGACCAGATTCAGGGATTTTTTGATATCCCGGTTGATCATATCTATGCCAGCTCAATATTCCTCCCATATCTGAGAGATCTTAAGCTAGAAAATATGTCTATAGCAGCTCCCGATATGGGTGGCGCAAAAAGAGCTAATGCATATTCCAGAATATTAGGCTGTCCGCTTATTATTTGCCATAAATCAAGGGAGAAGGCAAATGTAGTAGGTTCTATGACCGCTATCGGGGATGTTGAGGGTAAAAATATTATCATAATTGATGATATGATCGATACAGCCGGTACAATCACTAAGGCTGCAGATATGTTAATGGAAAAGGGCGCATTGAGCGTAAGGGCACTTGCTACACACGCTGTGCTCTCCGGACCCGCAATTGAGAGAATTGCTAATAGCGCTCTTAAAGAGGTGATAATTTCTGATACCATTCCTTTTATTCCAAATCCGGATGAGGAGACATCAAAAATTAAGGTGCTTTCAGTAGCTGAAATATTTGGCGACGTTATCGACAAAGTGTATAATTACAAATCCATAAGTACAAGCTTTATTTTTTAACTATGCTTAACTTGAATCCTCAACCTCTGCACGACAGGATTGTCTACTCAATAAAGAGATTCTTTAATGAGGCGGGCAGAGAGCGTGCTGTTCTTGGGCTCTCAGGTGGAATTGATTCTGCTTTAGTGGCCTCTCTCGCAGTTGAGGCCCTGGGGAGAGAGAATGTGCACGGTATACTTATGCCATCTCCATTTTCAACTGTCCATTCAGTTACAGATTCAGTAGAGCTTGCGGAAAATCTTGGTATATCTTATAGCATTCTTCCAATTGAGGGAATCTTTGAAAAGTTCCAGGCGGAGCTAAAAGATATTTTTAATGATGAGCCTAAAAGGCTTGTTATTGAAAACCTTCAAGCAAGGATAAGAGGCGTGGCATTGATGGCCTGGACAAACCAAAACGCCTCTCTTTTGTTAAATACATCTAACAAGAGCGAAATTGCAATGGGATATGGAACTCTATACGGAGATTTGGCTGGGGCCCTTATGGTTATTGCAGATTTATACAAGCTGCAGGTCTACTCCGTTGCAAGATATATTAACAGAGAGGAGCGGATAATTCCTGAATCCATCTTGGTAAAAGAGCCATCTGCAGAATTAAGCATAAATCAGAAGGACAGCGACACCTTACCTGAATATTCAGTTCTTGATCCAATTCTTTACTCACTTATTGAAAAGAAGAGAAGAGCTACGGATCTAATTGAGGAGGGTTGCGATATTAGCCTTATAAACAGAATAATGCATTTGATTAATAGCTCATCATTTAAGGCTCATCAACTTCCCCCTATGATAAGGGTTGGTGAGTCACCAATTCTGCCGGAAAATAAATGTGTTTATTATAAAATTGATTGATTAAGATGACAGTAATACTTTTTTCACTTTTAATGGTGGGGCTGGCAGTTTTTCTGCTCTCTTTCAATATAATCTTCAGAAAGGATGGTAAATTTCCTGTATCTGAAATAGGTGGCAACAAAGAGTTGCGCAATAAGGGCCTGATGTGTGCGAAATCTGAGGAGAAAATTCTCTGGCATAAAAACAACAGGGGTAAAAAAATAAATATTAAATATGACCCCATTTCGGATGGCTGCGGAGGTTGCTCCTGCGGTTCCGGTGGTTGTCAATAAGGATTAAAATGAGTATAGTAGCCATAGTAGGACGCCCGAATGTGGGTAAATCGACACTCTTTAACCGTCTGGTCGGTACGAGAAAGGCCATAGTGGATGAGGTAGCAGGTGTTACCCGTGATCGTCACTACGGTAAATGCGAATGGATAGGAAGAGAGTTCTCCGTTATAGACACGGGAGGATATGCCTTAAATTCAGACGATATATTTGAGGCAGAAATTCGCAAACAGGTATTACTGGCAATTGAGGAGAGCGATGTTGTCCTCTTTATGTGCGATGTTGGAACAGGTATTACAGATTACGACGAAGTTATTGCAGATATTCTCAGACGAGGGAAAAAACCTGTTATAATGATTGCAAACAAGGTAGATACCGGTGACAGAATTTTTGATTCACATATTTTTAATGCATTCGGTCTTGGAGAGCCATTCTGCATCTCTTCTGCAAGCGGAAGTGGTACGGGAGATCTCCTTGATAAGGTGATTGAATTGCTTCCTCCTGAAGAGGAGAACGCAGAGACAGAAAAAGAGATTCCTCATATTGCAATAATTGGGAGACCCAACGTTGGAAAATCCTCTCTTGCCAACGCCTTGCTGGGCGAAGAGAGAAATATTGTTACTCCGGTAGCCGGAACAACAAGAGATTCTATATCTACATATTACAATAAATTTGGACACGAGTTTATGCTTGTGGACACTGCCGGTTTAAGAAGAAAGACCAAAGTAAAGGAAGATCTAGAATTCTACTCAGTAATGCGCTCCATTAGAGCTATTGAATCTTCCGATGTATGTATACTAATGGTTGATGCCTCTCTAGGAGTTGAGAGTCAGGATATGAATATTTTCAACCTTATAATAAAAAACAAAAAGGGTTGTGTACTGGTTGTTAATAAATGGGATACAATTGAAGGCAAGAGTGCCAATACAATGAAGGATTTCATAAAAGATATTCAGGATAAAACGGCTCCGTTTGTTGATTTGCCAATCATATTTACATCTGTGATTAACAAACAGAGAATTCTTGATGTACTTGACTCAGCTGCAAAAGTTTATTCAAATCGTTCAAAAAAGATATCTACATCCAAACTTAATGAGGTTATGCTGGAGGAGATAGCAAACTATCCGCCTCCCGCCATTAAGGGAAAATATATCAAGATTAAGTACATCACTCAATTACCAAGCCCATCTCCTACTTTTGCATTTTTCTGCAATCTGCCGCAGTATGTAAGGGAAGATTATAAAAGGTATCTTGAAAATAAACTCAGAAAACATTTTGACTTCAACGGAGTCCCTATACAGATTTTTCTGAGGCAGAAATAACAGGAATTTTTACTGTAAAACTGGCACCGCCAAGCACGGAGGATCTATTATAAGAGATCTCTCCGCGGCTTTGGTCAAGTATGCTTTTGCATATTGCCAAGCCCAATCCTGTACCGCTACTCTTTGTGGTAAAATTAGGCTTAAATAGCCTGTGAGTAAGGTTGTCCGGCACACCTGGACCATCATCCTCAACAGAGGCTACATAATGCCCCTCCTGTTGAGTCAGAGTTACCACGACACTACCTCCATTCTGAGGATCTATTGCCTGAAGAGCATTTGAGAGAAGATTAACAAAAACTCTTGAAATTTGCATCTTTCTTACAGAGACCATCGCCTCTTTAATTTCACTCTTATATTTTATTGTAATATCATCTCTTGTATTAAAAAGAATAATTTGTTCGCGTATAAGTTTATTCAAATCAACAATTGAGATATCTTCCGAGTAGAATCTGGAGAAGCTGGAGAATTCGCTTGCAACGTCTGAAAGTATATCAATCTGCTCTATCAGAGTGTTTGCAATGCGTTCAAACTTATCTTGCCACCCCTCTACATTTTGCTGTTTAAGCCTGATTAAGTGTTGAATACTCAACCTCATAGGAGTAAGCGGGTTCTTTATTTCGTGTGCTATCTGGCGCGCCATCTCCCTCCAAGCTTGCTCTCTCTCACCTTGGGCTAGTCTGTTTGTACTAGACTCTAAATCATCCACCATTTTATTATATGCAGCAACTAGTATTCCAAGCTCGTCTCTGTTATTGTAGTCAATATGTTCAGGGTGTTGCGAAATATCAAGCAACTGCATCTTCCGGCTAATCTCGGCAAGAGGTTTGGATAGTGAGTTTGAGAGTGCAAACCCTCCAAAAACTGCTCCTATTAGCAATAAAAGATAGATATTTATTATTGCTGCTATTATACTTGAGGCATCTGATCTTATCTCTGATTGTCTGGAGAAATATGGAATATTTGCAATTGCAATCATATTACCATCTGCATTAAAGAGTGGAGCGTATAGGGAGTAGTAATCCAAACTTGCTATCTTCTCTTTGTTTACAAATTGCTTCTTTTTATTGTAGACAATCTCCCTGAAAGCAAGAGGGTGCATCCTTGCACCGAGTATATAATTATCATATATTTCAGGTTGAGTTGTTCTTAAAAGCTGGCCGTCCGGTCTGTATATGTTTATATCTATCTGTGTATTGTCTGCAAGCCTGTTCATCGCCTCGAAGAGTCTGATATTATTAAACTGAGGGTCATTATATCTCTTTGCCTGCTTACTGTAATATGAAAGAGTTGACTGAACAGACTGCATTTTCTCCTCCATCTGTATTCGGTTTGTCTCATCAAAATAGTTAAGCGAGAACCAAATACTTCCCGCTCCCATAAAGAAGAGCGCAAATACAAGAGATGCTATTATGAGGATTGTTATTTTCCATCTGAAGGAGTTTCTTGGCATCTTTGGGAATATTCCCTTGTGCCTTGTGCGTATTATAGAGAACGATATAAGTGAGAAGAAGAGCATTATGTAAGAGAAGGTCACTATATACGGAAAGAGACTCCTCTCCGGTCTGCTAATCATTATAATGTTCTCTCCGGATATTTTGTTAACAAAATGGATAAACCCGTCCTCTCTTACCGTTTTGTATCCCTTGTCAAAATTATCTTCCAGGATTGTTGGATAATTGTATCGTCCGGAGAATGAAATCATTCTGTTGTTCAGATATTTTGCAAAAGAGTAGCTTGAGCTTAGGTTGAGGGTTCCTGTATTTTTATGATCCAGTAAAAGTTCTGTATATCCGGCATTTGCTCTCATAAATTTGGAGTCAAGCTCTATGTAGAGGTTAATATTACCCCCAAAACCAGGATAGACAAAGTAACCAAGATAGCTTATCCTTCCGTTGTAATTATTCATAAAGAAGAAACGGGAATTTGAAAAGAGAGGAATTCCGTATCTCATTATCTCATTGTCAAAAAAGGAGCCGCAATGCTGAGGTTGTGAGTCGCTGTCAACAAGAAGTGGGTCATCCCTTCTGCAAACAGTAATCTTGATGTCATATTTCTGAAGTATACTCCAAAAATATTGTTCAGTGAGAATGCTGTTTATCATCTCCTCCCCTTGATTAACCTGAACCCAGAGCGAAAGGAGCGGGTCGCTCTCTATCATTCTCTCTGCTCCCCTGAGTAATAACTCTACATCAAGGTCCCTCTCTACAGACATCTTGGTTGTTAAGACTCTATTTCGTTCAAACTCTTTTGAGTAACCATAACTGCTTACGGATAATAGAGTGTACAGAGAGGCCAAAGATATGAAAATGAGCATATTCTTTGGCTTCAAAAAAGAAAATCCTCCTTTGAATTTAAAAAGAGGCCTAAGGAGTTGAAGCGAGAAAAGAAGAGCAACAAAAAGAAGTGCATATAAAAGATATGCAAGTATTGTAAATACAGATAATTCATCAATCATATAGAGCTCAAGTACTATACTTGAATTCATTGCAAGTGATTTGAGAGTTATATGTATATAAATTATCAGAAGAAGTGGTATGAGGGTAAGAAGGAACTTAACAACCACACGTTTGAGCTTACCTCCTCTTAGGTAAAAGAGTGCAAGACTTTTTCTGACTGTAAAGAGCGCCAGGATAACAAGAAATATATATAGATGGCAAATCATCATATCTGCCATTGATCCAAAAAGCCAAAAGTCTGCATAGAGAGATGGGGAGAATAACATATTGTATGAAGATCCCTCTGCCATATATAGTGATAAAACCAGTACTATTGTGAGGCCTATCCAGGCAAGAAAGAACTGTTTTATTCTCTTTCTTCTTGCCAAATCGCTGAAAAGGGCTGCTATCGCAAACATCATAGATAGAAGGCGTAAAATTTTTCCTTCATCTCCTCTTTCAGAAGGAAGGTTCTTTAAAACAGAGAATAGTATATCTCCGTTTACACCTCTGACAACATAGGATTCATCGTGTGTTACAGGAACAATAGAGAGTCTTTTGCTTAGAGAGAGGGCAGGATTAATTTCGCTTCTTAACACTAAGTTTTCTGAATTGTAATCTGTTTGCACAAGAAGAGCTGCAACAACTGTTACCTTCCCTTTGGTGTATGTGCTTACTATGTACCAGGCTGAACCTAGACTTACATATTGTTCGCTTGCTCCCAGATAGGCTAATGGAGTATTTGAAATACCTCGGCTTGTAAGGTGATTGAGAGTGTATCCAAAAGGGAAAAAGTCAATGTCGTCATTTGAAACTGGTAGCTGGTTTGCCCAGGATTGAAGGGTGTCTGAGCAATATCTGTATATAACCATATCAGATGGCAGTTCCGGAAAATCTACAAATATTGTATCCGGCTCCTGGAGAGCTTTGGCAGCATATTCTGCCAGTACAGCTTGCCTTTTATGTATGGTTTTCTCCAGGCTCTCTACCTCTCTGTCCATAGAGTTAGGTGATGAGAACTCAATAAATGAAGAGATTGCCATAAGTGACATTAGCACCCATAGAATTGTGGTTCTCCAAGCTACAAGCTTATCTGCCAGTTCGTTCATTAGCCGTGATGGTAGGGTTCACCCCTTATTATGGTAAATGCTCTGTAAAGCTGTTCAAGGAACAAAAGTCTTGCCAGCTGGTGAGAAAAGGTCATAGGTGAGAGTGATAGTTTATAATCTGCTCTTTCATAGACCTCATCTGAAAAGCCATATGCTCCTCCTACAACAAAGATGAGACTTTTCGCTCCATAAACACCTCTCTTTTCAATAAAATCTGCAAACTCTTCCGAGGTCTGAGTCTTTCCGGCAACATCTAAAAGCACAACCTGATCTTGTGGCTTTATGTACTTAAGTATATTCTCCCCCTCTCTCTGTTTTATCTCATCCTTACTAAGGGATGCAACTCTTTTTAGCTCCGGAATCTCAATTCGTAAATAGGCAGAGTACCTTTTTATGCGGTCTTCATAGACCGACATCTCCTTTATAAGGGATGCACTCTCTGTTTTGCCTGTAAGCAGAAATGATAACTTCATTGCTACAAAAATAAGATTATTTTAAGATAGGGCCAACTTCTTTATGGCTTGATTTTTGCTAATAATACTGATATTGATTTACAAGAGGAGAGATATGAGATCGTTTCTTATTTCGTTATTTATTCTTTTTGCCACCTCACTTCAGGGGCAGAACAAAGTGGAGCAGGATGTCTTTGTCCCAATTGCAAAATATATGCAAGCGGGTGATTCAGAGCGACTCTCCGCCTGGTTTGCACAAAATCTGGAGCTGGATGTGATGGGAAGCGTAAATGTTTGCAGCAAGGCTCAGGCAAGACAAATTCTTAAAGAGTTCTTCACGAACTATACCCCAAGGAATTTCAACATTGCTTATAGAAGTGGCAAAGCTCCAATGAAATATGCTATTGGCAATCTCAATGCGGGGGGAGAAAAATTTAGGGTAACATTGTTTGTTAAAACCCAGGAGGATGGAAATTTCATCCAGCAATTGAGAATTGAAAGAGAGTAATCCTTTCACTTTTTAAACCTGGTTAATTCACCTTGAGGATGACTAATTAATATTAGTCATCCTTTTTTATTATTTGAATATCGGCTTAGCGTAGGCCAAAACATCTGCTTTTGTAATCTTGTTATTGCTGAGAATGAGAAGACGCTCAATTACATTCCTGAGCTCCCTGATATTCCCTGTCCAAGGATATGTGGATAACTCATCAAGTGCATCTTTTTCAATCTCCCTAGGAACCATTCCGCTCTCGTCACAAACCTGGCCAATAAAATGGTTTGCAAGAAGAGGGATGTCCTCTTTTCTCTCAGAAAGTGGTGGTACATTAATAACAATAACGCTTAGTCTGTGATACAAATCCTCCCTGAAGGTACCCTTTGAAATCTCTTCATTGAGATTCTTATTTGTAGCTGCAATAACCCTGACTTTTACATTTATATCCTTATCGCTCCCAACTCTACTTAATTTATTCTCCTGAAGAACCCTCAACACCTTAGCCTGTGCAGCCAGACTCATATCACCTATCTCATCCAGAAATAGTGTTCCACCATCTGCCTGTTCAAACTTCCCTTTGTGCTGTTTTACAGCAGAGGTGAAGGCTCCTTTTTCGTGACCAAATAGCTCACTCTCAATAAGCTCACCTGGTATTGCTGCACAGTTTACCTCCACAAAGGGCATTTCACTACGTGAACTTTTTTCGTGCAGCCATCTTGCTACAAGCTCTTTACCGGTTCCGTTTGAGCCGGTTATAAGAACTCTTGCCTCTGTAGGAGCAACCCTGTCAATCATCTGTTTGATAACTGATATTGCATTTGAAGCCCCCACAATTTCCGGAATTTTTGACACCTTTTTCTTGAGATTTTTTGTCTCTTTAACAAGTATTGTCTTATCTGTAGCGTTTCTTAGTGTGATAAGTATTCTATTTAGGTCAAGCGGCTTCTGAATGAAATCAAATGCACCTTTTTTTATACACTCCACAGCTGTATCAATTGAGCCGTGGCCGGAAATCATTATAACTGAGGAGTCAATATTTGCTTCTGATAGCTTATCAAGAAGCTCCATCCCATCCATATTCGGCATCTTAATATCTGAAAAAATCACCTCATAATTATCAGAAGTAGCCATCGCCAATCCCTCTACCCCATCCGAAGCAAGATGAACATCGTGTCCTTCGAATTCAAGTATATCTTTCAATGTGTTTCTGATGCTCTTTTCGTCGTCAATTATAAGTAATTTCATATTATTGCCTATTTGTTGCTAATGTTTCAAATAATTCTGCCATACACCCCTCCTTAAGTGAGTAGGAGCTCTGACAAATCTCCAGTGGGTTGGTGGTTGAGATAACAAGGTTCACAAGAATTGAGCCAATTACAATATAATCAACCCGTATAGGGGACATACCTTTCATTACAGACCTCTCTTCTCTGTTTGATAATATAAGTCGCTTATGAAGCGAATACATCTTGTCTCTCTCCATAGTGAGTGACGGAACAGCAAAATCATCTTCGGGATATAAAAGCTCTCTCAATGTATCAAATGAGCCTGAACAACCTATCAAAAGAGTAGGTCTATACTTTTTTACTGCCTCCCACAGACTCTCCATCCCCTTCCGGAAATAATTTTCAAGAGTTTTAATCTCAATTGATGTTATGGGTTCTGAATGGGGTGAACTCTCTCTTACCCTTACAACTCCCATATCAAAACTCTCTTTCCAGTATATTCTGCTTTTATCAGCTATAATAAACTCATTACTGCCTCCGCCTATATCCATTATTAGAAAAAGCTCATTATAGAGAATCATTGACTCACGAACTCCTTTATATATAAGCTCTGCCTCTCTCTCTCCGGAAATAATCTCAACACTGAATCCTCTCTCCTCTGCAATTTTTACAAACTCAGCCGAATTTGAAGCTCCTCTTACGGCACTTGTTGCTATTGCAATTCTGTAATCGACTCCTCCAATCCTCTCTATTGCATCATCCACACTCTTCATTGCCTCCCCTGCAGAATAAAATGCCTCCTCTGTAAGAATGCCTTTTGTAATACCGCCTTCTCCTATCTTTGAAGGAATTTTTACGACTTCAAGTATCTCATATTCCTCTTTTGTAATCCGGGCTATCAGGAGACTAAATACGTTTGTGCCCATATCGAGAATGGCTGCTCTCATCTTTATATTTTTTACAAAGATAAACTATTTTTTGCGTATGTTTGTTCCTTGTATGACTATGATAAAAGAGGGAACAATCATTGCGGTAGACGGTCATTCATCAACCGGTAAGAGTACATTCGCAAAGCTTATAGCCTCCAGATACGGGCTCATTTATGTAGACACAGGAGCTCTGTACAGAGGTGTTACATTGTATGCAATAGAGAATTCATTAATTGACTCCAATAATATCATTGACGAAAGTTCGCTTAAGGATGCTCTTGAAAAGCTGGAGCTCTCATTCAGGCCTACAGGGGTTGATGGTGCCACTGAACTTTTTATTGGCGAAAGAAACATTGAAAGGATAATCAGAGGGCTTGAGGTGTCATCTAAAGTAAGTTTTATCGCCTCTCTCCCTATGGTAAGAAGTTATGTGGATACTATTCTTGCGAAATATGGCAGAAGCGGTGGCGTAATTATGGATGGACGGGATATCGGTACCGTTGTTTTCCCAAATGCAGAGATAAAAATATTTATGACAGCCTCTGCCGAGGTTAGGGCAAAGAGAAGATATAAAGAGATGATAAGCCGGGGTGAAAACCCAAACTTTGAGAGCGTACTGGCAAATGTAAAGGAGCGTGATTATCTTGATGAAAACAGAGATACAGCTCCTCTAAAGCGAGCTCCTGATGCTCTGTTGCTTGACAACAGCACAATGACAATTGAGGATCAGCTAAAGTGGTTTGAACAATTAATTTCAAAACAATGAAAATCTCTATTGACATAGATACTCACTCCGGATTCTGTTATGGAGTGGTTAGGGCAATTGAGCAAGCTGAAAAATATCTTGAAAAGAGTAGTGAACTTCACTCCCTTGGCTCTATTGTACACAATAACACCGAGATATCCAGACTTAAAGAGAAGGGGTTAAAGACAATTGATTATAAACAGATGTCTGCAATGAAAGATAGCGTTGTCTTCATTCGTGCACACGGAGAGCCGCCATCCAGCTACAGACTTGCAGAGGAGAACAATCTTAAAATTATTGATTGTACTTGTCCAGTTGTTTTAAAGCTCCAGGAGAGGGTTAAAAACAATTACAGAGATCTTAAAACAATTAATGGTCAGCTTGTTATATTCGGCAAAGTTGGTCATGCAGAGGTTAACGGACTGGTTGGACAGGTAGATGGAGATGCTACCGTAATTGAGACTATTGACGATATT
>Ga0265295_1005980_pt1 | contig 15034 bp, 11 predicted proteins | sample Munlansysbiofilm_FD_192503 | JGI IMG/M metagenome (GOLD analysis project Ga0265295, IMG submission 192503) | Leachate microbial communities from a municipal landfill in Southern Ontario, Canada - Methane capture system biofilm | ecosystem: Engineered > Solid waste > Landfill > Unclassified ... | reverse complement strand
CCATTTCCTCCACCGGCATGCATCCCTCGAAGTGAATGAGCTTTTCAAAATCCCGGGTCGGGACCTTTTCCGCCGCCAGCAGAGCGGCCACAAAGGCATCGTATTCCTCCCGGGACATGGGGCAGTTCAGGTAATCGTCGCCATCCCCCTTGCCGTAACGGGAGGCGCGGAACACCGTCCCGTGGTCGATGGAGGATTCCGTGACGATGGGCGCGATGGCGTCGTAGAAGTAGAGGTATGGGCCTGTGATGTCGGAGATCGCGCGCGCCAGGGGTTCACTGGTCAACGGGCCCGATGCGATGATGACGATGCCTTCTTGAGGGATCGCTGTGATCTCCTCCCGGATTACCGTGATGAGAGGATGGGCCTCAATTCTTTCTGTAATGAACCGGGAAAAGTGTTCCCGATCCACGGCCAGGGCCCCGCCCGCCGGGACCTTTGCCGCAATGGCCGCTTCCATGAAAAGGCTTCCCGCCAGGCGCATCTCCTCCTTGAGAAGGCCCACGGCGTTTTCCAGGGATGCGCCTCTCAGGGAGTTGGAGCAGACCAGCTCAGCGAGGGAGGGAAGGTGATGGGCGGGAGAGAAACGGGCCGGCTTCATCTCGTAAAGGGTTACGCATACGCCCCTGCCCGCCGCCTGCCACGCCGCCTCCGTGCCTGCCAGACCTCCGCCGATAACGGTGATTCCCTTGGCGGTCACGCCTTCTCGCCGCCGTCGCCGGGCTTTTCCTTGTACTCGCATTTCGGGCACTTCAGGAATGCACCCTCGCGCTTATAGACCTTTTGAACCAGAAGCGGGAAGTCGCATTGGGGGCATGCCTTTGCAACGGGCGGATCCCAGAGGGCGAACTTGCACTCCGGGTAGCGGTTGCAGGAATAGAAGAACTTGCCATAACGGGATTTCTTTTCCGTCAGCTCACCCTTGCCGCACTCAGGGCAGGTGATGCCGGTGCCCTTGGGTTTTACCAGCGGCTGTATGTTCTTGCATTCGGGATAGCCTGAACAGGCCAGATATTTGCCGTAGCGCCCTTCCTTGATGAGCATGGGACTGCCGCATTTTTCGCATTTTTCATCGGAAAGCTCGGGCTCGGCCTTTTCTTCCTGGCCATTTTTCTCCATGGCCCGGGTGTAGCGGCAGCCCTCCCGGTATCCGGAGCAGGCAATGAACTTGCCCCGTTTGCTGAGCTTTTCCACCAGCGGCTTGCCGCATTCGGGACAGTCCTCGCCGATCTCCTTCACCCTCTTGGGCTCGCTCAGCTTTTGCTGGAGCTGCGTGGTGAAAGGGCCCCAGAACTCCCGAAGGAGCTGTTTCCACTGCTTTTCCCCTCTGGAGACCTGGTCCAGTTCCTCCTCCAGCCCGGCGGTGAAGTTATAATCCACATACTTGGGGAAATCCATGGTGAGCAGGTCGTTCACCACCATGCCGGTGTCCTGCGGGATGAAGCGCTTTTTCTCCAGCACGGCGTACTTTCTTACGACAAGGGTGTTGAGGATGCTGGCATAGGTGGAGGGGCGGCCGATGCCGTACTCCTCGAGGGTCTTCACCAGGGTCGCTTCGGTGTAGCGCGGAGGTGGCTGGGTAAAGTGCTGTTCCGGTATGATTTCCCGCTGGGTCAGGGACTCTTTCTCCTCCAGGGCCGGGAGAACTCCCTCCTTTTCCTCAGTCACGTCGTCCATGCCCTCGATGTACAGCTTCATGAATCCGGGAAACCGGATGACGCTCCCGGTGGCGCGGAAGGTGTTTCCCTCGCCCGCAGCGATGTCCACGGAGGTCTGGTCCAGGAGGGCCTCCGCCATCTGGCTGGCCACCGTCCGTTTCCAGATCAGTTCATAGAGCTTGAACTGGTCAGGCGTCAGGTGTTTCTTCAGTTCCGCCGGTGTCTTGGAAAGGTAAGTGGGGCGGATCGCCTCGTGGGCTTCCTGGGCGTTCTTTGATTTGTTCTTGAACTGGCGTGGTCTGGCAAGCGCGTATTCCGGCCCGAAGAGGGAGTTGATGACCTCGTGCGCCTCCTTGAGCGCCTGGGAGGAGAGGTTTACGCTGTCGGTACGCATATAGGTGATGAGGCCTACGGTTCCTTCTCCGCCTATGTCGATCCCCTCATAGAGCTTCTGTGCGGTGGACATGGTCTTTTTCGCGGAGAAGCCGAGCTTGCGCGCTGATTCCTGCTGTAGTGTCGAAGTGGTGAAGGGGGGGGATGGATTGCGCTTCTTTTCGCTCTTCGTGATCCTTGAGACGATGAACTCCTCCCGCGAAAGGGAGTCTTTTATCTTTTTCGCCGCAGTGGAGTCCGGAATGTCGAATTTGCCCAGCTTCCTGCCGCCGAACTCTATCAGGTTCGCCTTGAACAGCTGTTGCGCGTGATTTGCGAGGTTTGCCGCCACCGTCCAGTATTCCTGCTCCACAAATGCGGCAATCTCCTTTTCCCTTTCGCAGATGAGCCTCAGGGCCACGGACTGGACGCGGCCGGCGGAAAGGCCGTAACGGATCTTCTTCCAGAGAAAGGGGGAGAGGTTGAATCCAACCAGGTAGTCCAGGACTGATCTGGCCTGCTGGGCATCCACCAGGTCCATGGATATGTCACGGGGATGCTTTACGGCGTGGATGATGGCGTCCCTGGTTATTTCATGGAACACGACGCGCTTGATATCCAGATTGGACTTTTTCGGGTCGATTCCCAGGGCCGCGAGGAGATGCCAGGAAATGGCTTCTCCCTCCCGGTCGGGGTCTGTCGCCAGGAGCAGGGTTCCGGAGCTCTTCAGTTCCTTTTTAAGCTCCTGAAGATGCTTTTTGCTCTCGGGAAGGACGTCGTATTTCGGTTCGAAGTCGTTTTCCGTGTCGACTGATCCCTGCTTGCTGGGGAGCGCCCTTACATGGCCGTATGAGGCGAGGACCTTGTAGTCCTTGCCAAGGAATTTTTCGATGGTCCGCGCCTTGGCGGGGGATTCTACGATAACTAGATTTTGTGACATTGGTTCACCGTGTGACGGGGTATTGGTTCTGAAAAAACGTATTCAGGCAAGGGAAAACAGCATGCCCGGATGCTGGATTATGACACCGCTCAACTCCAAGCGCAGTAAAATAGCCGAAACATCCGCTACTGTCAACGCGCATTTTGCCGCGATTTCATCGATGTGGAGCGGCGTTGCGGACAGCAGCGAGTAAATGGACGCTTCACACGGGGAGAAACAGAGGCGTATGAGCGGCGGCGGATCGTCCGAGCGGAATGGCTTGCCGGACAACTCTTCCATGATATCTTCCACCCGTTCTACAAGTTTGGCGCCCTCCTTTATGAGGCGATGGACGCCCCTGCTGTTCATGGAGTGAATGTTACCCGGAATCGCGAAAATGTCACGTCCCTGTTCCAGTGCGCACTGGGCGGTTATGAGGGAACCGCTCCTTTCCGCTGCTTCCACCACAAGAACCCCGCGGCACATGCCGCTGATGACACGATTGCGGCGGGGGAAGTTTTCCGCCAGGGGCCGGGTCCCCATGGGGAATTCCGAAACAAGGGCGCCCTTTGTCGCCATATCATTGAAAAGCTCACGGTTTTCGGGCGGATAGACGATATCAACGCCGCAGCCGAGAACGCCGATAGTCCCGCCTCCTTCCGCGACCGCCGCGCGGTGGGCCGTTGTGTCGACCCCTCGCGCCATCCCGGAGACAACGGTCACACCGTGACGGGCCAGTTCACGGGCCATTTTTTCGGCGGTGGATATCCCGTAGGGCGAAGCCCGGCGCGAGCCGACAATGGCTATGGACATTTCGGAGAGGCGCAGTTCCCCTTTTACATAGAGAAAAGGGGGCGGGTCCGGTATCTGGAGGAGGAGCGGCGGATAGTCGGGCGAAAGGAGATTGACTATCCGCGCTCCCGAGCGCTTCAGCGATTGGCATTCCCTTTCCGCTTCGTTACTTGGGTCGTGGGTCAGGAGTGATGATATAGAGGCGGAGGAGATGCCGCGAACCATGGCGAGCTCCCTTTCCGATGCGGAAAGCACCCGCTCAGGGGTTCCAAAATGCTGAACCAGACGACGGAAGGTATGGTTTCCCACGTGGGGGATGCTTTTCAAGGCAAACCAGAAGTATTCATCCATGGCAAAAAAAAAGGGATCGGCCGTTGTGCCGATCCCTTGAAATGGTATCAAGTCAGTTTTTGAACATCTGTACCTGGTCGCCGACATGGATTGCATCCGCGCTCTTGACCACCAGGGCTGTGCAGGTCTTGTCCCCCGTTTCCACAACCACCACGGCGCCTAGAACCTCCTTGGGCAATCGGCCCACATCCCTGTTCACATAGCGGGAATCGGGTTTTACGTCCTTGACCACATAGATCATGTTTCCCACCTCGACTCCATGGGATGCGCCCAGGTCCAGATAGACCACATCTTCCTCGCCGATGGTGATGTTTCCCATCCTGGAGTCGATTATTGTCCCGCTTAGATCATGCCGTGATGCCTTGAGGGGTATCTCGTGGCGCTTGTCCCGGTAGGGCATGAGCAGGGAACCTGATGTTATTTCCAGATAAGATTGGGTGATGATGGCGCACGAGCTCTTTTCTTCCATGTCCGTCAATTGCAGGGTTCCGAGGGTAAGAATCTTGTGGCCCAGAAGGTCATGGGTTTGCGGATGGTACAGGGCCTTCTCTTTTTTGAAAATGGAATATTTGTCGCCGTTTTTCGCGCCGTGGATAATGCCTATATCCGTGTATACCACATCATCCTGGCCGACAATGGTGCGGTCATGGTTTGTCTGGATGATGACGCCCGATGGCTCCATGTCGTTCTCCAGAATGTAGCCTTCGGCTCCGCTTATGGTGTACGTCCTTTCCCTGGTTACCTGTTCGGGGATGGGAGGAGGCGGCGGGGTGGGCGTGTCTATTTCGATTCTATCCGGATATATGCGCAACCTCTGGCCGGGGAAGATGAGATGGGGATTTGTTATGGCCTGGTTGCGCGCCCACAGATTGGGCCAGTAAAAGGGATCCTTGATGAAACGGTCGCACAGGCCCCACAGCGTGTCTCCCTGCTGGATCACATAGATGGTGGGGCGTTCCGTCTGTGCCTCGCTTGCCGGTGGGAAGAGCGAAAGCATGGAGAGAAATACCGCGAAAACGATCTTTTTCATAGACACCTCATGGTTTACATGGTTGGCGGCACGCATCCGTTCACGGTTGCTTCCGGATCGTCAGGTATGATGCCTTTCGTTTGTTATGAAAATCGGCTCAATCGTGAGAATGAAGAAAAAGCAGTTAACAAGAGAGTAATGTCCGGAGTTCGCGATTACTGCCGCCCGAGTCTTTCCCTGGCCTTGGCCGCCGCTGGATTTTCCGGATATCTCTTGATGAGGGATTCCAGCAGCGATACCGCGCTGTCCTTCTGCTTCAGCGCGAAAAGGGTGTACCCGGCCTTCAGCATGGCGTCAGGCGCCTTGCTTCCGTTGGGGTAGTTGCTGACCACCTTTTTGAATGCCTCGAGGGCTTCAGGCAGTCTTGATTGGGTGTAATAGCATTCACCTATCCAGTATTGGGCGTTGGCGGAATACTCCGACTCGGGATATGCCTTGATAAAGGCGGTGAAAGATTTGATTGCCTCATCGTATCTGTTGGCGCTGTACAGGCCGAACGCCTTCATATATTCTTCAGCGCCCACATCTTTACGGCTCTTTTTCGCGCCTTCCGCGGGTTTGTTGATTACTTCGATCTTGGCTGGAGGCCCGCCGGGCCGAACAGGCGACTTTCCGGCGATGAGTTCGTCGGTCGCGGTTCTGAGGTTGATGAGCGATTCGCGCAGTTCGCGGATTTCAGCGGAGTTTTTTCTGAGCTGTTCCCGCATCTCCTGAACATCGGCGGAAAGGGCGTTCATCTGCTGGTTCGAGATGCTGCTTCCCTTGGCAAGGGATTCGAGGTGGGATTCCATCTCCGTCTGTTTTCGGAGAAGGGCGTCCTGACCGGCGCATCCGAAGAGAGCCGACAGGCAAAAAACAATGAGAAAACCTCTGGTTGTAGCCATTAAGCCCCCCCATAAAATGATTTCTATGTGTAAAGCTAAATGGGCGGTTTGTCAAGGATAAAGCAGGCGCTGAAGCTCCCCGTGCCGGCGTTTTGCCCGGGGCTTTTGGGTTTTCTTCCCTTTCCGGATATGTTACTGTGCCGGCGAACGTAATAAACATGGACACGCGAGAGGCGATGGAACCCGTGAAAATCCCCGAACTGCTGGCGCCGGCCGGAAACATGGAGAAACTGAGGATGGCCGTCCATTACGGCGCCGACGCCGTATATCTGGGAGGCAAGGAATTCAGCCTGAGAAACCTGGCGGACAATTTTCCCCTGGATGAATTGACGCTTGCCGTGGAATACGCCCACGAACGGGGGGTGAAGGTATATCTGGCCACAAACATATTCCCCGACAACGGCGACCTGAGCACCTTGCGGCATTACCTGTCAAATATTGCCTCCATTCCCGTTGACGCCCTGATCGTCGCCGATCCGGGCGTACTTGTGCTGGCGAGGGAGATATTGCCCGGTCTGCCGGTTCACCTCTCGACCCAGGCCAACACCACCAACTGGCTGAGCGCCCGCTTCTGGAAAGGGCAGGGGGTGACCAGGGTGAACCTGGCGCGGGAACTGTCACTTGAAGAAATCCGCGAAGTGAAGGAACGGGCCGGGATGGAGGTTGAGGTTTTCGTCCATGGCGCCATGTGCATTTCCTACTCGGGCCGGTGTCTCCTTTCCAGCATCATGACGGGCCGGGACGCCAACAGGGGAGAGTGCGCGCATCCCTGCCGCTGGGGTTACGCCCTGGTAGAGGAGCAGCGGCCGGGACGCTATCTCCCCGTACTGGAAAACGAAAGAGGGACCTTTATCTTCAATTCCCGTGACCTGTGCCTTCTGGAATATCTTCCCGATCTGGCGCGGAGCGGGGTCGATTCCCTGAAGATAGAGGGCCGGATGAAGGGTATCCACTATGTTGCATCGGTGGTCAGGGTCTATCGGGAGGCCCTTGATCGCCTTCGAGATGAAGCGGACGGTTTCCGGGTGAGGGAGGAATGGCTCGACGAGCTGAAGAAGATAAGCCATCGCGGATACACCACGGGCTTTCTCCTGGGAAGGCCCGGCGAGGAGGACAGGGAATACGAAAGCGCCTACCTGCGGAGCCACGAATTCGTCGGTGTCGTGCGGAACGTATGCGATGACGGAATCGTTGCCGTAGAGGCTCGCAACCGGCTTGCCGTTGGTGACGAGGTGGAGTTCATAGGCCCCGCCATGTCTTCCCGCCGCATCATCCTTACCTCCATGACCGCCGAGTCGGGCGGCTCGCCCCTTCAGGTTGTTCATCCCAATCAGGTGTTCCTCCTGCGGGTCCCCTTCAGAGTCCGTCCGCTCGACCTGATTCGAAGGGAAAAGACATCCGGGGCGCCCGGCCCGGAGTCTTGATGGTCGATCTTTTCACTTGCATGGTAAACCCTCTCCCTGAGAGTAATCACCCCAGAATAGATTATTGCTGATAATAATTACTATGATGAATAAGATTTCTCATTTCCTGACGCGCAAACAGGGAAGGGCGTGGGTGGATATCACCGCTATCCTCGTCGTTTCCGGTTTCCTGTATCTCTCTTTCCTCGGCTCTCTTCCCTTCAAAGAACCTGACGAAAGCCGCTATGCCGAGATTCCCAGAGAGATGCTGGAGAGTGGAGACTTCATCACCCCCCGCCTGAACTACGTCAAATACTTCGAAAAACCCCCGCTGCATTACTGGGTCAATGCCCTTTCCATGTCCATGCTGGGAAAAAACGAGACCGCTGCGCGTCTGCCATCGGCCCTGTTCGGACTCTGCGGCGTCCTCTTCATCTATCATATGGGGAGAAAGCTCTTCGGGCGCAGGGAGGGCCTTTATGCGGCCATGGTCCTTGGCTCCTCGGTGGGTTACCTGTTCCAGTCGAGGATGAACATCATCGACAATCCCCTGACCTTCTGCATGACGGCGGCCCTGGGCTGCTTCCTGCTGGCCTCGAGGCCGGAAGAGGAGAGAAAGGGGCTCTACTATTATCTCTTTTACCTCTTCGCGGCCTTGGCCGTGCTGGCCAAGGGCCTGATCGGAATCGTGCTGCCGGGGGGGGTCATTTTCCTCTATATGCTGCTGGGGAGGCGGTGGGACCTGTTGCGGGAGATGCGTCTTCCCGGAGGCATCTGCCTCTTTCTGGCGGTCTGCGCGCCTTGGTTCGTGCTGGTCTCCATGAAAAATCCCGAATTCCCGAGGTTTTTCTTTATTCATGAGCATTTCGAACGCTTCACTACCAAGGTCCACCGGCGCTATGAGCCGCCCTGGTTTTTTATTCCGGTTCTGCTGGGGTGCATGGCCCCGTGGTCTTTCTTTCTTCCAGGAACCGCCATGGAGTCCTGGAAGAAGCGCGATTCCATTCGTCTGTATCTGTTGCTCTGGGCAGGGGTTATCTTCACCTTCTTTTCCGTGTCCAGTTCCAAGCTTATCCCCTACATCCTGCCGGTTTTCCCGGCCATAGCCCTTCTCATGGGCGCCTACATTTCCGCGGCCATGGACGCGGGAAAGCGCCTTTTCAGCGCACAGGCGCTTGCGGCCGCGCTGTTCCTGTTCATCAGCGGTTCCGGATTCCTGCTCTATACGCGCCTGGCGGTCCGTCCCAGGATAGACATGGAAGACGCGTTACTGCTGGGGGGCGTCTTCGCCGCCGGCGGTCTCATCTCCGCGGGGCTTGCGCTGACGGGAAAGCACCGGGCAACAGCCCTTCTCTTCCTCTTCCTTACGGCGGGCCTTGGCGCCATGTCAGCCCCCTCCGCCGTATTTGCCCGTTCCGCGCAGAGATGGTCTACCCGGGAGCTGGCCGCGGTTGTCCGGGAGAGATACAAGGGTACCCCCCTGGTGAGTTACGATATCTATCGCCAGAGTCTCCCTTTCTATGCAGGCAGGAGGGTCATACTGGCCGGGCCCGTTGGCGAACTGGAGTTCGGCAGTCTCCGTGAGACGGAACCGGGATGGTTCATCGACCCTGAAACATTCCACCAATGGTGGGATTCGCCGGTTGCATACGTGGCGATCATCCGGCGCGGGGACCTTTCCCGTTTCAGTTCCAGGGTGAAGACGCCGGTGAAAGTGGTCGCGGCATGGGGGGAGTCGGTTTTGATTAGTAATAAGTGAAAAGTGAAAAGTAAAAAGTGATAAGTTTGAAGTCAAGAGATAGTTATTCGCTGGTGATGTCTACTGTTTCAGCCTCTTGCATATGTCAAAGAAGTTCCCTCTCCCCTGGTGGGTGTAGGGTCAGGGAGAGGGGGAAAGGCGCCGAAATATCGCATGCCGCCCCTTTTCACACTCCCAACCAATGCCCCAAGAGAGGGGGAGTGCTTTTCAGTGCTTTTGCAAGAGGCTAGTATATTTACCCAATTATTCTGGAGGTTTTCGTGCGCGAGGAATTTTTGCCGTTTTCCATACCGACCATTGAAGATGAAGAGATCCGCGAGGTCGTTGATTCGCTGCAATCGGGGTGGATCACCACCGGTCCGAAGGTGAAGAGGTTCGAGGACGATTTCAAGGCATACGTGGGCGCCGGGTACGCCGTGCCCCTCAGTTCCGCTACCGCCGGTCTGGAACTGGCGCTCAGGGCCATGGGCGTCGGTCCGGGGGATGAGGTGATTACCACTCCCATGACCTTCGCCGCCACGGTGAATGTCATCATCCACGTGGGCGCCGCGCCGGTTCTGGCGGATATCGAGCCCGGCACGCTGAATATCGATCTGTCAAAGGTTCGGGAGAAGATTACCGGACGGACAAAAGCCCTTATTCCCGTGCACTTTGCCGGTCTTCCCTGCGATATGGACGCCGTCTTTGCGCTGGCGGACGAGTTCGGCCTGAAGGTGCTGGAGGATGCGGCCCATGCGGTGGGCACGGAATACAGGGGGAAAAGAGTCGGTTCCTTTGATACTGTTTCGGTTTTCTCCTTCCATCCCATCAAGAACATCACCACCGGCGAGGGCGGCATGGTATGCACCCATGACGAGAAGGTGGCCGAGGAGGTTTCCCTGCTCAAATTCCACGGTATGAGCCGTGAGGCGTGGAAACGCTATTCCGCCCAAGGCACGCCCAACTACGATATCGTACTTCCCGGCTACAAATACAACATGATGGATATACAGGCGGCCATAGGCATCCACCAGCTCGCCAAACTGGATAGGTTCATCCAGCGTCGCGCCGGGATTGCGGAGTATTACAACAAGGCCTTATCCGGGGTGGAGGAGGTCATAACCCCGGCGGCGGCGCCCTATCCATATCGCCATGCCTGGCACCTCTATACCCCGCTCGTAAAGATAGAGAAACTTGAAATCAGCCGCGACCAGTTCATGGCCGAACTGAAAAAGGAAAACATCGGAACGGGCCTTCACTTCAAGGCCGTGCACCACCATCCCTGGTACCGCGAGAACATGCCCGTTCCCGCCGGTTTGCTTCCCAATGCCGATTATGCCTCGGACCGTATCCTGTCCCTTCCCCTCTTTCCCCGGATGACCATGGAGGACGCTGGTGATGTGGTGGAGGCCGTGAAAAAAGTTATAACCCGCAACAGAAAATAAAAGGATGCATCGGATGGAAGAACAACCCTACCTGTCAATTGTCATTCCCGTCTATAACGAAGAGAAGAACATCGGACCTCTTCTGGATCGACTTTACCCGGTTGTAGCCGGAGTTGGCCGCCCCTTCGAGATCATCTTTACGGACGACGGCAGCCGTGACCGCTCCCTTGCCATTCTCCGGGAAAAAGCCATGGAACTGCCTGGGGTGAAGATAATCGAATTCAACGGCAACTTCGGGCAGCACATGGCAATCCTGGCCGCCTTCGAGATGTGCCGGGGAGAGATCATCATAACTCTTGATGCCGATCTGCAGAATCCGCCGGAAGAGATTCCCCGCCTCATCAGCGAAATAGAGAAAGGCCACGACGTGGTCGGCACCATCCGCATGAAGAGAAGGGACAGCTTTTTCCGCAGAATGGCGTCAAGGGCCGTGAACATCACCACCAACCGAATGACGGGCATGCGCATGAGCGATTACGGGTGCATGCTGCGCGCCTATCACCGGAACATCATCGATAATATCAACCGCTGCCGGGAAACCACCACGTTCATTCCGGCCCTGGCGCAGACATTCTCCTCGAATCCCGCGGAGATCGCCGTCTCCCACTGCGAGCGATCCCAGGGGGAGAGCAAGTATTCCCTGTACAGGCTGGTGCGCCTCAATTTCGACCTCATGGCGGGATTTTCAGTGGTTCCGCTCCAGCTCTTCGCACTGCTTGGGTTGGCGACATCCGCGCTTTCCCTGGTGTTCGCCCTATTTCTGCTCCTGAGGCGCTTCATGGTCGGCGCCGAGGTGGAAGGGGTCTTCACCCTGTTCGCCATTCTCTTTTTCTTTCTTGGCATTATCATCTTCGGCATCGGGCTTGTGGGGGAATACGTGGGGAGAATATACCAGGAGGTCCGCCGCCGCCCAAGATACGTTATCCGGAAGCTGTACGGGTTTTCGGAGAAGGATTGATCACGGGGGTGACGATTCTCAGCCATTCTTGTCGGATTGAACTTCGTGCAGGAGCGGGAAGCGGATGTTGAAGGTTGTTCCCACAGCTTCACTGCTATCCACACTGATAGAACCGCCGTGATTCCTCACAAGTGTATATACCACCGAAAGGCCCAGACCCGTACCCTTACCCACCTCCTTCATGGTGAAAAAAGGCTCGAATATCTTCTGTTTCGTCGCCTCGTTCATGCCAGTTCCATTGTCCGATATTGAGAGCAGGGCGTAGCCGTGGACGGCGCAACTATCCTCCTTGCACCCCCGGGGACCGTCTGTCTTCGAGAAGGACGTGGAGACCCTGATGAGCCCTCCTTTCGGAGTCGCGTCCCTGGCGTTGACGACGATATTAACCAGCAATTGTTCGATCTGTCCCGCTACCGCCATAATCACCAGCGGTTCCTTGCTGAGGGACATTCTGAACTCTAAACCGTCGCCCACAAGCCACCTGAGGATGATTTTCATCTTTCTCACGATATAGTTCAGATCATTGGGCTTGGGCAGCGCAACCTTGTTTCTGCCGAAAGCGAGCAGTTGCTGCGTCAGATTCCCCGCTCTCTTTGCCAGAGCCTCGATTCTTTTCATATAGTGGACATCTTCCCGAGCCGCATCCATCCTGGGAAGCAGGATACCCACATATCCTTTGATAGCCATAATAATGTTATTGTAATCATGGGCGATTCCGCTGGCCAGGCGACCCACGATTTCCATCTTCTGCGCCTGTAAAAAATCCCTTTCCATCGTTTTCCGTTCGGTGATGTCTCTGGCAATACACAGAATCGCCGGTCTGCCGTTCATGCGGAAAGTGTTGGCTACAACCGAGGCCTCGAATTGCATGCTGTTGGGCCTCCGGAACAGCCACTCGAAGCTCTGTGGGCGGTTTCTCAAGACAAGATTCAGTAACTCAGTCAGTTTCCGTTCCGAAGAAACGCCGTCATCCTGCAATGGGGGAGAAAACGCCAGTGTTGTTTGCCCGACAATCCTGGATTTATCGCACTTCAGTATTTCTTCGGCTGCCGGGTTGCAATCGAAGATGGAAAGATCCTCCTTTAAGAGAAAGATGGCGTCACTGGCATTCTCAAAGATCTCCCGGAACTTTTTCTCTGATTGAGAAATGCGCTGGTATGACAGAACCCTGTCCATGGCAATCGCCACCTGATCGGCAACCGCCTTCATGACGAAGAGCTCCTCGTTGCGAAATCTCAACCTTGTGCGGGTACAAAAGGACAGAGTACCAAGAATCTGTCCCTGGGAAATAAGTGGGTGGCAGGCATAAGCCTGAATGCCGAAGGGCCGGACCAGGGCCGTGTACTGGTCTTCGGTGTCCTGGAGATTTTCCACGACCAACCTTTGACCGTCGCGAGCGGAACATCCGCAGAGCCCCACCCCGTAGTCGAGCCATTCCATTTTTTGCACAGCGTCATCCGGAATGCCGCCGCAGGCGTTCAGGTGGAGACGCCTCTGCTCATAGTCCACAATGTAATTGAAGAACGCGTCGCATTTGAGAAACGCCAGAACCTTTTGGCACAGCAGGTCAACCGCCGTCTGCGGGTCGTCGTTTTCCAGAAGGATTGAGGCCGTCTCCGTCAGCAGTGCGCTGTTCAGACAGCTTCCCTGCATGTCTTCGATGTCTTTCCGGAGGGCTTCGTTTTCCCGCCCCAGGGCCGACATTTCCGTTTCCAGTTGTTCGTTGCGCTCTTTCAGAGCCCTGAGCTCAGAAAGCAGCATCGTCTCTGTCTCTTTGACTATCAGCATGGTGTCCTCACGGAGTGGAATTTCTCGAATATAGCAGAAAAGGGCTGCCGGTTGCTTCTGGAAAATATAGTACGGGTGGACGGGTTGTTCCAGGAGAGAATCGACCTCAACCGGGACGGAACCATGGGGATATATCGTGATTTCTTTGCCCGTGGGACATCTCGCCGGTGGCCGACCTGGATTTTCAGGGCATGCTGCTGGAAGAGTATCGAAACAAACACTGTTTGACAGATGTTTCATGGATAGATAGACTTGGTACAATACTGATCGTTATTTGCGAGGTGGATTGAATATCCGGAATACTCCGGTCAAGGGAGGTAATTATGAAGAAGCAACTTTTGTGGGTGATCTTTCTGGCAACGGTTATGCTTTATCCCGTGCAGGCGATATCCCAGGTTGACATCCATTTCGGTGTCAACCTGCCGCCTCCGATAGCCTTTGCCACCAGTCCCGAGGTTATTGCCCTTCCCGAAACAAACAATGTATACGCCGTACCTGATATCACTGATGATCTCTATTTCTGGAATGGGTGGTGGTGGCGATTGTGGGATGGCCGCTGGTACCGTTCCCAGTATTATGACCGGGGATGGGCATACTACAACGCCGTGCCGGTTTTCTATTTCGATGTGGACCCTTAATGGAGAAGCTATTATCGTTCCCGCAACTGGTATGGGAACCCGTGGCGCTATCAGCGTATACCTACTCATCATCTTAATCGCAACTGGAGGAACTGGCAACACAGCAACTACTGGCGCGGTCAGAGAAACTGGAACGTCCAAAACTATCGGCCACGTACCGAGCGTCAGATGCGGGATTTGAGGGAAAGAAGGCGGCAGGAATACCGGCCTCGTCCTGATGTCCGAATGGATCAGCAGCGGCAGTTTGACCGCAGGCAACCCGATCAGAGGAGAGTTCCACCTCAGCAGTTCGATCGACGTCGGCCGGATCAGAGACAGGTTCCACCTCAGCAGTTCGACCGCCGCCAACCCGATCAGCGCAGGACCCCGTCTCAGCAGTTCGACCGCCGCCAGCCCGATCAGCGCAGGACCCCGCCTCAGCAGTTCGACCGTCGGCAACCCGATCAACGCAGGACTCCGCCTCAGCAATTGGATCGCCGCCAGCCCGATCAGCGGCAGGTTCCGTCTCAGCAGTTTGACCGTCGGCAACCCGATCAACGCAGGACTTCGCCTCAGCAGTTGGATCGCCGCCAGCCCGATCAGCGGCAGGCCCCGACTCAACAGATCGACCGTCGCCCGCCCCAACAGAGAGAGGCGCCGCAAAGACAGTTTGACCGAGGGCCGTCCGAACGGAGGATGCCGGATCAGAGACCAGATCGCGGCGGGCGCTGATCAAGGGCATCGCTGAAGAGAAATTGAAAACAGGGAAAGGGGCTGTTGTCCCTTTCCCTGTATACTTTCCGGGATAGTCATTCACTGGCTTTCACAAGTTAAGAAGTCAATTGAGGTATTAATGAGAACTTCCCTGCTGGAAATTTTCGACACCCTTCTCGTCCGGTACGGGCCCCGCTTCTGGTGGCCGGCGGAGACCCCCTTCGAGGTCTGCGTGGGGGCTATCCTTACCCAGAACACCAACTGGGGAAATGTGGAGAAGGCGATCGCCAATCTGAAAGCAGAGGGGATTCTCTCCCCCGCCGGCCTTCGGGATGTCCCAATGGAGCGGCTGGCGGTGCTCATTC
>Ga0265295_1005979_pt1 | contig 15035 bp, 16 predicted proteins | sample Munlansysbiofilm_FD_192503 | JGI IMG/M metagenome (GOLD analysis project Ga0265295, IMG submission 192503) | Leachate microbial communities from a municipal landfill in Southern Ontario, Canada - Methane capture system biofilm | ecosystem: Engineered > Solid waste > Landfill > Unclassified ... | reverse complement strand
TATTGTCTGGAAGCATAGATTTTTTCGGGCAGCAACTAGATTATTGACATTAAACGCAAAATATCGGATAAATACTCTTTTACAACTTGCAACCCAAAAGCAGACACGGAGAGGTGGCCGAGCGGTTTAAGGCACCGGTCTTGAAAACCGGCGAGGTGCAAGCCTCCGTGAGTTCGAATCTCACCCTCTCCGCCAGCTATACCTATAAGCCCTTGATTTCAAAGGGCTTTTTTCTTGTCGTTTTTGCTGCCCATCAAACAGCCAATCATCTAGGGCCATCTAAAAAAGTGATTGAATGATACTGTAGTTTACTGCATGTAAGCCCCAAACAGGCAACAAAAAAGCCTGATACCAGATTGACTGATACCAGGCTAATGGTGCAGATGTTCCACCCGCCTACTTCATTAGTGCATACGGCGGCGGCGGAAGCGGTGCGAACTTGCTTGTCACCCGTTCCGCTTCTTCCCGTTGCTGTGCTTTCTTGCTCTTTGCGTCCTGTTTAGCGTGCTTATAGCCTGCCAGTGCTTTGGCTGCATCTATCCGGTACTTGACCTCCATGTCAGCATCATTCATCACGTGGCTAAGATATTCCAGCGGATCATCAAACTGCAATTGTTCATCACCCACCTGATTTAATAGCCGCTTGATTTCTGGCTCCTTCATCAGCTTGCTGCCTGTAAACTTTGCACTGTCAGCACTGTAGCCCGCTGCAATGGCAGCATCAGTTTGATTAAGTCCTGATTTAATGGCCTGCACAAACTTTACTCTTTTACTCATGTTTGCAATCTCCTTTTACCGGTTGCCTGTTCTGGAAATAGAATTAAAAAACATGCGTGGCGGTGGCGTGTGGTCAGTTGTGGTGGGTCTGTCTGGTTTGGCGAGTACCTGCCCCATTGTAGCCCCTGTCAGCCGCTACAAGGCGTTTTAACCGGCTTTGCATGTATTGCCTTTGCCTAGCTAATCAAAACGCCTGTAGCAGGCTAGAACGGGACCGATTTTTACAGCTTCAATTAAAATTCCATCTGTACCAGTTCAACCGGTTGTATAAGCTGATTAAAAGTTGATTCAGCTTCTGCCAGTGCATCAATTACCCCTTGGCCGTCTTTGTTCTGGTATGCCTGATCTGCTTTTCTGCAAGCTGCCAAATGTTGCCGCCATGTATCAGGTTTGTTTTTAGTGATAGCCTGCCAGCCCTTTGGCTTTGTTTGCCGGAACAGTTCAAGCATGGCCCTGATTTTCGCCTGGTAGCCTTCAACATCAAAAGCCGCCTGCAAATCATGAATCATTGCTTTTTTAGTTGGAACAGGCGGAACAGTTGGAACAGGTGGCATAACATCCTGATTTTCCTTGCTTTGTTCTTTGGTGCTGTGTTCCAAATCCGTGTTTTGCCCTGTTGGAACAATTGGAACAGATTCTGTTTTGTTCCAACCGTTCCAAATAGGGTTTTCTGTGTTTTGGAACAGGTGGCTGTTGTTCAAAGCCCCATTTAATGCAGGTTTGCCGGTTTTGTTCCAACTGTTCCAACCGTTCCAACTGCTTTTTGCTAATTCTGCAAAGTTCAGCTTATCAAGATTGCCTATCATCAATCACCCCCCGCAACTTTTCCGCATCAATTACATAAAAGTTTTGCGGGTCGCCATCCATGCGGTGTTTCTGCTGGTATCCCTTATCATCGCCTGGTGGCAACAGGATTCCCAAATCAGCAAGGGTTTTACATGCAAATCTGAAATTGTGGCCTTTCAAAACTTCTGCCCTGAATGTTTCCGGCAAGAAGTAATAAACAGGTGGTTCAGCCATTCCAGCCCTGTTGATAATCACCCTATCGCTAGATTTATCGGCAAAACGTGAACAGCCATGATTTTCAATAAACAAGGCCAAATCTTCCAGAATCCGTTCCACTTCCTTTGCACCAGCCCCGCCCCTGTTGGTAAGCCAATCCTTGAAACAGGTTCCTGCTGCCTTCACTGCATCGCCTGGCTGCCAGCCAGTTATCTGCTTATCAGTGGCATATTCACCAGCCGCCGCAACCAGCCCAAAGAAGCCAGCAACACGCTTAACTTGCCCTTCTGCATTAGGTGGGCAGTATGCTGAAACAAACCTTGATTGCAGGCTTTTTATTGTGGGTTCAAGTTCAAGCCAATCATCAGTAATGCACTCCAACAGGTTCAGGCCAGCCGTTCCGTAATACTTCAAAGCATTGTTTTTAAGGTGCTGTGATAGCTTGCCGCCATCATCAAAGCCGTGCAGGGTTTCAAAGATTCCATATTGGCCAGTATCAGCCGGAACATCAGCAAGCCTTACTTCCTGGCCTGCCTTTACCCTGCCGCCCCCCGCCCTGATATGTTCAGCAAGGGTAACTTCACCAGTTCCCAAAAAGCACAAACGCCAACGCTTTTCAGCCCGTGCATCCCCTTTACGGTTTGCCCGCTTCTTGCCCTGGCCGTTTGCCAGCATGTAAGCAACATTTCCGGCTGTTTTGGGTTCTATTTCCCCCATTTCATCAAGTGCAAGAAACAAATCAGAATACTGGCTTGCTATCCCTTCCAGCCCGTTATCAGTGGCCCGCCATGTTTGCATAAAATCCCGCCCGCCCCATACGGAACAGGCAACCAGCAAGGCTGTTGATTTACCGATTGAAGTATTCCCAAACAGGTTCAATCCAAAGTTTTCAAGCCGCAACAGATACAGCAACGGCCCCGTAAAGGCTAACGATACAGCAAGGGTTAGCCTGCTGTTTCCAGTGCAATACTTGCTTACATTTTCCCGCCATTCTGCAAACGTGCCAGCGTGGGAAGTAACAGGGCTTGCATCCCCCTGGTAAGCAATTTCTTCTTCCTGTATCCGGCCAATAGTTCCGCCTGGAAAAATAAACAGCCCTTCACCTTGCCAGCCGGTTTGTGTAACGGTTCTTAGCCGCTTGCCATTGTGTGGCCTTGCAAATTGCAAGTAGTTCATCAGCTCCTGCTGCAAAGTGGGGTTTGGTGATATGTACTTGATTCCCTTATCAAACAAAGCTTCTTTGATTTCGGTTCTACAACCGGCAAAAAGACGCATTGGCATAATCCAATAATGTTCTTTATTGTCCGCATCCTTAAACCCGATTAGCTTTCCCCATGATTCGTTTTTGCTATCCCGTGTAGCTGCCCGTATTTCAATTGCAGATGAAATAAGAAACGGGGGTTTGTATCGGCCTGCTTCATCATCAGGCTGATAAAGAAGCAACTCGCCCCTTTTATTCATGCAAAACTTTCTTGCTTCAGCCCGTTCCTGTTCCAGTTCAAGAAATTCATCAACTGAATGGTTCAGCAAATAATCATCAAGGCCAACTTTACCCCCGTTTCCAGGATCATCAGGCAAATAAACAACTGATACAATGGCCCCTTCAACCATCAAAGACCTTGCAAGCCGGAATACAGCACTTTTAAGATTCTTTGGTTTGCCGTTTTTGTCCAAATCAAGCCAATCACTATCAGGAACAATTTTCACATTACGGCCAACCAGGTTCAGCCGGTTAAAATCCCTTATCAGTTCATCACTGCCCTTAACCTTCCAGTTCCAAAGGCCGGTAATACCAATACAGGGCAAGCCTTCTTGTGTGGCCTTCAGTGCCTTTTTTTCGCCTTCAGTAATGTAAAGGGTTTCAAGGCCATCAAGCTCTGATTCATCAAGCAATACAGGAATATAAAGCCGGTTTGGTGTGCCTTTTTTTTGAACATACTTTTGTTGCTTCTGGCCTGGCTTTGGTTCTGTTTTGTAAAACAGCTTGAAACGGTTGTAACCTTCATCAAATGGAATCCGGTAAGCAGAATCAACATCAGCCAACTGTAAGCCGGTTTCTTTGGAAATATCGCAAGGCCGTATTGATTCAAAGCCAGCCTTCTTAATGGTGGCATCTGAAAGCCCTGATTTGCGTAAATCTTCAAGGTGTGCAGGTGCAAGGGTTAAGCGTTGCTGTTCTGGTTCTGGTGGCTCAATGCCATTATCCGCCATGTGGTTAAGTGCCTGGCTGGTGTAGTTTATTGGATCATTCATCTAATCACCCCCCATAAAAGCAGGGCAATCAGTGCCATTAAAAGACTGTCAAACAACAGGCCAATGTGGTATATTTTGGCTGTAATAAATCCCCATTTTACAGCCCTGTAGCTGCTCCCCTTGGCAGTGCAGGGCTTTTGTTTTTTAGCCATTGCATTCACCCCCTGCCAGTAACTGCCTGATCTGTCCAACGTGAAAGCGTGTGCATCTGCTGCTGATCTTTTTGGGTGTAAGCTTGCCAGCCGCTGCCCATCGCCAAATTGTAACGGGTGTAACGCCCAATAATTCAGCTGCAAGCTTTGCTGATATACCTGCTGAATCCGGCAATACTTCAAACTTTTTCAGTTGTTCATTCATAAAAAAATCCCCTTTCAGGTGGTTTTGATAAGGGGATTATTGCCAGTCTCTTTTAAGTTATCAACTGTAAAGTACTGATATTATTAAGTTTTTATGGCTGTAATTGATTATTATTTTTCGATTTCAGCCATCTTCAATGTTTTCCGTATCTTATCCGGCCTTTCGTTTAGCTCCATACCAAACAGCTTATTCAGGATTTCAGCCGCTGCCTTTAGTGTAATATCATCAACCTTGCTTCCAGCCGCTTCAAAACAGCAATAAAGCCTGATCTGTTCAGCCAGCCGTTCAAGCAATTTATATTGATCTGTGTTTCCATGTTTGCCAGCTTTCCCCTTCAATGGTTCAATCTGCTTCTGTACCTGCCTGGCTACTGCCAGCCGCCTGGCAAGTTCAATGGCCAGCTGTCTATCTGTAATGGTGGCCTGTGTTATACGATCATCTTCAGACAGCAAGCCAACAATGACCGGTGGCAAATTCTGGCTATCTGAAAATACAGCCGTCAAGTGTTCCAGTGATTTAATATACTGGCCTAATGCCTGCTTTTGCTGCTGTGGTTTTGCTGGTGAAAAATCAATCATCTGGCAACGTTCAACTTCACTAATCAGCCACTTTGTAAGCTGATCCAGTTTGACATCATCAAGGCCGATTTCCAGCCGGTATTTCTGCAAGGTGCTTTCCATACTGCCAACCGATTTTCGATAAACCTTGCTAACGTAAGCAGAAACTATAATCTGGCCGATCTGTTCAGGTTTAACTGGTGAAGAATCAATCATCTGACAATGCTCAACTTCACTAAACAGCAATTTTGTAAGCTGATCAATCTTGCCATCATCAAGGCCAATCTCCTTCAGATACTTTTGTAGGGTGCTTTTCTGGTGTACCTTGAATCCATAAACAACACGTTCAGGTGTACCAGTCCGCAAGTTGCAATAAGCCTTGCCCCGTGGGTAAGCTGGTTTATTCATTGCCGCCCCCTTGCGTGTATTCGTACCAGTCAGCCATCATCTGTTTACGCTTTTCAAGCATCTGGCCCCGCCTGTAAGCCGCTTCAACTTTGCTTTCTATCTGGTGGCCTAAAGCCAGTTCGCCAATATCCCTATCGTAATTTGTGGTATCTCCCAGCCAATCCCTGAAAGTACTTCTGAAGCCGTGAACAGTAACTGGCCGGTTATCCTGTTTCGCATCAATCCACAATGGAAGCCCTGCCTGTTCCCGCTGCTGATTCATGCGTTTAAGAACAGCCGCAAGTGTTGCATCAGATTGTTCAGCCCCGCCCCTGCCCTTGAATACAAGCCCGCTGCGTTCGCTTTCTGGTATGGCTTCAAGTATTGCCATTGCACCCCTGCAAAGTGGCTTTTCGTGATCCTGGCCTGTTTTGGTTTTTGCTGCTGGTGCAAGCCAAACAGCCGCCTTCAAATCAATATCAGCCCATTCAAGGCTTCTTGTTTCACCAGAACGGCAAGCCGTATAAATGGTAAATTCTAAGGCCCTTGCTGCTGTACCTTCCATTGTTGCCAGTTGCTGCATAAGGCCAGCTATTTCAGAATAGGCCAATGCTGGAAAGTTTCCCTTCTTTGCAACCTTGTTAGGTGCAGGCATGATTTTATCAAGGTGGTGTTTCCATCTGGCCGGATTTTCCCCGCTGCAATATCCTTTAACAATGCACCAATCAAGTATCTTTTCAATTCGCCCCTGTAACCTTTTGGCGGTTTCGGTTTTTTCCTGCCAAATAGGTTCAAGCACTGCCAGAACATCCTTTAAGGCTATTTCAGCAACTGCCTTGTTACCAATTACAGGGCTTGCATAATCTGCCAACGTGTTTCGCCATTGTTGCCGGTGTTTCGGGTTTCGCCATGTTTTTTCGTGAATGGAAATATAATCAGCCGTTGCTTTATCAAAGCTGATCCGCCTGTTGCGTTCATCAAGCCTTGCCTGATTTTTTGCCATGCGTTCCTTAATAGGGTTTCGGCCCTCCCTGATTTCCTTTTTAAGCCTGGCTGCTTCAGTTCGTGCATCAGCAAGCGAAACTTCAGGATAAGGCCCCAAACCAATATCGCATCGCTTGCCGTCAATCATGGTTCGCAATATCCAGTTTCTGCCATTGCCTGTTTGTGTGATCCGCAAGTTCAAGCCAGCAACACCACCAACAGGATAAAAGCCAGCCCCTGAAAGCCTTCTAACTTCTAATGCTACAAGTTCTTTGGCAACCTTTGGCATGATTTTCCCCCTTGCATCAAACAGCCAATCATGCAGCCCATCAAAAAGAATGTTATTGTATGTAAGATACTAAGTGTTATCAAGGGTTATTTAATGTTGTGATTGTAGGGTAAGGATTGAAAGGTAAGATTGTGTAAAGATTAGTGATTTTGTCCGCCTGTTTATGATGGTCTGCTACTAAATGATACTGTATTTTATCAATAATTACAGCTACTTATGCGGACACCCTCTCCGCCAGTAAAAAATATAAGCCCCTGATTTCAGGGGCTTTTTGCTATCAGCCGTTTTCCGGTTTATGCCGAAAGTCCAACAGTCTCCTAATCTTTCTGCACTATAATCTGCCATTGTGCATCACCAGTTTTGGTCAGCTCAAGCACAGTGCAGCTATTGTTTGCACACCAAAGCGGAATATTTTCAATGGCCTGGGCGCAATCAAAATCAATGGTAAAAGTATCACCAACCGAGGCTGTTTCCACCGCTTTAATCAGCGCGTCAAGCGGTGCCGGACAAAGGTTACCCAACATATTAATCACATGGTTCATCTGTTTTACTCCTTTTTTTAAATTTTTCTGCGATACAAAAACAATGCCGTAACCGCGGCTGCCAGAATTATCGCCAATCCACTGACAATCCCCTGCCAGGCAAACAGCGAAGCATTGATAAGACAATGGCTGATGATGCAGCCGCTTGCCAATGCCGAGCCCATACCCATTGCAAAACCGCCTGTTGCTGCCCTTATGACCGCCTTTGGTTCACCGCTGCGCCAGCGGAACTCACCAGCCCCTTTGGAAGCTACAAATCCGCCAACCATCACACCAGATACAAACAGCATTCCCCAATGCAGAACAGGCTTGCCGCTTGTCATAAAAGAAAGCAGGTTGCCGCTTGGACCTGAAAAAGCAACACCAGAGCCTCTTCCGCTTGCTTCAGCAAAATACCAGGCAATAATCATTAAAATACCAAGTAAAAGAGCCGTAACAGCAGGATGCCAGCGAGTTTCAAAAAGTAACCTGCGCAAACCGCTATGCTTGGCAGGCATGGTAAACAGCCTTGGTGCAGGCTTTCTTAACACTGTAATCACCCATGCTGCACAAAGAATTGCAAACCCGATTACCAGCCACCATGCTGATATTTCCAGAGTTTGGTAAACAAAGGACTGTTCCAGTTCATAATCGCGAATATCATAGTAAATGGACTGAAATGGTCCTGATTTGGTTGCCTCAACCCCCAGCATAAAGCTGGCAAGTGCTATCCAGGCGGCTAAAATACCTTCACCTGAACGCACCCAGATTGTGGCTGGACAAAAACCGGCAAACATCATTCCTGCCCCGAACAAAAGTCCGCCCAGCACCGCGCCAAGCGGCTGAAAATAAACTTCTTCTGCCCTGATAAGCCCAAAGTGCGTCAGCAAATGTACCCCAAGCGTGTGCAAAGCCATAATAATTGCAACCATATACAGTGCAATCGGTCGCCTGAGGGTACTTTCCCGCACCAGTGCAACCGTACAAAAACGACCCCGCTGAACAACAAATCCAAATAAAACTCCCAACACCAAACCGCTCCAGATCATCTTGTGCCCTACCCTTTCAACAGATTGATACTTAACAGATTTCCATTGGGAACCTAATTACCAGCTTGCTGCATTGCATAGCAAATAGGTAATATGCCCGAAAACCATTGCAGGCTATTGATTTTTACTATGGAGAATCACGATGACTTTAAAACAGTTACAGATTTTTATGGCTGTTGCCGATGAAGGCAGCTTCTCCAGGGCTGCTGAAATGGTCAGCCTGACGCAACCCACGGTCAGTCAACATATAATGGCTTTGGAAGATGAGCTTGATGTCCGGCTGTTTGACCGTACTTCAGCCGAAGTTTTAATGACTGCCGCTGGTCGGCTTTTTTATGAACATGCCACTGCCATTATTGCCGGTTGCGAGCAAGCGCAAAATGCAATCAGGCAATTTCAGGGGCTGGATCAGGCAAAAATAAAAATAGGTGCCAGCACCATTCCGGCAACCTGTCTGATACCGGATATGCTGGGTAAATTGCACAAACTGTACCCTGGCATCTGTCTTGAACTTATCCAGGGAGATACGCAGCAGGTGCTGCAAATGCTGCTTGATAACAGGATTGAACTTGCCCTGGTTGGTGCCATGCCACAATTTGCAGGAATAAAATCGCGAAAAATAAAGACAGACCGGATTATACTTGTTGCCCATCCAGAAACAGAGATTTGCAGACAGATGAATATTTGTGAGTTGTATAACTGCAAACTGATTATGCGCGAACAAGGCTCGGGAACCCGTCAGGCAACTGAAAATGCACTGCGGGCTGCGGGTATAAATCTACCGGAGCTGACGGTTATGGCACAACTGGGCAGCAGCGAGGCACTAAGGCGGGCAGTGCTGGCAGGCAAAAACTTTTGTGCATTTATTTCTGCACTGGCTGTGGAACCAGAGCTGCAATCCGGCACCTTGCTTGAAATTAAAATTAATGGGCTTGATATACATCGGGAAATGTTTCTTGCCTGGCAGCAGCAAAAGACCCTTTCACCGGCAGCAAGTGCATTTATGGAGCTTTTTCCGGATATTGGACAGACTGTATAATGTAAACCTGCAAACAGCCTTTAATAACTTCATGAAAAACTTCCTTGCATCCCGTGCCTTGCTTTTAGCCGGCATACTGACTAAACTCCTGCCATGCAAAACAGCGACCAACAAAAACCTGTGGAAGATTCCTCTTTTTACAATGCCATTTTGGAAAGTATTTCCGATGGTGTTTTTACTGTGGATGCAGACTGGCGGATTACTTCCTTTAACCGCGCGGCTGAAGAGATTACCGGAATTTTGAGGCAAGATGCCATTGGCAGGCTTTGTGCAGATGTTTTCAGATCCAACATGTGTGAAAACGACTGCGCCTTGCGCCAGACCCTGCAAAACGGCAAGGCAGTAATCGGCAGAACCGGATATATAGTTAACGGTGATGGCAACAGAATCCCGATCAGCCTTTCCACCGCTGTTTTAAAGGATAAAGACGGCAACATGACCGGAGGAGCAGAAACCTTTCGGGATCTTACAGAAATAGAAAGCCTGCGCCATGAACTTTCTGCCCGCTTTAAAATAGGAACATTGTCCAGCCGCAGCCCGCTGATGCAACGACTTTTCGAAATTCTGCCTGCTGTTGCGGCAAGCCCTGGCACAGTGTTGATAACCGGTGAAACCGGTACTGGCAAAGAGCTTGTTGCCCGCAACATCCATCTGTTAAGCAAGCAGCAAGATGGTCCTTTTATTGCACTAAACTGCGGTGCACTGCCGGATAACCTGCTTGAATCCGAACTGTTTGGATACAAGGCTGGTGCATTTACAGGTGCCAATAAAGATAAACCAGGTCGCTTTGCCTTGGCACAAAACGGCACACTTTTTCTTGACGAAATCGGTGATATCAGTAGTGCTATGCAGGTAAAGCTTTTGCGGGTACTGCAAGAGCGTTACTACGAGCCACTGGGTGGTACCACTTCTGTCAGCACCAATGCCAGGATTATTGCTGCCACCAACCGCAATCTGGCAGAGATGGTAAAGGAAGGAAGTTTTCGTGAAGACCTTTACTACCGCATCAATGTTGTACAAATAGAGCTGCCCCCACTGCGCAGCCGCAAGGAAGACCTGCCACTTTTGGCTGATCAGTTTATTGTAAAATTTAACCGTTTATATCAGGCCAATGTAAAGGCGATTGCTCCGGAAGCCCTTTCCTTACTGATGAGCCATCACTTTCCAGGCAACATTCGCGAGCTTGAAAACATTATTGAAAGGGCATTTATACTCTGTCAGGAAGAGCTTATTGGAATAAAGCACCTGCCAAAGGAGATACTGCAACTAAATGGCAGTCCGGAAACAGCAACTCTGCATGACAGTCGCGCACAGCTTGAAGCCCAGACCATAATGGCAGCATTGGCACGCTGCAATTACAACCGTCTGGCAGCAGCCAAAGAGCTGGGCATACACAAAACAACCCTTTTTCGCAAAATAAAGCAGCTTGGCTTGACCCTGCCCAAAGAGCAGGACGGACGCACAAGCAGAATACAGTAGCAAATACGCCTCCATATTTGGATGTTGAGTAGCGCAAATCCTACCCTGCAAACCAACCCCAACAGACCATCCCAATAAATTATCTGTATAATCAACAGCTTGCAATTGAACAGCTTTTTGGCACGCTTCCTGCTTAATATAAATTCGACAGGCTCTGCTGAGGAGTCTGTACTTTTCCAGGAGCAAAATTTGTGACCAAACGAGCCGCCTTTTCAATCTGGAATAACCGTATTGCACCAGTATTTGATGTTGCCCGCAATATGTTGATTGTTGACACAACAGATGGTGATTACAAAAACAGCACCTCTTATTTTTTCTTTAGTGACAAGCCACAAGAGCGCGCCTTACGGCTTGTTGCCCTTGAGGTGGATCAGCTTATCTGCGGTGCAATTACCAATGAAATGGCGGATGAGCTGCTGCAAAACGGTATTCAGGTAATCTCTTTTGTTGCCGGAAATTACAACAAGGTGGTTCAGGCATGGCTTACCGGTCAGTTGCAGGAGGGACAGATGAAAATGCCTGGTTGCAGACGCAGAAAACAGCAGCATGGAACCAATTGCTCATTACACAGAAACAATCAAACAACAAGGATGAGGAGAGAAAAATCATGTCAAACAGAAATGGACAAGGACCAATGAACGAAGGACCAATGACAGGGCGTGGCAGAGGCAGATGTGCAGTTATTGCCGATGTCAACCAGGATAGCCAGACAACAGAAATAACCCGCACATACGCAGGGCAGGCAGGTCGCAAAGGACAGGCTGGCTGCGGTCTTGGCAGAGGTAACGGCGGCGGGCGTTGTGGTGGTGGACGTGGAGGTGGGAGAGGCAGATGTTAAACCCTTTACCCTGACTACTACTGTAAGGGCACGGTGCACCGTGCCCTTATGCCCTGCAAGGAGGCTAACAGATGAAAAAAATTGCATTCAGTACAACCGGAAACGATTTATCAGCAGAACTTGATCCGCGCTTTGGTCGCGCCAGACAGTTTCTTGTCTACGATGTTGAGGCGCAAACCGTGGATATTATTGAAAACAAACAAAATCGTTCCGCTGCCCAGGGCGCAGGTATCCAGTCTGCCGAAGCAATGATCAGGGCTGGCGTTGATACGCTGATTACTGGTCATTGTGGACCAAAAGCTTTTCAGGTGCTGGAGGCTGCCGGTATCAAGGTGTACAACTGCTCGGCGGCAACTGTACAGGAAGCATTGGAAATGGTGCAAAACGGCTACCTGAATCCAGCCACTGCTGCTGATAAAAGTGAGCACTGGTAATGGCTGCCCGACAGTTACGGGTGGCCATAGCCTCGGGCAAGGGTGGCACCGGAAAAACCCTGGTCTCCCTTAATCTGGCAAATATGTTTGGTGCCAATGTGCAGCTTGCCGATTGCGATGTTGAAGAACCAAACCTGAACCTATTCCTTAGGTATCAGCAGCAGGAGCAACATCCTGTAACCATGCTGATACCCGAAGTGGATGAAAAGCTTTGCAACGGCTGCGGTAAATGCAGTGCATTCTGCCGTTTTAACGGTATTATCTCCCTTGGTACCAAGGCGATGGTTTTTCCTGAGCTATGTCACGGTTGTGGTGGCTGTGCGCTGGTCTGTCCCCAAAAAGCGATTACCGAAAAAACAAGCCAAATCGGCACTGTTTCTATAAGCCGGAATAAAAACATAACGCTGGTTGAAGGTCGTCTGCAAGTTGGCATCTCTTTGGTGCCACCGATTATCAGTGCCGTGCAGGAACATCTGCAAGATGACCTGCCTGCCATACTGGATGCCCCTCCGGGCACTTCATGTCCGGTGGTGGCTGCCTTGCAAGGTGCTGATTATGCCCTGCTGGTAACCGACCCCACCCCTTTTGGTTTGCATGATCTCAAACTTGCGGTTGCACTTGTAAAAGAGCTGGCCATGCCCTGTGGAGTTGTGGTCAATCGCGCCGGCAATGATCAGGTTGGTCTGTACGATTACTGCAAAGACCAAAACCTGCCTGTATTGCTTGAAATTCCTGATGATCGGCGGATAGCGGAAATCACTTCCAGGGGCGAGCTGATCAGCCAGACATTACCGGAATATACCGTTATGTTCAGCAAGCTTGCCCAGGCGTTGAAAGAAGTGGGGAGACAAACCGGAGGTGGCAATTAAATGAATCCGCAAAAAATAAAAGAGCTGCTGATTTTATCCGGCAAAGGTGGCACAGGCAAAACCAGTGTAACGGCATCATTTGCCATGCTGGCTGAAAAAGCGGTTTTGGCAGATTGCGATGTTGATGCTGCGGATCTGCATCTGATTCTTACCCCGCAAATTAAGGAGCAGCATCGCTTTATCTGCGGCAACCTGGCTGTTATCCGTCAGGATGACTGTATCAGCTGCAACCGTTGTCTTGAAGTTTGCAGATTTAAAGCTGTATCAGTCGGTGTTGATGAAAAGTACAGTATAGACCCGGCCAGTTGCGAAGGATGTGGTGTATGCGTGCAACAATGTGTTGCCGATGCCATTGATTTTCCGGAGCGGGACAGCGGCTGCTGGATGATTTCTGATACACGTTGTGGTGTAATGGTTCATGCCCAACTTGCACCGGCTGCCGAAAATTCGGGCAAACTGGTTACTTTGGTGCGGGATAAAGCCAGACAGCAGGCTGAGCAAAACATGAGCCCTTTAATTATTTCCGATGGACCGCCAGGTATCGGCTGCCCGGTAATCGCCTCTTTAAGCGGGGTATCCTTTGTGCTGGTGATAACTGAACCTTCTGTTTCCGGTCTGCATGATTTAAAGCGTGTATTGGCACTGGCAAAACATTTTTCTGTGCCGGCAGCAGTTTGCGTCAACAAGTGGGATATAAATCCGCAGCAGACCAAATTGATTGAAGAAGCAACAGAAAAAGCCGGTGCAGTGGTTGCCGGGCGCATCTGTTTTGACAGTAGTGTCACCAACGCCCAGTTGCAAGGAAAGGCAGCAGTTGAATTTTCCGGAAAAGCAGCAGATGATATAAAAAATCTGTGGAGCAGGGTAGTAAAGCTGTTGTAAAAAACCAAAACATTAAAGGGGTAAAATTTTATGCAAGACAACACAAAACCGGAAAGCTGTTCGCCTTCTGCCTGTGACAGCTGCTCATCAAGCAGTTGCTCAGCAGCCAGTAAAAACTCCAGCGAAACACAGCAGGAGTTTGAGGAACGTCGCCTGTTGGCATCAAGGCTATGCAAAATCAAGCACAAAATTATTGTTATGTCCGGCAAAGGCGGGGTTGGCAAAAGCACAGTTGCGGTTAACCTTGCCACTGCCCTGCATCTGGCAGGCAAAAAGGTAGGGCTTTTGGATGTGGATATCCACGGCCCCAGTGTACCCACCATGCTTGGTCTGGAAAAAAGCAAGGTGATGGAAAACGATGGTGAGCTTATCCCTGTGGATATGGACGGCATGAAAGTGATTTCCATCGGCTTTTTCCTGAAAAATCCGGATGAGGCTGTTATCTGGCGCGGACCGATGAAAATAGGGGTTATTACCCAGTTTATCCGTGATGTGGAGTGGGGAGAGCTTGATTACCTGATTGTTGACTCACCTCCTGGCACCGGTGATGAGCCGCTTTCTGTCTGCCAGACACTGGAAGATGCCGATGGTGCCGTAATTGTCACCACTCCGCAAAAAATAGCTTCTGTTGATGTGCGCAAATCAATCTCGTTTTGCCGCCAGATCAACATGCCCATAATTGGCGTTGTGGAAAACATGAGCGGCTTTATCTGCCCGAAATGCGGGGAGCTGTCATCTTTGTTCCGCACCGGCGGAGGTGAGCAACTGGCCAAAGATATGCAGGTTCCTTTCCTTGGTTCACTGCCCCTTGATCCGCAAATAAGCGAGGCAGGCGACAGTGGAGTAGCGTTTTTGCAACAATTTAAACAGTCCCAAACAGCACAACTGTTTAACCAGATTATACAGCCGATATTGGCGCTGGATAAAACCGTCTGCTGATGATTATTTTCATGTAAGTTTTCCTGACAAAAACAGCCTGATACTCGCCTAGGTGTATAAAATATTTATACATTTGTAACTTGCCGCAAAACTGTATACACTTTATTAACAGGCTCTTGAAAAGCGTCATGAGGAAGGCTGGATACAAGGTCGCAGGTCACGCAGCGACGAGGCATAACAAATAAGTTAGCCGAGGAAGCGAGTACCGCGCAACGAAGTAGACAGCCTCCACAGTAGTTTTTCAAAGCTCTGTTAAAGCTGTCACCTCCATTTCATGCACAAAGCTTTAAAGTGGTTAAAAGGGGAGTTTATGGAAGAGGCGAAGAAGTTACTTGTAATTGATGATGAGCCTGCCATTCGGGAAGGAGTACGCCGTATT
>Ga0265295_1005978_pt1 | contig 15035 bp, 13 predicted proteins | sample Munlansysbiofilm_FD_192503 | JGI IMG/M metagenome (GOLD analysis project Ga0265295, IMG submission 192503) | Leachate microbial communities from a municipal landfill in Southern Ontario, Canada - Methane capture system biofilm | ecosystem: Engineered > Solid waste > Landfill > Unclassified ... | reverse complement strand
ACGGGGGTCCTGATGGGGCTTGGGAGATTTTAGGGTTTTTTACCGCATGCACTCCCCTATTTCTGCTGGGGCGTTCAATTTGCTTTTAACATGCTTTGGACTCGAGTTGACTCGAGGGCTCAAGTCAGCTCGAGTTAAAAGCAAGTTGAAATTGAGCTCGGCGAAGGAGTGAGATCTGGGGTTGGGAGTGCGGAATAGCTGTTTGTCGGATGTGCAAGCATCTGGCTGGCAGGGATAAAGATAGTTGCGGGGTTTGGGAGTTGTAGGCGGAGCGGAGTCCGCCACTACGGGGCTTTCCAGTACTGGACGATCTGCTCCAGGGGCTGGCGATCCTTGCTTTTGGACATCGCAGAAAGGAACTTGCTGTACATGGTTTTATCCTCTTTGGGATAGCCAAAGGGGGAGATAGCCACGATCTTCCAGGATTTGGGGAGCCCCAGATACTTGGCCAGGAGCGCTTCGGAAAAGGCGGCCATCCAGCAAGAGCCGATGCCGTGCTGCCAGGCAGTCAAGATCATCTGCTGAAAGGAGATGGCGGTATCCACGAGGTAGTAGTCCTTGCCGTTGATGCGGGTGTTTTTCTTCAGATCGGCGCAGGCTACTATCACCACCGGAGCGTCTTTGATGAAGAAATTGCTCAGGCCGATGAGTCCGGTTTTCTTGGTCAAAATGCGGATTTCTTCCGGATTATTAAAGACAATATAGCGCCAGGGCTGGCGGTTTTGGGCAGAGGGAGCCAGGCGTCCGGCTTCCAGGATCTCCTGCAGGACAGCTTCCGGGATGGGGTCTGGCCGGAAATCCCGCACGCTGTAGCGGCTTTGAATGAGCTCTTGTATATCCATTTGCTTTACTCCATATCTTGAAGATGGTTAAGGTTTTGCATAATGCCGGCATCTTCCACAGGAACGATCACGGTGGCGATCCCGCTGTGGCGGATGATCTCTCTGAGGCCGGCTTCCGCTTCCGCATAGATATTCAGAGAGGAGGGGATGATGATGGGATGTCCGCGGCTGCCCCTGAATTCCGGCTTGATCACACAATCCGGATTCTCATAGGCAGAAACGAGTAAAATAGAGATGGTTTCGGAGCTCACAAAGGGGTGATCCACGGGGAAGACGAGGTAAAAATCCGGCTTTGTTTCCAGCTTGCTTACAGCCGCACGCAAGGTGTCAAGTGGGCTGGCGGTCTCCTCAGCATCTGCCAAAACGATGTCCCTGATGCCGGCTTCCAAGAGGCTGGCGCTGATCTTTTGCGAAAACAGCATCCCATCCACACTCGCTTCAGACTTGGGCCTGCCATAGCGCTGCCCTTGGCCTGAAGCGAGAATGATGGCGGTGACTTTATAAGGAATTGAAGTCTGCAATGGCGCGCTCCAGCTCCTCAAAGTTCTGCTCGAAAGTCTGTATCCAATACTCGGGATCCCATTGGCGTCTCAGCTCTTCTTCGCTGCGGCCTTGCTGCTCCACCCAAGTGAAGTATTTCAGATTGTGAATACGCTTTCTCTCCTGATAGCTGAGCTCCAGGAAGTTATCGTAAGTCTGTGCACCCAGGCAGACTCCAAAGTCCACGGCAGCTTGCAGGCGAATGTATTCGCCACGCTGCTCTCTGAGCATTGCTACGCGGCTGGCATACATTTCGGCGGAATCCGTGAAACAGGTGGCGATGATATCTTCTTCACCCAATTCAAAGTATTTGGCGGTTTTGATCGCCGCTAAGATATTGCCGATGGAGGAGATGCCCAAGAGCGGAAGCTGGGCTACCACGGCAGGATCCACCCCAGTTTCGATCAGATAGCGCTGTCCTGCTTCTTCGTTGAAGAGGCGCAGTAGCCGGATGCAATCCTCATCACGGATGGCGGCCACAGCATCGGTATTTCGCACATTATGGATCCAGGGCACATGTTTGTCGCCGATGCCCTCGATGCGATGTTCGCCAAAGCCGTTGTTGAGCAAGGTGGGACATTCCATAGCCTCCACAGCCACGGTCTTCATCAGAGGATGGCGGGTCTTCAGAAAGTCTGCGGCAGCGATGGTTCCGGCGGAGCCCGTAGCGCTCACAAAAGCGCTGAGGCGGCCCTTTTTGCCCTTCAGAAGCTCATAGGTTTCGTGGGCAGCAGAGCCTGTAACATGGTAATTCCAGAATGGGTTGCCGGGCTCTTCAAAGTGGTTCAGGATCACATACTTAGGGTCCAGGCCGAGCTCATTGCACTTGTCGTAAATCTCTTTCACGTTGGACTCTGTACCGGGGGTTTTGATGACCTCGGCTCCGATGCTGTGCAACCAGTCAAAGCGTTCCTGGCTCATGCCTTCGGGCAAGACCGCCACCGCTGTGCAATCCAAAAGCGCACAATCAAAAGCGCCTCCACGACAGTAATTGCCGGTGGAAGGCCACACGGCTTTATGGATTTCAGGATCAAAATTACCACTCACCAAAAGAGGGAGCAGGCAGCCATAAGCAGCGCCAACTTTATGCGAGCCAGTGGGATAGTATTTACCTACGAGGCCCACGATGCGGGCTTTCACACCCGTGATCTGAGAGGGAATCTCCAGATAGTTCGGGGCACCAAAACCTCCGGTTTGCATGTCGTTTTTCCAGGTAATGCGGAAAAGATTGAGCGGATCGATATCCCAGAGTCCGATCTTTTTTATGCGATTCTTGATCTCATCCGGGATGGTCTCGGGATGCATCTGCTGGCTGAGGGTGGGCAAAATGATCCCATGTTTTTTGCAACGGGCGGCGTTCTTTTTGATCACCGCAGGCACAGTATTGGTAATAAGTTTCGGCATAGATACTCCTAATATTATTATAGAAAAGACTTTAGCTGGGCTGCAGCGTCCTGGACCTTGCTATTCAAGATCATGGAAGCGATCACAAAGGGTTTGTACCCCGCCTGTTGATAGGTATCGAGTTTATAACGTTCAAATACGCTTTTGGCGACTTCGCCGTGGGCACAGCTCACATCGGAGATATCGGCTGGCAAACAGTGTTCATAGAGCGCCTTGCCGCCTTTAGTGAGCTTCATCATCTCCTCGGTGCATTCCCAGTCCTGATGGCGCTTGTTTTCGGTGAGGCAGTGCTGTTCAAGATCGACAAGTCCTTGTTTATCAGACTGTTTGAGGAGTTCGGTACGCTGCTGCATCACTGCCATGGGCGCCCAGGATTTTGGGTAAACCACATCGGCATTCTGGAAGGCTTCCTGCATGCTACGAACCTGTGTAAAGCTGCCTCCACTCTTGCTGGCAAAGGCTTCGGCACTGGTCAAGGTATCCGGTTGCAGGTCATAGCCTTCGGGGTGAGCCAGCACCACATCCATGCCAAAGCGGGTCATGAGATTGATCACGCCCTGGGGCACAGATAGCGGTTTGCCATAGGAAGGAGAATAGGCCCAGCTCATGGCTATCTTCTTACCGCGGAGTGCTTCCCAGCTGCCGAAATGATTCTTCAGTTTGAGCAGATCGGAAATACTCTGGGTGGGATGATCCAGATCGCATTGCAGATTCACGATCGTGGGGCGTTGGGCCAAAACATCGTTCTGGTAAGCTTCGGAAACGGCATCCGCCACTTCTTTCATATAAGTATGGCCCTCTCCGGGATACATATCATCACGTATGCCAATCACTTCGGTAAGGAAGGAGATCATGGTGGCAGTCTCCCGCACGGTCTCACCATGCGCGATCTGGGATTTCACCTCATCCAGTTCCGCCAGCCCCAAACCCAAGGCATTCACCGCGGAGGCAAAAGAAAAGCGGGTGCGGGTGCTATTGTCCCGGAAGATGGCGATCGCCAGTCCGTAATCAAAGATGCGCCAGGGCTTTTTGTGTTTGTGCAGGGATTGCAGGATTTCTGCCACCAGCATCACAGCTTTGAGATTGTCCAGGGAGTTTTCCCAGGTGAGCAGGAAGTCCTTGCCGTGCAGGTTGGGCTTTAGCAGGGACAGCTCTTGCAGTTTCTTGTTTATTTCTTGCATATTGTTTACCTCTTGTGGGCGTTAAATTTATTCATTTAATCCTAGGATACATAATGCGGGCGGCCATTTCGACGGCATCCACAATCTGTTGATAGCCGGTGCAGCGGCAGATATTGCCCTTCAGCGCTTGCCTGATCTCGCTGCGAGTGGGCTGATGGTTTTGTAGAAGCAAGGCCAGAGCGCTCAGCACCATGCCCGGGGTGCAAAAACCGCACTGAATGGCGCCGGCATCCATAAAAGCCTGTTGCAGAGGATGGAGCGTGCCATCTTCTCCGCTGATGCCTTCTATAGTCGTAATCTCATGGCCGACAGCGTCTTTCACCAGCATTTTACAGCTACGCTTGGCCTGATTATTCACCAAAACCGTGCAGGAACCGCAGACTCCGATCTCGCAGCCAATCTTGACTCCGGTGAGAAAGAGGTCTTCACGCAGCCACTCTGATAGCTTCTTATCCAGTAGTGCTGGCTCGATTTTGTATTTATTTCCGTTTACTATAATCATCTTATGGCCTCAGCTTAAGTGGTTGATCAACATAGCGTTTATTCGTCGCGCGATAGATGGCATTAGCGATGGCTGGAGCTGTGATTTCCAAGGTGGGCTCACCGATTCCTTTGGCTTTGGAAGGAGAAGTGGGGTCTGGATTTTCCACGATGATAGCCGTCATTTCCGGCAGATCGGTAGCGCGCATAAGCTTGTATTGATGAAGGTTTGTGGGGATCACTCCGCCATCTGCCAAGGGTACTTCTTCAAATAAACCGTAGCCCGCGCCCATGGCCAAACCGCCATAAAACTGCCCTTTTACCATTGCGGGATTGATGGCTTTACCTACATCGTGTGCGGCCACCAGGTTCAGCAAGGTGACTTTCATGGTTTTGGGATCCACTTCCAGCTCCACCGCCTGACAGCCGTAAACCCAGGTAAAATAGGCATCGCCGTGCCCGGTCTCTTCATCCCAGCTCACTCTGGGCGCCTGAAACACGCCAAAGGCATAGGGATAGACCTGCTTGGAGTAACACAGCGCGATCGCCTTTTCCCAAGTGCAGATAGTCTGGCCCTCCAGGGTCAGGATCTGGCCTTTTTCAAAGCGCTCTGCCGAAAGATCATACTCTTTCAAAAGGGTTTCGGCAATGATGCCTTTCAGGATTCTGGCGGCCTTGGTAGTAGCTCCGCCGCCCAAAAGAGTGCCGCGGGAGGCGACTGTGGTGCCCCCATCGGGAATGTTGGAGGTGGAAGGCAGGCGGTAGCGGATTCTTTCTACAGGCAGTCCCAGCTCTTCAGCCGCGATCAGGATCATGGCGCTTTCGGAGCCCTGGCCGTTTTCATGCACTCCGGTTTCCAACAGCACAGAACCGTCTGGTTGCACGTTGAGAATAGCGCTGTTAAAATCCACGCCTTCCGCACCGAGGCTCATGCCCCGATAGGAGATCGCAAAGCCAATGCCGTACCATTTGTCTTGTTTGGGGTCGCCAAAGCTGCACTTGGCCCGTTTGGTTTCATAGTCTATCTCACTCAAGACCTTGTCCATCACCTCTTGCAGTGAGACTTTGTGGGTATCTAAAACCTGATTTGTGACCGTGGTAGAGCCCTGTTTCACCATGTTTTTGCGGCGGAAGTCGATCTCATCCATACCCAGTTTATGGGCAGCGATCTCCACCAATTGCTCTATGGCGAAATTCACCTGAGGTGAGCCAAAACCGCGGAAGGCTCCGGAAAACACGTTGTTGGTATAGACGCCATAGACGTCACAATGCACATTCGGGACTTCATAACAGCCGCAACATTGCACAGTGGAACGCCAAGTGACCCATGGGGTTACGCTGCAATAGGCACCGCCATCTGCTACCATGCGCACTTTCACAAAAGTAATACTCCCATCTTTCTTCACGCCCATCCGATATTGCATCCTGTAAGGATGGCGTTTATAGCTCTCACGCATACTCATTTCGCGGTTATAAGTGAGCTTTACCGGACGTTTGAGCAGATAGGCACACAGAGCAGCGCGGGCACAGACCAGAGCTGCGGTGTCATCTTTGCCGCCAAAAGCTCCACCTATGGGGACAGTCCGCACCTCCACATCCTTGAGCTCGAAGCCCAATGTGGAAGCCACAAACCGACGTGTACTAAAGGGATGCTGCATACTGCCGATCACTTCCATCACTCCATCAGAACGCAGATGAGCCAAGGCCGATTCCGGCTCCAGATAGGCATGCTCGATGCGGGAAGTGCTGAAATCCTGTTCGATGATGAGCTCTGCTTCCTCTTCGCCTTCTTGAATATCTCCGGTGCGCACCCGATGATAGTTGCAGATATTTGAGCCATACTCTGGATTGATCAGTTCGGCATCTTTGCGCATGGCCTGCTCGGGATCGAAGATTGCTGGTAGCTCTTCAAGCTGAACCTTGATCAGAGGCAATGCCGCGAGAGCCTGAGCCCTGCTTTCGGCCACGACCAAAGCCAGAACGTCCCCCGTGCTGCAAATGCGTTTATGCGCCAAAGTGGGATAGTCTTTGATTATCTGCCCAAACTTGATGGAGCCGGGGATGTCTTCTGCCAGGATGATCCGGAGCACTCCCGGACTCTGTAAAGCCAGAGAGCAATCGATGGATATGACCCGAGCGCTGGCGGTCTGGGCATGCAAAGGCACCGCATGGAGCATCCGCGGCAAGGTGTAATCATCGGTATATTTGGCCGCACCGGTCACTTTGGCATAGGCGTCGTTACGAAAAGCGGGTTTCATGCTGTTTGTGCTCCTTTCATCAGCTCTTTGGGCCGGGTCAGGGTCAGATCAATTAGTTGTTCCAGGGTGATCTTTCCTGGTTTTACCAGGTCTTCATATATCGAAGTAAAGAGAATTTCCACCCCGGGGATACCTTTGGGAAGATTCGGCAGATCATCCTTATAACGGTCTTTCAGTTCATCAGTAAAAGCGCAGTGATCGCTGGCCAGAATATCAAAAACCCCATCTTGCAGGAGCTCGACCAGCTTCCCGCGGGAGCTTTCCTTGCGATAGGGCGGAGTGCAGAGATAGCGATGCGCATTAGCTTCCCGGAGCCGCTCTTCAGAGTAAAGTAGATAGTGCGGGGAAGTCTCACAAGTGATGCCCGCAAAGCTGCGTCTGGCCTCCTTGATGAACAGAGCTGCCACGGGGCTGGAGACGTGCACGATATGCACGGGGTGCTGGTGTTTCACAGCTAGATTCAGCACCAAATCCACAGCTTTGTCTTCGGCTATCTCCGGACGTCTGAGGGTATGGTCAAAGGGTTGACGAAAGTCACGCCATTCAGAGCTTCCTTGCAGGATCAGATCATCTTCACAATGCAGCAGGATCCTGGTCTTGAGCCCGCTCAGTTCCTTCATCCACCGCTCAATTTCCTCGTAACTGCTATATAGACCGGCCTCGCGGTAGCTAGTGTAGAGTTTCAGATCAGCTCCACCTGCCAAAAGCGGATAGATCTCTTCTATCATAGCTTTGGTGGGTGTGAGATGCCACTTAACGGCTTTGCCAAATTCCTGGGCAGCCAGTTCTTGCATCCTGTGATAAGTATCTGTGAGACTTTCATCAGGACGCTCGGTCACAAAGGCACCGATGCCCAAAAGAGGCGGGTTTTCAGGATTGGGCTCACGCTCTGTCAGCCTTTTGAGGTCTTTAAACCCGTCCGCAAGATCATGCCCGCCAATCTTTTCGCCGACATGCACATGGAAGTCGTAATAGCCAATCTCAGTCATCGAATTTCACCGCCTCAATATCCTTGAGCCCGTGTCCTGTAAGCATCAGCACCACCTTGGCTTCATCCCGAATCCAGCCTTGTTCCCGGGCCTGAAAGTAGGCTGCCAGAGTGGCCGCACTGGAGGGTTCACAAAAAATCCCCGTGCGAGAGGCCAGCATCTTCTGCGCAGAGAGGATTTCAGCATCGCTCACCCTGATGCCCATGCCATGGGTAGCTTTGAGCGCTTTCACAGCCAGATGTGCTGCAGAGGGAGTCCTAACCGAGATCGAATCTGCCACGGTATGCGGCTTTTTGGCGTCCTGATAGACCCCGGTTTCCCAATAGCTGGTGATGGCATCCGAACTTTCAACTTGAGCTGCCACCAGAGCGGGCAGGCGGTCTGTGATGCCGGCTTCTTTCAGATCATAAAAGGCCTTGGCTATACCACAGAGGATTACGCCATCTCCGGTGGGCACAAAGATATAATCCGGCAGCTCTCCCAACTGCGCATAGAGCTCCAAACCTCCGGTCTTCTTACCTTCGATGGTAAAGGGATGGTAGGCGGTATTGCGATTCAGACAGTCATGCGTGGCGGAATATTCCAAAGCGGCAGCAAAGGCATCGTCATAAGTACCATCGACCAGATGGAGTTCGGCCTTGTGAATTTTGATCTGAACCAGCTTGGCAGCAGGCGCTTTAGCCGGGGCGAAGATCACTGCTTTGATACCCGCAGCAGCGCATAAAGCTGACAGGGAAGCTGCGGCATTACCGGTAGAAGCGGTCACTATCTCCTTTATGCCCAAACGCTTGGCTTCTGCCACCACGAGACTGGAAGCGCGGTCTTTGTAAGAGCCGCTGGGATTTACTCCGTCAAACTTCAGATACAGGGTTTCCCCCACCAGGCTCTGACTGCAGATCAGGGGAGTATTGCCCACCGGCAGATTGGGATAGTATTCTTTGTCCACGGGGCTAAAAAGCTCACAGAGTTCTTCGATCTTCTGGGTGGGATTCGCAGATGGAAAGGCTATGCTAAATTCCTCCCAGGCCACAGCGATCTGAGCGTAGTCAAAGACACATTCCAAAATGCCAAGCAGCGGCATACCGGGCTGGTAAGTTCTGCTACAAATCGGACAGAGATAGGTAACCTGATCCGGCTCGTATTCATGCCCACAGCGGGTGCACCGGTAGCCGCTAAAATAGCTCATGGCCTCAGCTCATAGATCAGCGCCGCATAAAAAGCAGCCGCTTCGGTGAGATGCTGGATGGGAGTAGCTTCATTGGGTGCGTGGGCATAGATTTCATTGCCCGGCCCCAGGCCTATGCAAGGGATACCATGCATTCCAGCGATCGCCACGCCATTGGTAGAAAAGGTCCATTTATCCACTTTGGGAGCGCGAGATAGTGCCCCTGCAAAAGCCGCTTCAGCCGCTTTAATCCAAGGAGAATCCGCAGGTGTAACCCAGGTGGGATAATACTTCTTGGTGGGATAGACGAGGCCGGTATAGGCCTCTTCCGCATAGGTCAGCACCTCGATCTCCGCTTCGGGATAACCCGCCAGACGGCAAGCTTCGGCGACTTCAGCCACTGCGCTGTCTTCAGTTTCGCCCCAAGTCAAGCGGCGGTCCAAATGAATACGTGCGCTATCCGGCACCGCACATTGCGAAGGTCCGGTGAAATATACTTCTGTGACCGCGATGCTGCCCTTGCCCAAGAAATCATCCTCAAGCAGGCGGGTATGCAACTTCTCTATTTCCAGAGCGATGCGCGAGATTTTGTAGATGGCATTATCGCCGCGTTCGGGCGCAGAACCGTGACAGGAAAGCCCTTTCACATGCACCTGCATTTCCATGCGGCCACGATGTCCCCGGTAGATATTCATATTGGTAGGCTCGGTGATCACCACCATTTCCGGTTTGATCTTGTCTTCAGCGATAATGTATTGCCAGCAAAGGCCGTCACAATCTTCTTCCATGACGGTGCCGGTGAAGTATAGGGTAAAGCCTTCTTGCAGACCCAGGTCTTTGATGATGCGGCCCGCAGTGACCATAGAGGCCATGCCGCCTTCCTGATCCACCGTGCCACGTCCCCAGACTTTGCCATCTTTCACATGGGCGTCAAAGGGATCAAAATCCCAGAGCGAACGCTCTCCCGGATAGACTGTATCCACATGGGCATCGAAGGCTATCACTTTGGGACCATTGCCGATGCGGCCGATCACATTACCCAGGGGATCGATTTCCACAGCATCAAATCCTGCCGCCTCCATTTCTTTTTTGATTGCCAGAACCACATCCTTTTCCTTGGTGGAAAAGGAGGGAATGCGCACCATATCCATCAGAAAGCGTACTGTCTCAGCCTCATAGGCCTTAGCTTTAGCGTAAATTTCTTTATACATCTTGAGCTTCCTTTCTTTAAAGTTTAGTCTCGTTTCTGATCAGTGTCTTAAAGGGAGGTTGCTAAAACCTCTCCCACAAAGCTCCGGCCAGTGCTCTGCTTTCTGCTTTCAGTTCAGCTTCATCAAAGCCCAAGAGCAGCTCGCCATCCCACATCAGGATATTTCCACCGCAGATCGTAGCGCTTACATTGGCTTCCGCAATGCCATAGATCACATGGCCAATCCAGCTTTCAGCGTTCAGCGGAGTATGGGGATCGTAATCCACCAGGATCATATCTGCCACCGCACCTTCCACCAAGGTTCCGTGTCCCGCGCCCCAATACTTTTGGGCGATTTTGGGGTTGTTGAAGAGCAGAGTGGAGGCTATCTCCATAAAGCCGGCGTTAGGATTATCCTGTCTCAGGTGCTGAGCCCAGAGCCCCACGCGGAGTTCCTGCAGCATATTCACCGTCATGGCATCGGTTCCAAGGCCCACTGTAATCCCGAGTTCAGCCATTTTGCAGACATCAGCAATGCCTACGGCGTTGTTGAGATTACTCTGCGGATTCGTCACGATCGCCGCGCCTTGGTCGGCCACAATCATCATTTCTTTGGGAGTAAGGTGCACGCCATGGGCCAGGATGCTCTTGTCATTGATGAGATCAAAATCCCTGAGACGCTCCACCACATGCTTGCCATAGTATTTGATATTGTAGTCCTGATCACTTTGCGCCTCGGCAGCATGGATGTGAATGCCACAATTCAGCTCACTCACCAAAGCGGAAATCTTGCTTAGACTATCGTCTGATAAAGTGAAGGCGGCGTGCATGCCAAACAGCGCTCTCAGATGCGGATCATCCCCACCTTGATAAGCTTGGATGAAGTCTGCATTTTCTAAGATACCTTCATCACGTCGGAGCAGGCCATCCCGATCCGACACTTCATAACAGAGGCTGGCACGGATGCCGGCATCCTTCACCGCGTTGGCGACCTCATGCAGAGAACCGCTGATATGATAAGGCGAGGCATGATGGTCGATAATGGTGGTACAGCCTTTTTTGATCGCATTCAGCAGAGATATCAGCGCGCTCATATAGCTGTCTTGCAGCAGCAGCTTCTTATCCAAGCGCCACCAGAGATTCTCCAATACTTCGTCGAAACTCTTGGAAGGCGCGGCTTTGCCCAAGCCAGTAACAAAGGTGGAATAAAAATGATGATGGGCATTGATGAGACCCGGCATCAAAATCTTGCCGCTGGCATCGATGAACTCACAATGCTCATCTTTCAGCTCTTCGTAAGGCGCGATTTTGGCAATTATGCCGTTCTCCACTTGCAGGGCATGTCCGCTCAGATAGGCTCTGGCGGGGTCAAAACTGAGGATATCGGCTCCGTGAATAATATACTTTTCCATAATTCTTCCTTTCTCAAAATCCTTAGGTACTACTATAAAACAATCAGCTATGTTGTCAATCAGATTTTGAGATGAGAGAATCAGGGGAAAGCTTTGGAGAAATGAGCTTTGCCGCATGCCTTGGGCAAAAGCCAGAAAAGCACGGTGATAGCTGGTGGCTTCCTTGATTCCTGAACTTGCTTTTAGCGCGTCCTCGACTCGAAAGCGAATTAGACCTGAATTAAAGGCTGGGGATGGGGAATAGCAAGGATGAGACTCTTATGTTTTTCAGTGAATCAATCAGCCTTGAACTATCATTAACTTGCCAGTAACCGGTTTTGTCTGAACCGATGCGGGTTAGGATTCCTGCATCAGTCAGTTCTTTAATGATTCGACCGATAGTAGCTCTTGACTTACCTGTCTTTTGCACAAACTCTTGATATGTTGAATCCTTATTCTCTCTGATTAACTCAATGATTTGACTCTGAATATCTGTCAGATTTACAGTCTCATTTACAGTCTCATTTGCAGGTGCATTTACAGTCTCAATTGTCGTTTCATCCCGATACATCGTAATCATCAGCCCATCCTCATCAGCAGTAAATACCGGTTCTTTACCGGTAATTGCTTTCACCTGAGGGATTACCTTGGTGTGGATGCCCATGCCACGCTCAGGGCAATCTCTCCCAGATACCTTCATAACTCTGCCAGCCGTCTTTTGTCTTGGCCAGAGTGATGCTGAGCAGGGCATTTATCTCATGTGTGCGTACATAGATCTGCCACCGGGGGTCTGTCCTATAATTTGCAATCTTGCTGGAGCCTTTTTCCTCAAAACCTAAGAAGACATAATCGCGCTCGGCATCGATAATCTTTTGCAACACGCGCAGACTGTTTTCCTGATCAAAATTACCCAGGAGAATAAGCTCTTCATTTTCAAGCAAGTCCGGCTCCAATAAAGCCAGAATCTCTTCACTGGCAGGTTGCCAGGAGAGAGGATAGCTCTTGGCTACAATATCTAACTTGGCAGTTCCTTCTGAGAGCGGATAAAGTTGCAGCGCAGTTTGGCTGTCCGACACACGATAGCCGAACTGGATATAAAGATCATTGGCAGGTACTTGCACGCGAAAACGGCCACGGCCCAGGTCTTCAAAGGAGCTATTCAGCGTGTAAAATATCCCCTCCACATACTGGCAGAGGCTGAGTTGCTGGCTGGTGACCGGCACAGGAATGCCGTCTTCATCGTTGATGGCAATCTCGCACAGCCTGCCTTTGGCCTGCTTCTTATCCTGCTTGAAAGCATCTTCTTTGATGTTATAATAGTGCCAGTCTTCATCCAGATAAACCAAGATATGATCCGGCAATCTGGTGAAATCCGCCGGGATGCCATTGGCCTTGAGTACACTGATGGCCAGAATGCGGTATTGATATGAGGTGAGGTATTTCTGCAGAACCGCGAGATCAAGCCTGATCAGTCCGCTCAGCGCTTTGTCTTCATCGATCCTATACATCCGTTTCAGCCATTGCAGGGCGTTCTTCATGCGCTCGCGGGGGTTCTTACCTTCTTGGATGAAATTCGCTGGATAGAGCTCGGCACCATGCGGGGTAATCCTGGCTTCGGGCAGCTCTTCATAGTGCACCGTGGGGGCAAAAAGCTCTGTAACTGTCTCAGCATCCTGCCTCAGCCAAAAGTGGTAAAGTGCCTCAAAGAGAGCGGCATCGGCCTGCCAGAGGAATTTGGGATCAGAACTGGCCAAAAGCTGTAGAAATTCATCCTCCACCACGGCATATTTCTCGCGAAAAGCTTGATAGGCAGGGAAGTTTCCTCGGGTATTTAGCGCCACATCCAGGCTGTCCTGCAGGTCGCTGGCTATGACCCTCGCTTCCCACTCGTCCAATTGAGCCTGCCAGAGGGCTTTGCGAGCTTGGACATCTTCACGGTAAGCCTCGGGAGCGGTCTGCCAGTCCTTCTGATTTGCGGGATAGTGCAGCATGGTATCGATGGTTTCCAGCTCTTTTTCACTAAGTACGATCGTAAGCTCAAGCTCCTGCTGCTCTGATGCCCTCACCAGTTGCAAGGCTTTTTTGTTGCCATAAACGGCAGAGACATAAAAGTCTCCGCTACCGCTACTGAAGTTCAATAGGCCTTTGGCATCAGCCTTGAGGGTAATGATGGGCCGCAGAGCCGCCCAATTGTAAACCATAATGCTAACTCGAGTAGATGACATAGGATTGCCCACCTCATCCACACAGCGCAGGGAGATATTGCGGGTGCGCTCCCCCACATAATTGCGGGTGGAATTGATCACCGTCTCATAGCGGCCTTTGATGAGCACCTCATCTTCCTGAGCGGGCAAGCTGCCTTCGGTAAGGATCAATACTGTCTTATCCACAAGGCCACTAAACCAGGTCTGATCCAGCCAATAGGCGGAATCCATATCTCCAGTGTAATGCCAGGCACCATCGATGTAAACCTCGGCCCAGGCATGATTATTATCCGTATGCGCCCACCAAGGGGTGCTGGCCGGTCTGGAGGGAATGCCCACGGTTCTGGCTGCGGCTACAAAGAGGATTTGCATCTCTTCACAGCGTCCGGTGAGGGAATTTTGGGTGATATCCAGCGGGGCTTGATCGCGTCCACTGGTCTGTTGAAATTGGAGTTTTTCTACACACCAGCTTGCGACTTCCCGGAACCTTTGCATGGGATCGGAAATCAAAAGCGCCTGGGAAAGGCCATCTTCCAACATAGCTTTGCGATAGGCGGTGATGCGTTCGTCGGACACGCTCTGTTTGGCTACATAAGAAAGGAAAAACTCTGGTGAGTAGGCCAGGCCCTCACTCTCTAAAAGCTGCAGGATCTCAGTGTAATTTGAGATGATGGTTGCCGGGGTGGTGGCTGCCAATTTTGCATCTTCCTCATAGGCAATGAGGAAAGCCATGATCAGGTCCTTATGTTCCTTGAGCACCTTGGCATAGTTCCGTCTTTGGGCCTGAGGCAAATTTTGCAGATTTGACTCTGCCAGCTTGTGAATCTGTTTATACAAAGTGGGGTTTCCCCGGGCTGTAAATTGGGGATCAAGTTTGGCGCAGAATAGGGCTGATGCGGCTAAAATTAGCATGATGCTGATGATGTATTTTTTCACAAGATCTCCTTTTTATAAGGCTTCTTAACCGGGACGCTGGCCTTAGGACGTAACGCTGGCTTTAGCCGGCTGTAGCACTGACTTTATTCGGTGTGTGGCACGCATGATCTGCTGTTTTCTGTCGATGCGTACCGGTAAAAGCCAACCTTAACATGTACGCCCGTTTTTAAGATGTTTATAGTTTATAGCAGAAACCGCCCCTGTTGAGGCGGTTTCTGTGTTTTGTTAAGTTTGTGGTTTACTGATTAAATCTTCTGCGATTATACTCAGCTTTCTTTTGCTTCCGGCAATCGGGGCAACGCTGAGGCTCATTCTGAAGGCCTTTTTCTTGGTAGAATTCCTGTTCACCTTCGGTGAATATGAACTCTTTGTTACAGTCACGGCAGATAATAGTTTTGTCTGGCATTGTGTTTCTCCTGTGTTTTTTCGGGATCGAACATTCTTTGGGCTGTCCCG
>Ga0265295_1005977_pt1 | contig 15036 bp, 14 predicted proteins | sample Munlansysbiofilm_FD_192503 | JGI IMG/M metagenome (GOLD analysis project Ga0265295, IMG submission 192503) | Leachate microbial communities from a municipal landfill in Southern Ontario, Canada - Methane capture system biofilm | ecosystem: Engineered > Solid waste > Landfill > Unclassified ... | reverse complement strand
TGTACTGGATCCGGCTTATGCCCCGGGCACGGGTACGCCAGAGCCAGACGGCATCACGGCAAACGAATGGTTTCGTTCGCTTTATTATCTCGCCGCAAGTGGCATCAAGGTCGTCGCCGCTGATCTTGTCGAAGTATTGCCAGCCTATGACCCGAGCGGTAGAACATCCGTTTTGGCGGCAAAGATCGTCCGAGAGATGCTTCTTGCGTTTGCTTCATAGACGGTTGAGACGTTTAAAAAATATCCAAGAGAAACAATTAAACATCAATACATTCAATATGATTGCGAAAAAACGGGTGCGCCTGCATCCGTTTTTTCTTAAAAAAAACGTTTTCACGCATCCGATAATGTGATACAATAAGGACAACGTTGCTGAGCGAATGCTCATTCATTTTTGAATGACGATCCAAGGAGGAGGGGTCTCCTGTGACACCATGGCTTATCGCTTTGAATGGCTTGGCATTTTTATTGGTGACTGCCTATGCAGTCTATGTGTTTGCCTATCTTGTAAAAAGTCGTTATTTATTTATCCGTCTCGGTCAACCCGTTCAAGATGCGCCACGTGCGCTCGGCGAACGGTTGAAACATGTTTGGATCAATGTCTTTGGGCAAAAAAAACTACTTAAAGATAAAAAAAGTGGTCTGATGCATGTGGCTTATTTTTATGGTTTTATTATTATACAATTCGGTGCCCTTGATTTATTTTTAAAAGGCTTAATCCCTGGTACCCATCTTCCGGTACCCTTTTATGATTGGTTTTTATGGTTTGAAGAAGTAACTGTTTTTATAGTGCTCATAGCACTTTTGTTTGGCATTTACCGTCGTTATATCGAACGGCTGAAGCGTCTGGAACAATCACTGAAGGCAGGTCTTGTATATATTTTTTTAGGTATTATTCTTCTAACGGTGATGCTTTCTGGGGGATTGGAAATGATTGCAACACATACGCCTCCCACACCGTATCGGCCGATCTCTAGTGCGATTGCCTATGTATTCTCGGGCATGTCAGCCCAAACAGCAACCGTTTTGTACTACGTGGTCTGGTGGATTCATCTTCTTGATCTTCTTGCATTTCTCGTATATATTCCGCAGTCTAAACATGCGCATCTCATCGCCGCTCCGATCAATGTTTTTTTGAAACGGCTGGATCCGCCAGGAAAACTTAAGACGATTGACTTTAGTGATGAGACACAAGAAGTCTATGGCGTACAGAAAATTGAGCAATTGACACAAAAACAATTGCTTGATTTATATGCTTGTGTAGAGTGCGGCCGTTGTACCAGCGTTTGTCCAGCTTCTACGACTGGCAAGACGCTCTCTCCAATGCATCTGATTACAAAGCTGCGTGATCATCTGACGTTAAAAGGCGCAGCGATTACATCTCGAACGCCTTGGATGCCCGATGTTTTGTTTCATGACACCGTCGGCAATCGCACAGCGCGTGAGGGACAAGAAGCTTTTGTGCGCCTTGATGCGCTGACTTTAGCAGGAGACGTGATCACAGAAGAAGAACTTTGGGCTTGTACAACGTGCCGGAATTGCGAAGATCAATGTCCAGTGATGAATGAGCACGTCGATAAAATTATCGATTTGCGTCGCTATCTCGTTCTCACCGAAGGTAAAATGCCCGCTGAAGTATCGCGTACCTTCCAAAACATTGAACGTCAAGGGAATCCGTGGGGTATCAGCAAAAATGAACGCGCCAAGTGGCGGGGTGAGATCGGCTCCGAAAAGGTTCCGACCGTTAAAGAAAATCCAGATTTTGAGTGGTTGCTTTGGGTTGGTTCCATGGGTTCGTATGATCAGCGTAGTGTAAAAATTAGTGAAGCGCTTGTTAAAATTTTAAATGAAGCAGGTGTCAATTTTGCGATTTTAGGAAACGAAGAAAAAAATACAGGGGACACCGCGCGACGTCTAGGGAATGAGTTTTTGTTTCAACAATTGGCAGATGAAAATATCGCTACGTTTAAAAAATACGGTGTAAAAAAAATCTTGACCTTCGATCCTCATGCATACAATACGTTTACCCATGAATATCCTGAATTCGGGTTTGAAGGCGAAGTGATGCATCATACGGTTTTTCTGCAAAAACTTTTAGAAGAAGGCAAGATTACGCCCAAGCGTCGGGTCGATACGGTGATCACGTATCATGATTCGTGTTATTTAGGGCGATACAACAATATATTTGATGCGCCGCGTGCGATTTTAAGAGCGATTCCTGGCGTTAAACTCGTGGAGATCAGCGGACGGAATCGAGAAAATGCAATGTGTTGTGGTGCCGGTGGTGGCTTGATGTGGATGGAAGAAAAACAAGGCATACGCGTGAATCTCGTACGTACGGAACAAGCGCTTTCGACAGGGGCAGAGGTGATCGCCAGCGCCTGTCCTTATTGCTTGACGATGATGGAAGATGGCGTCAAAATGAAGGAAAGCGAAGCCTTAACCTATGATGTTGTTGAAATTCTTGCCTATGCCTTAGGGCTTATTGAACGGCCGATACATCAGAACACGGTAGCCGCTCAAGCTTGATCATCTGCGTGCAATCCAGATAACGTTGAGCGACGTCGGTTTTGCACTGCGTCTTCTTCTTTGAAAGCACCTCTATGGACCACAAAGCTGCATGAAGTGCTCAACCTTGATTGAGGAAGGTGAAGACAGTGAACGTTGCCATTGTGGCCGGTAAACGCACCCCTTTCGGTAAGTTTCTCGGTTCGCTCCAAGCATTGACAGCGATCGATCTAGGGGGACATGCGCTTGACGCGGTGCTTCGTCAAGCAGCACCCGAGGAAGCGAAGTTGCATGCTTTAAAAGAAGCCATTGATGATGTCATCATCGGGACCGTTATTACAGCTGGGCTCGGGCAAGTACCGGCGCGGCAAGCCGCTCGAAAGGCTTCTTTGCCTTGGCACACGCCGGCGGAGACGATCAATAAAGTATGCGCTTCTGGCATGCGCGCCATTACGATCGGCGAGACGATGATCCGTTCCGGTGATCACGAGCTGATTCTCGCTGGCGGCATGGAACATATGTCGCGCGCACCGCATGCTTTAATGGACCTGCGACAAGGTTGGCGAATGGGTGACCGAGATGTCATCGATCTGATGTTAAAAGATGGTCTGATGTGTCCGTTCTATGATGTGCATATGGCTGTGCACGGCTCGCGCGTGGCTTTGGCTTACAGCGTGGATCGTGCACAACAAGATGCCTTTGCACTGGAGAGTCACCGGCGGGCCATTCGGGCGATGGATGCTGGTGATTTCGCTCAAGAGATAGCGCCGATCACTGTGCCGGGGAAGAAAAAAGGGGAGCAAGCAGTGCTTTTGCAATACGATGAAGGGCCCAGACGCGACACGAGCTTAGAAAAGCTCGCCCAGCTTCCCCCTGTATTTGAAGTCGATGGAACGATTACGGCAGGGAATGCCCCAGGGATCAGCGATGGAGCAGCCATGGTTTTACTCGCCTCTGAGGAAGCCCGCGCGCGTTTTTCCTTGCCAAAGTTGGCAACCATTTTGGGTCATGCCATGGTGGCAGAAGAAGCGCCTTATATTGCGACAGCACCAGCCCGGGCCATTCAGAAACTTTTACAAAAAACAGGTTATCGTCTTGCCGATATCGACCTGATCGAGATCAATGAAGCATTTGCTGCAGTGCCTCTCGTCTCAGCCAAGTTACTCGAGTTGTCAGCGCATGATTTAGAAACACGATTGAATATCAATGGTGGTGCGGTTGCCCTAGGACACCCAATCGGCGCAAGTGGTGCGCGCCTTGTCCTTACGCTTATGTATGCGCTGATGCGGCGGGGCGGCGGATTGGGTATCGCGGCCATTTGTAGCGGTACTGGCCAAGGGGATGCCATATTAATTCGCGTTGATGATCGGTAGAGCGACTGTGAATAGAGAACGATGACGATCAGAAAGAAGGATGTGTATGTCTCAATCAGAAAAGGCTGTGCTAGTTGTTGGTGCTGGACAGATGGGCAGTGGCATTGCCCAAGTGTTTGCGACCTATGGTTGGTTGGTCCAACTCGTTGATAGCGATGCGCGCCAGTTAGAGCGCGGGAAAAAAAGGATCGAAGAGAGTTTACAAAAACTTCACACAAAAGGGTTGCTTCCTGATACGCCTTCTCTTATTATGTCACGCCTTGTTTTTACGCCTTCTTTGGATGCTGTTTGGACGGATCGTACCTTTTGGAAACCGTTCACTTTGGTGATCGAGGCCATCATCGAAAATCAAGCAGCCAAGCGTGCTTTGTTTGCCGAACTCGCTCAAAAGGTTTCATCGGAAACCATACTCGCCTCGAATACATCATCGATATCGATTACAGAACTCGCCCGAGAGGTGCCACATCCCGAGCGGGTCATTGGAATGCATTTTATGAATCCGGTGCCATTGATGCCGCTTGTTGAAGTCATCGCTTCACCGCTGACATCACAAGATGTACGGACACAGGTGATGAGGATTGCTGAAGCGCTCCAAAAAACCCCTGTTCCAGTGAATGATTTTCCAGGGTTTGTCTCCAATCGCGTGCTGATGCCGATGATCAATGAAGCGATCTATGCGGTCTATGAAGGTGTGGCCACTGTCGAGGCTGTCGATCAAATCATGACGTTAGGCATGCGCCATCCGATGGGACCGCTTAAACTGGCGGATTTTATCGGTCTTGATACGTGTCTTTATATTATGAATGTGCTTTATGAAGGTTTGGGTGATCCGAAGTATCGGCCTTGTCCGCTTTTAAAACAATATGTCGCCGCCGGTTGGTTGGGCGTGAAATCAGGACGCGGCTTTTATACCTATGATTCATGAGCTCTATAAAATGATGGTGGCGTTCAATAATAACGCAAAAGAGACAAGCACAAAGGGGGCGCGTCGATGGATTTTGAACTGAGCACAGAGCAAAAAGAATTGCTGCAGATGGTGCGTACATTTGTTCAAAAAGAAGTGGCACCTCAAGCAGCGCTCCGCGATGAAGAGGAACGTTATGATCCATCGTTGTGGCAGCACCTCAGTGCGCTCGGGCTTACGGGCATTCCTTTTCCCGAGACATATGGCGGTGCGGGGAGCGATCATCTGACATATGCGATGGTCATTGAAGCGATCGCTGCGGTGGACGCGTCGTTAGCTGTCGTTTTATCTGCGCATACATCGTTGGCCAGTTGGCCGATCGCTCATTATGGAACGCCTTTGCAAAAAGAACAATTTTTATATCCATTGGCGAGCGGACGGATGTTGGGGGCATATGCGCTCACAGAGCCTGAGGCAGGCTCTGACGCTGCACATTTAAAAACACGCGCCGTTCGTGATGGGGCATATTATGTGTTAAATGGTGAAAAAGTGTTCATCACCAATGGTAAAAGCGCCGATATCATCATCGTGTTTGCGACGACAGATCCTCAGTTGGGACACCGTGGTATCAGTGCTTTTATCGTAGAAAAAGGGCGGGATGGATTGCGTGTTGGACGAGAAGAAAAAAAGATGGGCATCCGCAGTTCGGAAACCGCTCAGCTCATCTTTGAGGATGTAAGGATTCCTGCAGCGCAGCGTTTAGGTGAAGAAGGTGAAGGATTTAAAATTGCTATGTCTACGCTCGATGGGGGGAGAATTGGTATCGCCGCTCAGGCCTTGGGCATTGCCCAAGGGGCCTATGAACGGGCGCGCGCTTATGCGATGGAACGCCGTCAGTTTGGACGACCGATTGCTGAACAGCAAGCGATCCGTTTTAAGTTGGCAGATATGGCAACGCGTATTGAAGCCGCACGTTATTTGACGTATGTAGCGGCATGGCTTAAAGATACGTCGCGTCCGTATGGATTGGCTGCATCGCAAGCCAAACTATTTGCCAGTGATACAGCGATGTGGGTGACGACGGAAGCTGTACAGATTTTGGGTGGCTATGGTTATATGCGTGAGTACGAAGTGGAACGCATGATGCGTGACGCTAAAATCACACAAATTTACGAGGGAACGAATGAGATACAGCGACTCGTCATTGCCTCCCATCTATTACCGAAACGCGCTTAAAATGAATGGTGAAAGGGGGGGAGGGCGTGAGCGGACCCAAAAAGATTCCAACCTTTGTCAAGGATCCACGCCTTGTTGAAGAGCGGCGCGATCAGATCATTCGAGCGGCCGTTGATTTATTTATTTCCAAAGGATTTCACAAAACGACAACGCGAGAGATCGCCCAAGCCTCTAAGTTCAGTATCGGGACGCTCTATGAGTACATCTCGACGAAAGAAGATATTCTTTATCTCGTGTGCTACGATATTAACCGGCGCATGCGGGAAGGATTGGAGCACGTTTTAGGCAGGGCGCTGCCAGCGGATGAAGAGCTTCGACTCGCTTTTCGGCGTCTGGTTGAAGTGATCGATGCGATGGACGATGATGTGCTTCTCATTTACCAAGAGACGAAATCTTTAACACGAGAGGCCATGCACGATGTATTGGCCAAAGAGACAGAGATCACGGTCGTGTTTGCCGATATATTAAAACGGGGCCTTCAAGAAGGCGTCTTCCGCCTTGATGTGCAAGATGTCGATTTGATGGCGGAAAATATCGTTGTTTTGGCAGAAATGTGGGCCTTTCGTCGTTGGGCACTTCGCCACAAATATACGCTTGAGCAGTATATCGAACGGCAAACACGTCTTTTATTAAGCGAACTTTTGTCGGGTGAACGCGTTTGACAAAATCGTCTTCTCGTCTACAATGGTAAAGAGCACATATCTTGATCCTGTAAGAATCGTTTGCATGGAAGGATGAGGCGCGGTGACAACCGACACCACATGGACGGAAAAGTCGAGAGATGATTGGCGTGAATGGGCGCTTGTTGAGATCGTCTATGCGCTTTTAAAAGAACAAGGACCGACTGGAGAAGCGCGTTCATACCGTGAACTGTTTGAGCAAGCAGCCGAGATCAAAGGATTGCCTCAATCATCCAGGGATGAGGCGTTGGTGCAGTTTTATACGGATCTGAATACAGATGGCCGTTTTGTCTCTTTAAGCGATGGGCTTTGGGGCTTAAAAGGCTGGTATACGACAGAACAGTACGAAGACGATAAAGCATACTTATCGCTTTCGCTCGATGATGAAGACACGTTTTACGACGATTTGGATGCGTATGTCTTAGAAGATGAAGAAGACATCGATCGTCCGCTTGTCGATGAGGAGACCGTGCTGGAGGACGATGAGATCATTGAAGAAGAAGACGTTCTTCCGGATGATGAAGATGCCCTTGTACTTCCGGATGATGAGGATGCATTATTAGAAGAAGATGCGGATTTGGATGATGAAGAAATGGATGCCGATGAGACTGAGGAAGACTAAGCCAATCATTTGACTTTTGCTAAACAGCGATTTAAAATAGTCGTGGGCTTTAGATGAATATTAAAGCAAAAGGCCTTCCCCGAGGTGCTTTTGCTTTTCTTATTTTTTTATTAAAGTTTTTAAGCGTGAAGAAAGAAAGAGGGGCAAGCGATGGCGCAATTCATTTTTGTGACAGGTGGCGTGGTTTCATCACTCGGGAAAGGCATTACTGCAGCATCGATCGGACGATTGCTCAAAGCACGCGGGATCAGTGTGGCGATGCTCAAATTCGATCCTTACATCAATGTCGATCCTGGAACGATGAATCCTTATCAGCATGGAGAAGTGTTTGTCACTGAAGATGGCGCGGAGACAGATCTTGATCTTGGTCATTATGAGCGTTTCATCGATCAAGACTTAACACGACTCTCCAGCGTCACCGCAGGAAAAATTTATTCCAGTGTGATTCATAAAGAACGACGCGGTGATTATCGTGGGGCAACTGTACAAGTGATCCCGCATATTACGAACGAGATCAAGTCCCGTCTGTTTGAATTGGAAAAAGCGAGTCAGGCTCAGGTCATCATCGTCGAAATTGGAGGAACGGTGGGGGATATTGAGTCCCTGCCCTTTCTAGAAGCCATCCGTCAAATGCGCCATGAGGTGGGGCGCTCGCGCGTCATGTACGTCCATGTGACGCTCGTTCCATTTATTAAAGCAGCTGGTGAAGTCAAGACAAAACCGACGCAGCATAGCGTTAAAGAGCTGCGCAGCATCGGTATTACACCCAATGTGATCGTCTGTCGAACCGAACAATCCCTGCCGCAAGAAGTTAAAGAAAAAATCGCCTTGTTTAGTGACATCGAATCACGTGCGGTGATCGAAGCGGTTGATGTGACCACACCTTATGAAGTTCCGCTGATGTTACATCGGGAAGGATTAGATGATTACATCATCGAATACTTCAACTTACCTGCTCATACGATTGATCTCGATGACTGGGAAGCGATCGTCGAACGTCTAAAACATCCACAAAAGAAGGTTCGCATTGCGCTTGTCGGCAAATACGTCGCTTTGCATGATGCATATGTCAGTCTGGTAGAAGCACTCAAACACGCTGGCGCCCAAGGGCAAGCAGAAGTTGAACTGCATTGGGTGGATGCCGAGACACTGGATAACGATCATATTCATGACATCTTGGGTCATGTCGATGGTATTCTCGTACCAGGGGGATCGGGTGATCGGGGGGCCGAAGGAAAAATTTTAGCCATCGAGTATGCCCGCGCCCACGGTGTGCCGTTTTTAGGCATCGGTCTAGGTATGCAACTCGCTTTTGTCGCCTTCGTTCGATCGTTATTAGGTCTTTCGCAAGCCACGAGCGCTGAAATCTCACCGGATAGTGCGCTCACCGTTGTTGTGCCGCATGCTTCTTTTAAAGATGGCGAAGATCCGCGCAGTGCGAGCTTTGTCGGATCTCGTGAAATTCATTTGACCGAGACAAGTCGGCTGCGCACAATCTATGGGACGGATAAAATTCGCGAACGGTTGCGTCATCGCTATGAATTGGTATCGTCATATGCCGACCAACTGATGACCCACGGTGTGCACTTCGGTGCTTATGACGATGAGGGGCGCATTGAAGCGCTGGAACTGAACGATCACCCTTGGTTTTTTGCAACACTTTATCATCCTGAATACCGTTCTCGTCCCAATCGTCCCCATCCACTGATCGCATCCTTTGTCGAAGCAGCGCTTCGTGCGAAATCATAACCAATGTTAACGAGACTCAAGATGATGGGCTGGTTATCCCCGCGTGCGCACTGGCGCACGTTTTTTTGTCCATGCGAGTTGAAACCATGGTGGCAAACCATTGTCTTAGAGGATCGTATGCTGCGTGCAGTATGATTCTTGAAAACAAATACTGTATAATAATAAAATGAACACATTTTGAACGGTCGTCGATGAATTCAAAAACAAACATACAGCATCGTTTGTTCGACAGCAGGGGGGTATACGTATGAGACAGCTTTTGGTTGTTGATGATCAAGCAGGGATTCGCGCCCTTCTTAAAGAAATTTTTAGACGGGAAGGTTATGACGTTTTAGAAGCTGCTGATGCCGAGGAAGGGTTAGCTGTGATCTCAGATGCTGCTAAGAACATCGGGTTAATCCTTCTCGATGTTAAACTACCAGGTATGAATGGTATTGATTTTTTAAGACAACTCCACATCAACGGGTTGAACGTACCGGTTGTGCTGATGACTGCCTACGGAGAAGTCGAACAATTGGAAGAAGCCAAGCAGCTTGGCGTTAAAGATTTTTTTTCCAAGCCTTTTGATATCGATGAAATCAAACAAGTCGTTCATCGCTACTTACATCACATGTAAAAGGTCGGTCAAGATGATAAAGTCCATTTACCAATTAGGAATGATTCTTTTTATCATTATTGGTCTGTTTTTTTCAGATGAAATGCGCGCAATGTGTTATAATAATTAAAGAAGATAAAGATACAAAGGAGGGCTTTTTATGCCGCTCGTGCCAATGACTGAACTGACGCAACAAGCCAAGCGAGAAACATATGCGATTGGTCAATTTAACATGAACAATTTAGAGTTTGCCAAGGCAATTATGGAGGCGGCGGAACGGGAGCGGGCACCCTTTATTTATGGTGTCAGTGAAGGGGCTATGAAATACATGGGCGAGCGATATGTCGTCGCTCTGGCTCGTGCTGCCGCTGAAACGAGCGATATTCCTGTCGTACTTCACCTTGATCATGGTTCCAGCTTTGAAAGCGTGATGCGTGCCATTCATCTTGGTTTTACATCGGTCATGTTTGATGGCTCTCATCTGCCGCTCGAAGAGAATATTCGGATCACACGTGAGATTGTGCGGATTGCGCATGCCATGGGCATCTCTGTCGAAGGTGAGCTGGGGACGATTGGCGGTGTAGAAGACGATCTTTCTGTTGCGGATGAAGATGCGCATATCGCAAAACCGGATGAAGCCATTCGTTTTTATGAGGAAACGGGTGTCGATGTATTGGCCATTGCTGTGGGAACGGCGCATGGTATGTACAAAGGCAAGCCAAATATCCGTTTTGATGTGATCGAGGCTGTCGCTCGGGCGATTCCTGTACCGATCGTTTTACATGGAGGCTCCGGCGTGCCAGATGAAGATATTCGCCTGGCGATAGAAAAAGGTGTGGGCAAGATCAACGTGAATACAGAAAATCAAGTTGCGATGACCCAGACCATCCGCGCCATCCTCCAAGAAAAACCGGATCTCTATGATCCGCGCAAATATTTGGGTCCAGCCATGGAAGCCATGCGCGACGTCGTTCAACAAAAAATGCGTCTTTTCGGCTCTTCACAAAAAGCATAAGAAACATCTCCAAAACCGTGTCCGAAAGGTGGTTTCTCGATGCGTCTTTTTATTGATTCTGCCAATATCGAAGAAATACGTCAAGCTGCTCGCCTCGGTGTGATTAGCGGTGTGACGACCAATCCAACGTTGGTGGCCAAAGAAGGCCGTGATTTCCACCAAACATTAAAAGATATTATGGCCATCGTGGGTGGCCCAACGAGTGCGGAAGTTGTTTCGACAGACGCAGAAGGAATGATTGAAGAGGGAAAGCGTTTGTTTGAACTCGGTCCACATATCGTTGTTAAAATACCGATGACTGAAGAAGGCTTGGTCGCTGTTCGCGAACTTAAAAAACTCGGTATACCGACCAATGTGACGCTCATTTTTTCACTCAACCAAGCTCTTTTAGCTGCGCGCGCGGGGGCGACGTATGTCTCGCCGTTTGTCGGCCGCCTCGATGATATTGGTTACGATGGGATGGCGCTTGTCTCTGAGATCGTCAGTGTCTATAAAACCTATCATTTCGATACCGAAATCATTGCTGCCAGCATCCGTCATCCGGAACATGTGCGGCAAGCTGCGTTGATTGGTGCCCATATTGCGACCATTCCGTTTGAGGTCCTAAAAAAATTAAGTGCACACCCGCTTTCCGATATTGGTTTAAAACGGTTTTTAGCGGATTGGGAAAAGATGCATCATAAAGCTTAATATACGCTGAGGAAGGGAGGGGGTATGATGTGGATCATTCCACTTCTGGCCATGCTCGTGAGCATCGCTTTTGCATGGAAGCTCTCCACGCAAGCTGCACAAAGAAAAAAATGGAGCGATATGTTGTTTGCGGCTTCTCTTTGGATGTTCGTCGTGGCCACCTATGGTGAATTTTATGGAAGTGCCTTCGGTTGGAACCCATGGATGTATAAAGTGTATTATTTCGCGGCGATCGCCCTCGTTGCTTATATGGCTGCAGCGACCCTTTATGCGCGCACTGAGCATTTGTTGAGCAAAGTGTTTGTCGCCTACACGCTTGCGGTGTCTTTTACTTTTCTCATAACACTCATTGTCGCACCTGTTCAGCCAGATATTTTTGAACAAAGAGGACCGATTGGCGGTGAATATATGCCATCATCTGTCCGTCTGTACAGTCCGCTGCTGTCGGCAGTAGGCGGGGTGATTTTGCTGATAAGCGCGGCCCTGTCCTGGTGGCAGACGAGACGTTTCGGTTTTGCGACCATTTTTATCGCGGCCATGATTTTAAGTTCTGGTGGCGTTATATCCAAATACGTTGCATGGCCGGGTATTTTACCGACGACTGAATTTTTAGGGATCATCGCTTATTATATCGGTGTTCAACAACTTGCACATGATTCGATCAATATTTCCCGGGAAAACAGAGGAGGCGGAGAGCGTGGAGCGCAGTCTCACTCTTGAACTGGTACGGGTTACGGAAGCTGCGGCGATCGCCTCTGCCCGCTGGCTCGGGCGTGGTCGCAAAAATGAAGCAGATGATGCAGCGACGACCGCCATGCGTGCGGTTTTTGACACGGTACCCATGCGTGGAACGGTCGTGATTGGTGAAGGAGAAATGGACGAAGCGCCCATGCTCTATATCGGTGAAAAGCTCGGCATGTATGGACCCCATGATCCAGAAGTCGACGTAGCTGTGGATCCTTTGGAAGGAACAAATATTGTCGCCAAAGGTACATGGAATGCTTCGGCTGTCATCGCTGTCGCCGACCGCGGCCATCTCCTTCATGCGCCGGATATGTATATGGAAAAAATTGCAGTAGGACCAGCAGCGCGCGGCCGTATTCATCTTGATGCCAGTGTTCGGGACAATATTTTGGCTGTCGCCGATGCGCTTGGTAAATCTGTTCACGATGTCGTGGCAGTTGTTCTCGATCGCCCGCGCCATGCACGCCTCATCGAGGAAATCCGAGAAGTCGGGGCGCGTATCAAACTCATTCCTGACGGTGATGTTGCGGCAGCCATTCATACTGCTTTTCCGGAGACAGGGACGGATATATTATTTGGCATAGGTGGTGCGCCCGAAGGGGTTATCGCGGCGGTTGCACTTAAATGTGTCGGCGGCGAGCTGCAAGGCCGTCTGGTGCCTCAAAATGAAGAGGAGCGCTTACGTATGGCCTCCATGGGTATTCACGATCCAAAACATATTTTTACTATGGATGAACTTGTCAAAGGGGACGATGCTATCTTTGCGGCGACGGGCGTTACAGATGGCGAACTCATGCGTGGCGTACGTTTTACGGGGCGGACCGCCCGCACGCATTCTTTAGTGATGCGGGCCAAATCTGGAACGATCCGCTTTGTGGAGGCCGAACATCGTTTAGAAACCAAACCAAACTTGGTGATTAAGGACGATTTTTATGCGGTCTAAGTCAAGCTCCTCAAGTCATATAGTGATATAAAGTTGGGCAGGACGAGGGGGCAGTCGCATGAGCATGACGCTTTTGATAGAAACAGGAGAACATGGTGTGTGGTCTGTATCCTCAAGAGCCACGCTCTGGCCTGAAGACGCTTTGCCCGAAGCAACCAAGCGGTCTACCAGTATAAGACTCGTCCCTTTAACGAATCGCTTGAAGTCAGATAATGAACACCTTTCCTCGGTAGAGGGAACTGTAGAGGGAACTGGTGTAGGGGACGATCCTGCATTATCACAAGCGGTGAACGAACGCAAAGCACATCTTGCTACCTGGCTTCCTCATTCCATCCATCTCAGGACATCTTCCAAAAAAGATCGCAAGACGCAACAAACGGTACAGATCGCCGCACTCACAGTCGCGCATCGTGATATACCGCGCTTGCAACAACGTATTACCCCGCTTGCCGGCACTTATGTACCAACGGAAGACATGTTGGTTGATGCGCGACAACCATCTTCCGAGATGGAAGCGTCATCTTTGGGGGCATCGATGCAAGCGGCGGTCGGTACGATCTGGGTCGATCCCGCCCTTGATTTTATTTGGCCAGTCCGCTCACCGTTTATTACCAGTGGATTTGGTCCACGGTGGGGATCCTATCATTACGGGTTGGACATCGTCAGTCGCCAAAATGATTTAACGATTGTTGCTGCGCGAAGTGGTCAGGTGATATTATCTGAACGTGTTGCCAGCGGTTATGGTAATTTAATTATCATGGATCACGGGGATGGGCTGACAACATACTACGCCCATTTAAAAAAACGGTTTGTCAAAGAAGGGGATTTTGTTCGCGCAGGCACACCCATTGGCATGATGGGCAGCGTAGGAAACGCAACAGGTGTCCATCTTCATTTTGAAGTCCGTGAACATGACATTCCGAAAGACCCGCGTCATTATCTACATGTGCCTCCAGAAGCGACGGATGCACCTTCTCGAATGGCAGAAGGGCCATCTTGAAGTTGGCCAATGCATAGAATGTATGCAAAAAGCTCTATTGCAGGCGTTGATATTGTATGTTAGAATGTTTATGTTTGCCGTATACCCACGTACACGGGTCGTACGGTCAGTTGGACGAAGCGGAAATGAGGTGAAGTCAGTGAAAACGGGTATCCATCCAGAGTATCATCGCGCCGTTGTCACCTGTGCTTGTGGGAACACATTTGAGACTGGTTCGGTAAAAGAACATCTGCGGGTTGAAATATGTTCGGCATGCCATCCCTTTTTTACCGGTAAACAAAAGTTTGTCGATACCGGTGGGCGTGTTGATCGCTTTCGTAAGAAATATAAAATTGAAGCCAAGTGATAAGCGATGTTTTTTACGCTCAAAGCTCTTTACTTTTTCCATGACAGCTTGTTTCTGACGGTTGCCAGTGCCTGGATCGTGCGCAGCCCAGAAGAGAACGCTGGTGTCATTGGTAAGAAGTGAAGGGCTTATTTCTTTTTTTACGGGGTAATCTAAGGGCGAGGAGGTGGCAGGTGTGCAGAAAAAATTTCTTCTGCCGGCAACGTTCTTAGGCGTATTGATGGCGACGAGCGCTTGCACTGCTCCAGAACAAAACACAGGCATGGCCCCTCGTTCGTCCGATACACGGACCCCCCAAAACGTCACGTATCGTGGGACTGCACCTTATGCCTATGATCACACATCGCCTTTGCCAAGCGGGGTTAAGTATGGTGGCGATTTATCGCGTCCTAACGTTTATCCCGGAACAACAGGTGATCGTTGGGGACAGACGGGTATGCTAAACAACCGTCAAAATGTAAGGCAAGACCTCAATGCGGTTGCGACGCGGATGGCTGATCGGGCGGCAACGGTCAGTGGCGTCAAAAGTGCCACGGCGATGATTGTTGGTAATACCGCTTATATTGGGCTTGATCTGGTCAACCAGGTGACTGGAACGCGTGCCACAGCGATTGAACAGACAGTCGCTAAT
>Ga0265295_1005976_pt1 | contig 15040 bp, 11 predicted proteins | sample Munlansysbiofilm_FD_192503 | JGI IMG/M metagenome (GOLD analysis project Ga0265295, IMG submission 192503) | Leachate microbial communities from a municipal landfill in Southern Ontario, Canada - Methane capture system biofilm | ecosystem: Engineered > Solid waste > Landfill > Unclassified ... | reverse complement strand
AACCATCCAGGCATTGGGAAAAACGCCGCTGCCAAAAATCCATGACAGGCCTGTTGAACCGGAAGATGCTGAACGCTACCAAACAATTTTTGCCAAGCATGAAGGTTCCATTGCAGCACCAACAGCAGGTATGCACTTCAGCCGCGAACTGATGAAACGCCTTGAGCTGATAGGGGTTTCCTTTGCGGAAGTGACGCTGCATGCCGGCATGGGTAACTTCAGGAATATTGAAGTAGAAGACCTCACAAAGCACAAGATGGATTCGGAAGATATGTTTATCACCGAAGATAACGCCATCATTATCAATGACGCCAAAGATCGCCGCAGCAAGGTGGTTTCTATTGGCACCACAACGATGAAAGCGCTCGAAACGGCAGTGAATATCAATGGCCGCGTGAAAGAAACAAAAGGCTGGACCAATAAATTTATTTTCCCGCCTTACGAGTTCAACCTGGCCGATGCGCTGGTGACCAACTTTCACTTGCCGAAATCGCCCATGATGATGCAGGCAGCAGCCTTTGCTGATTACGACTTTCTGATGAAAGCTTACGCAGAAGCGGTTGCTCAAAAATACCAATTCTTCACCTACGGTGATGCCATGTTGATTTTATAATCGCAAGGCGAAAAATAGCATTTACAAAAAGAGGCTGGTTCAACAAACCACCTCTTTTTTTATGCCACAGTTAACCTAAAGTAGATTCATTTTTTTAATTTTGCACCATGATAAATCAGGAAGAGTTTTTTAAGAAGATAACCTCCCATGCTAAAGAGTATGGATTTGTATTTCCTTCGAGTGAAATATACGACGGTTTAAGTGCTGTTTATGATTACGGCCAAAATGGGGCCGAGCTGAAAAATAATATCCGCCAATATTGGTGGAAATCGATGGTGCAGTACCACGAAAATATTGTAGGAATCGATGCTTCAATTTTTATGCATCCCACTACCTGGAAGGCTTCCGGACACGTGGATGCCTTCAACGATCCATTGATCGACAACAAAGATTCCAAAAAGCGCTACCGTGCTGATGTGTTGGTAGAAGACCATGTTGCAAAAATTGAAGGCAAGATAAATAAAGAAGTCGAAAAAGCTCAAAAACGTTTTGGTGATGACTTTGACGAAGCACAATTTCGTGCTACAAACCAGCGCGTTCTTGATAACCAAGAAAAAATTAATGCCATCAACAAGCGTTTTTATAATGCGCTGGAGCAAAATGATCTGGCGGATGTGAAGCTGCTTATTGAAGAGCTGGAAATTGCCTGCCCTGTTTCGGGTTCACGCAACTGGACCGAAGTACGACAGTTTAACCTGATGTTCTCAACCAAAATGGGTTCTACCGCTGATGGTGCCAACGAAATATTTCTACGTCCGGAAACGGCACAGGGAATTTTCTTGAATTACCTCAATGTGCAAAAAACTGGGCGCATGAAGCTGCCTTTTGGGATTGCACAAACAGGGAAAGCCTTTCGTAATGAGATCGTTGCGCGACAATTTATTTTCCGTATGCGTGAGTTTGAACAGATGGAGATGCAGTTTTTTGTCCGCCCCGGCGATGAAAAACAATGGTACGAATACTGGAAAGCAGAACGCATGAACTGGATGCTGTCGCTGGGTATTCCAGCCAAAAAATTCCGCTTCCACGACCACGAAAAGTTGGCGCACTACGCCAATGCTGCTGCCGATATCGAGTTTGAGTTTCCTTTTGGCTTCAAAGAACTCGAAGGCATTCATTCCCGCACAGACTTTGACCTGGGCGCACATCAGAAATTCTCTAACAAAAAGCTTCAATATTTTGATCCTGAGACAAATGAGTCGTATATCCCTTATGTGGTAGAAACTTCCATTGGACTGGATCGTATGTTTTTGGCCGTACTAAGTTTTGCCTATAACGAAGAAAAACTGGAAGACGGCAGCGAACGCGTAGTACTTAAACTTCCGGCTATTTTGGCGCCGTACAAAGCTGCCATTTTGCCGTTGATGAAAAAAGACGGCCTACCCGAGAAAGCCCGTGAAATTCTGGCCGATCTGCGCGAAGATTTTATGTGCTATTACGAAGAAAAAGATGCTATCGGAAAACGTTACCGCCGCCACGACGCCATTGGAACGCCTTATTGTATCACCATCGATCATCAAAGCCTGGAAGACAACACGGTAACCATTCGTGAGCGTGACAGCATGCAGCAGGAACGCGTGAAAATTGAGGAGTTATCAGCGATTATTCGTAAAAAAGTTAAGCCGGCAAAGGTTTAAGTAGTTTCTGTTATCTTCTTAAGAGATTGAGCTAAAGCTATTTATCTTTTTAAACCCCAAAGGTTTCAAAAACCTTTGGGGTTTTTGTATAATAACCTTGACCTCACCAGCAACAAACAACAGTCGCGCCTTGACTTTTCTACACCACCAAAACAAGAATTTTCATTTTTGGAATATTTCACATTTCTTTAGCGCTCATTTTCCTCCTTTTTGCCAAAAGCAATTAACTTTGTAGCCAAACATTTGCCTACATGATGATAAAAATTACAGAAACAGCGCGCGATGCCATGCAGGGCATCAAAAAATTCATTCCTACCGCCAATAAGTTGGCTTACGTCAATGCGCTCTTAAAGGTTGGATTTGACACCCTGGATGTAGGCAGTTTTGTTTCGCCACGCGTTATTCCGCAGATGGCCGATACGCGTGATGTTATTTTGGGCATGGAACTACCGGAACAGTCGCCCGAAATTATGGTTTTGGTCGTCAACCGGCGTGGCACAGAAGACGCTTTGCACTGCGATCGCGTGCAATGCCTCACTTATCCCTATTCTATTTCGCCTACTTTTTTGAAACGTAACTTAAACGCAGACGAAGCCAAAGCACTTGGTATTGTTAAGGAAATTACCGAACTGGCCTTCGCCAAAAAACGTGAGTTAGTTATTTATCTTTCTATGGCGCTGGGCAATCCTTATGGCGACGATTGGAGCATTCAGATGGTTGTTGACGGGGCGGCACAGCTTTACGATATGGGAATCAAGCGTATGCCGCTTTCTGATATCCTTGGCGAAGCTTCGCCCGATACTATTTATAAGGTATATGAAACCTTGATTCCAGCGTTCCCTGAAGTGGATTTTGGCTTGCATCTGCATACCAAACCTTCACACAGCTTCGATAAGCTGGAAGCCGCCTGGGAAGCTGGTGTGCGCAGCTTTGAAACGGTTTTCAATGGTCTGGGAGGCTGTCCCACCGCCGCCGACGAGATGGTGGGAAACCTGAGTACCCAGGACTTGCTCTATTTCTGCGACCGCAAAAAGATTGAGACCAAGCTCAATCGCGAAGCATTAGATAAAGTAGTGCTGATGCGCAGCCTTTAAACCGTCACAAATTCTGAAAGTTTTCCTTGTGCTTTCAACCGAACACCTTTTGGCGTGTCGTGCAGGGTGCAGGCTTCGTTGTAGAGGTCGTGTTCTAAAAACAAAATATAATCGTTAGCCAATGCTTCGGCATAAAAGCGCTCTTTGTCATGTAGCGTTTCCAACGGACGCGTATCGTAAGCCATAATCCACGGCATGGGAACATGCGCCGACGAAGGCATCAAATCTGCCATAAAAACCACAGTTTTCCCGTTGTAATTGATGTGTGGAATCACTTGGCCTTCCGTATGTCCGTTATACAATTTGAAGGTGATATTCGGGATATATTCACCTTCTTCTTCAATCAGTTTTAGTTTACCGCTTTCCTGGATGGGCAGGATATTTTCTTTCAAAAAAGAAGCCTCTTCACGCCTGTTAGGATGTGTCGCCCAGTCAAACTGTTGTTTGCTGGTCCAGTAAGTCGCGTTCGGAAAAGCCAGCTCAAAACCGCTTTTATCGGCATTGTAATTAATGCTTCCTCCGCAATGGTCGAAGTGCATGTGCGTGATCACCATATCGGTAATATCTTCGGGCTTGAAGCCGGCTTCGGCAAGGGATTTTTCCAAGGTAGCATCGCCATTGAGGTAATAATGTTTCAGCCAGTTCTCTTCCTGCTTGTTGCCAATGCCGTTGTCAATAAGTATGCGGCGGTTGCCATCAACCACCAGCAGGCAGCGCATCGCCCAGTTGCAGAGGTTGTTTTCATCGGCAGGATAAAGTTTTTGCCACAGCACCTTGGGCACAACGCCAAACATGGCACCGCCATCAAGTCTAAAGTTTCCGGTTTCTATCGGGATAAGTTTCATGGTATTTTTTTTTAGAGATTGCTTTATCAATTAACAAATGTAAGGCAAGGAGGTTTAAAAATAAATTAATATTTTAATAAAAACTCACATAAACACTTGTAAGATAATGAGTTAGTGTTTTGATGCAAAAATGGGTCAGCTCTCCCACTGTTTTCATGGAGCTGACCACATTTTAAGGCAAACAAATTTCGCGGCACAAGTTTTTCAGGATGTCCCCGAAAAATTTATTGCCGGACGCTATCATTCCAAGATTGTAGCTGCTGATTCATTGCCTGAAACCCTGCTTCCTACTGCTTTTGATGCGCAGGGAAATTTGATGGCATTCAGGCATAAAGAATTGCCCATTGATGCACTACAGTTTCATCCGGAGAGTTATATCACCAAGTTTGGGCAGCGCATGATCAGCAATTGGCTGATGGGCTGAATATGGTTTTGTGGCGCCTCGCCAAGAATTCCTTTATGAGGAGAAATACTATATAAAAGATTTCTCACTTCGCTTCGCTGCATTCGAAATGACACGAATATGGTTGGAAAAAGATAGAGAAAAAAGGTTTGGGCGCTTTGCGCCCAAACCTTTTTTCTCTAACCCTAGCTTTGTTCTGATCTGTCATTTCGACTGAAAAATCCTGTGCAACAGGTTTTTGAGGGAGAAATCTCCTAAATGTCAGCGCAAAAGTAAACTGCTCTTTTTAAGGCATTGATAAGAAAGACTAATTAGGATTTTACAGCAATCATATCTATTTCTACCAGCACGTTGAGCGGCAATGTTTTTACTGCATAAGCAACCCTGGCCGGTGGGTTTTCCTTGAAACGGCTTCCATAAACCGCGTTCATGGCAGCAAAATTGGCCATATCGCTAAGCAGGCAGGTGGATTTTACAACATGGCTAAAATCGTAGCCGGCAGCTGTTAAAATGGCTTCCAGGTTTTTCATTACTTGCTCAGCTTGAGCCGTGACATCGCCTTCAACAACTTTTCCGGTGGCCGGATCAAGGGGCACTTGTCCTGAAATAAAAAGCATTCCGTTGGCTTCAATTGCTTGGCTATAAGGGCCAATGGCGGCGGGTGCGTTTGTTGTACTGATAACTTTTTTCATATTATAATTTATTTTAAAGGTTTGTTATTTAGTGCTTGCCAGAAAATGCCAATTACTTCGTTATGCTTGTGCTGAAAACAAACATTTACCAAAGTAAACTTATTGTTATTCAGCACATCGCAAGCCTCAAACTTGACATTTTCCGACTAAGCACTGTAAAAATTCAGCGTTTTCTTTCTGACACTATCTAAGCGTTTAATGGCTTTTTTGTGAACAATTAATTTTACGGCTTTTGGTACAATCTCAAAGTCTAAAGGCGAATTTCCAAGCGATTCGCCATCGGTTTCCAAAAAAATTGCGTGGGGTGGAACTGAGGTAACCGTAATCTTTTTGCCCGTATAAGTTTCTACTTCAGGTAAATTGATAAATGAGCCGTCGTATAGATTTTTGATATTTTTAATAACGGTAAATTTACTGGTTTTTTTAATAACCGTCATATCAAACAGCCCGTCATCCGGAATGGCGTTGGGCAGCTGCTTCATGCCGCCGCCATTGAATTTGCAAATACCGATACTCAGGCTGAAAACCTTGTCGTTCAGCACTTCTTTATCGTCAACTTTGATGTGTAAATGGGTGTGCTGGTATTGAAAAAGCCCGGTAATCAGGTTAAAAAGATAGGCCAGCGTGCCGCCTTTGCCTTTGGATTTCATCAGGTTGGTTTTTTTGGCCACCAGCGCATCGTAGCCCATGCCCGCCATATTGATAAAATAACGACTTTTATCTTCGGTGTCGAAGCGGTATTTCACCTTGCCCACATCCTGCAAGAAGCAATCTTCATGCTGCAAAATTTTGATTGCTTTCTCGTAATTCATCGGGAAGTCGTACATGCGTCCCCAGTCGTTGCCAGTTCCTACTGTAATCATTCCCAGGGTTATATCCGAAGTTTCAAAGCGTGTTTGCTGAAAAATACCGTTGACGACTTCATTTAAAGTGCCATCACCGCCCACGGCGATAATATGCGTAAATGCTTTTTCCTGCACCAGATCTCGGGCAAGTTCAATAGCATGAAACTGATGCGTGGTGAGGTGAACCTCCATCAAAAATCCGGCGGCTTCGAGCAGATTTTTAATCTTTGGCCAGTCTCTTTTGGCCAGCCCGATTCCTGCTGTGGGATTTACGATTACGAGCCAGGGTTTAGTTGTTGGCATCTTTTATAGTTTTTAGTTTTTGATAGATTGCTTCTGGTTTTATTTCGGCCATGCAGTGGCAGTTTTGAGTTTTGCGGCAGTCGGAACAGCTTTTTTGTTCAACAGTTATGCTAAATACCTTATTTACCATCAATTGATTTTTTTGGCATTGTTTTTAAATATGATTCTATTTCAAGAACCCTATCCTTTAGTATGAATCTTCTTTGAACAGCTTCAAAACCTTCATTTCCCATCGTTTTACGTAACGTTTCATTCTTAATTAATTGAACTGTTTTATTGGCAAACATTTCTAAATCTGGATAGTTTATAAGAAATCCAGATTTGTTGTTTTCTATTATTTCAGGATTACTTGTTTTGTCAAATGCTACAATAGGTTTTGATTTAATCATAGCTTCCACTAATACAAAACCAAAACCTTCCCAAACAGATGTTAGAAGAAAAATGTCAATAGAATTCATGAACGCATCCATATCTTCCACAAAGCCTAATAACACAACAGTATTTTTTAGCTGATATTTGTCTATCAATGTTTCTAATTCAGATTGTAGTTCGCCAGTTCCTGCTATAAACAAAGTAAAGTCAACGCCTTCGTCATGAATCTTCTTCGCTATTTCTATAAGTTTATGTTGATTTTTTTGCTCCGTTAGTCTTCCTGCATTACCTAAAATAATGCCGCGACCTTTTTTTTGAATAATATCGAGTTTATCATTCTGGCTAAGATTAAAATTTTCTGGATCAATTCCATGATATATGGTCTTAACCCTTTCTTCATTTACATACTTTCCCAAATACTTAAGCATGTTGATTTTTGTCTCATTAGAATTTGGAATAATGTGAGTGAGGATGTGTTTAAAAATAATTCGATTTACTAAACTATTTTTTATAGGTACAGCTAATCCTCTTAAGTAAACAATTCTTTTTACTCCTGCTAGATAGGCAGATATACTTCCTAATTTAAAATCTTGGGAAGATGAAAATATAATAGTATCAATTTCTGTCCGCTTATAATATTTAATGAGTTTTATTATTTTAAGAGGATTCAAAAACGAAAGATTCCCAACATTAACCGGAAATGTATTCAATTTTTCAAGATTGGCCTTATCCCACAATGGGCTGTTAAGTTTACACAATAGAAAAACGGTGTAATTTATTTTTTTAAACTCTAAAGCGTTTTCAAGATGAAGTTTTTCACCACCACCCCAAAATTTCAAACTATTTAAAAAACAGATATTTCTCATAGTGATTTTAAATAATGTCTAACTGACGGATTAAGGAATTTTATCTTGTCGCAAAGTGGAAGGGCTAGGATAACATCGCCAATGCTATCGGTTCGGCTGATAAGCAGCCGGTTCAGCTGTTTTAGTATATCCGTATTTTGAGCTAAATCCATCACTTTTTTGGTTTCTTACAAGGTTTATCTTGTTGATTAAGTGTGCGAAGCTTCTTGTATTTCGTAAAGGTAGCGCCGGCAGAAATAGAACAAACCTGAAAACCGGATTTACCGTCCAGAAAGCCAAGCTTGATGATGTAATCACGCAGAAATTTAACGACCGGCGAGCCATACATTTTCAGCAAGCTTGCCGTTTTTCCTTTTTTGTGATAGGTGGCAGCGCCGATAGTGGTAAAATATTCAACCTGCTTATAATGCTCATCTTTAGTGTAATAAGAGTAATGCAGTAAATCGCCATTCAAGTGAAAAGCGGGAGTTTTTTCGTTTAAAATCAATTCGTCGTGCGGATTTTCGCCGCCCCATTTGCCGGCAGTTTTGTGAAATAGCCGCAGCTTGCGATCGGGATACCAGCCACAATGCCGGATCCATTTCCCGCAATAATTGGTAAGGCGATTCATGCTGTAAACGCGATGTGGAAAGCCTTTTTCTTTTTCAGTTTTGATGGATTTGAGTAGCTTTTCCGAGAGTGATTCGTCGGCATCCAACGCAAACACCACGGGGTTTGAGCAAAGGCTGAGGGCAATATTTTTCTGTTCAATATGGCCTTCAAAAACATGGGTACTGAATTTTACATCGAACTCTTTGCAAATAGCCTCAGTTTGATCTGTAGAAAAGGAATCGACCACCACAATTTCATCGGCAATGCTGCGGACAGATTCCAGACAGCGCCGGATATTTTTTTCCTCGTTGAAAGTGATGATCGAAACCGAAAGTCTTTTCATAAACGGTTTTATTCCAGTATAATACGTGCTGTAAACTGCTGATTTTTTCCTGTTAGCTTCAGAATAATTAAGCCTGAATAATCAGCAATTTGTAGCTTTTCACGGTTCAAATCTAATAGATTTTTACCGGCTTTCGTGCGGATGTTATCGCTATAAAGTATTCTTCCGCTTTGGTCAGTCAACTCCAGGCGCATATTTTCGGCTTGGCCGCTTTCAAAACTTAGCCTAAAATCCGCTTTCACAGGATTAGGATAAACGCGCAAACTTTCAAAATCCGATTTGTTTTCAGCGATATTGACCAGGAATATCGTAATAGCATTTGAAGCCACAGATTCGTAAATATCTCTGGCAGTGGTTATTGCATAAGTGTTTTCTTGCATCGGAAACTCATCGGTATAAGAGAATATTCCCTCCGGAACTTCGGCAATCAGCTCGTAATTTCTCCAAACATTGAAGTGGGTGTATTCCCAGCGGAAGTTTTTTCCGGGATTGGCAACCGCAATTTTTTCAGGAAGACCGCTGTTTTGAGGAGTTGAGTTTTCTAAAACCTGTGTTTTTGTCTGGCTTCCGGGCGCATCCACAGCAAATCCGCGGATATTCCAATTGATGTTCCAGCCAAAATAATCTGACATGCTACGCCAGTCGGCGCCATACAAAATCATATCGCCCTTAAAAGGAATGGCAGGGCCGTTGTCGGTTCCAGCAGGATAGCCACCGCCCGTATTCAGCACCCTGTAGCCAATCCACAGCTCCTGCGAAGCGTCAATGAGCACCGGATTATTTAATTCGATGGTGTTCCATTCACCGGGAATGGGATTATCCACGGATTGGTCAACTTGCAGGTTTCCAGACGAAAACTGATTTCCGCCTGTCCAAACACGCATGCTAAAGTCGGCATCAATGTCTTCAAAGAAAGCTGAAATTTTGGTGAGATATTTGCCATCGAAATTTTGCAGATCTGCTGACGTAAAACGGATAGCGGCATCAAATATTTCAATGTTTTCGCCACCTACAGCATCAGAATTTTCGCCGTCATCCCAATACATCCAATCGCCCACCGAAGCAGGTTCGTCCCAGTTGAGTACCACCGTTTGCTCCACCACTTCTCCGCTGAGGTTGAGCGGCGGAAACAGCAAGGCTTCCAAAGTGACGGCTAGTTCTGTGTCTTCAATCAGTTCGAGATCGTTTTGACGGTAACGGATAAATCCGTCTACAAAAACGGTGAGGCTGTAATTCCCGGGAATAAGCTGAAGACTAAAGTTGCCTGTTTCATCAGCGTAATAATCTATGCCATTGAGGTTTAACCTTGCATTTTGCAGGCCATTATCAAAAATATCTGAAACCTGACCATAAAATGTAATATTTTCTGAAAGCTGATTTTCGGCTCTCACGCCCCAAACCTGGTAGTCGAAAGTGCCGTCATGCGGACGAAAATAAGTCATAAAAAGCTGGTCTTTGTCGCCATCGCGGTAGCCATTGATTTGTGGCCAGCTGGCATCTTCGGTGTCTTGCGAAAATGGCAATATCTCTGACCAGCTTTCACCGTTATCAACAGAATAGCGCATCACTGCTTTATCGTTGCCGCTATAACTTCCGTCGCTCCAAATAGTATAAATACGGTGGTTTGCGGCGTTGTCGCGCAACACATAAACGTCTGGACGCTCCGAAGCACCGCTGTTATTTGACAAATTTATGGCTGGTTCCCAGTTGGTTCCCAGATCGTTGGAGCGATAAAGTATGGCGTCGGTTTGCAGTCCGTCAATATTGGATGAAACAATGGTGTAGATGCTGTTATCAACAATTTTGGTTTTCAAGCGGGCGTTGTAAGCTTGGTTATTGCTCAGGTTTTGGGGAATCGACCAGCTTTGGCCGAAGTCTGTTGATTTGCGAAAAAACAAGTCTAAGTGATCATAATTAGGGCCGGTTTGGTCGTTCCAGAAAGCAAAAATCTGTTGCTCTTTAAGGACGATGTTACACCAGCGCGCACCTTCAGTGGTGGCTGAAACCTGTTGTGTAGCAGACCAACTTTGACCGGCATCAATAGATTTCATGATGAAAATTTGAGAATTCGATAAAAAATCACGGTCTTCATAAGCCAAAACCAGCGTATCGCCCGAAATGGCGATCTGTGGAATCTGTGCACCCTGATTGGCCTCGGTGATCTGAATTTCGCTGCCAAAACTTTGGCCGTCATTGCTTGATTTCAACATAAAAATCTGGCTTTTACCGGTCGTATTTCGGTAATAGAAAACGAACACATTGCCGTTGGCAGCGGTAATCACCGGGTAATTGGCGCCATAATCCATCGCGCTGTAAATGGTTGATTTATTGCCCCAGCTTTGTCCGCCATTGGTGCTTTTTCGAAACATCAGATCGCCCCACTGATCCCAAACCAAGTAAAAATCGTCGGCGATATTGAACATAGCATGGTCGCGTGATGGGCCATATTCGTCGGAAATATTTTGTGGCGGAAAGAACTGAATTTGCGCTGTGGCCGTGTAAAAAGCAAAAGCAGCGATGAAAGCAAGGAATAACTTTTTCATGGTATTGTAATTTGGTAGGGCAAAGTTAGGAATTTTGAAGGATTTTTAAACGGGTTTCATAAAGTGTTCAGAACGTGTTTTCAGCTACCATCCAGCCAGTAGGTTTTAAGAGAACTTGAATTTAAGCCACAAGTGCAACTTATAGAGTGAAGCAAACAGTGAACTCATAAACCCGTTAACCTATTTTTCAGTTATTCATTTAATTTTGAGGTTCTTTCTGCGGCACCAGACTCAATTTATCGATGTCATAACCTCTGCCTTTAGCTTTCTGAACCAACATATTATAGGTGTTGTCGTCCATTTGGGGTGAACGCGAAAGTATCCACAAATATTTATCGGATGAACTTCCAATAAGCGCATACTCGTAGTTATCGCCTAATTCAAGGATGAGATAATCGGCATAAAAAATCCAGAAAAAGGAGACTTTCAGGTGGGCGGGATTTCCTGATTTCGCCAGTTTGGCTTTGCCTATAGCTGTTTTCAATTCGCCATCTAAGCTGTCTTTATATCCCTGATTGATCACCTTAATTTTGCCCTTGTCCATTTGCTCATAAGTGGCCGTTACGCCCACCAAACCTTTTTCAAAGCTATGCGGAAAACGAGCTATCTCGTACCATTTTCCAAGAAAACGATCCAGATTTACTTCATCAACTAATTCCATATTTTTAATTTTTTGGGAAGATGTGCAGGCAGTAGAAATAATTATTATCGCGGTAAAGGCCATTAAAAGCCTCAAAAACTCAGCCTTTTTCATATAAGTTAGGTTTTTCATTGCCGTAAAGTTAAGGATTTTAGGAAAAATAAAGAAAGGAATATTATTTGGAGAAATAGTTTGATGGATGAAGAAATACTTCCAATATTTCCTTTCCCTGATTTGTTTTCGATAAAACCCAAAGAATCCGTACCTTTCGCCTTCAAATTTTAAATGTGATATTATGTCCTCTTTATTTCAAAAACTTGCGGCTTTTTTGCTGCTTTTCCTTTTTTCGGGAAGCATTTCTGCTATGGAAGATGCGCGCCTGATGCGCTATCCCGACATTAACAATGATCTGATCGTGTTTGTTTATGCCGGCGATTTGTGGTCGGTGAATGCCGATGGCGGCGAAGCCCGGCAACTGACCTCACACGAAGGCGTTGAGCTTTTTCCAAAGATTTCTCCAGATGGCAAATGGATTGCTTTTTCGGCTGAATATTCCGGTAGTCGTCAAATCTGGGTGATGCCAGCCGAAGGCGGTGAAGCTAAACAACTTACCTGGTACAACTCAGTCGGGGTGATGCCTCCGCGCGGTGGTTTCGACCATGTGGTGATGGGCTGGACTTCCGACAGCAAAAAGATACTGATTCGTGCCAACCGCACTCCTTTTGGTGATCGCAACGGCCGCTATTTTCTTGTTTCGCTGGATGGTGGATTTGAAGAGTCTTTGCCGATTATCAATGGTGGTTTTGCAGCACTTTCACCGAATGATAAGCTGATTTGTTTTACGCCGGTCGATCGCGAATTCCGTACCTGGAAACGCTATAAGGGCGGACGTGCATCTGACCTGTGGATTTATGACCTGGAAAAGAATAGTTCAGAGCAAATCACCACCTTTAAAGGATCAGACCAGTGGCCTATCTGGGAAGGCAATGATATAATTTTTGCAAGCGATAGCGATTTACGACTTAATCTTTACCGCTATAATATTACAACGAAATCCATGAATCAATTAACTCATTTTAAGGATTTTGATGTGATGTGGCCTTCCGGTAAAAATGGAAAAATAGTTTACGAAAATGGCGGTCTTCTTTATGTCTATAACCTGACGACCAACGAAAATAAAAAAATTGAAGTTGCGCTAAATTTCGATAACCCAAACCTGAAAGCCTATTATAAAAATGTTAAAAAGGACATTAACAGCTATGCCATTTCGCCCAGCGGAAAACGTGTTCTTTTTGATGCCCGCGGCGATATTTTTTCTATTCCGGCCGAAAATGGAGATATCATCAACCTGACTAATACACAGGGTGTTCGCGAGTTATATCCTACTTGGTCGCCCAATGGCAAATATATCGCCTACTATTCCGATGCCACAGGGGAATACGAAGTTTATCTGCTTGAAAATAAGGAAGGAGCGACACCACGCCAGCTCACTAAAGGATCAGCTGCCTGGAAATATGAAGCAGAATGGTCGCCCGACAGCAAATACCTGGTTTATTCTGATCGAACGATGCAATTGTGGCTGTTAGATGTGGAAACAGGAAACCAAAAAGCAATTGATAAAGCTACTCAAAGTGAAATTCGCAGCTATGCTTTTTCTCCTGATTCAGAGTGGATTACCTATACCAAAGAATCTGATAATAACCTTTCTGCAATTTGGGTTTATCATATTTCTACTGCAAAAGCCACTCAGCTTTCAGATGATCAATTCAACGATTGGTCGCCCTATTTCAGCAAAGATGGCAAGTTTATCTTTTTTGTTTCCAACCGTGATTTTAACTTGAAATTCTCGAGTTTTGAATTTGATTACCTCTACACGGATGCCTCACGCCTTTATGCAGCAGCCCTGCAAAATGACGGCACGCGTCTGGCGCCTTTCAAAATTGATAAAGAGCCTGTGAAAGAATCGGAAAGTGCTGAAAACGATAAAAAGGACAAGAAAAAAGAGGAGTCTGAAAAGGCAACTTCTGTCAAAGTAAAAATTGATTTTGATGGTTTCAACGGACGTATTGAGGCTTTGCCTGTCTCGTCAGGAAGTTATCGCATTTTGGGTGTTGTTGACGGCGGTTTGCTGTATATCAGCGAAAGAAAAATAATGCGCTATAATATGGAGGAGCAAAAAACCGAAGAAATCATGGAGAAGGCCTGGGGTGCAATTCCCACTGCTGATGGCAAACAGCTGTTGTATCGCTCGGGCGAGGATTATGGTATTGCGAAAATTGCTCCCGGCCAAAAACCCGGAACCGGAAAGCTCGATCTGGATAAGCTGGAAATGAAAATTGAGCCTCAAAAGGAATGGAAACAAATTTATCAGGATGGCTGGCGTATTTTCAGAGACTATTTTTATGTAGATAATATGCACGGCGTTGATTGGAAAGGAGTTGGCGAGCGTTATGCTAAACTGATTCCCTATGCCGGCAGCCGTTTCGATGTGGATTATGTGCTCAATGAACTGGTTTCGGAAATCAATGCCGGACATGCTTACGTGAACTGGGGAGATATCGCTGAGGTAAAACGCGTAAATACCGGTTTGCTTGGTGCCGAATTGGAAGCAGATTATAATGCTGGCCGTTATAGGATTATGAAGATTTATGAAGGCGAAAACTGGAATCCAGAACGGCGTGCACCGCTTACCGAAGCCGGCGTGGATATAAAAGAAGGTGATTACATCATCAGCATTGACGGACAGGAACTTACAACAGCAATGAATCCTTATGCGCTGCTCGAAAATAAAGCCAACAGGATGGTTGATATCGTTGTAAGTAGCAATGCTGAAGGAAAAGCTACACGCAAATCTCAGGTAAAAACTATTGACAGTGAGATTGAGCTGAGATACCTCAACTGGGTTAACGAACGCCGCGCGATGGTTGATAAATTGTCCGACGGTCGCGTTGGTTATATCCATGTTCCGAACACTGCTATAGAAGGTAACCGCGAATTACATCGGGGGATGTATGCCTATAACAACAAGGAAGCGCTGATTATTGACGATCGCTATAATGGCGGCGGATTTATTCCTGATCGCATGGCGGATTTGTTGGACAGGCGCACGCTGACATACTGGCACCGCAATGGCATGTTGCCCGACAAGGCACCCGGTGTTTCGCACAACGGCCCAAAAGTGATGCTTATCAATGGCTACTCCTCTTCTGGAGGCGATGCTTTCCCTTATTTCTTCAAGAAACTGGGGTTGGGA
>Ga0265295_1005975_pt1 | contig 15040 bp, 12 predicted proteins | sample Munlansysbiofilm_FD_192503 | JGI IMG/M metagenome (GOLD analysis project Ga0265295, IMG submission 192503) | Leachate microbial communities from a municipal landfill in Southern Ontario, Canada - Methane capture system biofilm | ecosystem: Engineered > Solid waste > Landfill > Unclassified ... | reverse complement strand
AAGACCACTTGTCTCGGGAGAGCGAAGCGATAACGAGAAAGACCAAAGACAAAATAGAGCATAGCGAAATTCCGAGAGCGTAGCGATTCGGGAAACAAAAGACAAAAGACCAAAGACCAAAGACCAAAGACCAAAGAGACGGGGAGAGGGGGAGAAGGGGTGAATGGGAGAAGGGGAGATAGGGAGACTTGAGGACAAGGAGACGGGGCGACGGGGGGACAAGGGGAACCAAAACCCAGAACCCGGAACTCAAAACCCAAAACCAATAACCAAAACCAATAACCAATAACCAAAGACCAAAGACCAAAGACCACTTGTCTCGGGAGAGCGAAGCGATAACGAGAAAGACCAAAGACAAAATAGAGCATAGCGAAATTCCGAGAGCGTAGCGATTCGGGAAACAAATCAACCCAACCAACCATTAATTTTAAATATTTAATCAAAAGATTTCTGTATTAAAAAAAAATGCCTATTTTTGCACACCCTTTAAAAGGGGAAATTGTCCGATGGTGTAACGGCAGCACAAGAGATTTTGGTTCTCTCGGTCCAGGTTCGAATCCTGGTCGGACAACGGAAAAGCCTTTAACCGGACTTATCCGTGCTAAAGGCGAGAAAATTTTGAGGGGACGGTTATGTCCCCTCTTTTATTACACTTAATTCAATGATTGACAAAGAAAAGCTTCTGCAAACCATAGAGCAACAGCTTGAAGGAACCGACCGCTTTGTGGTAGATGTCACCATTAAAGCGGGCAACCGCATCAATGTGCTGCTCGATAGCGATACCAGCATCGGCATTGACCATTGTGTGGCTATGACCCGGCACATAGAAGCATCCTTTCCACGCGAAGAAGAGGATTATGACCTGATGGTATCCTCTGCCGGCATTGATCAACCTTACAAAATGCTTCGTCAATATATTAAGAACATTGGTCGCGAAGTGGAAGTGCAGCTTACGGATACTACTAAGGTTCAGGGCAAACTCATCAAAGCCGATGCAGAAGGCATTGCCATCCAGCGTCAGGTAAAAATAAAAGGAAGCGGCAAGGTTGACGAAACCCTGGAATTTCCTTTTGATCAGATAAAACAAACCAAAGAAATCATTTCTTTCAAATAAATTCAGTTCAGCAAAGCAGCTCAATTCAAAAAAATGGAACATATCAATCTTGTTGAAACTTTCTCCGAGTTTAAGGAGTTCAAAAACATTGACCGCGAAACAATGATGCGCATCATAGAGGATGTGTTCAGGCATATGTTGAGTAAAAAATACGGCTCCGATGAAAACTTCACCGTTATTGTAAACATCGATAAAGGTGACCTTGAAATCTGGAGAAACCGTGAAATCGTGGAAGACGGTGCCGTGGAAGATGAGAACAAAGAGATGCAGTATTCCGAAGCCATTAAAATAGAGCCTGACTTTGAAGTGGGCGAGGAAGTTTCGGAAGAAATTAAAATGGCTGACTTTGGGCGTCGAGAGATACTGACCATACGCCAGAATCTGATGTCGAAGATTCAGGAATATGAAAAAGACAATATATTCAAGAAATACAAGGAAAAGATCGGTGAAATGATTACCGGAGAGGTATATCAGGTCTGGAAAAAGGAGATACTTGTGCTCGACGATGAGTACATTGAGCTCACCCTGCCCAAATCAGAACAAATACCTTCGGATTTTTACCGTAAGGGAGACACGATTCGTGCGGTGGTTTCAAAGGTTGACATGCGAAACAATTCGCCTGTAATCATCCTGTCGCGTACTGCGCCATCTTTCCTTGAGCGCTTGTTTGAGTCAGAAGTACCCGAGGTATATGACGGGCTCATTACTATCCGAAACATCGTTCGTGTGCCGGGTGAAAGAGCCAAAATTGCCGTAGAAAGCTACGACGACCGCATTGACCCAGTAGGCGCCTGTGTAGGGATGAAAGGATCGCGTATTCATGGCATTGTTCGTGAACTTCGCAATGAGAATATTGATGTGATTAATTACACCACTAATCCCTCTTTGTATATCAATCGGGCACTGAGTCCCGCCAAAATTTCATCCATCACCATAAGCGAAGACGGAAAGCGGGCCGAAGTATTTATGAAGCCCGACCAGGTTTCACTGGCCATTGGCAAGGGAGGATACAACATTAAACTGGCCAGCCGGCTTACCGGTTACGAAATTGATGTTTATCGCGACAGCGACATTGACAATGAGGACGTTGACCTTCAGGAATTTTCCGATGAAATCGATCAGTGGATTATTGATGAATTAAAGTCCATAGGTTGTGATACCGCCCGCAGCGTACTTGAACGTTCTATGGAAGACCTGGTTCACCTCACTGACCTCGAGGAGGAAACCATTAAGGAAGTGATCCGGATTCTGCGCGCCGAATTCGAATAATACCACAGTGATTGAAGTACTTTAAGTAGTCACCCGGTTTTATTCCGGAGAACAGCCAGAATTTGATTAAGATAATTAGCGTATTTTTGCGGAAAATCCGCATAAACAGGCAGAAATCAACAGTAAAGGAGAATATGTCAGAACAAACCAAAAGCTCAAGGTTGGGAAAAGCAGCACAGGAATTTAATGTTGCCGTTAATACCATTGTTGATTTCCTGAATAAAAAAGGAATCAAAATTGACACCAAGCCCAATACCAAGCTTGCGCCGGAAGTTTATGCCCTGCTGATCAAGGAATTTCAGTCTCAGAAGACCGTTAAAGAGAGTTCACAAAAGATTGAAATTGAATACCATCAGCATAGAACCATTTCGCTGGACGATAAGAAAACTGCTGCTCAGCAAGAGAAGGAAGCCGAGATTGAACCAGAAGAAGTGTTCATTAGAAACGTACCCCTGACGCAGGATATCGTTACCAAACCCAAAGAAAAAGAGGAAGCAGCAGCAGAGCCTTCAATGCCTGAAGTGCCCGAACCTATAGCCGAGCCTGAGCCTGAGCCTGAAAAAGAGGCAGAACCAGCATCCATACCGGAACCCGAAACACCAAAACCAGCCCCTTCAGTTGAACCCAAAAAAGAACCAGTAGCCGAAGTTGAGCCGGAAGTGCCTGTTAAGGCTGAACAGCAGCCTGAAGCACCTGAAGAAACTGAGGTGGAACAACCTGCCGAAGTCACCCCGGCCGAAGAGGCTGAAACCGGCTCCCAACAGCTTAAAGTACTGGGAAGAATAAACCTGGATGACTTTAAAAAACCGTCGAAAAAATCAAAAACCGGTGGTAAAAAGGACAAGAAAACCACTACCAAAAGCAAAAAGGAAACTCCAGGAGCTTCTGAAATACCTGCAAGTGAAGAAGTAAAGGCAGCTACCCCTGCGGAACCTGCAATTGAAACCCCGGCAATTACAACACCGGCTCCGGACCAGACTTCAGCCATAACGACTGAAAAAGAAACTCCGGCTCCTGAAGTTGAAGAAAAGGCACTAGAGCAGAAGTCCAACTTCATGAAAACGGAGGTAAGAAAACTCGAAGGTCCTACCATTCTGGGCTCGATGAAGTTGCCTGAGCCACGCAGACCTGAACCTAAAAAGCCCGTTGCTTCCTCCTCCGACGATTCGCTGAAAGCTAAAAAGAAAAAGCGCAAACGCATTAAGAAACATGACGATGCTCCCACCACCACCACCACCGGGAGTACCCCAACAACCGGAGGAAAAACGCAGCACACTTCTGCAGATAAGAGACGTCCGCCCCGCGACCGCAAGGGTTCGCGCCATGATACGCCCAAGGTAGAACTTACGCCTGAAGACATTCAGAAACAAATTAAGGAAACCTTACAGCGACTGAGTTCAGGTGGCAAATCCAAAGCCTCCAAACACCGTCGCGAAAAGCGTAGCATCGCAAGCCAGCAACAGGCTGAAGAAGCTCAAAAGCGCGAAGAAGATCTGAAGTCAATCATGGTCGCCGAATTTGTGACTGCCAATGAGCTGGCTAACCTTATGGATGTACCAGTTACAGAGATTATATCAACCTGCCTTTCGCTCGGATTGTTTGTGTCAATAAACCAGCGTCTTGATGCTGAAACCATTGTGGTGGTTGCCGATGAGTTTGGTTTTTCGGTCAAATTTGTAGGCGTTGAAGATGTGACTACGGCTGAAGAAGAAGAAATGGCTGACGATCCGGCCGACCTGTTACCCCGTGCTCCTATCGTTACTGTTATGGGTCACGTTGACCATGGTAAAACCTCACTGCTCGACTACATCCGTAATGCCAATGTAATTGCGGGAGAAGCGGGTGGCATTACCCAGCACATTGGAGCCTATGAGGTAAAACTGGAAAACGAACGCAGAATAACCTTCCTTGATACTCCCGGACACGAGGCATTTACCGCCATGCGTGCCCGAGGCGCCAAAATCACGGATATTGTAATTATTGTAATTGCCGCTGATGATACGGTGATGCCTCAGACCATTGAAGCCATCAACCATGCCCAGGCAGCCAATGTGCCCATAGTGTTTGCCATCAACAAGATGGACAAGCCCAGCGCCAACTCGGAAAAAATCCGTGAAGAGTTGTCAAAACGCAACATCCTTGTTGAAGATTGGGGCGGGAAATACCAGAGTCAGGAAATTTCAGCCAAAAAGGGAACAAATGTGGATTTGTTGCTTGAGAAAGTATTGCTAGAAGCCGAAATGCTCGAACTGCAAGCCAATCCCAAGCGGCCTGCTCATGGCACCATTCTGGAGTCATCCCTGGATAAAGGCCGTGGATATGTGGCAAAAATCCTGGTGCAAACCGGTACGCTGAAGCAGGGCGATCTGGTGATGGCCGGAATTACCATGGGCCGCGTAAAGGCGATGTATAACGAGCGTAATCAAGCCATCAAGGAAGCCGGCCCCAGTACTCCCCTGCTACTCCTGGGTTTAAATGCAGCCCCTCAGGCAGGGGACACTTTCAAAGTAATGCAGGACGAAAGGGATGCTAAAAACATAGTGGCCAAACGCTACCAATTACAACGTGAACAGGGAATACGCACCCAGAAACACATTACCCTGGATGAAATTGGCCGACGCATTGCCATTGGCGACTTCAAAGAGTTGAACATCATTGTAAAAGGTGATGTGGACGGATCGGTTGAAGCGCTTTCGGATTCGCTGCTGAAACTTTCGAATGAAGAAGTGCAGGTTAACATTATCCATAAATCGGTGGGTGCGGTTACCGAGAGCGACGTATTGCTCGCTTCAGCCTCCAATGCCGTAATTATCGGCTTCCAGGTACGCCCCTCAATGGCGGCACGCAAGCTGGCCGAACAGGAGCAGATCGACATCCGGTTGTATTCCATTATCTACACTGCCATCAATGAAATTAAGGCAGCCATCGAAGGTATGCTTTCACCTGATATTGAAGAGAAAATTTTGTGTAACCTTGAGGTGCGTGACGTTTTCAGAATTACCAAGGTCGGAACAGTGGCCGGATGTATGGTACTGGATGGAAAGATTCACCGAAACACCAAAATCCGCATTATCCGTGACGGTATTGTTATCCATACCGGAATGCTTGGTTCGCTCAAACGATTTAAAGACGATGTTAAAGAAGTATCTGCCGGGTACGAATGCGGCCTGAACATAGAAAACTTCAACGACATCAAAGAACGCGACATCATTGAAGGATACGAAGAAGTAGAAGTAAAACGTAAACTGTAAACTTCAGCATACTAAAATGCAAAAAGAGGCTGCACACTCCGTACAGCCTCTTTTTTTGTGCTATCCGCTTTTCAGAGTAACAACAATACAATACCTACTTTATTCTTTCCATTATCGTTTTAAACTGATTATAGCGGGCGTCCACTACCGACCAGTTCACAATCGTCCAGAATGAATCAATATAATCGGTACGTTTATTTTGATATTTAAGGTAATAGGCATGCTCCCAAACATCCAGGGCAAGCAGGGGAACACCGCGGCGTTCTGCAATATTCATCAGGGGATTGTCCTGATTGGCTGAAGAACTGATAAACAGCTCTCCGCTTTTAATATCCACGGCAAGCCAGGCCCAGCCTGAACCAAAACGATTGGCTGCTGCTTCATCAAACCTCTTTACAAAAGTATCAAAATCACCAAATGATTTATCGATCATTTCAAGCATCTGCTTAGAAGGTTTCTGCTGCTTCGGGGTAAGATTATCCCAATAAAGGGCATGGTTGAAGAAGCCACCGCTATTATTGCGCACTGCGTCTGGAAACTTGTCCATGTGAGAAAATATTTCCAACAGGTTCATTTCAGCAGCTTCTGTGCCTTCAATGGCTTTTTGCATTTTATCGAAATATCCACGATGATGGCGTTCATAGTGAATTTCAACCGTCATTTTATCAATGGCCGGTTCCAGAGCATCATAAGCATAAGGGAGTTTGTAAAACTCAAGCTTTGCCGCGGGTTTCATCCATTCATTCCAGATACCGTCTTTGGCACTTTGCAGATCGGAAGCCACAGATGGAGGCGTTGTTTTAGGTTTGGTCACTGCCGGACGGATAGTCTTACTTTTTGATACTGGTTTTTTTTCAATCTGTGCCATAAGTTGAGGTGAGGTCATCAACAACACACACAACAAGGTGCCAATAAATACTTTAAATGTTTTCATGTTGATTATTTTGAGATTAGTGTAAAATGAAACATGCCGGCCAACAATAGACCGACATGTTGTATAACAAACAAATACGCTTTTGGTAATTATCTGTGTGCATTTTTGTAATTTTCATTCACCTGATCCCAGTTTACCAGATTCCAGAAGGCGCTGATATAATCGGGACGACGATTCTGATACTTCAGATAATAGGCATGCTCCCATACGTCAAGGCCCAAAATCGGTTGTCCCTGACAATCATGAACATCCATAAGTGGATTGTCCTGATTGGGTGATGAGCAGATGCTCAGGCTATTGTCCTTTTTCACACTGAGCCAGGCCCAACCACTACCAAAACGGGTAGCTGCCGCCTCATCAAACTTCCTTTGAAACTCAGCAAATGAGTTAAATTGCTTGTTAATCGCTTCCGCGATGGGCCCGGTAGGATTTCCTCCTCCTTTGGGCGATAGCACCTTCCAGAAAAGACTGTGGTTAAAATAGCCTCCCCCATTGTTGCGTACTGCTGCCGGTGCTTTACTAATATTACTGAATATTTCTTCCAGGCTTTTCGATTCCAGCTCAGTTCCCTGAATAGCAGCGGTAAATTTATCGTAATAGCCCTTGTGGTGCTTGGTATAATGCAACTCCATGGTTTGCTTGTCAATGTGGGGTTCTAATGCATCATATGCATAAGGCAGTTCGGGAAATTCAAATTTCATAGTTATCCTCCTTTGATTATTTTAAGTTATTATTTAGATTCAATATAAATAACATATAAGGAGCAGGTTTGTTTGAGTGCCTTGATTTCTCATCACCTTAGGAAGGCATGAACGGCTGAACCAATAAGCATCTCAGCCATATCGGTAAACAAATATGCGCTGAGAATTTAGTCAGTCAGGCGAATCATCGTCAAAAGCAACTGTCGGATACAGCGGCATAAAAAATGTAGGTAAGAATTTTGTAGCTTAAAATTCAATGGACAATTTAATGTTTAATTGCCGGGGCGTAAGGAAATTAGGCACGCCATACTGCCGGTTATTTACATCCTTAATCCACATATAGGAAATGGTATTTTTAACCTGCAACAGATTGAGCACCTCTGCACTTATCCATATATTTCGGATATATTTTAGCATGGCAATCTGCGATTGGCTTTTGCCGGATTCACCAACAATTTGTTTAGAGAAGCCAATGTCAACCCTACGGAAGGGAGGCATGCGCTGTGCGTTGCGCGCTCTGGCATCACCTGGAGGGCTGTAGGGCATACCTGTTCCAAACAACAGATTCAGGTGCATTTTGAAGGTTGGATTCCGTGGCAGGTAGTCTTGAAAGAATAAGCCAAAAGTAATCAGTTGATCTGTTGGACGAGGCATGAACCCCCGACCGGTTAATACCGTATCCACCGCCACTGTATTTGAAGTATAACCCAGAATTATGCGTTCACCCTCGTCGTTGTAATAATCTGTGTAATAATCCCCATCCAGGTTTTCGGCGGTACGCATTACCGACAAACTTGCCCAGGATTCCACCCCTTTTACAAATTCACCATTTACTTTAAAATCCAAACCTGTGGCATAACCTTTGGCCATATTTTTAGCATAATAACGAAGCCTCACATTGTCAACATCATAGGGCACCAGATTGTCAAGGAACTTATAATAGGCTTCGGCTGTAAATTTGAATGGCCGGCCCCAGGCTTTGAAATTAAGGTCAGTTCCAGCCACCAGATGGGTAGATGACTGCGCTTTGAGATCAGTGTTGATTTGGCCGTCGCGCGCACGCATTTCGCGGTAAAACGGTGGCTGGGAATATCGGCCTGCCGAAAACCGGTAGATAATATCGCTGGAAGAGACCGGCTTGTATGATACCGTTCCCCGGGGACTAAACACCCACTGCCGGTTAACATCCCAATAGCTTACCCTTGCCCCGATGGTGAGGCCATATTGAGCTTTTTCTCTTTCAAAAGTGAAATTTTGCTGTAAAAACCCGCTCAGCCGGTTTGACTCCAGTATAGTTTTACTTCTCACAACATCCTGAACAGTAATATCTGTCTGATTGCCAGGCTCGCCGGGAACGCCACCATAATAAGGCAGGGTAAAACCCGCTGAATCGTTCAGGTTCCATTCACTCATCCTATCCTGTATAACCTCGTGCTGAAACTTAGCTCCCCACATTAAGGTAGATCCATCATTTATCAGTGTTCCGCGCTGTTCAACACTTGTAACGGTGGCATCCAGGTAATTGCGGGCATGGTTAAGATAGGTGCCCACATCCCGGATTTCCAGGGCCTGGCCAAATGTTTTGCTACCCAGATCAGTTTCCAGTTCCCCAATCCAGTACTGTCCCATAATGTCGAAGGTTTCACTTTCTATAGTTTGAAAAGCAGATACAATTAGTTTGAGCATCAGTTTGTCAGTAGCCCGAAAGGAAGTGGTGAAGGCCCCAAGGTAATTCTCAAAGCGATCTATTTCATCGCCATCAAAAAATACCGTCAGTTGCAGCGCTTCATTTATGGTTCCAAAACTAGTGTTACGCACGGTTGGTTCCAATTTATAATGATTGAGCGCATAGTTTCCAAACACACTAAATTCAAGCTTTGGATTGACCTCATAAAGGAGCATTCCCTGAAAATCGGTAAAAGAAGGTTTGTAATCTCCTTTGGTTTCCAGACTTTTAAGCACGTATTGACTGGTTTTTCGACGCACGCCCATCAGATACATAAAGCGCCGATCCTTTGAACTTCCTTCGAAATGGACAGAGGCGCCCAGCAAGCTACCACTAACTGAACCCGCAAAAGTGGTTGGCCGTTTGTAGCGGATATCAAGTACTGAAGACATCTTATCGCCATAACGGGCATCAAAGCCTCCCGCCGAAAAGAGTATAGAGGAAACAAGATCGGGATTTAGAAAACTTAGTCCCTCCTGCTGCCCTGAGCGCACCAGAAATGGCTTGTAAATTTCCACATCATTCACATAGACGAGATTTTCATCATAATTACCTCCCCTCACAGAATACTGTGAACTCAATTCAGTGTTTGACGATACCCCGGGCAAGGTTTTGATCAGGGCTTCAATACCTCCGGAGGTGCTGGGAATTTGTGTGGCCAGCCTGGGATTGATCGGGCTAAGACTGGATGACCTTATCTGCCGGTCTTCCACAACAAAATCGGGCAATTCAACGGCCGTTTGCGTCAGCTTGCGGTTCAGCTCGCGCCTCTCCCCTTCTTTAAGTACCATCCTGAATTTAAGGGTGCTGTATCCCACAGAAGAAATAATCAGATTCAGTTCCGTATTGGCCTCTACTTTGAGCACAAAAGTACCGTCGGGTCGGGTTACTGCTCCACCGGGCATACCCATAATCGAAATATTTACCAGCGCAAGCGGTTGTCCCCGCTCATCGATAATTCTTCCATGCACCTCAGCTTTACCTAATGATTGAGCCGCTGACTTTTCAGTCGCCATGGACAATAAAACAACCATTAGCGCAATAGTCATCCAACGGGCAGGATGAATGTCGGAGATATGCAAAGGCATTAGTTTTTCTTTTTAAAATCACCCCGTTTCCAGGCTTTTATAAACTGCGCCCAGGCAAAAGGATTGAACACAGAGATGGGTTGGGTTTGACCGTAATAATATAGCCTGTCCACCTGTTGATTCATATAATTGCGATAATTCATACTTCCATCCATAGGCATTTGACGGGCCCGTTCACGCATCTCCATCTTAGCCAGATTCTTTTGCGCAATGGTCAGTTCATCATCAGGGACGTTGTTGTAAACAAATGCCTGCTTAAACTGCTCGGGAGTGGGCCAGGGATAAATAACGGTTTCACGAAGCAAAATAGTATCATTGGTCATAATTTGTACCATTGAATAGTGACTTCCCTTTAAAGTGTCGGGTATATGATATTGACCACCTTTAAAACCAACTGCTGAAAATTGCACGGTTTCACCTTTGCGGGCAACCAGCGAGAAGAAACCATAATAATCGGAAATTGTTCCCCGGTTTTGACCTTTAATGCGAATGTTAACATAAGGAACCGGATGAAGACTATCACTGGTGATAACCAGTCCGGAAAATTGAACCAGGTCAGCTTCTTTTTGCTGGGCTTTGATCCCAGGCAAAAAAATCATAAGCAAGAAAAACAGACTCAAAGATACTTTCATCGCAGGGCAAAGATACTATTTATACCTTTTGCATCAGGCAATACCTACTTCATATAGCACCAAAAAAAATACTGTTGCCGGTAAGCAACAGTATTTTTTAACTATCGTTTAATCTTCTACCGGATTTACCGGACAAGAAAACCTTTGGCACGGGCATCCTTAAGACAGGCCATAATTCCCCGCTTATTGATGTGCCGTATTCCATCGGCAGAAACCTTCAGCGTAATCCAACGATCCTCTTCAGGGATGTAAAATTTCTTGGTTTGAAGATTAGGATAAAACCTACGTTTGGTTTTTATATTTGAATGGGAAACCTTGTTTCCTACCATCATTCCTTTACCGGTAATTTCGCAAACTCTTGACATGACAAAGGGCGTTCAGTGATTTTTAAATTTCGGTTTGCAAAGAACGTGATAATTTTAGAATTATCCAATCTTTTTTAAATAAAAAATAAACGGAACACCTGATTAGAATTTTATCCAGTGATGAGTTCCTTAACTTCACTGCATTCCGCTATGAATGATAGGCATTTATATATTTTTATTGAGGGAGATTATTCGGTTTCAGCCTGAATAAAACAGCTAACCTGGACTATTCATAAACTTATAAAATTATGAATAAAGTTCAGGTTAGTCTCGTCATAGATACAGTTTAACTTTTAAAAAAAAGTTATTACTGTATCTTAGACGTTGTCGGAGACAAGGAAAATTCGTGAATTTTCCAGGCTAAAACAATGACCAGCAGGAGGTGTGCTTTTACTAGGTATATTAGACAAAGCACTGGAATAAAGATCGAAAAGGATATATAAGAAGCAACAGCAACAGTATTGCTTTTTAAACAAAGCTTCTATTTGACTTTTTTAAAAACAATCATAATAAAAATCCCCGAGGCCCCACTCCTATTTATTACCTATTTATTACCTCTTTATTAACTCAATAAAAAAATAGTGGACATTTACGTCCATTATTCATTTTAAATTGTTATCTTTGTAGTAAAATCAAGATTTTATGTTTTCAAAAGCATGTGAATACGGCATCAGGGCATCGGTTTTTCTGGTGGCACAATCCAATAGGGGTAAAAAGACCGGTCTCAAAGAACTGGCCAAAGCCATTGATTCTCCCGAAGCCTATACTTCTAAAATATTGCAGCAACTTGCACGCAACAACGTTATTGTTTCTGAAAAAGGGCCAACCGGTGGCTTTTCAATCGATAAATCGGATATTGAAACCCTGAAACTCAGCTCAGTGGTAATGGCTATTGACGGAGACGAGATTTACCGGGGCTGTGGACTGGGATTTCATCATTGTGATGAAAATCAGCCTTGCCCCATTCACCATCAGTTTAAAGCCATAAGAAACGACTTGAAAAAGATGCTCGAAACCACTACTTTGCTTGAATTATCAAAGGATATTAGCAATGGAATCTCCTTTTTAAAACGCTGACAGAAAAATCAAACACAATGAAAAGCTACATAAACCCAATTACCGGCGACAGCGCCCTCGAAATGAAAAAGCACCTCACGCTTGACGATGATCGCATCCGCAAGATGCTCAATATCAAACTAAAGGTTTTTAATAAAGAACTCACGCCCGAACAGGCCCGAAAACTGGTAAATGAAACTTTTACCCGGGTTTCGGCCGAAGAGTTCGCTTATGGCGAACAACATTTATATGATGCCGGCATAACCGATGAAATTATGGCCGAAGGTATGGACGATATCATCGATGTTTTTAGGGATGTGCTTACGATCAATAAGTTGAATTTGCCATCGGGCCATCCTATTCAGACCTATGCCGATGAAGCGGCTGTTCTGGAAAATCTGGTGAATGAGATGGAGGCAAAGCTCAAGGGTAAATTCATTAAAAACGAGTGGCTGGAATTGTACGCTCAGCTCAGCCAGATAAATACCCATTTCAGCCGTAAGCAGCACCAGTTGTTTTCGGCTTTGGAACGCAAGGGCTTCGACCGGCCTTCAAAAATCATGTGGACTTTTGACGATAGGGTGCGCGATGCCATTAAGGATGCGTATGAATTGCTGCAGGCCGATAAGGATAAGTCCTTTGTAGAAGCCCAACCGCATGTAATTCACCTGGTGCGCGATATCCTGGTTAAGGAACGCGATGTACTTTATCCCACTTCGCTGAAACTCATAAGTGACGACGAGTTTGTTGCCATGCGCATCAGCGATGATGAAATTGGCTATTGTTTGATTGACAATCCTCCTCCTTACAAAGGTTCAGAGAAAAAGACAGAAGCCGGAGCGGCCAAAACATCCGCCGTAAGCGAAAAAGACTTGCTTAGTGACTTGAAAGCGGTGCTCGAAAAACATAGAATCTCAGGTGGCAATGCTCAGGATGCCTTGCTCGATGTAACCACCGGGAGAATAACCCTGGAGCAGATAAATTTGATTTATAAACACATGCAGGTTGATTTATCCTTTGTGGATGAAAACGATGAGGTTAGATTTTACACCGATACCAAGCACCGTATTTTCCCACGAAGTGCCGGCGTTATCGGCCGGAAGGTCCAAAACTGCCATCCGCGCGAAAGCCTGGATCTGGTGGAAGGCGTCATCAATGCATTCCGCAAAGGAGAACAGGATACCGCAGAATTCTGGCTCGATAAGGGCGACAAATTTATCTATATCCTGTTTACTGCTTTGCGCGATGAGCAGGGTAATTACAAGGGAACCCTTGAATCTATGCAGGATGTTGCTCACATACGCAGCCTGAAAGGAAGCCGGCGGCTGTTGCAATGGGATAACGACAATCCCTCTAAAAGCAATTCAAACCAACCGTCGCACAGTAATGGTAACCGGCATGGCATCACTCCGAATACGATGATTGCTTCGCTGATTGAACAATATCCCACTTTAAAAGATTATATGGTTACCCTCTCTCCCGAGTTTGAAAAACTGAACAACCCAGCCATTTTCAATACCATGAAGGAAATTGCAACCCTCGAAGTGGTGAGTCAGGTAGGCGGGTTCGAAGTGGAAATGCTTATGAAGAAAATAATCAGTTTTATTGATAACCAATCTTAAATCACCATGGAACAGTACCTATTAAAAGTAACGTCGGTGGAAAAATCCACCCACGATGTGTTGCGAATCAGGATTGAAAAACCGCAGCAATTTCATTTTGAGCCCGGACAGGCAACCGAAATCGCGATAAATAAGAAAGATTGGGAGTTTGAACTCCGACCGTTTACTTTTACGTGTCTGCCTACCGACGATTATCTGGAATTTACCATCAAAACCTACCCTCAGCACAAGGGAGTAACCAATGAGCTTTTGAGCCTAAAGGCCGGCGATGAGCTGATTGTAGGCGAGCCCTGGGGTACCATTAACTACAAAGGGCCGGGTGTATTTATTGCAGGAGGGGCCGGGGTTACGCCCTTTATTGCCATTTTCAGGCATTTGCACAGCAAAAATGAAATAGGCGGCAGCAAACTCATCTTTGCCAACAAAACAAGTGCTGACATCATCAATAAAGATGAATTCAGCAAAATGTTGGGTGAAAACTTTGTCAATATTCTGTCCGACGAAAAGGACGGCGGATATGCGCAGGGCTATATCAACCTCGATTTTCTGAAGAAGCACGCCGGTGATTCAGGCCAATACTACTACGTATGCGGACCCGATCCCATGATGGATGCGATGATTGATTATTTGCACCAATTGGGAGTGGATGATAAATTCATAGTTAAGGAGGAATTTTAACCCGAAAGGCCTAAAATTATCCTATTTACAGATTTTTATTTAAAACATAATAAAAGACATCAATATGCAAAAGGACATTTTTAACATCAAAAAACCATTAACTATTCAGGGGAAAACCTATAATTATTATAGCCTTCCCGAGTTGCAGAAGCAGGGACATGCCATTGATAAACTGCCCTTTTCCATCCGTATTCTGCTGGAAAATGCCTTGCGGAATTTTGATGATTTTTCGGTAACCCGCGAAAATATAGATACCCTTTTGCACTGGCAACCTAAAGGCACCGACAAGGACATCCCCTTTAAGCCGGCCAGGGTGTTGATGCAGGATTTTACCGGCGTACCTGCCGTGGTAGATATTGCGGCACTAAGAGCTGAAGTAGCGCGTAAAGGCAGAGACCCCGAAACCATCAATCCCCTAATCCCTGTTGATTTGGTGATTGACCACTCCGTGCAGGTCGATTATTTTGGAACGGCCTACTCATATAAACGCAACATTGACGAAGAGTATAAGCGCAATCAGGAACGTTATCAATTTTTGAAATGGGCACAGAATTCATTCGATAATTTTAGCGTGGTGCCTCCCGGGATGGGAATTTGCCATCAG
>Ga0265295_1005973_pt1 | contig 15045 bp, 17 predicted proteins | sample Munlansysbiofilm_FD_192503 | JGI IMG/M metagenome (GOLD analysis project Ga0265295, IMG submission 192503) | Leachate microbial communities from a municipal landfill in Southern Ontario, Canada - Methane capture system biofilm | ecosystem: Engineered > Solid waste > Landfill > Unclassified ... | reverse complement strand
CCAGCAGCCGGATATCGGTGAAACGGTATCCCAGGGTCTTCCTTAGGTTTGATAAACGGTCCTTCATTGGCGCCCCGATCATTCGATCACGGTAAAGAACCGGTCCCAGCGGATCGCGCCGGGCCATTTCCACACTTCCCAGAACGAGGCGGAATCGTCGATGGAGAACCAGACAATTTCGGCGCGGCCAACCAAATTCTCGAACGGCACATAGCCGACCTGGGCGAGATAGCGGCTGTCCTGCGAATCGTCGCGGTTGTCCCCCATCATGAAATAGGCGTTTTCGGGCACCACATAGATGCCGGTATTGTCCGGATCGATGTAATTGATCCCGAGGGCCGCATAAGCGCGCCGCGTTTCCGTATCGGGATTGAGCAGGATGATATGGCTCCGCCCGTTCGGCAGGGTCTCGACATAGCGTTTCTGCCGCCTGAGATTGCCCCGTCCGTCACGATAGACGTAATCCTCGATCTGGCGGCGTTCCACCAGCTGATCATTGATGTAAAGCTGCCCGCGGGTCACCTGGATGCGGTCGCCCGGCAGGCCGATCACCCGCTTGATATAATCCGTGCTGTCGTCGGTCGGCAGCTTGAACACAACCACATCGCCCCGTTCGGGCTGGCTCGCCAGAATTCGGCCTTCGAACAGATTAGGGCCGAAGGGCAAGGAATAGCGGCTATAGCCATAGGAATATTTCGAGACGAACAGATAATCGCCGACCAGAAGCGTCGGAATCATCGATCCGGACGGAATGCTGAACGGCTCGAACGCCACGCTGCGCACGAGAAGAGCGATAATGGCGGCATAGAAGATCGTCTTGACCGTCTCTGCGATGCCGCCTTGTTTTTTGCGTGAATGTCCCATCGAATGCCAATGCCCGGGATAAGGAAAGCCGGCCCGAAGACAGGCGGGATAAAGCTTGGAAAACCGCGGCGATCAAGCCTTAAAAAACAGGGGGCTGTCAAGCCGCGCGCGAATTTTTTGAAATGGCCGCCCTAGCGTCCGTCCGGCTCCGCCGACAGGATCACCATTGCCTGAGCCAGCGGATATTCATCCGTGATCGTCAACGCAATCTGCGCCGTCATTCCTGCGGGAACAAGCTCGGCCAGCCGCGCCGCTGCACCGCCGGTCAGCCGTAATGTCGGCTGTCCGCCGGGCAGATTGACCACGCCGATATCGCTCCAGAACACACCCCGGCGGAATCCGGTGCCCAGGGCCTTCGAGCAGGCTTCCTTGGCCGCGAACCGCTTGGCGTAGGTCGAGGCGCGCACCGATTCGGTCCGCCGCTCCGCCTTGCGCCGTTCTTCTTCAGTGAATATCCGGGCGATGAAGCGTGTGCCGAACCGGTCAAGGGTCCGTTCGATGCGCCGGATGTCCACCAGATCGGAGCCCAGCCCGATGATCATGGTTCCTGGGCCTTGGCCAAAGGCCCGCTGCGTGCGCGTTCGACCGAATTGATATATTGCGTGGCGCGCAACGCGGCGATGATGTTGGTCAGATGCTTGACGTCGCGCACCTCGATATCGACCAGCAATTCAAAGAAATCCGGATTACGGTTGGTGAATTTCAGATTGATGATGTTGCCCTGATTCTTGGCGATCATCGTCGTCACATGGCCCAGATTGCCGGGTTCATTGATCACGACCAGCGCGATACGCCCGATATGCTGTTCAGGCGAATCCGGGTCATTGCTCCAGGACAAATCCAGCCAGCGTTCCGGCGTCTTGGCGAACTGCTCCAGCATGTCGCAATCGATGGTGTGAATGGTCACACCCTTGCCGGTGACGACGATGCCGACGATGCGGTCCCCGGGCAAAGGATGGCAGCAGCCGGCGAAATGGACCGCCATACCCGGAATCAGACCGCGGATCGGCACCGCCGGCGCGGTGCTGGATTTGCTGCGCGGACGCTGCTTCAGCGCGACGACGTTCTCGGCCTGACGGTTCTTCAGTTCGGGATAGATGGCCGACACCACCTCGCGCCCGGTCAGCGTGCCATCGCCGACCAGAGCGACCAGATCCTCGGTCGCCGGCGCCTTGAAGATCTTGATGACGCCTTCCAGCGCCTTTTCGGAATAGTCGTAGCCTTCCTGCTTGAAGGCGCGGTTCAAGATGGCGCGGCCCAGATCGACATATTGGGCCCGCTGCTGGATGCGGATGAAGCGCCGGATGCGGGCGCGCGCCTTGCCGGTGACGACGAAGCGTTCCCAGGTCGGGTTGGGCGTCTGCGCCTTCGAGGTGATGACCTCGACCTGATCGCCATTGTTGAGCGGGGTCCTGAGCGGCATGATCCGCCCATTGATCTTGGCCCCGATACAGCTGTCGCCCACCTGGGAATGGACGGCATAGGCGAAATCGACCGGACAGGCGCCGCGCGGCAAAGCGATCAAATCGCCCTTGGGCGTGAAACAGAACACCTGATCCTGGAACATTTCGAGCTTGGTATGCTCCAGGAATTCTTCCGGGTTCGAGGCGTGATCCAGAATGTCCAGCAATTCCCGCAGCCAGCGATATTGCTTGCCGTCAGCCGGATGCTGCCCCTGCTTGTAGCTCCAATGGGCGGCCACGCCCAGTTCCGCCACCTCATGCATTTCCTTGGTGCGGATCTGGACTTCGATGCGGTGCCGTTCGGGGCCAAACACCCCGGTATGGATGGAACGGTAGCCGTTCGGCTTCGGCGTCGAGATGTAATCCTTGAACCGGTTCGGCACCATCGGATAGTGGCTGTGGATCACGCCCAGCGCGCGGTAGCAATCCTCGACCGAATCGACCAGAAGACGGAACGCCATGATGTCGGAAAGCTGCTCGAACGCGACGTTCTTCAGCTGCATCTTGCACCAGATCGAATAGGGACTCTTCTCGCGTCCCGAAATCTGGGCCTCGATCCCCGCTTCCTTTAAGATCGCGTTCAATTCGGCGATGATGCGCCCGATCAAATCGCCGCCCTGCTCACGCAGGAAATTGAGCCGGGCGATCAGCGAATCGCGCACTTCCCCATGCAGTTCGGCGAAGGCCAGATCTTCCATCTCGGTCTTCAGTTCCGACATGCCGATGCGTTCGGCGAGCGGCGCGTAGATTTCCATCGTCTCCATGGCAATCCGCCGCCTTTTGGCCGGGTCGGGGATGTAATGGAGCGTGCGCATGTTGTGCATGCGGTCCGCCAGCTTGACCAGCAGGACGCGGATATCTTCCGACATCGCCAACAGAAGCTTGCGGAAATTCTCGGCTTGCTTGGAGTGATCGGACTGAAGTTCGATGCGCGACAGCTTGGTGACGCCATCGACCATATGGGCGATTTCGGGACCGAACAAACGTTCGACTTCCTCGCGCGTCGCCGTCGTGTCCTCGATGGTGTCGTGTAGAAGCGCCGTAATGATCGACGCGGCGTCCAGCTTGTAGCGGGTCAGGATGCCCGCGACTTCTATGGGGTGGGAAAAATAGGGGTCGCCCGAGGCGCGGAGCTGCGAGCCGTGCATCTTCATGGCGTAGACGTAAGCGCGGTTGATCGCGCTTTCGTCCGCCATCGGATCGTAGGATTTTACACGCTCAACGAGCTCGAATTGCCGCATCATGGCCGCGCACCTCCACTGGCGTGCCGGCCATGAGCGTATCCGGGACAGCCTGAGCCGACGCCACTGGCCATCCCTTTTCCGTCATTCGTCCCCCGCGATACCGGGCTCGTCCTCGAACATCGGCTCATCGTCGGAAACCGCCAAACCGCTTTCCTCCAGCTCTTCGTCGCTGGCGATAGAGACCGTGTCCATGGCCAGATCGCGGCCGGCAAGGACGTCGATTTCGTCTTCTTCCGGTTCGTCCACCTCGACATGCTTTTGCAGGCCCTGCACCAGGGCATTGCGCAAACCGCCCAGATCGACGGTCATGTCCGCGATTTCGCGCAAGGCCACGACCGGATTTTTGTCATTGTCCCGATCCAGCGTCAGGCCCGCGCCGGCCGAAATATCGCGCGCGCGCTGGCCGGCAATCATCACCAGTTCAAACCGATTCGGAACCTTGAGAACGCAGTCCTCGACCGTTACTCGCGCCATTCGTCCCTCTCTTTAAGCGAAAGTCATCTCGACTTTGTTGGATATATATTTTTTCGCGACACGGAAAGCAAGGTAATGCAACAAATCCTTTGACGCGGAGCGGCTATGCATCCCGTACGATCTCCTGTTCCGGCGGCAGACGGGCGATCAGCGCTTCCACCCCTTCCTGGGAAACGGGATGCCGCCATGCCGGCGCGATCTCCTGCAAGGGAATCAAGACGAAAGCGCGCTGTTCCAGACGGGGATGCGGCAGAATCAGGCCGGGGCCGGAAAGAATGGTCCGACCATAGGCGAGAAGATCGAGATCCAACGTCCGCGCCTGGTTGACAACGCCCCTTATGCGACCGAACTCTTGCTCAATGGCATGAAGCCGCGCTAGAAGCTCTTCCGGCGGCGGCGCTTCCCTCAGGGAAAGGACGGCGTTGACGAACCAGGGCTGGTCCGAAACAGGTACCGGTCTGGTTTTCCAAAAGGAGGATATTTCTCCGATCTTGAGCCCATTTTGCCTCAACCGCGCAATCGCGGCCAGCAAAGTCTGCCTGGGCGCGCCGGCACTGCCCGGTAAATTGGCGCCAAGACCGATGAGTATCTTTTCCAGATCGCCGTTCTCTGTCATTTTCCCGCCTTGCGAGGCTATGGCCAACCGATTATGATGTAAATATATTCTAACAATTCATAATGTTATCACAATTACTCATTTTAAAACGAAGGTTATTTAAATGGTATTCTATACTCAGGAACGCGTTGGCCTGTTCATTGACGGCTCGAATCTCTATGCCGCAGCCCGGGCCCTTGGTTTTGACATCGATTATAAGCGCCTCCTTCAGCTCTTCGCTTCCAAAGGCCGCTTGATCCGCGCTTTTTATTATACAGCCCTGGTCGAGGATCAGGAATATTCTCCGATCCGTCCCCTGGTCGATTGGCTGGATTATAACGGCTATACCATGGTGACCAAGCCGACCAAGGAATTCACCGACGCGACCGGACGGCGCAAGATCAAAGGCAACATGGATATCGAACTCGCCATCGACGTCATGGAGATGGTGCAGTGCCTGGATCATGTCGTGCTGTTCTCGGGCGACGGCGATTTCCGCCGCCTGGTCGAAGCGGTGCAGCGCAAGGGCGTGCGCGTGACCGTGGTCAGCACGGTCCGGTCGCAGCCGCCGATGGTCGCCGATGAATTGCGCCGCCAGGCCGACAGCTTCATTGAGCTTTTGGATCTGGAATCCCAGATTTCCCGCACACCGGCCGGTCAGCGCGATTACGTCTCCACCGTCAATGCGTCCTGCTGACGACACCTTTTCCGGGCCGCCCTCCGACTGCGGTCTTTGCCCGCGTCTGGCCGCGTTCCGCGCGGACAACCGGGCGCGCAATCCTGGCTGGCATAACCGTCCGGTCCCGCCCTTTGGGCCGTTGAACGCCCCCATTCTGATCGTCGGCCTGGCCCCCGGTCTCAAGGGGGCCAACGCCAGCGGCCGTCCCTTTACGGGCGACGGGGCGGGTGAATTGCTTTACCCCACTTTGCTCGCCTTCGGCCTGGCGCGCGGCGTCTACCGCGCCCACCCCGATGACGGGCTTGAATTGACCGGATGCCGGATCACCAATGCGGTGCGCTGCGTGCCGCCGGCCAATCGCCCCCTGCCGGCCGAGGAAGCCGCCTGCCGGCCATTCCTGGCCCAGGAAATCGCAGCCATGCCGGCGCTGAAAGTCATTCTGGCCCTGGGCGGCATCGCGCATAAAGCCGTGCTGGGCGCGCTGGGCGTCCGCAAAAGCGCCGTTCCCTTCATTCATGGTCAACGCTATCCATTGGACAATGGCGTCCTGCTGGCCGACAGCTATCATTGCTCGCGGCTGAACACCAACACCGGACGCCTGACCGAAGCGATGTTCCACGCGGTTTTCGCCGGACTGACCGGAAAGACGGATTAAGGAGCGCTAATCGCCCCGTCCGCGCAGCACGCGGGATTTTTCCCGCTGCCAATCGCGTTCTTTTTCGGCAGCGCGCTTGTCATGCAGCTTCTTGCCCTTGGCCAGACCTAAAGACAGTTTGGCTAACCCGCGTTCCGAAAAATGGATATCGAGCGGCACCAGGGTCATCCCCTCCCGCGCGATCGCGTTCAGAATCTTGACCGTTTCGCGTTTGTGCAACAGCAACTTACGCGGCCGGCGCGTTTCGTGTGAGAAAGCGATCTTGGCCTGATATTCGGGGATATAGGCGTTGTACAGGAAGATTTCGCCATTGGCCGGACCGGCATAGCTTTCGGTCAGGTTGGCCTTGCCGGCGCGCAGGCTTTTGACCTCGGTACCGACCAGCATCACGCCGGCCTCGAAGGTCTCGACGATGAAGTAATCATGGCGCGCCCGGCGGTTTTCGGCGGCGATCCGGCCGGCGATCAGAACAGGGCGCGCCATGATCTCATCAACTCCTTTAAGAGAACGGCAAGGCCCGCCTTACAGCAGGCCCGCCCCCTTCATGGCTTCCTCGACCCGCTTCTTGCCCGCTTCGCTGATCGGGGCCAACGGCAGACGGGCATCGGGCGCACACTTGCCCAGCAGGCTGGCCGCGTATTTGACCGGCACCGGATTGGTTTCGCAGAACATCGCGTCATGCAAAAGCGCCAAACGGTCACGCAGAACGAAGACCTTGGCCAGATCGCCGGCGATCCAGGCGTCCTGCAAGGCTGCACACAGCCCCGGGGCGACATTCGAGGTCACCGAAATGCAGCCGACGCCGCCATTGGCCAGAAAAGCCACGGCGGTGGCGTCCTCACCCGAAAGCTGACAGAAATCGGGGCCGGCGGCCAGACGGGTGCGGACGGGGCGGACCAGATCATTGGTCGCATCCTTGACGCCGACGATGTTCGGCAGCTTGGCCAAACGGGCCATGGTCTCGACGCTCATATCGATCACGCTGCGACCGGGGATATTGTAGATAACAATAGGAATATCAACAGCGTCGTGAATGGCTTTAAAGTGAAGATACAAGCCTTCCTGGGTCGGTTTATTGTAATAGGGCGTAACACTGAGGGCAGCCGCGGCGCCAGATTCCTTGGCGTGTTTGGCAAGCAGGATCGCCTCGTTGGTCGAGTTGGACCCGGCCCCGGCGATCACCGGCACGCGGCCAGCGGCGGCTTCGACGCACATCGACACCACCCGGTTATGTTCCTCATGGCTGAGGGTCGGCGATTCGCCGGTCGTCCCGCACGGCACCAGGCCGTCGGTCCCCTCGGCGATCTGCCATTCCACCAGCGACTGGAAGGCCGCCTCATCGACGACGCCATTGCGAAACGGCGTGATCAGGGCGGTAATAGAGCCCTTGAACATTGGAAATCTCCTATTGCCCCGTTGCGTTCCAGGAATGCTACGCAAGAAATGGGCAAGAACCATAGCTGTGCTTCCCGATCCCGGCAAGCCCTAGTCAGAAGTCAGGTTCCCGTCTTGCAGGAAAAGCACCGCTCCCACTAGAATAGCGTCCGAAAGCCCGCCGAAGCCGTTCCTGCCCCGGCGGGCTCATGGAAACTGGCCCCAGACCGCTAATCGGTTTGAGTGTGGGCCCAAAATCCGAGGCTTCGCCTTTCGTGAAAAAATGGCTTTTGCCCGTTCTGGCCTTAGCGGCGTGGTCCGCCCCGGCCCTGGCGGGCCCCGCAACCTTGTCCCAGAGCGACGTCCAAACATATCGCCAGGCTTTCGACGCCCTGCGCCAGGAACGCTATGACCGCGCGCTCGACATCGCGTCCCGGGCGAAGGACCCGCTACCGGCCAAGTTGATCCGCTGGGCATATCTGTCTTCCCCCAATTCAGGCGCCCTGTTCGCCGACATCACGGCCTTCATCCGCGCCAATCCCGATTGGCCCAGGAACGACCTTCTGTCCCGCAGGGCCGAAGAGGCGATCTCGCTCGTCACGCCGCAAGAATCGGTGCTGGCCTGGTTCAAGGACCGCGAGCCGGTGACGGCTGGCGGCGCCATGGCCTATGGCCGCGCCCTGATCGCGCAAGGCCAGATCGACAAAGCCGCATCCATCTTGCGCGACGCCTGGCTGTCCAACGGATTCGGCCAGACCCAGGAGCAGGACTTTCTGAACGAATTCGGCACCTTCCTGACCGTTCGGGATCAGTGGGAACGGCTCGACCGATTGTTATGGGACGGCCAGGATCAAGCGGCGCGCCGTCAGATGGCGCGCGTCGATCCTTCTCTGCAGACCTTGGCAGCGGCGCGGATGGCGCTGGCCAAGGGCGACGCCAACGCCTGGAGCTTGGTCGAACAGGTGCCCCAGACGCTGCGCAACGACCCGGGCTTGATCTATCAACAGCTTCGCAACCACCGCGTGGCCGAACGCAACGATCAAGCCATCGCGTTGCTGTCGCATCCGTCCTATGGGCAGGGACATCCCGGCCTGTGGTGGACCGAGCGGGCGATTCTGGCGCGCCGCCAGCTTCAATTCGGCCTTGTTTCTCAGGCCTATGCGCTGGCGCGCGACCATGGACAGACCAAGGGCGTGACCTTCGCCGATGGCGAATGGCTGTCGGGTTGGATCGCTCTGCGCTTTCTGGGCGATGGTCAGACCGCCCTGGCCCATTTCGCGCATATGTATGAGCGGGTCGGCGCGCCGCAAAGCCTGTCGCGCGCGGCCTATTGGGCCGGCCGGGCGGCGGAAAGCCTGGGACGTAAGGATGAAGCCGCCTCCTGGTACGGGCAGGCGGCCCGCCATGTCACCAGCTTCTACGGCCAACTCGCCTCGTCCCGAATCGGCCGGGATTACCGTCCGCCCCTGCCCGCCGAGGCCGTGCCGACGATCGAAGAAAAGCAAGCGTTCGAGCGCCATGAATTGGTGCGTCTGGCGCGCCGCCTGTCCGAAATCGGCGAGGAAGACTATTTGCCCGTCATCCTTCTACGCTTGACCGAACAGGCGGGCAAACCCGGTGCGCGCGTCCTGACGGCGGCGCTCGCCGCCGAGCTGAACCGGCCCGATATCGGCGTCAGCATCGCGCGCCGTACCGAACGCCAGGGACAGATCTTAAGCGCACGCGGCTATCCGCGCCCGCGAATAGCCACGGGCAGCGCCACCGAGGAAGCTTTGGTGCTGGGTTTGATCCGCCAGGAAAGCGGCTTTTATCAAAAGGCCGTCAGTTCGGTCGGCGCGCGCGGTCTGATGCAGCTCATGCCTGCCACCGCCGAGCAGGTCGCCAAACGGCTGAACATCTCCACGGGCAAGAAAAAGGGTGCGCTGACCACGGCCCTGGTCGAAGACCCCGCTTTCAACGTCACCTTAGGCTCTGCCTTTCTCGGCGATCTTCTTGACCGGTTCGGGGGGTCCTACATCCTGGCCGTGGCCGCCTACAATGCCGGTCCATCCCGGGTCAACCGCTGGCTGGACGATTATGGCGATCCCCGCTCGCCGCGGATCGATCCGATCGATTGGATCGAAAGCATTCCTTATGGCGAAACCCGGAACTATGTCCAGCGGGTGCTGGAAGGCACACAGGTCTATCGGCAACGATTAAAGGAAGGCTCCGCGAGCCAGCCGCTGGATAATGATCTCGTTCGCGGCAGGGGGAATAATGGCTAAGACACCATCCTTGCGCGATCCCGCCATTCTGATCGCCACCTGGTTCGGGGCAGGCTTGCTGCCCAAGGCTCCCGGCACCTGGGGGTCTCTTTTCGCCCTGCCCTTCGCCTGGCTCATGGTCGCCGCAGGCGGTGCGCCATTGCTGGGCGGCGCGGTGGTGGTGCTGTTCTTCATCGGCTGGTGGGCCTCGTCCTGCTATATCGAACAAAGCGGCATTGCCGATCCCGGATCGGTGGTCGTGGACGAAGTCGCCGGCCAATGGCTGACCTTGGTCGCGGTACCCCTCGATCCCCTGCTCTATCTGATCGGTTTCCTACTGTTCCGGATCTTCGACATCATCAAGCCCTGGCCGGTGTCCTGGGCCGACCGGCGTGTCGGCGGCGGTCTGGGCGTGATGCTGGATGATATCCTGGCCGGGCTTTACGCCCTGGCGGCTCTGCTGGTCCTGGAAACGATGCGGGCGACGGTATGAGTCCGATCTGGCCCCAGGAACTGAGCGTCTCGGCGGACCGGCTGCTGGAAGCCTGCCGGACCCGCAGGGCGACATTGGCGGTCGCGGAATCCTGCACCGGCGGCTTGATCGCGGCGGCGCTGACATCCATCGCCGGTTCGTCGGCGGTTCTGGAACGCGGCTTCGTCACCTATTCCAATGCCGCCAAGACCGAGATGCTGGGTGTGCCCGCCCCGTTGATCGAAGCCCATGGAGCGGTCAGCGCCGAAGTGGCCGAAGCCATGGCCGAAGGGGCGTTGGCGCATTCCAGGGCCGGCCTTGCTGCTTCCGTGACCGGCATCGCCGGCCCGAACGGGGGGGTGCCCGGCAAACCGGTCGGAACCGTTTTCATCGCTGTCGCAAAAAAAGACGCGCCCACGCTATGGCAGGAACACCATTTCGCGGGCGACCGCGCCGCCATCCGCGCCGCTTCGGCGCTGGCCGTGCTCGCCTTGCTTCTGGAAAGGGCCGAGGAGACGCGATAACGGCGTTTCGCCGCTATCGCCCAGCCCGCGCCGGCGACGCGCCATACAGGCTTTTCGCGCGGCGTTCAAAGGCGGCGACCATCATCGCCACCGCCTCACCGAAAAAGCTTCCAATCAGGACTTGGAGCATTTTCGAGCGGAATTCAAAATCGATGAAGAAATCGACCATGGTTCCACCCTCCACCGGTTCGAACAGCCAGCGGCAATTCAGATATTTGAACGGCCCGTCCCGATAGACGATATCCAGCCGTTCGGGCCTGGTCAGAGTCGCTTCCGAGGTGAAACGTTCACGGATCATTTTAAAGCCGATCGCCATCTCGGCCAGAATCACGTCGCCATCCCGGCGCTTGACCTTAGCCCCCACACACCAGGGTAAGAACCGGGGGTATTTTTCGACATCGGCGATCATGTCGAAAAGCTGTTCCCGGTCATAGGGCATGAACCGGCGCTCGGAATGGACCGGCATCAGGCAACGGCTCCTTTTTCCGCGTCCCGTTCGGCCCGCGCCTTGCGCAGCGCCTCGAAATCCTGGCCGGCATTGTGCGACGAGCGCGTCAGCGGCGACGCCGACACCAGCAGGAACCCTTTGGCGTAGGCTTTGCGTTCATAATCGGCGAATTCTTCCGGTTCGACGAAACGGCTGACGGCGACATGCTTCAAGCTCGGCTGGAGATACTGGCCGATGGTCAGGAAATCGACACCGGCGGAACGCAGATCATCCATGACCTGAACGATCTCGCCCTGCTCTTCGCCCAATCCCAGCATGATGCCGGATTTGGTGAACTGGTTCGGATCGATCTCCTTGACCATCTGCAAAAGGCGCAAGGATTCAAAATAGCGAGCGCCCGGACGGATCGTCGGATAAAGCCTCGGGACCGTTTCGAGATTATGGTTGAAGACGTCGGGCCGGGCTTCGGCGACGCGGCGGATCGATCCTGCCTTGCGGCGGAAATCGGGAGTCAGAATCTCGATCGTCGTTCCGGGCGACAATTCGCGGACCCGTTCGATACATTCGATAAATTGGGACGCCCCGCCATCGGGCAGATCGTCCCGATCGACCGAGGTGATGACGACATGGGACAAGCCCATCGCCTTGACCGACTGCGCCAGATTGAGCGGTTCGGACGGATCGGGAGGCAAAGGCCGCCCCGTCGCCACATTGCAAAAAGCGCAGGCGCGCGTGCAGATATCGCCCAGGATGATGAAGGCCGCGTGGCGAGACTTCCAACATTCACCGATATTCGGACAGGAGGCTTCCTCGCACACCGTATGCAGATTGCCCTTGCGCATCAGCGAACGCACTTCCGCCGCCTCGGTCGAGGTAGGCGCTTTGACGCGCAGCCATTGGGGCTTTCTGGGGCTGGGATTGTCGGGCTTGAACGCTTTTTCGGGGTGGCGGAGAACGGCCTTCTCGGACATGAGTGACACCTTGCAAAACAAAGTCAAAGACAAGCGGTCTTCGGGACGATGGTCCGGGTCGGTGCGGCGGGCCTTGACGTTCCCCGGTCAGTAATGGATGACCCTCCCAAAAGCGTCAAGAACCGATTCATGCATCATTTCACTCAAGGTCGGATGCGGGAAAACGGTTTCCATCAACTCGGCCTCGGTCGTTTCCAGGCTTCGGGCGATGGTAAAGCCCTGAATCAACTCGGTGACTTCGGCCCCGATCATGTGCGCGCCCAGCAGTTCGCCCGTCCGCGCGTCGAAGACCGTTTTGACCAAGCCTTCCGTCTCGCCCAAGGCGATGGCGCGGCCATTGCCGATGAAGGGGAAACGCCCGACCCGGATCTCGCGTCCACTCTCGCGGGCCTTGGCCTCGGTCAGACCAACGCTTGCGATCTGCGGATGGCTGTAGGTGCAGCCGGGGATCGAGCCCGCCTTCAGAGGATGCAGTCCCGGCAAGCCCGCGATGCGTTCGACGACCAGGACAGCTTCGTGGCTAGCCTTGTGGGCAAGCCAGGGCGGACCGGCCAGATCGCCGATGGCATAAATACCGGGTGCGCCGGTTTCCAGCCATTGATTGACCACGACATGGGTTTTCTCGACCTTAACCCCGGCCTCTTCCAGGCCGATCCCCTCGACATTGCCGACAATGCCAACGGCGGACAGGACTCGGTCGGCTAAAATTTCCTGCGTTTTCCCGTTCGCCTCGATGGCCAATGTCACATGATCCGGCCCCTTCACCAGACCGGCGATGCGCGCGCCCGTGACGATCTTCATTCCTTGTTTCGTGAATGATCTCAACGCTAGACTTGATATTTCCTCGTCTTCAACAGGAAGAATGCGATCCACCATTTCGATGATGTGGACCTCAGAGCCCAAGGCGTTGAAGAAACTGGCGAATTCTATTCCAATCGCACCAGACCCGATCACCGCCAGACGTTTCGGCACCAGATCGGCGACCAGGGCCTCGCGGTAGCTCCAAACCAGCTTTCCATCCGGTTCCAATCCGGGGATCACCCGCGCCCGCGCACCGGTCGCCAGGATGATGTGCGGGGCCGACAGGGTGGCGATTTCCTTGCCATCCTTTTCCACCTGGACCCGGCCCTTGCCCGCAAGACGACCCCGTCCATCGAATACCGCCACCTTGTTCTTTTTCAAAAGATGGGTGACGCCGGCCTGCAACTGGCCGGCGACACCACGCGACCGGGTGACGATCTTGGCCAGATCAAAACCGATGCCCGTGGCCGACAAGCCATAGGATTCGGCATGGCGCATCGTCCGGTAGACATCCGCCGAACGCAGCAGCGCCTTGGTCGGGATGCAGCCCCAGTTCAGGCAGACGCCGCCCAGATGCTTTTCCTCGACCAGGGCTGGATTTAAGCCCAGTTGGGCGGCGCGGATCGCCGCGACATAACCGCCAGGCCCGCCGCCGACAATGACAACGCCGAATTGGGTTTCAGCCATGATGGTTCCTTTTCCCCTAAAGCAGCATGGTCAGAGGTTCTTCGATCAATGCCTTGAAGACACTCATGAACTCGGCCCCGGTAGCGCCGTCCACAACGCGATGATCGGCAGAAAGCGTGCAACTCATCACCGTCGCCACCGCCAATTCTCCGCTCCTAACCACCGGGCGCGGTTCGACCGAACCAATGGCCAGGATGGCGGCCTGGGGCGGGTTGATAATGGCGGCGAATTCTCGCGCCCCCATCATGCCCAGATTGGAGATCGAGAAGCTGCCGCCCTGGAATTCTTCCGGACGAAGCTTGCCTTCCTGCGCTTTGGCGATCAGCGCCTTGCTCTCCGCAGCGATGGTGGCCAACCCTTTATGGTCGGCATGATGGATGATCGGCGTGATCAGGCCGGACCCCGTCGCCACCGCCACCGAGACATCGACATCGGTGTAGCGCCGGATCGAATCGCCGGCGAAGGAGGCATTGACCGCCGGCACCTTGCGCAAGGCAAGGGCTGCGGCACGGATGATGAAATCATTGATCGAAAGCTTGTAGTCCTTTGATCTTCCGTTCAAATCTGACCGAAGCGCCAGCAATTTGTCGGCAACGCAATCCACCGTCAGATAGAAATGCGGGATGGTGCTCTTGGATTCGGACAATCTGGTCGCGATAACCCGGCGCATCGAGGACAAGGGTTCCTCGACAAAAGCGGGGCCGAAAGGCGGCGCGACGGCGGCGGGCTTGGCCGAAACCGGTGCAGCGGCAGGAACGGGCGGCGGCATGGCTGCAGCCTGGCGCGGGGCCTTCAGGGCGGCCTCGATGTCGCTTTTGATGATCCGGCCCCGAGGACCGCTGCCGGTGATGCCGGCAAGATCGAGGCCGGCCTCGTGCGCCAGACGGCGCGCCAGCGGGCTGGCGAAGATCTTGGTCCGGCCTGTCCCGGCGGATGAAGGCTGGGCCTGTTCCGGCCGGGCGGGCTGGGGTTGCGGCGCGGCTGGAACCGCCGCCGTCATCGGCGGTGCGGCAATCGGGCTCCGGGCGGGGGGCGCATCCAGAGCCGAGGCGGCCTCGCCCTCCTCCAGGATCAGGGCCAGGACCTGATTGACCTTGACCCCGGCGGTGCCTTCCGGCACCAAAATCCGTCCCAGGACACCCTCGTCGATGGTTTCGACCTCCATCACCGCCTTGTCGGTTTCGATTTCGGCCACCACATCGCCGGATTTCAGGCGATCCCCTTCCTTTTTGACCCAGCGCGAGAGCTTGCCTTCGGTCATCGTCGGCGACAGCGCCGGCATCAGGATTTCGATCGGCATCGGATTCCCCTTCTAGCGGTAGCAGACGGCCTTGGCGGCGGCGACGATATCCTCGGTCTGCGGCAGAGCCAGATGTTCCAGATTGGCGGCGTAGGGCATCGGCACATCCTTGCCCGTCACCCTGGTCACCGGAGCGTCGAGCCAGTCAAAGGCCAGCTCCTGGATCTGCGCCGCGATTTCGGCGCCGATACCCGCCACCGGCCATCCTTCTTCGACCGAAACGACCCTGCCCGTCTTTTCCACCGAGGCGA
>Ga0265295_1005972_pt1 | contig 15045 bp, 10 predicted proteins | sample Munlansysbiofilm_FD_192503 | JGI IMG/M metagenome (GOLD analysis project Ga0265295, IMG submission 192503) | Leachate microbial communities from a municipal landfill in Southern Ontario, Canada - Methane capture system biofilm | ecosystem: Engineered > Solid waste > Landfill > Unclassified ... | reverse complement strand
CCCCCCCGCCGTTCCATGCATGGAACCCGGATATGAAGGAACAGGCATGCGGGGAGAATACCAACCGGAATCACCCCCTTCGCCCCTTGTTCTGGAAGGACTTTGATTCTCTGAAGCATTCCCCCGTCTGGACTGCCTTGGAGCGTTCACACCCTCCGGGTCCTGAGCAGATGCATGTTCACCGAGAAGAAGACAAGCGTGAAGATCGCCAGCACCGCCAGGGATGCCCAGGGGAAATCCCATCCCAGGGATGCCGCCCTTATGCAGACGCTGGAGTGGGTGAGGGGCACGGCGTAGAGCGCCCATTGGAAGGCCTCGGGAAGGCTGTCGAGAGAGAAGAACGTGCCGCAGAGGAAGGTCATGGGAAGTATCACCAGGGTGTTGAAGGTGGCCATGCTCTGATGGGACTTCGCCAGAAGGGCGGCCGTCACCCCCAGGCACGAGAACGTGAAGCATGAAAGAAGAACGCAGGCCAGGAACAGAGGCGTCAGCTGCAGATGGGGCGTCAGGAATAGACCTATCGCGAATATTATACTGCAGCTAAGAAGCCCCCGCATGAAACCCAGCATGGTCTTTCCTATGATGATTGATGAGAACCTCAGCGGACACATAAGCATCTCGTCGAAGCTGCGGTAGAACAGCCTCTGGACGTTGAGTCTGGTCGAGGTGGACGTGAAGGACGCCGACAGAGAGGTCAGCGCCACGATTCCAGGGATCATGAAGGCTATGTACGGGACACCCTGCTGCGTCATGCTGTCTCCCAATCCGAAACCGAAGGCTATGAGATAAAGCAGAGGGCTCATCAGGCTCGTCAGGATGACGTTCAGCATGTTGTGCCTCATGAAGCGCATGTCCGACCACGAGACATAGTATATCTCCTTGACCGCCTCGAACATCAGGCATCACCCACCGTCTTGCCGGTCAATTCCACGAAACAGTCCTCCAGATTGGTGTTCCTGAGGACTATCGTGGTGTCCTCCCCGCCTAGGGCCCTCATGAAATCTCCAGCGTCGTCCCTGCTGGGGAAGTACCTATACTGGGTGCCCCTGTCTCCGTCGAAATACTCGACCGCCACTGAACCCACCCTGCCGCAGAGCTCCTTGGGTGTGCCCGTGGCGATTATCCTTCCGTTGTCGATTATCCCCACCCTGTCGCACAGTGTCTCGGCCTCCTCTATGTAGTGTGTCGTGAGGAATATCGTCGTCCCGTCCCTGTTGAGCTGACGTATGAGATCCCACAGTAACCTCCGGGCCTGTATGTCCAGTCCTGCAGTGGGCTCGTCCAGGAACAGGAGTGCTGGCCTGTGGAACAGGGCGCACACTATAGCGACCCTCCTCTTCCAACCTCCCGACAGGGAGTTGACCATGTAGTCCATGTACCTATCGAGACCCGCGTATCCCACGAGCTCGTCGATCCGGGAGGCTCTTTCCGGCCGGGGGATCTTGTGATACATGGCATGCTGCATCATATTCTCCCTGACCGTCAGGTCCTTGTCCAGGCTTATGTGCTGCTGTATGACTCCCATGCAGGCTTTGGCATTCATGGGCTCCTTCACGATGTCGTGCCCGTCTATCCAGACCCTGCCTCCGTCTATGGTCGCCAGAGACGACAGCAGCCTGACCGTGGTTGTCTTCCCGGCCCCGTTGGGGCCCAGGAACCCGAATACCTCTCCTTTCCTCACTCTGAGATCGATGCCGTCGACGGCGGCCTTGCCGTCATATCTCTTGACCAGATTCTCAACGACTATTATGTCTCCCATTCTGTATCTCCCCATATCGGTCGTAAAAGGTTTCCTCTAGACCTCTGGAAGAGGATCGTCAAGGATACTCCGGATGCCTCCGGCGTATCTGCCCCGGATCATCTGTCCGAGATCCCTTCCAGCCTCTCCTCGGTCTCCATAAAGAGGCTCTTGAGCCTATCCTTCATCTCGTCGGTCGCCTCCCACAGGCCCCGCTCCACCGCCTCCTGAAGCCTGCTGACGATGTTCATGAGGGCATGGGGGTTGACATCCTCCATCCACTCCCTGTTCTCCCTGTCGAAAACGTACTTCTCGGCGAGCTGCTCGTACATCCAATCATCTATGACATCCGAAGTGGCATCCCAGCCGAACACGTACTCCGTGAGGTTGGCCATCTCGGCGGCCCCCCGGTAACCGTGCTCCCTGAGCCCGTTTATGAACATGGGGTTCAGCACCTTGCTCCTGAAAACGAACCTGCACTCCTCCCCGGTGTCCCTTATCTTGAGTCTGTCCGGGTTGGACCCGTCCCCCATGACGGACATCGCGTCGGGGTTCCCGTACTGCCTAACGAAGGCATTGAGTCCTCCGAGATATCCGTATACGTCATCCATGTCGAAGAGGTCGATCTCCCTGTCAGGCATGTTCTTGACCGTGACTCCCACCCTTCCGAACCTCTCCACGAACTCGTCCCTCATGGGCTCCCCCTGTATGTTGCGGCCGTATGCGCAGCTCCCCCACGATATGTAGATGTCCGCGAGGTCCTTCACGGTGCTCCATTCACTGGATTCTATGGCGTGGTTCACTCCGGGACCGTATGCTCCGAGCGGACAACCGAACACCCTCACCGAGGCGCGGCGGCGGGCCTCTTCGACGGCCATGCCCCGCTCAATGTTATTTATTATGTCCCTGCGCAGGTTGGCGGCCAGGCAGTTCTCCTCATCGGATTCGTCCAGTTCCGACACCATGTGCACCGCATCGTCTATCATGTCAATAAGATTGGGGAACGTGTCCCTGAACAGACCCGTTATACGGACCGTCACGTCTATCCTCGGCCTTCCCAGCTCCGAGACCGGGATGACCTGCAGGCCCGTGACCAGGCCTCCCGTGCGGGACCATACTGGACGAACGCCGAGGAGCCATAGTATGTATGCGACGTCGTCCCCTCCCGTCTTCATGGTGTCAGTGGCCCATATTATGAAGCCCACCTCTTTCGGATAGCCCCCCTTATCCGCAGTGTAGCGCTCGATCATCTGGTCGGCCATCCTCACGCCGGTCTCCCAGGATGCCCTGCTCGGTATGCTGTCAGGATCTATCCCGTAGTAGTTCCTTCCCATTGGCAGTATGTGGGCATTCCCACGGGTGGGTGCTCCGGATGGCCCCGGCAGCACGTATCTGCCGTCGAAACCCTCCATGAGGTTCCTGATCTCGTCCGACGTCCTCACCAGATTGGGGTGCAGGGTGCGGCACACGTATCCCAGGACCTTCTCCAGGGAGCCGGACATGCCCGGATGCCGCTCCTTCGCAAGAGCCAAGCACCTCTCCTCCTCGTACCCCATGGACCTCATCTCCGACAGGAGAAGCTGGAGCTCCCCGTCCACGCGGTCCAGCAGGATGCTGTTCAGCTCCCCGGATTCGGACATCTCCGACGGGTGTTCCGAGACGGCGCAAACGTCCACGCCCATCGATTCCCCCAATGCGTCCCTAAGGGACGGGACGTCCCCGTTCGGAAGCCGGGTCAGAGAGTATATCGCCTCGTCCATGTGGTGGTCCCGAGGCGCCCTGCCCAGCACATGCAGGCCGTCCCTGACGAGGGCGTCCTTCACCTCCGTCAGATAATCGTGGAGCTCTGCCAGACTGTCCTCGAAACCCTCGGCCCCCGTGTCCTCCGGGATGCCGAGATCGTTGAAGAGGGCCGCATCCCAGGAGGCCTCGTGTATCTGCTGAACCAGGGTTCTTTTCCTGTCCGCGGAAGCCGTGCTCCTGCACTTGAAGTACTCCTGCAGAGGCACCTCGACAGCTGCCAGCTTGTCGTACTCCCCAGCCCTGGCCATCGTGGCGTTCAGATGTCCTATCAGGACCGCTTCGGACCTCCTCTTCGCCTGTATCCCCTCTCCGGGGTCGTCTATGACATAGGGGTATATGTGGGGCACCGCGTTGAGAACCAGGTCGGGATAGCATTTGCATGACAGACCGACGCTCTTCCCTGGAAGCCATTCCAGTGTGCCGTGGGTCCCCATGTGGACTATCGCATGGGCCCCGAAATCATGCTGCAGCCAGCGGTAGTACTCCAGATACTGGTGGGTCGGGCTCAGCACGGGATCGTGGTAGATCTCTTCGTTCTTCCCGGCCCATCCCCTCAAAGGTTGGTAACCGATGAACACGTTACCGTTCACGATTCCGGGTATGACCATCTTCCCGCTCTCCGTGCATACCTCGCCCGGGGGTTCCCCCCAGTCCTTCGTCATGGAATCCCTGTTGAAGCGGGGAATCTCCTCGAAATGCTCCATGTACTCCTCCGCCCCCACCATATCGGCTGCCTTCCGGGCGATCTCCTCGGGAGACGTCCAGTTGAGGTCGTTGGTGACGTTCTCCAGAATCTCCTCTATGAGCTCCCTTCCGGATGCGGGTACGTGATCCAGCCGATATCCCGAATCCTTCATCTCCGACAGCATCCCGTGGACGCTCTCGATGACGTCCAGGGACGCTGCGTTGCCTATGCGTCCCGAATCCGGCCGGGACTGGTACATCAATATCGCAATCCTCCTCTCGGAGACGGGCGTCCTGCCGAGCCTGGCCCAGTTGTATGCCAGATCTGCCAGGTGGTCGGATCTGTCCTGTATGGGGGAGGTCCTCCTGACGGCCTTCGGGGAGCTCGTGGAGAACCCGATCGGTACCGTGATTATCTGTCCGTCCACCTCGGGCCATGCGACCTGCGCGGGCAGTTCCGGCTTCTCGGTATCCGAGAGCATGCCTTCGTAGTCGCGGTACTGGCCAGTCACGGTCATGGCCTGGAGGACAGGCACGTTCATGAGCCTTCTGAAAAAGTTCTCCGCATCCGGGGTCGAAACACCCGAAGACTCCCGGGAGTTGACCAGCTGGGAGAACGGGGAGTTGATTATGAGGACGTCCACCCTTGACCTGTCCCCTTCCATGAAGTACCTCTGACACACATCCGCGGTCGTGCAGAGGTCCGACGAGGAACTCACAGCGGCGGAGAAGAACACGGGTATTACGTTCATCCCCCTGCACTCCAGGGCCCTGATCAGAACATCGATGTAATCCAGGTTCCCGTACACCCATACGCTCCCCGTCATCAGCAGTCCTGCCGTGGGGGAGCCGTCATCCATGTGCCCCATGTACTCTTCGAAAGTGACATCCCTGTCGAAATCGGGATGGTATATGCCGTCCGGCCTCTGCTTAACAGGCTCCGGGAGATCGTGGTCCCTGCCGGTATGCGTCCCGAGCGCCCACAGGATTATGCTCCTGTCGTTCTGAGCCCCTCTGTAATTGAAATACCTGCACAGCAGCAGATAATCCTCATCCGAGCCTTTGAACAGATCACGATAAATCAGTCTTGCCTCCGCGTTCCCCGAATACAGGAACACGTAACCCTTGGCCGACCTCAGCACGGACTCGTATCTTGAGAAGTACCTGAACTTGGAAGGGTCCGACATGCACCTGATGAAAACGAAATCCGCTTCCATGGTAGCTGCCACCAGCTTCTGATATGACAGCACGTCCTCGTCCGTCTCGGCGGAATTCGCGCAGAAGACCTCGATATCGATTCCGAACTCCCGCGCCGCCTCCTCCGCCGGCGCCGATAGGATCTTGGCATCCGTGCTCTGTATGGAGAGACTTACAATCCTGATCGGGGCGCCGACACCCTTGACAGGGGGGGCTTCCCCGCGCGCATATCCTGACATTGAACCACACCTTCATATTCCGAGAATACGGGATCTTCGAGGACACCACCTGGCCCGGGGCTGTCCGACGGATCCGTACGGAGACTGCCTCCTCCCCACCCGGCACGTTCCAGGCCTCCTGGTAGATGCTTGCGGCCTCCTGCTGTCGAATTTATTGGATGTATATTCCAACTTTATAATAAAGATTGTCCCGAGGAAGAGGACAGGGCCATTCGGAGGGCGGAGTGGATATGGACAATGTTTATCTATGGTATTGGATTATACATCCAATTTATTGGCGAGACCAGAGACGGAGACGATCGGATGAATGACATACGCATGGTATTCCCCTTTACCAGTATAGTAGGCCAGGAGGACATGAAAAAAGCGCTGCTTCTGAACATAATCGACTCCGGCATAGGGGGTGTGCTCATAAAGGGGGAGAAGGGGACTGCCAAATCCACTGCCGTGAGGGCGCTTTCCCAGATACTCCCGGAACGCGAATCGGTGACGGGGTGTCCGTTCCGTTGCAAGCCGGGCAATCCCGGCAGGATGTGCCCTTACTGCCGGGACCGCGTCGGTAACGGGGAGGTCTTGGACACGGAGACCGTCGGCATGCAGGTTGTGGAGCTCCCCCTGAGCTCCACGGAGGACCGTGTCGCCGGAACCCTGGATCTGGAGCATGTCCTCAGGACGGGCGAGAAGCGTTTCGAACCAGGGGTCCTTGCCCAGGCGAACGGGAACCTCCTCTACGTGGACGAGGTCAACCTCCTCGACGACCACATAGTAGACCTGCTCCTGGACTCCGCTGCCATGGGTGTGAACTATGTGGAAAGGGAGGGTGTGTCCTTCTCCCATCCCTCGGATTTCATACTGGTGGGCACCATGAACCCAGAGGAGGGGGAGCTGAGGCCCCAGCTTCTGGACAGGTTCGGCCTGTCCGTGGAGGTCCGGGGAGAGAAGGACGCGGCCCTCAGATCCGAGGTAGTCAGGAGGAGGCTGAGATTCGACATGGACCCCGAGGGTTACACGGAATCCTGCTCCGCGGCCACGGAAGAACTGCGTTCAAGGATAGCCGTTGCGAGGGATGCCCTGCCGGGCGTCGAGGCGGGAGGGGATGCGATCGACATGGTCGTGACCGCCACCTTGCATTTCGGCGTCGACGGCCACCGGGCGGACATCACGATGATGAAGGCCGCAAGGGCCAACGCGGCACTGGAAGGGAGGCACGCCGTAACAAAGGAAGACGTCATCTCCGTGGCCGGCCTGGTACTGTCTCACCGTCTGAGGAGACGTCCCTTCGAGGATTCCGTTCTCAACAGCGAGGAATTGAGAAGATGTCTGGAAGGGCTTTGAGCACGGTCGGGCTGCCGTTCACAGCCATATCCGGTATGGAGAATGCCAAGAAGGCACTCCTGTGCCTTGCCGTCAATCCCAGGATAAAAGGGGTTCTGATAAAGGGGTGCTCTGGGGTCGCCAAGACCACCCTGGCCCGCTCCATGTCCGGAGGGTTGACCGGCAAGAGAATCGTCAACATACCGCTCAACGTCACCGAGGAGAGGCTTTTCGGCACGATGGACATAGAGTCCGCGCTCAGGGACGGCACGATGAAGGTGCAGAGGGGGCTGCTCTTCGAATCCGACGGGAACCTGACGTACCTCGATGACGTGAATCTCTTTGACCGGAGGATCCTGGCTTCTGTCATGGATGCCGTGCACGTTGGCAGGGTGATCGTGGAACGCGAATGCTTCTCCGACAGTTATCCGTGCACGACGTCCGTCATAGCGACGATGAACCCGGAAGACAGCGATCTGGACCCCCATATGCTGGACCGCTTCGACATCTGCGCCTACGCCTTCACATCCGGAGAGACCGGCCAACGCGAGGAGATTCTGCGCAGGAACATGGAGTTCTGCGAGGATCCATCCGGATTCGCATCGGCGTACTCCGATGAGGAAGCGGAACTGACGGATAGGGTTTCCCGGGCAAGAGACATCCTCCCATTTGTGAGCATATCGGACGAGTTGATCACGATAATCACGGACCTCTGCTCGGAGACCGGAACGGACGGCCACCGCGGAGACCTGTCCATGGCTAACACCGCCATGTCCCTGGCTGCCCTGGACGGCCGGGACGAGGTCACGAGGCGGGACCTGGAGGAGGCCGCCGGACTCTGCCTGAACCACCGTGCGAGGTGCGCCCCCCCTCCACCCCGCGACCCGGAGGAGGAAAAAGAGGAGGATGAGAAGGAGTCGCCCGAGGGCAATAGGAACCGCCCCCCGGAGGATCGGAGCAGGAACCCCGAAAAGCAGGACGGCGGGGAAGACGGCGGTATAGGTCCCACAGATCCTCCAGACGGTGACGGACCCGAAGAAGAGGACAGACGGGAGGAAGGAAGCCGTTCGGAGTGTCCCGATGACACCGTTTTCGGTATGGGCGAGCAGTTCAGGGTGGTCGACTGCATAAACGGGATGAAGATGCATGAGCGCCGTACGAACAGCCGCAAGGGAAGGCGCGGAGTGACCGAGAGCTGCGACGGAACGGGGAGGTACGCCAGATACAGGGTACCCGACGGGCCCGCACGGGACATAGCGTTCGATGCCACGGTTCGGGCGGCGGCGGCGATGCAATGGAGACGGCGCCCCGGAAGACTCTCCGTGGTCATAGAGAAAGAGGACATAAGGGAGAAGGTCAGAGAAAGGCGCAGCGGATGCACGATACTGTTCCTGGTGGACGCCAGCGGATCCCTTGGGGTGAGGAAAAGGATGATAACCGTCAAAGGAACCATATTGTCCATGCTGAGGGACAGCTATGTCAAGCGCGACCGCGTAGGCATGATGGCATTCAGGAGGGACACAGCGGAACTCGTCCTCCCTCCCACGAAATCCGTGGAGTACAGCTACAGGAAGCTGGAGGAGATACCCACCGGCGGGAAGACCCCACTAGGGGACGCCCTTGTCCGTGCAGGGGCATTCATGGGTTCGTACACCAGGATCCACCCGGGGGAGCGCTGCTATGTTGTACTGGTGACGGACGGCAGGGCCAATGTGCCGATCGGGGAGGGTGCCGACGCCAACGAGGAGGTCCTTGACCTGGCGGGCAGAATCAACGTTCCTCGGCTGGGATGGATCGTGATAGATGCTGGGATGGGCTATCCTCACTTCGACAACGCAGTCCGGATATCCAAGAAGCTCGGAGGGGAGTACTTCAGGCTCGAGGATTTGAACGCGGACCGCCTGGCCGAACGCATAAGGGCATCCATAGCTGAATGAGATTCAGGTCCTCTTCCTGACCCTCCCGACGGGTTCCGGTAGGAGAGTTCCCCTCTTCCGTAACTCCTCCTGGGCCTCCTCATTGCCCTTCGCGGCGGCCTTCCTGTAGAGCTCCAGAGAGCGGGAGCATTCTCCAGATATCCTTGCCAACAGGACCATCGCTTTGGCGTATCCGGATTCCGAAGAAGAGAACAGTAGCTCCTCAGCTCTGCCTCTGTCCGCGGGGACTCCTTTCCCCTTAAGGTACATCAAGGCGAGGTTGTACTTGGCACGGGGGCTCCCGGACCTCTCGAACCAGACCGCGGCGGATCCCTGGTCCCGGACGACCCCCCGGCCCTCCGAAAGCAGGACACCTATATTGGTCTGCCCCCGGGAGCACCCGTTACCGGCCGATATCGAATACCATTTCGCGGCCTCCTCGTAGCTTTGAGGCACCCCGTTGCCGAACTCGTACATGACGCCCAGGTTGCATTGGGCCCTTGCATTGCCGGCCGTCGCGGACCGGCTGTACCATTCGGTCGCGATGCTCTTGTCCTTCTCGCACCCCAGCCCAAGTGCGTAGCAGTATCCCATGTTCCTCATGCCCGAGCTGTCGCCCAGCTCCGCGGCAGCCATGTACATGTCCAAGGCCAGGTGCCTGTCCCCGGGAGGGCCCTCAAGTATCAAGTTCCCAAGCGTCACCATGGCCTCGCTGCATCCTCTCCCCGAAGCCTCTCTCAGAAGCGTCGCCGCGTCCTCGCGGGAGCCGCCCTCCGCGATAATGGAAACGGCGGCGTCGAATATCCTCCTCACTTCGGAATCCGGGTGGCTGCTTTCGTGCGGATCGTCCAACATGACTTTGCCCTCCTGTTCTCTGTATCGTTCATCTCCAAGCCGATTTCTTCTGCTTTATGAGTATGTATATGAATGTGGGACCTCCGACAACTGCGCAGATGACACCAACTGGAAGCCCCGTGGAACCTGCCACCTTCGCCACCGAATCCATTACCAGGAGGAACAGGGCACCGAAACATGCGGATGCGGGTATCAGATATTTGTTGTTCGATCCTATGAATATCCTGACCAGATGCGGCACGATCAGCCCCACGAAACCGATGGTCCCCGTGAAACACACTATCGCGGATGTCACCAGGGCAACGATGACCAGGCTCATCATCATGAGTCTCCTAGTATCCACTCCCAGGCTGGTGGCGCTCCTGTTGCCCGTCATGAGGACGTTGAGATTCCTAGACAGCGCCCAGAGGGAGACGATACCCAACGCCACGAAGACCGCCACCAGAGGTATGTTCCCCCAGGTGGCCTTCCCCAGGGTGCCCACCCTCCACTGGTATATCTCCGACAGGCTCGTGGGATCCGCCAGGACCATCAGCATGGTTGTCACCGCACTGAATACGTACATCACGGCTATTCCCGAGAGTATCATCATGGTGGGGGTCGTCTTCTTGAACCTTATGACCAGCATTATCACGGCCACCGGCACCAGCGAGAACACGAAAGAGTTGATGACTGTGGCCGGCTCGCCGGAAAGCGCCGGTACGACACACACGCCGCATATTATGGACAGCGCGGCGCCCAGAGAAGCACCGGAGGATATGCCCATGGTATACGGTTCCGCGAGAGGGTTCCTGAGGGCGCTCTGCATGACCGCCCCGCCGATGGCCAAGCCGGAACCGGACAAGGCCGCCATGACGGCTCTCGGGAGACGGTAATCCCAGATTATCAGGTCCTTCATGCGGTCGCTCACCGGTATACCCATGAGGTGATCGAAGACTATCTGATAGGATTCAATGAAGCCTATGTTGTACTCCCCCACCGAAAGCGTCAGACCGAAAACCAGGAATGAGGCCACCAGGATCAGTACTGCGAAGAGTATCTTCCTCGAGACCCTAGACGCATACTCCCTCCTGAACCTCTGGAAGCCCTCGTCCATCAATAGACCTCCCCGTATCCTTTCTTCTGGAAGAGTATCAGCATCAGGAAGATCGGGCTGCCTATGAATGCCATCACCACGCCCACAGGTATCTCGCTGGTGACGGATACCGAACGGGCCAGCAGGTCCGCCACCAGCAACATGAGGGCCCCTGCCACCATAGAGGCGGGGGCGACGAACCGGTTGTCTGATCCTATGATCATCCTCACTACATGCGGCGACACGAGACCGACGAATCCTATTATCCCTGTGAAACTGATTATAGAGGCCACCATGACGGAGAGCATGAGCATGCACATGATTCTGTACTGACCGGCGTTAAGGCCCAGGCTCTTGGCGCTGTTGTCCCCCAGTATCATGAGGTTTAGGTTTCTGGCCGTGTAGAGCACGAAAACCGAACACACCGCGGTCACGGTGAGCATCAGAGGCACATCCGACCACGTGACGCCCACTAGGGACCCCACTTGCCAAAGGTAGGCCGCCTGCAGGGTGTCCGCATCCGTGGTCACCATCAGCATGGTGACCATGGCATTAAAGAAGTACGATATGGCCGTTCCCACCAGAACGAGGGTGGCGGGCGTGGCGTCCACGTATCTCGATATGGCGATTATCATGAAGGCCGGTATCAAGGAGAACAGGAACGCATTGGTTACTATCCCGTACTGTCCGGCGATGGTGGAGAACGAGACACCCGCCACGATTGCCGCCACCGCACCGAAACAGGCTCCGGAGGCTATTCCCGTGGTGTAGGGCTCGGCCAGCGGGTTGGCCATCATGCTCTGCATCACCGTCCCGCCCAAAGCTAGAGAGGCTCCCGCGATGACCGCTACGGCCAGGCGCGGCATAACCGAGTTCCATATGAAATAATCCTGCCACCATATGGGACTCCTCTCGAGATACGTGACCCCGATTATATGGTTATAAATCAGAGAGTATGTCTCCGCCAGCGAGAGGTCCTGCCCTATGTTGCAGGAGAGCCCCACCACCAACACTATCGCTGCCATGCACACCACAATAAAGAGGAACTTACGTATGATGTGCCGGCGGTACTCTTCCTTCATGTCTCCGTTCAACAGATTTCCCCTATTGGATGTATATTCCAACCGAAAGCCGTGATCGATATAAATAATATGCTGAAAAAGAGAGCCCAGAACTGATATGACACCTAGAAATTGTTCTGAATGCTTTTTCGGAACCACAGACAGAGTTAAATATTCCTGCACAGGTTTATTAATTGGATTATACATCCAAGTGATTAAATGAACAGCAAAATCCTTGCGATCGCGATAGTGACGGTCGTCGTCGCGGCCGGTGCGGGAGCATATGTGATGATGAGCGGCAACACATCCTCTCAGGCAGACATCGACGCATCCCTATCCATATACGGCAATGCCGACAACGACTACAAGATAGACAGCGAAGACATAGCGATTGTGAACAAGATCATAAGCGGGGAACTGTCCGCCAGCGATCATCCCCTCGCCGACGCCAACTGCGATGGGAATGTGGATTCCGCGGACATCACCCTGATCAACGAGATGATACAAAAGAAAAACGGCATCACGATATACGTTCACGATGATGCCGGTTCCGTCGTGGGCATAGAGTACCCGCTACAGTATATAGTGCCGGTAGGCACCAATCTGATATCCACCATAATACAGATAGGCGGTGCCGATACCGTCGTCGGATACACCAAGACCAACTATGGGATATCCCATGGGCCCGTGATGGGTTCCACCTGCATAGGCGGCAGCATATTCGACATGAACACGGATGCCTCCCTGAACGCTTTCATGAGTCTGGATGCCAGCATAGAGGGGGGCGTGGACGCGGTCATCTCCCAGAACTCCGTATCGTATCTGAAGACCTGCGCCTCCTACCTTGAGAACGCCGGAGTCACCATTCTAAGGTTCAACACTGCAGAGGGGCTTGATTCCATAGCGGGTGCCCTAACCATAGGGTACATACTGGGCCAGGAGACTGAAGGGCAGTCCATCGAGTACGCGCAGACATCCTATCGGATCCTCAGCGAGATAGAGGAGAAACTGAAATCCGTGAAGGAATCAGACGTGAAGACCTCGTTCTCGGTCACCATGGGCTACTACATAAGCGGCATCGATTCCGATTACACCGGATTGACCGCCTTGGCCGGCTCCCCTACGGTCAGCACGCTGACGGGAAGCGGCTCCACGAAGATAAACGACGGGGACGAATACTACCTCCAATGGAACGCCGACTACATCATAAGCTACCGCACCCTCGACTACAGCATAGACTACACGGATGTATCGACCGGAGTGACCCTCACACCGGAAGAGACCTGGGAGAAGTACATGGAGTATTTCAAGGAGATGGATTGCTATGAGAACATGGTCTACATAAACACCAGCATGCCCGTGGTCTGCAGGATCGCGTACCTGGCAGAGATATTCTACCCGGAGATATTCGGAGAAGGTTACGGGGATTCCGTCCACCAGGAGTTCGTTGACAGATTCATGTCCTATCTGGGGGATGACTTCGATGTCTCCGAGGACATGACGTGTGTGATAACATACGACATGGTCAAGAATAAAATCTAAACGCATCGGGCGGCTTTCGGGCCGTCCCGATCATTTTTTGAAACACCCGGAACCATGAAAGGACTTGGCCCCCTCCAGCTGTCGCTGAAGCAGGAAAGAAAACATGTCGTGCCCGCCACAGAGTTAGGATGCACTTTACTGTGTGCCCCAGGCATACGCGAACGAACGTCACAGGGAGGAGGTCAAGGATGCGGAGGCACCGCGAACGGATTCTCCGGATGCTGCACCCGCCGGGATGACATCCATATATTCCGCTCCAGTGAGCCCGGAATCGAACTCCCTGTCCCTCATGACGATGTGGGGCCTTCCGCAATCCTGTATGATAAGGGATTCCACATCATACACGGACCTTATATTGTCCTCGGTTATGACCTCTTCCGGGCTCCCCACGGCGAATATGCTGCCTTCGTGCATCAGAATCATGCTATCGGAGTATTTCGCCGCTATGTTGAGATCGTGACTTATTATGAGGATGGTCATGTCCTTCTGGCGGGACAGGTTCCTGAGCATGCGGGTGACTTCCATCTGGTGCTTGATGTCGAGATTGGATGTCGGTTCATCCAGCATCAGGACCTTCGGCTCCTGTACCAGACCGCGGGCCAACATCACCTTCTGGTGCTGGCCCGCGCTGAGTTCGTCGAACGGCCTCATGGCCAGATGCTCTATGCCCAGAACCTTGAGGGTGTCATAGACTATCTCGATATCCCTCTCCGTGGACTTCCACCCGCTGTGAGGGTGCCTGCCCATCAGGACTGTATCGACAACGGTGAGGGGAAAGGCATCGCTGGAGGAGCACGGAACGTACCCAACCACCTTGGCCAGCTGCTTGAGCGGATATCTCTTGACATCCACACCGTCTATGTACACAGTCCCCCCCGTAGGTTCAAGTATCTTGTTTATGCAATGAATGAGCGTCGACTTGCCAACGCCGTTGGGCCCTATTATCGATATCAGCTGCGCACCCTGCACATCCAGACAGACATCCTTCAGCACGGGGACGCTGGAATAGCTGAAATACATACCTTCGACGTTTATCTTCATGTAGCCTCAACCCAGTTGGATGTATAATCCATATTGTAGCGCGGATATATTAACTGTTCGAGGAGGCAGATGGGCACTTATTGATGCTTTACATGAAGACTATGCTATGAGACAACTGCTGATGACATGATGAACCGCACCGACCGGATTCACGGCATTCATGCAATCCGACATTCCTTCTGCCAGATTATTTAAATCAAAAACATGAAGGGGGGCATGTCAGCGGATCTTTAAGAAATCCGGGTCAGGGACGAGGATGGCCGAAGAGTGCCGATGAGGGGATACGAGGACAGGGTTCTACTCATGGTAAACACGTCCGCCAAATGCAGATGCACTCCGCAGTACGAGGGCCTTCAGAGACTGCACAGGACGTACGGCGACCAGGGATTGGAGATACTGGAATTCCCCTGCGGCCAGTTCGGAGGGGGGGGGGAGACGGGCCCGGAGAGGACAACCCGGTTCCGCAGCGATGACTACGGCATAACATCCGGGCAGTTCGCGATGACCGGTGTCTGCGGGGAAGAGGGCTCGGACCCCTTCAGATGCACAGCGGAGAACGGCGGCACCCCCGTGACATGGA
>Ga0265295_1005970_pt1 | contig 15050 bp, 11 predicted proteins | sample Munlansysbiofilm_FD_192503 | JGI IMG/M metagenome (GOLD analysis project Ga0265295, IMG submission 192503) | Leachate microbial communities from a municipal landfill in Southern Ontario, Canada - Methane capture system biofilm | ecosystem: Engineered > Solid waste > Landfill > Unclassified ... | reverse complement strand
GAGCGGCGAGCCCAGACCGATGAGCAGGATGCCCCACCACAGGGTGGCCTCGCCGAAATAGTTGGGATGCCGGGTCCAGGTCCACAGCCCCTCCTGGATGATCCGGCCGCGGTTGGACGGGTCGCGCTTGAAGCGGAGCAGCTGCCAGTCGCCGATGGCCTCGAAGAGAAAACCGAGGGCAAAGACGAGCACGCCGACCAGGTCGGTCCAGCGGAGTCCGGGCCCGGGCGCGGCGATGGCCAGCAGCACGGGCGTGAGGATGACCAGCACCACCGCGCCCTGCAGCAGGTAGATCTGCAGGAAGCTGCGCCAGAGGATCGTTGTCCCCCAGGCCTCGCGGAACTGGCGGTAGCGGAAGTCCTCGCCGCGGCCGCGGTGGCGGATGCCGAGGTGCAGGCCCAACCGTACCCCCCAGAGGGTGACGAGCACGAGCAGGAGGATCGGCCGGAACTGCGCCTCCGCGCCGGCCTGCCACCAGGCCGACCAGCCGGCCACGACAAAGGCCGGGCCGTAGGCGATGTCTACCAGGCTGTTGTCCCGGGCGAGCAGGCCGACCAGGTACATGAGGCACATGTAGACGAGCAGGGTGAGCGCCGCGCTCTGCACTACCTGGGCAGTCATGGGTGGCCTCCTGCCGCTCAGCCCCGGCCGAGCCAGGTGCCGATCAGGTAGGAGCCGCCGCTCACCAGGGTGCCGAGCACAGTGCCCCAGGTGATGTCGACCACGGTCACCAGCACCGGCCAGTCACGCAGGGTGGCCAGGTTGGTCAGGTCGTAGGTGGCATAGGTGATGAAGCCGAACAGGGCGCCGTACAGGCAGGCGCGGCCGAGCGAGCCGGCTTCCAGGCCGGGACGGACCGCGAAGAAGAGGATGCCGGCGATGTACAGGCCGTAGAAGAGGAAGGCGGCCGGCCAGTTGACCGTCGGGCTGAGCAGCGCCTGCAGCTGCTCCTTGTAGAACCCGCGGGCAACGATGCCCAGCCAGATCATGTCGATCACGAAGAAGACCGGCACGGTGAGCAGGTAAAGCTTGAGCCAGAAGAAGGTGGTCATCGCTGTGCCTCCACAAAGGGGTCGGTGTTCGCTCCGCCGCCGCATGGCAATGAGGATCGTTCACCGGTTGCTCTGAGCTGCAACTCTAAGGGATCTGACGAAAAATACAAGCGCGCGCACCCCGGATCGTGCGAAAAAACCGCTCAGACGAGGTCCGCCGCCGTCAGCACCCGCACCCGCTGGAAGTGGTCGACGAGCAGGTAGCGCTCGACCGTGACCGCGACCAGGGCGGTGTCCGGCGCGTGGACAAAGTCGGCCAGTCCCGGATGGCGGCCGAGCAAAAGGCTGACCAGCCGGTCCCGTTCCTCGCCGGCAACCTCCGCGGCCCGGCCGAGCACGGTCACGGCCGTGGCCTCATGCACGTCGGCCAGGGTGTTGGCGCGGTTGTCGATGAGCAGGGCCGCCGTCGGGCTGGCAGCGAGGTTGCGGAACTTGCGGGTCGCCCGGCCGGTGGCGAACACCAATTGGCGAAGGTCCGGGCTGGCCGCGAAGGCGACCAGGCTGGCGTAGGGACCGGAAGTGTCGGCGGTGGCGAGCACGGCGTGTAGCTGCTGCCGGCAGAGGTCGTTCAGGCAGGCGGTGAGGGTGCTGGGGTCGGCGGGCATAACCGTTCTCCTGCAAAGTTTTTCGGATGAAGAAAAATCGAACGGAATATCTTGCCAAGTCTTCAATGCGAATTAATATCCCATCTACAGAAGTCAACCGGCAACACACAAAAAGGAGAATGGACATGGCTGACGACAAAAAGGAATACGGCGAAGTGAGCGGCGGCACCGGTGGATACGAGTCCATGGTCTGGGTCCGGGACAAGGATGGCAAGGAGTATGCCTGCTACCTGAAGGACATCAAGGGGATCAAGACCAAGGAGCAGCTCACCGAAGAGGAGAGATCCAAGTGTGTTGATGTCAGTCAGATTGTCGGAACAGAGCGCTGGTAATCAGCGAGATTTCATTCTTTACCCCAGGCCCGTCCGCACTGCGGACGGGCCTTTTTTATTGCCCGGCTGGTCAGGCCGTGTCCGCCGGGCGCCGCTCCGGCACAGCCACCTGCGGGATCTTTCCTTCGTTCCATTCCGGCGACACGTACAACTGGCAGTAGCAGGCGCCATATTCGCGCACGTCCGCCTCCCGGTAGACACAGGGACAGAGGATGTCCCGGTCGCGCTCCCGGTCACCGCTCGCCAGCCGGCAGGGGCAGGCCAGGTAGCCGTAGCGGGCGCGGTTGGTGAGCAGGCCGCGGAGCAGGTCGAAGGTCCGCTCCCGGTCGCGGTTGAACGGGTAGCCCTTGGGTTCCTGCAGGGCGCGCAACCGGTCGTACAGGTCGTCCACCTCGGTACGCACGCCGATGGTCTCCTTGATCTCCTGGACCTTGAAGCCGGTGATCACCCGATCGCCGATCACCGTGGTGGGGAAGGAGCACTGCGGGTTGACCGCGCGCAGACCGCTCACCGCCGCCTCGCGCTCGTCGCCCGCGAGCAGATCGACCTCGATGACTTGGTGGGCCACGCCCAGATCGGTGAGCATCTTTTTGATTGCCTGGCAGTAGCTGCAGGTGGACAGGCTGTAGAGGGTGATCGCGGTCATCGGGTGCTCCCTGGTGCGGCCGCCGACACGGCGGCTTGGCGGCGGATGGCGGACCGGGTGAAAAACCTCGGCCTCGCCGCTGACCGGGAGAGCATAGAACGGCCGGGGCCGGCAGGCAAGGGGAAAGATCGGCCCGGCGTCACCAGGGCGCAATCTCCTGGCGCACAAGGTTTTTTGCGGCAAGCGTCCTATCTCTTAGGTGATCGGCCGGGGGCTGTTGTATAAGGGTAGGGAATACACCTGTCGCCGGCGGGCGTCAGTCCCCACCCGGCCCGGCGAGCGGAGCCGGGCCACGATTTTTGCCGAGGATGTCGCATGACCCGGTTGTGCCTGCTGTTGCTGCTGCTGTTTGCCCCCTGGCCCGCATCGGGCGGCTCAGCCCTGCCCGACGATCGCCCCCTGCGGGTGGTCATGGACAATACCTACCCGCCCTACGTGTTCCTCGACGGCCGCGGCACCCCCCAGGGCATCCTGCCGGACCTGTGGCGCCTGTGGCAGGAACGCACCGGCATCCCGGTCGAGATCACCGCCCTGGACTGGCACGAGGCCCTGGCCGCCATGCGGGCCGGCCGCCACGACGTCATCGACACCGCCTTCCGCACCGAGGAGCGCGACCGCTGGCTCGAATTCAGCCGGCCCTACGCCCGTATCGAGGTCGCGGCCTTCTTCGACAACGAGATCGGCGGCATCACCGACATCGACTCGCTGCGCGGCTTTGCCGTGGCCGTCAAGGAGGGCGATGCGGTCATCGGCCACCTGCGCAACCGCGGCGTGGACAACCTGCTGCTGTTCAAGGGCTATCAGGCGATCGTCGAGGCGGCCCGTGACAACAAGGTCAACGTCTTTGTCATCGACAAGCCGCCGGCCCTTCACTACCTGCACAAGTACGATCTGCACCGGCGGTTCAACGCCTCCCTGCCGTTCGAAGCGGGTGATTTCCACCGGGCCGTGGCCAGGGGGCGGGCAGCGCTGCTGGCCGAGATCGAGGCCGGCTTCGCCGCCATCCCGGAGGCGGAACGGGCCGCCATCGACCAAAAGTGGCGCGGCCTCCCCCTGCTCGACCGGCTGCCCCTGCGCCTGCTGCTCACCGCGGCCGGGGGCGCCTGCGCCCTGATCCTCGCCCTCTTCCTCTGGAACCGCACCCTGCGGCGGGCGGTGCGGCACCGCACGGCCGAACTCGAGCAGAGCCGGGAGGTGCTGCGGCAGAGCGAGGCCCGCTACCGGGAACTGGTCGAGGACGCCAACAGCATCATCCTGCGCATGGACAGCACCGGCCGTATCACCTTCATCAACGAGTTCGCCCAGCGCTTCTTCGGTTACCGGGCCGAGGAGGTGCTCGGAGAAAACGTGGTCGGCACCATCGTGCCTGAGCGCGACTCGGCCGGCAGCGACCTGCGCGCCCTGATGGCTGACCTCTGCGCCCGGCCGGAGCGCTACCTGACGGGTGAGAACGAGAACATGCAGCGCGACGGCAACCGGGTGTGGATCAGCTGGACCAACCGGCCGGTCTACGACGAGGCCGGCCATTTGGTCGGGCTGCTCTGCGTGGGCAACGACGTGACCGAGCGGAGGCGGGCGAGCGAAGCCCTAGGGCGGGAGCGAGAGCGACTGGAGTCGGTCATCTCCGGATCGCAGCTCGGCACCTGGGAGTGGAACGTGCAGACCGGCGAACTGGTGATCAACGAGACCTGGGCCGAGATGGTCGGCCGCACCCTGGCCGAATTGGAACCCTGCACGTACGCCACCTGGAGCGAGCTGGTTCATCCCGACGATCTGGAGGGGGCACGCCGGGCCCTGCAGCGCTGCATCGACGGCACCAGCCAGGCCTACGACTGCGAGTTGCGCCTGCGTCACCGGGACGGCCACTGGGTGTGGATCCTCGACCGTGGCCGGGTGCTCACCCGGGATCGGGACGGCCGCTCCTTGCTCATGTTCGGCACCCACACCGACATCACCGGGCTCAAGCAGGCGGAGGAGGACCTGCGGACGAGCAACGAGCTGCTCTCCCTGTTCATCCACCACTCGCCCATCTATGCCTATATCAAGGAGATCGAGCCGGACGAGAGCCGGGTGCTGCGCGCCAGCGAGAACTTCCTCGACATGGTCGGCGTCCCGGGATCGGCCATGGTCGGGCGGACCATGCGCGAGCTGTTCCCGCCCGAGTTCGCCGCCAGGATCGTCGCCGACGACCGGCGGGTGGTGGAACGGGGCGAGATCCTGCGGTTGGAGGAGGAACTTTCCGGACGGTCCTACACCACCATCAAGTTCCCCATCGTCTTCGGGGAGCGGCAGCTGCTCGCCGGCTACAGCATCGATGTCACTGAGCGGCGGCGCACCGAGGAGGAATTGCGGCGACGGGAGGAACAGCTGCAGCAGATGATCGAGATCCTGCCCATCGGCCTGTGGATCACCGACCGGCACGGCACCCTGCTCCACGGCAACCCCGCCGGACGGACCATTTGGGGCGGGGCTCTGGCCGCGAGCGACGGCCTGTGCGCCTTCCCGGCACGCCGCCTGCCCGGCCGGGAACCGGTGGCACCGGAAGAGTGCGCCCTGGCCCGCACCCTGCGCACCGGCGTCACTGTGACCGACGAACTGCTCGAGATCGAGGCGGCGGACGGCGCGCGCAAGACCATCTTCGCCTATTCGGCGCCGGTGCGCGACGACCGTGGCGAGATCGACGGGGCGATCCTCGTGCACCTGGACATCAGCGACCGCAAGGCCCTGGAGGAGCAGCTCATCCAGGCCCAGAAGATGGAGTCCATCGGCCGCCTGGCCGGCGGGGTGGCGCACGATTTCAACAATATGCTCAGTGTCATCCTCGGCCACACGGAACTGGCGCTGGACACGGCCGGCCTCTCCGCATCGCTCTCCGGCCGGCTGCAATCCATCCGCGAGGCGGTGCAGCGCTCCACCGACCTCACCCAGCAGCTGCTTGCCTTTGCCCGCCGGCAGACCGCGGCGCCGCGGGTGCTCGACCTGAACACGACCGTGGCCGGCATGCTTAAGATGATCCGGCGGCTCATCGGCGAGGACATCGACCTCACCTGGCTGCCGGCCGGGGGGTTGCCGCCGGTGCGGATCGATCCTTCCCAGGTCGATCAGATCCTCGTCAACCTGTGTGTCAATGCCCGCGACGCCATCGGCGACACCGGCCGAATCACCATCGAGACCGCCTCGGTCACCTTCGACCAGGCCGACAGCCTCCGTCACCCGGAGGTCGCGCCGGGCGGCTACGTGCGCCTGTCGGTGCGCGACACCGGCTGCGGTATGGACGACGACACCCTCGCCCACCTGTTCGAACCGTTCTTCACCACCAAGGAGCTGGGCAAGGGGACCGGCCTTGGGCTGGCCACGGTCTACGGCATTGTCCGCCAGAACGGCGGCTGCATCGAGGTTGACAGCCGGCCGGACCGGGGGGCGGTGTTCCGTATATACCTGCCCCAACACGACGGCAGCCTCGCGCCGGGCACCACGGATGGAGCGGCTGAGCCGGTGGCGGGCGGCACTGAGACCATCCTCCTGGTCGAGGACGAGCCCCTGATCCTGGAGATGGCCACCGCCATGCTCACCCCGCTGGGCTACACCGTGCTGCCGGCGGCGACCCCGGCTACAGCCCTGCGATTGGCGCGGGAACATGCCGGCACCATCGATCTGCTGCTCACCGACGTGGTCATGCCGGAGATGAACGGCCGCGACCTGGCGGCGCGGCTGGTCGAGATCCGGCCGGGGCTGCGGCGGCTGTTCATGTCCGGCTACACCGCGGACGTGATCGCCAGCCGCGGGGTGCTCGAGGAGGGGGTGGAGTTTGTGCAGAAGCCGTTCACGCGCAAACGGCTGGTGGCGCGCATCCGCCAGGTGCTCGACCGGCAGACGGCGGCCTGAGCCGGGGGGGACGGAGTGGTCAGGGGGTCTGGGCCGCGGGTGCGATGACCTCGGCCAGCCGTTCGAGGAACCTGGGCTCCATCATGTCGATGAGCTGGTTGGCGGTGCGGCCGCAGCGGACCACGATCAGGTCGTGCGAGGGCAGGATGAAGGCGAAGTTGCCGCCGGAGCCGTAGATGCGCACCATGTCGGCGGGCAGGTGGCGGCCGAAGTAGCCGTCCACGTTGGAACGCATGTTCTGGTACCAGGGCGCGGTTTGGGTGCGCTCGATCCATTCCGGGTCGACGATCTGTTGGTCCTGCCAGCGGCCCTGGCGGAGGATGAGGTAGGCGAAACGGGCGTAGTCCCGCGGGGTCATGCACACGCCGCCGTGGGTCACCCAGCGGTGGGTGCCCGGCGGCGGGTAGTGGTAGGAGACCCCGGACACGCCGATGGGCGCCAGGATACGGTCCCAGAGCACACCCGCGGGAGAGTGGCCGAAGGCATGGCGGAACACCAGGCCGAGGTGGGCGAAGCCGATGCTGCTGTAGGCCCCCCGGTGGTCGCCCCAGGTCTCGCTGCCGGCGAACTCCTCCGGGTGGCCGGGGGGAAAGAACAGCCGTCCGGTGGCCGGCCACTTCGGGTCGCTGCCGGTCACCCAGAGGCTGTAGTCGCTCCAGAAGTTGCGCCCTTCTTCCACCTTCTCGTGGTCCTTGGTCTCCTCTGGCATGAACCCGGCGGTATGGCGGAAGATCTGCTCGAAGGTGATCTCGGTCTTGCGCGGGTCGGAGAGCGGGAACCCTTCCGGCAGCCAGGTGCGGTCGTAGACCCGGCTCTGCTCGGTGAGCTGCACCCGTGCCCGTCCCTCGCGTCCCTCCTTGACCAGCACCCCGAACAGCATGTAGGCAAACGACTTGCCGTTGGAGGCGAGGTACTGCTGGAAGGAGCGGGTTTCGGGCAGACTGTTCCACTCGCCGACGATCCAGCCGTTCTTGATGACAATGGTGGCGGTGTGGTGGTGGTAGTCGTAGCCGACCTGGGCGCTGTTTCTGATCGACTGGCTGAGCCGCCCCAGGTCCTCCAGGGCCGCGGGGTCGAGGCCGCGGGCGCGGACAAACTCCGCGGAGAGGTTCGCCCGCCAGCCGCCCATGGTCTCCGGCGGCGGGAAGTAGTCCTCGTTGCCGAAGGGGAGGTCGCAGGCGGCGAGCAGCACGGTGCAGGCGGCCAGCAGGCAGCAGGCGATGCGGACGAGTGCGGGGCGCACCATGGGTGGGGGCGGCGGCAGGGCGGGCGCGGTCAGCGGGTGGCGGTATCCGTCTCGGCCCTGCGGGCGGCGAGGCGGTTGCGGGCAAACCAGCCGAGGCCGAGCACGGCGAGCACGACGATGACGATGTCCACCTGGTGCGAGTACTTCTGCACCACCTGCCAGTGCTCGCGCAGGCGCAGACCGCAGTAGAGGAGGAAGGAGTTCCACAGGGTGGCGCCGCTCACCGAGAGCAGCATGAACGGCACCAGCGGCATCCGCCCTATGCCCGCCGGGATGGAGATGAAGTGGCGGACCACCGGGATGAAACGGGCGATGAACACCGTGTACAGCCCCTGGCGGCGCTGGAAGTAGCGCTCGGTCAGCTCCAGGTCGCGGCGGTTGAGCAGCAGGTAGCGGCCCACCTTGAGGACCAGCGGCTTGCCGCCGTAATAGCCCATCCAGTAGGAGAGCAGCGAGCCGGTGAGCGAGCCGGCGCTGGTGACGAGCACGGCGAGCCACAGGTTCCACTTGCCGTCGGCGACGAGAAAGCCGACAAAGGGCATCACCGCCTCGCTCGGCACCGGCGCGATCATGCTCTCCAGGGTCATGAGGATGAAGGCGCCGAAATAGGTCGTGGTCTCCAGGATCTGGACAGCGATGCGGCTGATGAGTTCGGTGATCATGGGCGGTTCACAGGGGGTAAAAGTAGACGAGGGCGATGATCCCGAACACGATCCGGTACCAGGCAAAGGCGCGGAAATCGTGGCGGGCGACATAATGGAGCAGCCCCTTGATGGCCAGCAGGGCGCTGAAGAAGGCGGTGACAAAGCCCACCGTGAAAAAGGGCAGGTCGCTCGGGCTGAGATGGTCGCGGGACATGAACAGGTCGAAGCCGGTGGCCAGGAACATGGTGGGAATGGCGAGGAAGAAGGAGAATTCCGTGGCCGCCTTGCGCGACAGTCCGGTCAGCAGGCCGCCGATGATGGTCGCACCGGAGCGGGAGGTGCCCGGGATGAGCGAGAACACTTGGGCCACGCCGAGTTTGAGCGCGTCCCGCCAGTCCATGTCGTCCACCTCGGTGATGCGCGGCTCGCGCTGCCGCCGCTCGACCAGGAGGATGACCAGGCCGCCGACGATGAGCGCCAGGGCCACCACCACCGGGTTGAACAGGTGGGCCTTGATCAGGCCGTGCAGGAGCAGGCCGCACAGGGCCGAGGGCAGCACGGCGATGACGAGGTTGGTAACGAAGCGGCGGGAGCGCGCCTCGGTCCCCAGGGTGGCGATCACTGCGCCCAGCCGCTCCCGGTAGTGCCAGCAGACCGCGAGGATGGCGCCGAGCTGGATGCAGACCTGGAAGGTCTTGGCCTGTTCGCCGGTGTAGGCGACCAAGTCGCCGGCGATGATCAGATGGCCGGTGGACGAGATCGGCAGAAATTCGGTGAGCCCCTCGACCAGGCCGAGCAGCACGCTTTGCAGCAGCGCAAAAAAATCCATGACAGCGGGGTCTCCGGTCGACGGTCGGGCGGGGGCTGGGGGTGCGGGGGTACGGGGCGGCAAGGGGCCGCGCACGCAAAAAGAGTTCGTTAAATACCTGAAAAGGTCCCCAGCGTCAAGGAAATCGGGATTTTAGGGGGGTGGCCGGGTGTCGCCGGAAGGTGGCCGGCGTTCGAAACAGGGCTGGTAGTCGCGGAAATACATGTCCGCCAGGGTGAGGAAGGCGCTCACCGCCAGCGGCCCGTAGACGATGCCCATGATGCCGAACAGGCTGAGGCCGCCGAGGATGGAGAGGAGCACCAAAAGCGGCGGCAGCTGCGCTTGGCTGCCGACGAACCTGGGTTTGAACAGGTATTCGATGAACACGGTGAGGAACAGGTAGAAGCCGCCGGTGACCACGGTCTGCCAGATCTGTCCCTTGATGAGCAGGATGAGTATGGTCGGCAGCAGCACCAGGCCCACGCCGAGGATGGGCAGGAAGGCGAGGGCGCCCATGACCACGCCCCAGAGGACCGGCGAGATGAAACCCATCAGGGCGAAGAAGACCCCGCCGAGCACGCCCTGGAAGAGTCCGCTCAAGGTGTTGCCGACCAGGATCGCCCCGGCGATGGGAGAAAACCGCTGGACCAGCAGGCGGTTGTGCTCATCCGGCAGGGGCGAGAGGGCGAGGAGAAAGGCACCCAGCCGGCGGAATTCGACGAGCAGGACGAACAGGGTCATGATCAGGATGGCCGACTGGAACACGAAGCGCATCACGTCGGCGGCCAGGGCCGAGGCCTGGCGGTAGGCGAACAGGCCGAGGGCGCTGAGCGAGCGGCTGATCAGCCCCTGGATGTCGCCCAGGTCCGGGTGGATGCCAAACTCGGCGAGCAGGTCGCCGATTCGGCTGAGCAGCGGGCTGTCCTGCAGCTGCTGCTGGAGCACGGCGAGCAGATCGTTCCTGATGGCCAGCTGGATGACCGGCGGAATCTCGGCCACGATGGCGGTGATGATGGAGAACAGCGGCGCGAACACGCCCAGGGCGATGAGCGTGCAGATGAGTCCCGAGGCGAGCCACGGCCGGACCCGGGTCGTCAGCCGCAGGTAGAACGGGTGGAGGATGCTGGCCAGGAAAAAGGCGAGGAAGATCTGGTTCCAGAACGGCCAGAGCACCAGCCCGAGCATGAACAGCGAGCCGAGGAAGGCGAGGGTGAAGGTGCGGCGGTGGATCGGGGTGGGGGCGGGGCTCATGGGGATGCGTGATTTTCTCAGTTCGGGGGTGCCGCGCGGCCTTTCGCCGGCAATGGCGCCCATTGTACGAGGCGCCGGTCGATTGCGCCAGTTGAAAGTTCCGGGAGGGTGGCCGCCCCCTTTCTCCATGCGGTTCCGCACTTTTCTTGCATTCTACGCTGATTCGGGGTATAAAGTCCCCCTCCCGGTCCGGCGCGTGCGCGCCCGGGCCGTGCGGGAATCGCTCTCACAGCCTGGCCGGCACCGGCCAGGCGTTTTTTGTTGGTGGACCGACCGCGGCGGATGTTCGCCCGGCCGGGTCCGCCCTCAGCACGATCGGACAGGACAGGACAGTCGGGCTCTCGCACTGCGGGCAAGGACGCCTGCCGCCGGACCGCCCCTGCGGACCGGAACCGCATCGAGACCACACCGCTCTCCAGGAGGAGCCTGATGACCATCCCCGCCTTCGACCAATTCGGCCTGCGCGCTGAACTGGTGCAGACCGCCACCGAACTGGGCTTCACCGCCCCCACCCCCATCCAGCAGGCGGTCATTCCGCCGATTGTGGCCGGCCGCGATGTGATCGGCCAGGCGCAGACCGGCACCGGCAAGACCGCGGCCTACGGCCTGCCCTTGCTGCACCGGCTTGACCGGCAACAGAACGGCGTGCAGGCGCTCGTCCTCGCCCCCACCCGCGAACTCGCCATCCAGGTGGCCGCGGCCCTGCAGCAGTACGGGCGCGGGCTCGGCACCAACGTGCTCGCCCTGTACGGCGGCCAGTCCTACCAGCAGCAGCTCCGCAGCCTGCGCGAGCGGGTCGAGGTGGTGGTCGGTACGCCCGGCCGTCTGCTCGACCTGATGGAGCAGGGGCACCTCGATCTGGGCGGGGTGCGCGCCGTGGTCCTCGACGAGGCCGACGAAATGCTGTCCATGGGCTTTGTCGAGGACATCGAGTCCATCCTCGACCGCATTCCGCCCGAGCGTCAGACCCTGCTCTTCTCGGCCACCATCTCCCGGCGGGTGCTGGGGTTGTCCAAGCGCTACCTGCGCGACCCCCAGACCGTTTCGGTCACCCCGGAGCAGCTCACCGGCGCCTCCATCGAGCAGCGCTACTACCTGGTCAACCCCCAGGAAAAAGTGGCGGCCATCACCCGGCTGTTCGAGATGGAGACCATCGACAGCGCCCTCGTCTTCGCCCGCACCCGCCTGGGCACCGGCGAACTGGCCAACCAGCTCAGCACCCGCGGCTTCGCGGCCGAACCGCTCAACGGCGACCTCAGCCAGGACGCCCGCATCCAGGTGCTCAACCGCTTCCGCGCCGGTCAGGTGAAGGTGCTCGTGGCCACCGATGTAGCCGCCCGCGGCCTGGACATCGACGACATCTCGCACGTGTTTAACTTCGACCTGCCCGACGATCCGGAGGTCTATGTGCACCGCGTCGGCCGCACCGGTCGGGCCGGCCGCGAGGGCGTGGCCATCACCCTCCTGTCGCCGCGGGAGCGCTGGATGCTGCGCCGCATCGAGGAGTACACCCGCTTCCGCATGACCCGGGCCGAGCTGCCGACCATCCAGCAGATCGAGAACCACCGCCAGGCCGTCATCCTGGAGCAGCTGGAGGTGTGGATCCGCCGCGGCCGCTGCCGGCGGGAGCGGGAGATGGTCGACCTGCTGATGGAAACCGGCCACCCGGCCGAGGATATCGCCGCCGCTGCGCTCAAGCTGGCCCGGGGCGAGGAGAAGAAACGGCCCATTGAACCGGTGACGCCGATCAAGGAAGAGCAGCTGCGCACGCAGCAGCGCAAGAACGAGCGTCCGCTTCGGCGCACCGGTCCGGCGGGCCCGGCCGGCCGCCGCGGCGGCGAGCGGGACCGGGACATGGTGGCGGTGCGGCTCGATGTCGGCCGTGACGACGGCATCGGCATCAACCACGTGGTTGCCTCGCTCTCGCACTATTCGGGGATCACCGGCAGCCAGCTGGGCAAGATCCGCCTGGAGGCGACCTCCACCCTGGTGGATGTGCCCGAGTCCCTGGTGGCGCGCCTGATGGCCAAGAACGGGGCCTACCGCATCGGCCGACGGACGCTTAACCTCGAGCGGGTCTGAGTCCGGCGCCCGGCAGGCCCGCAGTCCCTGCGCCAACGAAACCTGCAACAAACCCTTCGTCATTTTTTTGCTGGTCTGGCCGGTGGTCCCGCGTTATAGTCGCCGGCGTCCCCGGGGCGGTGCCAACCGCCCCGGGGAGTAGTGTAAGCAATGCGCGTACTCTGCGTGTCGTGAGGCGAATTCTCGCTGCAACCCGACCCGGACCGCCCAGGCACCCCTGCCCGGCCCGCGCCTCGTTCAACGGACCATCCCGCCCCTCTCCCGTCCCCCTCGCGCAACGTTTTTTGTGTTGTTCGTGAACGGCCCTGCCCGTTCTCGTCTGTCTGCTTCCCGGCTGACCGTCGTCCGGCCCGGACCCCGGTCTGCCCAGCCTCGAGGAGGCGAGTGATTGCCGATGCATCTTCTGCTCCCAGCCCTGGCCATGGTATTGGTTAGCGGCGTGCTGCCGCTGATCGTCCACCGCTGGTTCCGGCTGACCAAACTCCTCCACCTCCTCGGCGTCACCGCCGGCTGCCTGACCGGGCTCGTCAGTCTGCAGGCCGCCTGGCATGCGCCCGAGACCCTGACCACCAGTTGGGCCTGGCTCGGTTTCTACCCGCTCGTCTTCACCCTCGACTCGGTCACCGCCCTGTTCCTGCTGCCGGTGCTGCTCGTTGCGCCGGTGCTCGCCCTCTACGCCTACAACTACCTGGACAAACCGGCGGCCGCCTGGCGGACCGCGGTCAGCGCGCTCTGTTTCAGCCTGCTCGTGGTGGCCATGGCCCTGGTCACCCTGGCCGGCAACATGGTGACCTTCGCCATCGCCTGGGAGCTGATGTCGATCGCCTCCTGGTGCCTGGTGCTCTACGACTTCGAGCACGAAGCAACCCGGCGGGCCGGTTATGTGTACTTCCTGTTCACCCAGACCGGCGCCCTGCTCATTTTCGCCGCCTTCGGCCTGGTCTACCAGGCCACCGGCTCGCTCGCCTTCACCGGCATGGCGGCCATGCCCGCCGGGGTGAAAAGTGCGGTGTTTTTCCTCACCCTGGCCGGTTTCGGTTCCAAGGCGGGCATCCTGCCCCTGCACATCTGGCTGCCGCACGCCCACCCGGCTGCCCCCAGCCACGTCTCGGCCTTGCTCTCCGGGGTGATGATCAAGATGGGCATCTACGGCATCGTCCGCACCTACCTGCTGCTGGGCGACCCGACCCCGCTCTTTCCGCAGACCATCCTCCTGCTCGGCATGGCCTCGGGCATCCTCGGCGTGGTCCACGCCCTGGGCAAGCACGATCTCAAGCGACTGCTCGCCTATTCGTCCATTGAGAACATTGGCATCATCCTGCTCGGTCTCGGCCTGGGCATGCTCGGCATCACCGCCGGCAACCGGTTGATGGCCGCCTTCGGCTTTGCCGGCGCGCTCTTGCACGTGCTCAACCACGCCCTGTTCAAATCCCTGCTTTTCCTCGGCGCGGGCGCGGTCCTGCACGCCACCGCCACCCGCCATCTCGACCAATTGGGCGGGTTGCTGCGCACCATGCCGGTCACCGGCCGGACCTTTCTCGCCGGTTCCGCGGCCATCGCCGGCCTGCCGCCGCTGAACGGCTTTGTCAGCGAGTTTCTCATCTACTACGCCGCCTTCCAGGGGCTGAGCCTGGGGGGCGGCAACCTGCTGCTGTGCCTGTTCACCATCGTCGCGCTCGCCCTGGTCGGTGGCTTGGCCTCTGCCTGCTTCACCAAGGTGGCGGGCATGGTCTTCCTCGGCGAGCCGCGCACGGAGCACGCCCGGCAGGCCACCGAGGTCGGCCCGTCGATGCGTGCGGCCATGGTGCTGCTCACCCTGGCCTGCCTCGTCATCGGCCTGTGGCCCGAGCCGGTGCTGCGCCTGATGTTCGCCGGCCTGCGCGACATGGCGCCGCTCGCCGGCATCACCGTGGACGCCCTTGGGCCGATCCCGGCCAACCTCGCCCTGGGGGCGCGGCTGCTGCTGGCGCTGGTGCTGCTCGTCGCCCTCGGCCGGCACCTCCTCTACCGGGGCAAGGCCATCGGCCGCGGCCCGACCTGGGGCTGCGGCTACAGCCGGCCGACCAGCCGCATGCAGTACACCGGCGCCTCGTTTGCGCGCAGCATGGTCGAGTTCCACCGGCCCTTCGTCAGCGTGCGCACCGAGGCCGAACCGCTCACGCGCATCTTCCCCGCCCCGGCCGTCTGGAAGAGCCGGGTCGAGGACGCGGCCGAGATCGGTCTGACGCGCGGCCTGGTCGAACCGGTGCTGCGCATCGCCGCGCGGCTGCACTGGATCCAGCACGGCCGCATCCAGCTGTATATCGCCTATATCGTGCTCACCATCGTTGTCCTGCTCCTGACCGTTTAGCGCGGCCGGGACCCAACACCCTCGAGGTCGACCATGGAATCCCCCCTCGCCCTTGGCATCGCCCTGCTCCTCGCCCCGGTCCTGCCCGGGGTGATCCTCAAGGTCAAGGCCCTGTTCGCCGGCAAGACCGGACCGCCGCTCCTTATCCG
>Ga0265295_1005969_pt1 | contig 15054 bp, 16 predicted proteins | sample Munlansysbiofilm_FD_192503 | JGI IMG/M metagenome (GOLD analysis project Ga0265295, IMG submission 192503) | Leachate microbial communities from a municipal landfill in Southern Ontario, Canada - Methane capture system biofilm | ecosystem: Engineered > Solid waste > Landfill > Unclassified ... | reverse complement strand
CCTTGTTTGGGTTTAGCGACTGAGAACGACCGAAGGGCCTCTTGAATCTTTTGCCAGGCATTCCATTCGTTTCGAAAGAACATCAACCGAATGTTTTTACACTGAGTCGCTAACTGTCAAACTCGGGTTAAAAATTGAGTGGGCTTTTTCTTCACTTCTTTTATTCTGAAGTTGTTTTTGATTTCATACGAGATTATTATTTTTGTAGATTTTCAGAGGGTTGTGCATCTGGTCTTTAGATCGCATGTGTGGCACATTGAATTTTCATAGTCATGTAAACATCATGTCCCCATTTTATCTTGTAAAGGTTAGATGCAGGTGTAATTGTCAATTTAGGTGAGGTTCAATCAAAATATTTGAATACGTTACATTTGACCATGTTGGTCAGGGTCTTCGCCGGATAAAGATCGGCGTATTCCATAATATCCGATCTGGCGAATCCTGCTTTTTTAAGATATTTTTTGAGGTCGGGATCTTTATTCAGCGAGGATGCTTCTTCTCTGCCCATCCTGTTCATAAGGTCCAGGAATTGGAGCATCTTTGCATTGTCTCTGTCGATCGTAATGACGGGACATCTTATCCTCACCTGTTGATCTCCGAAACATACGACCCTTCCTCTGGTGGATTCCCTGTTGGTGACTATTTCGATCACGGACGGGGGTTCTTCTGTCAATCCTATGGAATTCTTAAAATATGTTCCTGCGTAGAATCCATAGACTTCCTTTTTTTCTGAGATGTATTTCCTTTTTACAATCTTGTTGAGATCGAGTGGAAATTTTTTTCCGTATACAGATTCTTTCGGGATGAAATAGATCCCCTGAGAGTATCTTACTATCTTTTTCTGTTCGGCAAGACGAGTCAAAGACTGTCTCATATAGCCGGAGGATCTTCCGATCATGGTAAGATCTTTGGCGAATATAGGCTCATTTGTGCCGTATTTTTGATAGATATGGTTTAAAACATCATAATCCGACATATATTCATCCTAATTAAGCAATAATATACATTATATGTATAAATTTGTTTGTTAGTGGCTAATGATATTCATCTATTTACAGAAAAACAAGGTTTTCTAAGTTTTTGTATATAACGATCTGATTTTGCATTCAATTTCAATCGATGAGATTCTCGCAGGATTTTTCAGGTCTGCAGTAATAACATGTGAGAAGGGACATTGGTCGATGGAGATAGAGTTCTTGCTTTCGGTCATATGAATATTATGTTTCTCTAAATCCTAAGGTGTTATTCGTATGCGATGGTGTCGGAATAATAAAGCGATCAATTTGCATGTTGTGGTGATAAGATTGGCGGTGATTAAAAAATTAAAATATGAACAGAAAATATGTATTTTTTGCAAAGCTTATCACACTGTTGTATCCTCCTACATTTACCATTCTTTATCTTTGAATTTTTGTCCAATTCAAAAATATAATACGTTATGTATGTAAAAAAGAATATAGGACCGTTACGTGGGTTTAAATTTTCGTTGAGTCTGCAATTTCTCAAAATATCATTTATAAAGGAATGATACGACCAATCCGACGGTCATCACGATGATCAGAATGGTAGTTATCCTCACCCATTTCCAATCCTCATCCTTAATCAGGGAAGCATAAGTCACAATTACTCCTGCCAAAGGGGTGCATATGAGAATGAGTATACCAAGCCAAAGGACATGTTGTTCCGTGTCCTGACTTGAGAATATAAGGCCGATCATCATTACTATGATACCCGCCACGACACCTGTTTTCAAGGTGAGTGCTGTGAGGTCTGTCATATTCATAGATATCCGCCTGCTTCGAATAATATTATAATCGAAACTGTAAGTAGTACGATCGAGAAATATTTTCTGATGGAATTTGCATTTAGACATCTTGCGATTCTTGTTCCTATTATAGAACCGATGTAAGCCCCGATTGCGATTGCAGCTGCATACTCAAGCAGGAGGTCTCCGTGAAGAAAATATACTATTGCTCCGGAGAATGCTGTGATCCCGATCATGTAACTGCTTGTGGCACTTGCTATTTTAATCGGTACGTGCATATGGATGTTCATCAGAGGTACTTTGATCACACCTCCTCCGACACCAGTCATCGAGGATATCATACCTGCTGCCGTGCACATTGTAAGGCCGCTCTTTATGTTCTCGACTCTGTATCTTTTTTCTTTGTTTTCTTTCGCGTCTATATACGAGAAGGTGAATTCTCCGTCTTCTTCGGTGGGCTCTACAATGCGTTCTGCATGGAATATCATGTGGATTGCACTGTAGATAAGCATCATAGAGAATATGCATAGGAGCAACCAGTTGGCAAGATATGTGGCTATCACTGCGCCGCAGATAGCACCTACGGACGTGGTTATCTCCAGCATCAATCCCAATCTTACATTCGAAAGACCACTTTTTACATAGATCGCAGCAGCACCTGTGGATGTTGCGACTATTCCTACAAGGCTCACGGCGGCGGCTTCATTCGCTGTCAATCCGAAGATTATTGTAAGAACAGGGATGAAAATGATACCCCCGCCCATTCCGAATATCGTACCGATGATGCTAGCACCAATGCCGATCATCAAAAGTCCGAATATCAGAATCGGGTCCATGCTTCCGGATTTAAGTCTCCCTATTTATCGTTTGTATGAAAAACATTAATATTGTCAATCGTTAATCGCTTTTCGTGGCAGTAATATTAGTGAGATACGCCGAGATAGGTCTTAAGAGCACTCCAGTCAGGACGAGATTTGAGAACCGTCTTAAAGACAACATGCTCACCATGCTTGCTGCGGACAGAGTAGAAGCTCTTGTAAAAAAAGGAGAAGCAAGATATTACGTTGAAACAGATGACGTCGAAGCAGTCATCGGATCCTTAAGAAAGGTCTTCGGCATCGCATCCTTATCTGTTGCAGAAGTATGTTCTGCCGATCTGAATGATATCTGTAAGACTGCTGCCCAATATTCTCTCGGCAGGATATCGGAAGGTCAATCCTTCGCGGTCAGAGCTAGGCGTGAAGGCAACCACCACCCATTTACCAGTATGGATGTGGGAAGGGAAGCAGGTTCTGCTATCTTCATTGCAAACGAGGCTAAAGGCATTAAAGTGGATCTTTCGAATCCTGATATCATATTCTATGTTGAAGTAAGGAATAACAAAACATACATATTCGCTTCATACGTGAGATGTCATGCAGGCCTCCCTATAGGAACTCAGGGACGTGTAGTAGCCGAAGTCAACGATGATAGGGGTGTCTTATCCGCTTGGCTTATGATGAAGCGCGGATGCAAGGTCTATGCAAGAGGAACAGGGGATATCAAATTCTTAGTTAATTTTGATCCAGATCTAAAGGATATCAATGAGCGTATCGACGATCCAGGAAAGATATATGGATTCGTCAGAGGAACATCATTGAAAGATCTTGAAACAGTAGACGTGTCTAAATATACGTTACCCGTCTATTTTCCAACGATAGGGATGACAGATAAGGAAGTAGAGGATCTACTGGAATCGATAAAAATAGATCTGTGATTAGTCTTATTCTTTGACGCGGCTACCGTTACAGTATTTTCCTTCAAAAATAAGGTTTCCCTGTGCGTCATATTCTCTACCTATGCCATTTTTAAGACCGTTCTCTAAGGTTCCAATGTAACAAGATCCGTCATTGTATCTTATCTTTCCACGGTTGCATATACCGTCTGTGATGAAATCGCCCATTAGAACATATTTATCAAAATGGAGTTTTCCACGGCCACACATGCATCCATTTATACACATTCCTTCGTATGTGAGTTTTCCGTCAGCATACATTCTGCACCGACCAGTTCTCTTTCCGTGAACGAACGGTCCTTGGTATGAAAGTTTGTCTTTCAGGTCGTATACGGTTCCCATGCCGTGTTCAATGCCTTGTTCATCTACAGGCCCCAGGTAATATCCGGTTTCGTAATCTATACGCGTGATATTTATTGCGCCAGTATTGATTGTGGACTCGGGTGCAGAGGTGACGATCGGTGTCTCAGAATCAATATTTTTTTCAATAGTTTCAGGTTTAGCTGATCTGTTGAATAATCCCATAAGCTTACAGATTATGTTATCAGTTTATAAATGGTGTATATGCGGTTAATAAAGTCGTGCCTTAAAAAGAACTTACTGGATATATAGGAATTGGTTTGCGCATCCAACCTACTATAGTTATATGATCTAATACAAAAATGTAAATGTGTGGACCGGTCTTTTTAGGGCCGGCCCTATGAAATTGTTTGAAAAAGACTTTACTTGGTCCTATTCTTGTTTGCACCGGATGAAGGTCTGACCTTCTCTGCGCCATTACCTTTACATCTCAGACCACGGCTTGCTGCACCGGCACTAGTGAGTCCGCGATATACACGGTTAGTGTTTTTATTGCTGCAGATCCAGTTGATCTTGGGGTCTGACATGATAACAGGGTGTGCGGGATCGACGAGAATGACTTCATACCATTCGTGCTGTCCGTCTGCTCCAACCCAATACGAGTTCAGAATTTCCATATTCGGGAATCTTTTCGCGGTTCTCTCTTCTGCCATGCTCTGGAGGCTCTTACCGACGGTCATCTGGTTGATTCCCTTTCTCTTAGCTCTCCTACCAGCTTTGATCTGTCTTTTCTGGAAAGATCCTTTTCTGACCTTAGCTCTGACGACTATGTATCCCTGTTTCGCTTTGAAACCGAGTGCTCTTGCCCTATCGAGACGTGTAGGTCTTTCGATGCGAAGGAAATTCTCTTCCTTTCTCCATACGATTCTTCTCTCGTAGTTTAGCTCTTTTACATAGCCTGTATTCGGGTTTTTCCATGCGTCCGCGATATAGCTGTACATGCTTTTACCGTTAACCGGGCGGGGTTCTTGACTGTCATTGTCCATAATATCACCTTTCGGATTCGCCATTGAAGGTACATTTCCGACAGAATCTAAGATCCTGCATCTTGGATGAGGTATAGAATATATTTAAAGAATAGCTTTTATTTTAAAAGAAATCATCCAGGCTTGGCGCTTTGTGTGCTGTCTTTTTAAGGGGGTTTTCTTCTTTTTTCTTCGGTTCTAAAATATTTGTGCTTGAGTCGAATTTGTCATCAAATAGTGTTGATTGTTGACTTCCGAGCATGAGATCCTTGTCAGTCCATCCAAATACCTCAGTAATCCTTGATGTTGTTTGTGCCAGACGTTCAGCATAGTATCTATAATCAGGTTTAGCAGTGAATTCCACACCGCTAACATAAGGTTCGATTTCCTGCGGAGTATGCGATCCGTCAGTTACTATCCATGAGACCTTCATCCCGGGGATGAAATTATATCCCATCTTGATAAGTTTCTGTGCTGCTTGAACATTGGTCATTCTTTCAGGATTCTCATAGGAATCCAGACTTTTGCATGTTCTGGATATTACGAGGTCAGCTGGGTCCACCTTTCCATCGATAGTGTTATGCACGGTCTTTTTTACCAATGCGATTGCTTCTTCTCCTTTTTCATCAAGGATCTTTTCGAATAGTTCCATCAGGAGTTTGCTTTGAAGATCGAACGAATCCGATCTTCTGATCTCATACCCTCTTATGAACAATTCTTCGCTCTTTACTGGCCACACGATCCTTCCGACGTATCTTTTTTTCTTTCCATGGGAGAATAAAGGTTCCAGGATCTTTTCAAACTCCAAAGTACCACCGTTGCGTGAGAAACGTTCCGCCATTTTTGTCCCGAATTCTATTGAGCCTTCGAGCTCATGTAATGGTGACTGCATGAATACGGAATCCGTATCAGAATAAATGACCGATATGCCTTCAGATTCAACTTCTTTGATTATGGATTTGACATTATCTCTTGCGAACGATGTGATCGCAGCTCCAATTGTTTTATCAGTGAATCTATAGAATGATGAAGCGAACACACCGTAGAAGGTGTTCATAAGAACTTTTACTGCGGCTTGAAGACCATCCAGATATTGGTGTTCTTTTTTGTCGGTAGTCTCTTTCATCTTTTTCTTGATACGGTCTCTTTCTGCCATTAGATCCTCAAGTATCTTAGGCAGGAGACCGACTCTTTTATCCGGTGAAAGGAATCTTGCTCCAGAAGGACTTATGATCGTTCCTTCAGGCGATAAGGTTGTGAAACAGATGTTCTTAGCTATGATGAGCGAGGGATACATCGATTTGAAGTCGAGAACACAGACCCAATGATACAATCCTGCAGTCATAGTATGAACATATCCTCCCTCTATCTGGTCAGAAGATGAACTTCTTCTTCCTGTTAGTGGAATACCTATCTTGTGTCTATCTGCGGCGCGTATGAGTAATGAATCTGCGAGTTGTGAGGAACCTGCGGTATGAACATCTTCCATCGGAAGTTTTGATACAGCTGCGAGGTCCATACATTTTCTTAGTGTTCCTACGGCAAGTAAGATCTTCAGTGCCAATTCGGCATCTTTGAAACAATATCTTATTACTTTTTCACGGTCGTTCTTCCATTCGTCATCCATATGTTTTGGATCGACATCCATTTTCTGTTCGCCGAGGACCTGCATGGAAACAGCATTAAGAGTTTCTTGTTTGGGATGGAGTTCTTTCTTTGCGGCCCACCACGCATCTGCTATGAGTCTGCCCTTAATCCTCCAAAATCTTTCGCTTACGATCTTGGGCTGTCCGTGGTCACGTCCCCAGGGAAGGGCATCTTTAAGTTTATTGATTTGTGCTCTTTCCATTATCTTTCTGATATCATAATTATCGATATTGTATCCTGTGATGACATCTGGGTCTTCCTTTTTTATGAGTTCTGAGAAGTTGTTTATAATGTCTGTTTCGCTGCCAATCATGGCTTCGCAGTTCCTTAAGATCCCATCTTCTTCGACCACTGAACATATAGTGTAGATGAATCCATGTTCTATGCTGTTCTCTATATCGAACGATAATATCTTGAGTCCGGGGTCAAACGGATCTATGTTCTCGAAGGAATCCATCTTGATGATGAGATCTGTAGAATAATCACCAGGAACATTATCGCCCGTGATCTTTATGCATGATCCCATGTCCATATCATATATGAATCTGTGATGGAATGGGATATCGGCACCTAGGACATGATATCCTAATTTTTTCCATTTGTTACGGTAGTTTGGAATATTCCATGGGGATATTATCGTGACTTTTACAACATCGTGATCTGTACCTTTGTAAAGGAGGACGTCATGTTCTGTTTTTGTTACTTCAGGATCTCTTTTAAGGTCTATCTCGACCTTTTCATCGGGATCCACTATGAAATAATATGGTTCATATCCATAGCAAAGAATCGTAATAGACTTCTTATCTCGGGTTTTTCCGAAAAGTTCTATGAACACTATGCCATCATCATTGCTGCTGTATGATGCGGTAAGAAGTCTAACGTCCCAAGTTTTCATATGATCACTTATTCGCCACAATTCTTATGACATCTCCATCCTGAAGGATATAATCTGCGCCTACAGTACGTTTTGTCTTTGCATTCACTGCTCTGATGAATTTGTCTCCGAGATCCGAGTGGACTCTGTAGGCCAGATCCTTGGCTGTAGATCCTTTTTTTATAAGGAAACAATCTGGAAGAACCCTTCCGAAATGATCAGTGAGTTTTGTCTCATCTTCAACTGGATATACTGCGATATAGTCTAGCATACGGAAGACTCCATCTTCGATACATGCTTGAACACCTGTTCCGCCGTATTTTTTCATATTCTCTGCCATGTAATCCAATGCTTTCTGTTGGCCAGGATTGAGTTTTACGCCATCTTTCACTGTAAATGTTGTATCGCCAGGGACATAATTGATAAGTCCGGCTACGGCCGCTTTACGAAGTGCTAATTCAGTCTCTGCAAGTGTTGGTACGGACGCATCCCCCATCGCGGCTATTTTTTCTATGTTGCCATCCGGTGCAATATCTGCTTTGTTCATGGCTATGATCATAGGTTTTGCAAGCTCTCTGATTCTTATGCAGAGATTCAGAAGAACATCATCATCCCACAGTGTGGGGTCTGCAGGAAGTTCTACTGTTTTTAGTGCTTCTTTGATCTGGGCTTCTGAGATGTTCAGTCCAGCAAGTCTTTCTTGAAGTATTGTCTCAGGTTTGTTTCCCTGCATTTTTGCCTGTCTGGCAATTCTTCCGAGACCGTTCTTTATGATCTCTCTCATCCAGAGTTCTATTTCTCTTCTAAGGAATTTTACATCCTCAGTAGGATCGTATGTTCCAGGTTCTCCGGGATTTCCTTCGAGGTCGGTCGATCCGCTGACATCTACGACGTTGATCATCGCATCTGCTTGTCTGAGATCGTCCAAGAATTTATTTCCAAGACCCTTTCCATCCCAAGCTCCTGGAACTAGTCCTGCTACATCTAATAATTCTACTGGGACCATTCTAGTCCCGTTTATACAAAGTGAGTTATGAGGCGTACATGTAACACCGAATTCTTTACACGGACAGGGTTTGCGTACATGTGCTATGCCTTTGTTTGGTTCTATCGTTGTGAATGGATAATTCGCAATCTCTACAGGCGCCATAGTTGCAGCACCGAATAATGTGGATTTTCCTACGTTTGGTTTTCCGACAATCCCGATTTGCATGTGATCGACCAGGTATCGTGTTCAATCTGATATACCTTTACGCCTTTTTGAATATTTTTGATAGATATTCAATTAAAATTATGGTTTAGGCATACCTAAATTTATATATTATTTAGGCATTCCTAAATCATGGAATGTAACAATGAATGTTTAGCGGGTTGTTGCAACAAATGCGGGACATGCAACACGCATAAGATTGAGACCAAAGCATTGAAAACACCCACGGGAGGCGGAGCGCCTCTTCCGACAATCAGCATAGGGATGTCCGGAAGGATCGTAAGGATCCTTGGTAAGGGGGAGATAAGAAATCATCTGGTGAGTCTAGGTTTCAATGATGGAGAGAAGATTTCCATAGTGAACGAGATCAATGGCAACATGATCTTGGACATCAAGGGTTCTAGGGTCGCCATCGATCAGGCACTCGCTATGAAGATTTTTTTGATTCCGGAGTGATATTATGAGAACTTTAAATGAAGTGAAATGCGGAGATAAGGTGACTATTGCAAGACTCAATGGGGACCCAACATTGAGAAGACACATCTTGGACATGGGTCTTACAAAAGGATGTGAGGTCATAGTTCGTAAGGTAGCTCCTCTGGGAGATCCGATTGAGATAACTGTAAGAGGTTACGAACTCACTTTAAGAAAGCAGGATGCAGAATCGATCGAAGTCTTGTGAAATTTAATTGAAAATACGTCAATAACAGCGTAAGCTATGAAAAAATAAAGAGGAAATAAAATGACAATCAAGATAGCATTGGTGGGAAATCCAAATTGTGGAAAGACCACGATGTTCAACAAATTGACTGGGAGTTCGCAACGTGTTGGTAACTGGCCAGGTGTTACCATAGAGCGGAAAGAAGGAAAATTGAAAGGAAAGGAAGATGTGACAATTGTAGATCTTCCAGGAATATATTCACTTTCTCCTTATTCTCCGGAAGAGATAGTATCCAGAGATTTTCTTATCAACAATAGACCTGATGCGGTCATAAATATTGTTGATGCGACGAATCTAGAAAGGAATCTGTATCTGACGACACAGATTCTGGATATGGGAATACCGACAGTTATCGCATTGAATATGATGGATGTGATGGAAAAGGAAGGAATATCAATAGATACGGAAAAATTATCAAAATTATTAGGGTGTAAGGTGGTAGAGACGTCTGCTTTGAGGAACGAAGGACTTACAAAACTTATCGATACGGCATACAATGTTGCAATATCATTGGAATGCAGGTCCAATATACAGTATTCTGAAAGATTGGAAGCGTATATCAGAAAAGGCATCTCTGCAATAAAGGGAATTGTACCAGAAGACGATATCAGATGGTACTCTCTGAAGTTCTTGGAGAAAGATAAGAAAGTTACGGAAGAAGCGGATGAAGAAGTACAGACGAAGATGGATACAATCATCAACGAACTCGAAAACAAATTCGATGATGATTCAGAATGCGTCATCGCGGGAGAAAGATATTCTTTTATTGGCAGTATTGTCTCAGAATGTGTGGTGCGTTCGAAGACTGGTATTAAAATGACAAGATCTGATAAGGTTGATAAGATAGTGACTAGTCGTTGGTTGGGTCTTCCTATTTTCGCCGGTGTTATGTTCTTTGTATATTATGTCTCAATATCTACAATAGGTTCTATCGGAACAGATTGGGTGAATGATGTTCTTTTTGGGGAATATATCATTCCCAATACACAATCCTGGTTGGAAAGTATTAGTGTAAATCCTGCTTTGATAGGATTAATCGTTGATGGAATGATCGGAGGGGTTGGCGCTGTACTCGGATTTTTGCCTCAGATACTGGTTTTATTCGTTCTTCTTGTGATATTAGAGGATTGCGGATACATGTCAAGGATAGCTTTTGTTATGGATCGCGTATTCAGGAAGTTCGGACTTTCTGGAAAATCATTTATCCCAATATTGATAGGGACAGGATGCGGGGTTCCGGGAATAATGGCTTCCAGGGCTATAGAGAGTGAAAGGGACAGAAAGATTACAGTGATGACGACAACATTTATTCCATGTTCGGCAAAACTTCCGATCATAGCAATGATAGCAGGAGCATTATTTGCTGGATCAGCATTGATTGCATTAGCTGCATATTTCATAGGCATTATAAGTATATTGATTTCAGGAATAATTTTGAAGAAATGGAAGTCGGTGTCTGGAGAGCCATCCCCGTTTATAATGGAATTGCCTCCTTATCACGTTCCTGGAGTATCAACAGTCATCATGACGGCCTTTGAGAGATGTTGGTCCTTCGTCAAGAAGGCTGGAACATTCATATTATTAGCATGTGCAGCAGTATGGTTTTTTTCATCGTTCAATTGGAATTTGTCGATGGTAGATGTAGAAGCATCTATGTTGGCAGATTTCGGAAATGTCATATGTTGGGTATTTACACCGCTGGGCTGGGGAGGGAATTGGCAGTTCTCCGTCGGAACTATAACAGGCCTTCTTGCAAAAGAAAATGTAGTCGGAACGTTCGGAGTATTGTTTGGATATGCAGATGTTTCTGAAGCTGGAGATGAGATATGGACTGCTATTGCGGCACTTATAACGCCCATCGCGGGCCTGTCCTTTTTGGTATTCAATCTGCTTTGCGCTCCATGCTTCGCGGCAATAGGTGCAATGAAGAGGGAACTTGGAAGTTGGAAGGCAACAGGATTCGCAGTTGCATATCAGTGTGTGTTTGCATATGCAGTTGCAATGGTCATCTATCAGATTGGATGTTTGGTAATATATGGGACGTTCGGAATTGGAACTGTCTCAGCTATCGTTATATCAGGGATATTTGTGTATATGTTGGGATCCAAGGACCCTTTTAGATGCAAGTTAAAAAAAGCATCAGGGGCTGAGAGAACATGTTGAGTAGTATTTTGATAGGTATTGCAACATTTGTTGTGTTAATTGTTGCTGCATATGTTGTGTATCTAGATAGTAGGAAAGGTGGGATGTGTAATGATTGCAAAGGATGTAGTAGATGTTGCTGTAAAAGAGGTGATGATCGAAAGAATTGAAAACTCCGTCTAAGTCATTACCGCCTCTGATAATTATGATGCTTGTCAGAGGTCTTTTTTATTATTGATATCAAAGACCGCATCAGCTAACTCTGCTATTTCAACGGGCCTTAGCGATTCCACACGTGCATTCATGTATGGAACTTCGTCATTGGGTCCAATAAGGCCTGCAGATCTCAGTGAGGTGCCTATCTGTTTTCTTCTGTGATTAAATGTTACTTCTGTGATCTTGAAGAACATATTCTCGTCTTTCACAGAGAATGGTGCCGGGCGTGGGATTATCTGTACCAAGGCGGAATCTACCCGGGGCTGAGGTTTGAATCTTGAACGGGGTACTTTTTCGAGGATAGTACATTCTGATTTGTAGAAAAGATTCACAGTAAGACGTGAATAATCGGGACTTCCCACATCTGCGACCATTCTGTCGGCGAATTCTTTCTGTACCATGACAACAGCTTTTTTAAATTTATGATCAAGTAATTTGAAAATTATAGGGGTGGATACGCTATATGGAAGATTGCTCACGAATTTATCGAATTCTGGAAAATCTATTTTAACCGCATCTCCTTTGATGAGGGTAAGTCTGTCATGATAGGTCTCATCGATATAATTGGCAAGGATATCATCTAACTCTATACAGAATACATGATCTGATCTATCGATAAGTCTCTTTGTCAGGATACCGAGTCCGGGACCGACTTCCAAGACCCTATCGGTTTTGGCGATGTCAGCAAAATCTACATGACGCTCAGCTACTCTGGCATCAATAAGAAAATTCTGACCTTTACTTTTTTTTGGAACAACGCCGGTCTCAGCGATAAGACGTCCCGTCTCTCCTCTGCTCATCTGGACACAAAGAGATAGCGCTTTCTGTCAGGGTCTGTGATCTCAAGCACTATGCGAGCGGTGATCAGTTTTTCAGGATTTTTCACTGCAGCTCTTGCGCTTAAATCAGCAAAATCTTTGAATGCTCCGTTCTTGGATCTTGAATCTAAGATGGCGGTCATTGTTTTCTTTCCTAATCCTGGCAGTTCCTCTAATAGGTGTTTACGCATAGAAATTGGTTCAGCTTCGTTGAAGAACCTGATGAATCTTTTCTGATCAGTCAGAACGATAGTATTTATGGCGTATTCAAGTTCCGCAACTGCACCGTGTGTAAGGTCGTTTGCTCCAATACGTCTTTTGACATGGTCAATTACGGTTCTGAGTGTGTTGTCTTTTCCGATATATACACGTTCACCGATGTTAACAACAGCTCCGGCTTTTGGTACAAGTTCGAAAAGCTTGAATTCCTCGTCTCCAACAGCATAGCATAATGGTTCTTTCTTGCCGAAGTTGCCGCTGGGTGTGCCCTGTGACAGGTAATCTAGAATGTATGCGTACTCTTCCATTGAAATCCCTCGTTGAGGATGTCCTTATATGTATTTACTTACTATCTCGATAATCTGATCGATGACAGCAGGTTCTATAGTAACTCTCTCTTTGGAGAATATAGCACGCACGTCCTCAGGATACTGAGGGAGAAGGTCAGCTATTTTGCAGGCAGTAAAGGCTGAAACGTCTTTGATCTCGCTGACTTCGGCAATAAGTTGTCTTGCCTGTTCAACGGAGATCGTAGAAACTGTCCTGGCATGTTCCATAGCTGCTTTCTGAGTTGTGAGGAGTTCCCTCTTTTCATTTGCTTCGGTAAGAAAATCTCTTACTTCGGCCAAGCTTATGTATTGTTCGGACATTTTACTTCACTTCCATACGGTATAGACTGAGTTTATTCGACTGTTCTCACGAGGTGTTCTGGGCGGGCAACGACCATTTTGGTCTTGTTTCCAACCTTCACGCTTACCTCGAATGCAGCTCCCCTGGCTCCGATGATCACACCGGTGAGTCCGTGGAATCTGGAGAATGGCATTCCTTTGTGGATGCTAGGGTCAATTATAATGTTGACCTTCTCTCCATTCTCGAATGTCTGAAAAGCTTTGGTGATAGGTGAAAGACCGCGGTCCCTTACGTCTTTTTTCATAAGCTGGCGGCCTTTTGTCCTTGTTCCTCTGGATGCTTGCATTTTAATCCCTCATTGGTTCCTGATAGTTGATAGATAGTACATCAAGGGTTTCCACCTTGCATTGGATTCCCAATGCATCGGAGAAGTTTGGGTTCGTTCTTCCATCGTCGCCGGATACGAATTCTTTCACATATGTTCCAGATTCCGTGTTCAACGTTAGGTTGAATGTGTCGTCCCCAGTCACTTCTGCTTCGACCCAACGGATTTCTCTGACCCTTACAAGGTCGGCACGTCTGTGCTCGACTCTCTGGGGGGTCCGCTGGTCAATGTGGACATTCTTGAACGCTAAGGCTACCTCATTTACTCTTTCTTTATTAACTTTATCCTCTGCCTTTACTTTTACTGTATAGGTCTTATCGGGATCAGATGTCTTGTATATCTGTACCGTTTCCCTCGGTACGAACTTAAGGTTATTGTATTGTGCCAGTTCTGATTTATTTGCTCTTTTTTCAAGCTCGTCCAGATCTATATTTCTGATCGTAGGACTGCTGATCTCTAATACAAATGGCCTTCCGTCTCCTAACATGCAGGCATCGATATCCTCTCTGCCCATGCCGTGGAAGAAGTGTTCTTTTCCGCCGGCCATCTCCAAGGCAATGTCTCCGATGATCTCCTGAACTGAAGTCTGGTACATTTTTCCAGTCATGCCACATCTGGGGCATCCCTTTCCATGACATACTCTGCAGGGCCAAATGGTCTGGGGGATCTCTCTGCTGAGCTTGTTGTAGCGTCCTGCTATGAATATAGGTGCGATGTCAAGGTTCACATCGGCGAATCTCGTGTCTATGCACGCTACGACTTGTGGCACTTTGAATTCTACGGCACGGTTGATCATAGGAAGTGCCAGCTTGCCGATTTCACGGTTAAGTTCGGTCTTGATAGCTTCTGGATTTTCAAGTTTATATTCTTCCCAAAGTGCTTTTTCTTTCTGTGCAACTTCGGGCTCTACTCTACAGCCTACTAAGAAATTATCTGACTCAATGCTGTTGACCCTCTCTGCGACGGCTTCTGCAAACCTGTTCATCATGTCGAAAACATTTTCGCAGAGTGAACAGAAATCAGGTGCGAGAACAGGGTGTTTATTTTCGGCTAGGGCATCACGTATCAGGCGTCCGCGTGTATCATTAGTCATGCCGGTGCTTACCTTTCCGAACATTCTGCCTAGGCAGTGGTCACAAAGACCGGTTTCAGCAAGTTTCCTTGCCGTTTCTAGATTATCTTTTATCCAATCTTCCATAGAGATCACTCACAGGTCGAATCCCATTTCAGCGATTCTGAGTCTGGGGCGTTGGCCTTCTAAATAGTGATAAACGGTCGAATGTTCGCTTCCGTTCAAAATAAGTTCAATTGCATGTTTTGCCACAGGG
>Ga0265295_1005968_pt1 | contig 15063 bp, 11 predicted proteins | sample Munlansysbiofilm_FD_192503 | JGI IMG/M metagenome (GOLD analysis project Ga0265295, IMG submission 192503) | Leachate microbial communities from a municipal landfill in Southern Ontario, Canada - Methane capture system biofilm | ecosystem: Engineered > Solid waste > Landfill > Unclassified ... | reverse complement strand
GGTCCACAAGGCATTGCTGTTATTGAAAATGCCATTGATCGTGTGGCGCGATTTCTAAAGCGAGATGCCGCAGGAATTCGGAAAATTAATTTCTATGGTGAAAAAGAACGCAATGTTGCGCCCTATGGGCAGATAATAACCCAAAATCGATTGGGAGTGGTTTGGGACGAAATACTCTTAAAGTCCCAATACACAAAGCGTCGCGAAACAGTTAACCAATTTAATAAAGAGAACTCAATTAAAAAAAGAGGGCTTGCTCTAACACCCGTTAAATTTGGAATCTCATTTACCACATCATTTCTGAATCAAGCTGGAGCACTTGTTTTGATTTACAAAGATGGATCCGTGCTTGTTAATCATGGTGGAACAGAGATGGGGCAAGGATTACACACCAAAATGAGACGCATTGCAGCACTTGAATTGGGAATATCGGAATTGCAGGTACGAGTTAATGCTACAAATACCTCAAAAGTGCCCAATACGTCACCAACTGCAGCTTCGTCGGGAACCGATTTGAATGGAATGGCCGTTAAAAATGCCGTCGATAAATTGAAAGCCCGACTGATTCCGGCAGCTCAAAAAATGTTGCGCGAGAAGTTCAATATCGAAGCTGCGGAAGTTCTGTTTTCCAATGGATTTGTGTTCGATAAAAACAATGCGGATAAGAAAGTTTCATTTGTCGATTTGGCAAAAAGAGCTCATCTTGAGCAAATTAGCCTTAGTGCCACTGGGTTTTATAAAACGCCCGGAATTGTTTTTAACAAGGAGACAGGAAAAGGGACACCTTTCCACTATTTTGCCTATGGAATGGCAGTGTCGGAAGTTGAAATTGACTTGAATTCAGGAAAAACCGATGTGCTACAAGTGGACATGGTGCACGATGTTGGTGATTCCGTACATCACGATATCGACCGAGGTCAAATTGCCGGTGCATTCATTCAAGGAATAGGCTGGGTAATTATGGAGAAAATGCGTTACAATGCTAAAGGTGAGCTTTTGAATCATTCCCCCGACACCTATAAAATTCCAAACATGGGTGATCTTCCACCAGTTTTCAATATTTCGTTGCTTACCGGTGCTCCTAATCCAATGGTTATTCGCAAAAGTAAAGCGGTAGGCGAACCCCCATTTATGTTGGCATTTTCGACATGGTTGGCCATAAAAGATGCCATTTCGGCGGTAGGAAATCATAAATTTGAACCTCGTTTCGAGCTACCTGCGAACGGAGAAACGGTATTGAAAGCCATTACGGAAATTAAAGAACAACAAAAATAGAGGTTCAGAGAAAAATATTATTTCGAAATAAAATATAGCACAAGTACGAGTTTTTGGAATGCTTTTAGAGTTTTTGTGACGCAAAGTATCGCAAAGGAAGGTGCAGAGATTCGCAGAGATTTGTTTTTTCTTGGCGTATCTTAGCCATTCTTAGCGTATCCCAGCGTAATGTTTTTTCGTAACGATATTTTTCAGTCTATCTTAGAAGCTTATTGTTGTTTTTTTGTAAATTTTGCTGATATTTGGCGGCAATTGATGTTCAACACCTTTAAATTACCACAATGAAGTATTTTCTATCCCTATTTGTAGCTCAACTGATTGCTTTGCAATTGTGTGCTGCCGGATTGGTTTTAGTACCCACTCAAAATTACAATGAAACCAAAAGGTTGTTTCAAAACAGTGCGTTAACAATCCACTTTTATTGCAACGATTTTGTAATAGCGTCGCTCGACGGCAATTTGAAAGAAAATTATGTTCTGCTGGACAACGATCCATGGACAAATAGCAATAGTTATTACTTAGTGTATGTAGATGAATATACTGATAAAAGCAATTATATCAGTACGATAGCTGATAAATCTAAAATCCTATTCCAAGATCAGAATAAGCTTATTGTGAAAATTAATGAGCAACTTAAAGGACAGCTTACTCCAGCAAAAAACGACGGAATGGTTCGGATATTCAATAGCAAAGCAAAGTTGCCAATGCCATTTTTCGAATCTAAATTTGATATTACCCAGGAGGATCCCTTTGTTTTGGAACTTCTTTCTGAAATATCGGGCACCAATTTAACTAGTATAGTTCAGCATATGCAGGATTATGGAACCCGTAATTCTTATCACGCTCAATCGATTGTTGCTCAAAATTGGATTAAAGATACGTTGGAAGCAATGGGGCTGAGCGTTGAGATTATGGACTTTACTATGCCCTCAGGTCCTGCTAGCGATAATGTTATTGCTACTAAGGTTGGAACAAAATATCCCAATGAGATTGTTGTTTTAGGTGGACACTACGATACCATTTCGAACACTAACGAACAACCCGGTGCCGACGATAACGCTTCGGGAACCGCTGCTGTTATTGAAATTGCCCGTATTTTAAGTGAGCACGAATTTGACCGAACAATCATATTTTGTGCTTTTTCGGGCGAAGAGTATGGCCTTTATGGCAGTGCAGCTTATGCAAGTCGTTGCGCTCAGCAAGGAATGAATATCCTTGGATACTTTAATTTAGATATGGTCGGATATTTGAAACCATTCAACACAATAATTAAATCGTCGATAATTTATCCCCAATCGGCGCAGGAACTTGGTGATTTTTATACTGCAGTTTCGAATCTCTACCTGCCAAATTTTTTGGTAGTTCCTGGAACTCTAATAGGAGGGTCGAGCGATCACGCTTCGTTCAATAACAGCGGATTTATGGGAATTTACCCATTCGAAGACCTCGACAATTATAGTCCTTACATCCACACTCCAAACGACATTGTGGGATTGAGTTATAATGCTGAAAATCAGGCGGTTGTTTTCACTAAAGCGACTTTGGCTTCGGTAGTAACCATGGCAAACTATCGCTATCCACCAAAAAATCTGGCCGCTGTTCCATGCGACAACGCGGTGGAATTGATTTGGGATTCTATGGTTGACGTATCGTGGTACAAAATTTACAAAAACGGAACGCTCTACGACTCCATACAAACCAACTATTATGCTGATTTTGCAGTTGAAAACGGAACCTCATATCAATACTATATTAGCTGTCTATTTTCGGATACAAACAAAGAGTCGGCGCCCTCAAAAACGGTCAGTGTTATTCCTTCTATTCCTATGGAGCTTCCCTTATTGGTTGATTTTGAGGGAGATCTACCACACTGGGATTTTGCAGGTTCTTGGGGATTGTCAGCAACGCAATCGTATTCGCCAACACACTCATTAACGGAAAGTCCAATGGGCAATTATGGGAATAATCAGAATGTCTCGGCTACGTTTGGGCCTGTCAGTTTAATCGGATATAGCACCGCACAACTTTCATTCTGGACAAAATATGACCTTGAGAGCAATTACGATCATGTGTATGTCGAAGTGTCGAGCAACAACCAGAACTGGACCGCGTTGGATCAATTTTCGGGACTACAAAGCGCTTGGACTGACAAAAGTTATGTTCTAAATAGCTATTTGAATAGCGCAATCTATATTCGATTTCGATTTACCAGCGATGGCTCGGTAACAAATGATGGTATAAATATTGACGATTTTGAGATCTCGGTTACTGGTGATGCCAGCATTCAGCCTGTCAGAGTTTATGCCGGATGGAGTGGAATATCCAGTTATCTGTTGCCTTTCCAATCGCAAATGAGCGAAGTTCTGCAGCCTATTTCCAATAACTTGATTATAGTTCAAGATGAGACCGACTCCTATTATCCATCGCAAAGCGTTAATACGGTTGGAAGTTGGAATGCTGAAAAGGGGTACAAAATTAAAGTTGCCAATAACTCGTATCTTCGAATTGCGGGATCGAGTATTGAAAATCAGACCATTAACATCTCTGCTGGATGGGATATTTTACCCATAGTGAGTAGCTGTCCGGTTGAGTGCAGTGCTCTGTTTTCGCAAACCTCTGAAATTACAATTGTAAAGGAGATTGGAAACGTCAATGTATATTGGCCTGCAAAAGAGGTTGAAACATTGGAATATCTACAGCCAGGAAAAGCGTATTATGTTTACGCTACAGGAAATACAACTGTAACGTTCCCAAATTGTGAAGAGAAGCAATACGCTTATACTTCAAAAAAAGATACAGATAGTCCATGGGAAATGACCCCACCAACAGGCAATTCGCACGTAATTAGCATTTCAAAAACGGCGCTTCAGAATTTCTCAGTGGGCGATAAAATTGGAGCTTTTATTCCCAATGGCAAATGTGCGGGAATGGTTACCATTGAAAATTTCGAGAGTAACATAGCTCTAGTTGCCTTCGAAAATGACACACTAACATCTGTCGTTGACGGATTTCAACTAAACGAGACTTTAGTTTTTAAACTCTATAAATCTTCGACAGGCGAAACAGAGAATCTCGCGGCAACCTACAATATGGCAATGCCTCAGAACAGTGCTTTTCATCCAAAAGGATTATCGTCGATTACACAATTGGTTGTTGGGAATACTGGAATAGAGGGTTCTTTGAGCGGCACTAGAATTTATCCCAATCCTGCCAAAGAGTCTGTGTTTATTGAGTTACCGCACGACAATCAGGTAACACTGGAAGTTGTAAACCTTACCGGACAGATACTGGAAACCAGAACTGTAACAGGAAGCAGTACCGTAAATACGGCTTTACTGCCCAAAGGAATGTACTTTTTCAGAATTCTGGATGCTGGTTTTAGGACAACGCATAAGATTGTTATTCAATAAAGCTTCAAAACGGATAGAAGCAATTGAATAGCTGGACATAGGGGATATTTCCTCATTTAAAAAACATAAAGGCAGAGACGGAATTTTATTCTGGTTTCGGCCTTTGTTTCTTTATGCATAAAATCTCGCGTAACTTTCTTTTTTAACGCAAAGGTTCGCAAAGGATTTTTTCTCTGCGTAACTTCGCGTTTTCTTAGTGTATCTCCGCGTAACCCTTTCTTTATTTTTATACGCAAAGACTCGCAAAGAAATTTCCGCAAAGGTTCGCAAAGATTTTTCTTGTCTGCGCAACTTTGCGCCTTCTTAGCGTATCTCTGCGTAACTCTTTCTGTGGTTTTTAACGCAAAGCATTGCCTCTCTACGGAAATTTCCTGCCACTAGCTTCCAACACTGGACCCCTAACTTCGGTAAATTGTTCACTGCTGTTCAATAATTGACTATGAAACCCGAACTTTTTAGTAGTTTTGCAGAACAGAAAACTATAGCTTAAAATAATATAGATGCAACAAAGAGTTCCCATTTTTCCACCATCTCTAAAACATGGCGATCGAATTCGAATTGTTTGTCCGGCACGCTCGGTTGTTTTGGATGAGATTTTACCTGCAGCAGAATGGATTCGTAGACAAGGATTTAAGGTTGAATATGGTGACACCATTGGGAAGGTTTCGGGTCAATTTGGAGGAACCGACGAGGAGCGCGCAGCCGATATTCAAAATGCGATCGACGACGACGGAATAGATGCAATATGGTGTGCACGTGGCGGTTATGGCACGGCTCGGCTTCTTGAGTCATTGAATCTTGAACTGCTTATGAAACGTCCAAAATGGATTATCGGATATAGCGATATTACAGCTTTACATGCTGCCCTATATAAAATTGGCATTGTGAGTATTCATGCACCCATGCCGTTGAGTTTCAATCAAAATTTGGAAACGTCCATTGCTTTTGGACTACTTTTGTCGTATCTTATGGGGAGAGACATACCTCTTGAGTGGGATAAATCGTCTTTTGACCGGGAAGGAAAGACAACTGGAAGGCTTTTTGGAGGTAATCTGTCGGTAATCTACTCCTTGCGTGGAACGCCTTGGGATGTTAACTTAACTGATAGTCTTCTGTTTATCGAAGATGTTGACGAGTATTTGTATCACATCGACCGAATGTGCAATAATTTGAGTTTAGGCGGATATTTTAAGCAAATTAAGGGATTAATAGCTGGTCAGTTCACAAAAATGAACGACAACACTATTCCATTTGGAATGTCGGCCAATGAAATAGTCCAACGTTTCGCAAACAGATCCAATGTAGCGGTTCAGTGCTTCAATGCACCATTTGGGCATGTCGATTATAATTTACCCATACTTTGCGGCGCCCAAGCCGAACTTGAAGTTGACAAAAATAAAGTAACATTAAAATATCATGGCAGAACATAATGAACTTGGAAAATTAGGAGAGCAGTTGGCTCAGAAATTCTTAATCAAAAATGGATACGAAATTTCAGAAACCAATTGGCGATGTCGGAAATATGAAGTTGATATTATTGCCATTAAAGATAAAATATTGGTTTTTGTTGAAGTGAAGACTCGTACTCCCGGTTTGGTGTCAACCCCGGAGGATAGTATGACCAAAGCCAAACAAAAACAATTAATTGGTGCGGCGGATGTTTATATTCGAGAGCGAAACATCAATCTCGATGCCCGTATTGATTTGATATCCATTTATGTAAAAGATAAGAAATATTGGATTAAACACACCGAAAATGCCATAACCCCCCGATGGTAAATTATCGTAAAATATCCATTTTTGAAGATGTACTCAATCTTTTTTATCCTCGGTTGTGTGCCGGTTGTGGTGAGCCTTTAATAAAAGGAGAGAGTCATGTTTGTTTGCGGTGTCTTTATCAAATGCACCGAACGGGGTTTCATAATGTACGTGATAATCGGATTGAGCAGCTCTTTTGGGGTAAAGTTCAGGTCAAATATGCAACTGCCTATAGTTTCTATCACAAGGAGAGCAACTTGCAGCACATGATTCATAAGTTGAAATATCATGGCGAGAAAGAGATTGGCTATGTTCTTGGAGTTGAGTTAGGGCTTGATTTGAAAGACTCCGTATTCAATGAAGTTGACATTATTGTTCCCATTCCCCTCCATCCGAAACGACAACGCAAACGAGGCTACAATCAGGCAGAATGGATTGCAAATGGCATCTCGAGTGTCATGAATCGGCCAGTTGATACAACTTCGGTACTTCGCGCAGTGGCTACCGAAACGCAAACCAAAAAAGGACGTTTTGAACGTTGGCAAAATGTGGAAAATATCTTCGAAATCGCTGATACTGAGTTACTAAAACATAAGCATATTCTTGTGGTTGACGATGTAATAACCACTGGATCAACCATCGAGGCTTGTTTGCAAACCATTGTTTCTGTCGAGGGAGCTCAGGTATCTATTGCTTGTATTGGAGTTGCCGATAATTGAATTTGACACCAAATCTACGGTAACAGATCTGAATTTGGGAATAAAATCTATGGAAATAGCGAAGCCCAAAGAGATATTTGTTGAGTTGTTGAGTCGTCGAGGTGATAAATCCTCAAATGTTTTCATTTATCATGGAACAATAGTGTGTTTTTATCCTAAATCGCTAATCCGTATAAGTTTACTAATATCTCGAATTCGTATTCTGCGTCCGTTAATATCTAATATTCCTTCTGAAGCAAAGGTGGATAAGGTTCGGATTGCATTTGATGTCGTCATATTTGATAGCCCCGCAATGTCTTGTCTTGATAAGTAAGCGCGCAATGTCCGGCCATCTTCTTCGAGTCCGTAGGTTTCTTTCAGAAAAAGCAACGATTCGGCGAGTCGTCCTCGTATATGTTTTTGTGTCAATGCAACGGTTCTTCGGTTGGCCAATCCCAGCTCTTTGGCCATGATATTCATCAGTTTTTTTGTGAACGCCGGATTTGAATCCATAAGCTTGTCCAGTAATATTCTTGGAATTGAGCAAACTACGGAATCTTCGAGGGCTCTTGCCGATGCTGCGTAGTTTTCCTCTGCAAATAGAGCACGATAACCTATAAAACCTTTAGGTCGAGCCATTCTTAAAATCTGTTCGCGCCCACCAACACCTTCAAGATAAATTTTAACTTTCCCTTCAATCAAACAAAGTAACCCAATGGGACGTTCATTTTCGGTAAAGACCGAGCTGCCTCTTTCATAAAACATTAATTGATGATTGTCACGAACTTTATCAACCTCCGAGGGACTTAACAGGTGAAAGGCTTCGTTTGAATTAACCAAAATATCAATAGCATTTAATGTATTTATCATTGGAACCTAGATTTAATGTGTTAATTTTCTGATCTCGTAAGAAGTATTATATTTTCTACATGATGTGTATTTGGGAACATATCGACGGGTTGAACCTTGGATATCGTATAATTTGGTTGCATTAGTGCTATATCACGAGCTTGGGTAGCGGGATTACAACTTATATAAACAATCTTTTTAGGGGTAGCCTCAAGAATGCTTTCAATCACTTTTGGGTGCATCCCTGCTCGTGGTGGATCGGTCACAATTACATCGGGATATCCATGTTTTTCCAAAAACGATGAATTAAGTACATCTTTCATGTCGCCTGCTATAAAAGTTGTGTTTTTAACGTTGTTTATCTCTGAATTTTTCCTAGCATCAAGAATTGCTTCTTCAATATATTCTACGCCTACTACCTCTTTTGCTTTGTTTGCCAATAAGTTAGCAATTGTTCCTGTACCAGTATACAAATCATATACCAACTCGTCTCCAGTGAGCTGTGAAAAATCATACGCTATTTGGTAAAGTTTTTCTGCTTGCTCCGAATTTGTTTGATAAAATGCTTTTGGTCCTATTTGGTATTCCATGTGCATCATTTTTTCGCTCAGATATGGTTTTCCAAAATGCAATTGGGGTTCCAAATCGTGAATAGAGTCGTTTGCTTTTGTGTTTATGACGTACCAAAGACTTGTGATTTCCGGAAACGATTGTTTTAAGAAATCCATTAATGCAATTTGGGCATCTTTGTTTTCTTCTTCTCCAAAAACAACAATAACCATCCACTCTCCAGTGTTGCTATTTCTTACAATCAGGTTTCTAAGTAATCCTTCGTGATTGCGAAGATTTTGGTACGACAACTCATTTTCAATGCTATATTTTTTTACTGCGATTCGGATTTTATCCGATAATTCGGGCTGTAAATAGCAATGTTTTAGGTCTAAAACTTTGTCAAATCGGCCAGGAATATGGAAGCCAAGACCTGGGATTTCGCTTGCGGGTTGGTCAAATGGCTCGTCGGGTAGAAACCACCGTTTGTCGGAGAAGGTATATTCGAGTTTGTTTCGGTAATGTTTTATTGAATCAGAACCAATGATTGGCAAAGGTTCAGGAAACGGAACTTTGGCAATTCGTTCTAAATTATCGACCACCTGTTTGGCTTTATAATGCAGTTGTTTTTCGTAGCTTAGATGTTGCCATTTACATCCTCCACAGATTCCAAAATGTTCGCAAAAAGGCTCTGTGCAATCTTTGCTATATTCGTGAAATTTTATGGCTGTTCCTTCGGCATAACTACGACGTTTTCGTGTGATTTTGAGATCAACGATGTCACCAGGGGCTACGTAGGGAACGAATATAACTTTTCCTTCATGTTTGGCAATGGCTTTTCCTTCCGCTGCAATATCGGTTATCTCTATTTTTTCAATTATTGGAGATTCTTTTTTATTTCTCATGATTTTTTATCAGTACTATAAATGGATGAAACCGGAACAAGGTGATTTTTACGCGGTGATATAATAATAAATAGGTCGGCATTGTAAGAAACACCGACCTTTTTATGCGAACTATTTTGTATTTATTCTTTTTCGTTATCTGACGGATTTTTTGAAATGCTGTCGCGCATGCGGGTGTCCGAATCAATATTTTTCATTCGGTAATAATCCATTATCCCTAGATTTCCACTTCTAAAGGCTTCTGCAATTGCTCTTGGAACTTCTGCTTCTGCTTCAATAACATGCGCACGCATCTCTTGTGCTAATGCTTTGTTCTCTTGTTCGTGGGCAACGGCCATGGCACGTCGTTCTTCGGCTCTTGCTTGGGCAATGTTTTTGTCTGCTTCTGCTTGATCCATCAAAAGAGCGGCACCAATGTTTTTACCTACATCAATATCAGCGATGTCAATGGATAGAATTTCAAAAGCTGTTCCTGCGTCAAGTCCTTTTGATAGAACTACTTTCGATATTTTGTCCGGATTTTCAAGCACCGATTTATGCGATTCTGCCGAACCAATAGAACTTACAATTCCTTCTCCAACGCGGGCAAGAACGGTCTCTTCTCCAGCACCACCAACTAGTTGCTTGATGTTTGCGCGCAGTGTGACCCGGGCTTTACAAATAAGTTGAATACCATCTTTAGCAACTGCAGCAACCGGAGGCGTATTTATAACTTTTGGGTTTACCGACATTTGAACCGCTTCAAATACATCGCGACCTGCTAAATCAATGGCAGTAGCAACGTTGAAGGTTAGGTCGATATTCGCTTTACTTGCTGATACTAAGGCGTGTACGACTCTTTCAATATGTCCGCCTGCAAGAAAGTGGGCCTCTAGTGCATTTCTATCCAAAGGAATACCTGCTTTTGTTGCTTCAATCATTGCTCGAACAATAATAGTTGGAGGAACTTTTCTCCAGCGCATCAAAATCAGTTGTATTAAAGGAATTCGAACTCCTGATACTAAGGCGCTAAACCAAAGACCAACAGGAATAAAGTAGAAAAGAACCCATAGAGATATTATTGCAATAACTCCAACAACTAAAAATAAGGTAAAATCCATAGTGATTATAATTTTAATTTAACAATTATTTTATTTGACTCAATCCCTGAAACAACAATGGTGCTTTTGGGATCAACAAAACTATTTAGTGATATCGCTTCATATTCAACATCATTGACCAACACTTTACCCATGGGTGCTAGCCGAGTTAGTGTTATTCCTTCATCGCCAATATTGGGTATTTTGCCTTCAAAATTCTCTATTTTTGATTCAATGGCGGAATTTAACATTAATTTTTTCCATGTTCCACTTCTAAAAGCGGTTATAAAAACAATAATTGTTATTATCAACGTCGCAGCAATGGAGGCTACACCAGCATTTGTTCCATAGGTGTTAAAGGCAATATAAATTCCGCCTCCTAAAAGACCAAATCCAATAACTCCAGCAACGGTTGTTCCTGGAATTACTAACACTTCAAGCAAAAGGAGCACAAGTCCAGCTAGAATTAATAATATAATGGCAACTACTGGGCTCATAATTAGTCGATTGTTATGGTTAATCCACGTTGAACAAGGTTAATTTTAATGGGTATCAATTCGATTAACGCCCCTTTTAAAATATCGCATTTCCCTTTGTGATGAGCCAGTAAAGCACACTGTTCCGCCTGATAACTGTTGTGATTACACTCTTCCATTAATGACTCAATTACATAATCGAACGAGTTTTTCTCATCGTTATGCAAAATAAGAAATTGTAGGTTTGAATCTTTGATCATATCCGATTCGTGCGAATTTGGAGATGCTTTCTGATTTGTCATGGTATTCAATTGGTTTCTATACGTAGCAAATATACTACATTTTGATTTAGGATGCTATCTTGTTTTGAAAAATAGGAGCTTTATTGTTGTATTCTAAATCAAAAGCACGTAAATATACACTTTAGGTTTTGCTCCTCTAATTGATTTTGGAAAATCGTTTTCAATGTGCTTGTTATTGGTGAGGTTTTCATATAATTAACAGTTTAACGCATTAATATATTCTATATTTTTAGGCTGGTTTTTACCATTTAATGTACTATATTTCATGTCGTTTAGACTAAAGATCCTTTATTATGAGAAAAGTATTGATTTTTATTGTGCTGAGTTTAGTTTTAGCTACGGTACAATTAAACGCTCAAGCTCAATACGAGTTTATATTAAACATGACGAATCAAGTTGAGACAGATAGTTTGTCCACTACGATTCTTGATTTGGAATCTTTTGTTAGCCGATATTCAACCAACGTGAACCGAATCGATGTTGCCAATTATATCGCCAATCGGTTTCGTGGTTACGGTTATGAGGTAAAGCTTGATACTTTTATATATGTTAACAATGGTGTTGAATATGAACAATATAACGTAATTGCTAAATTAATAGGCACTTCCGAGGATTCGCCCATTCTTATTGGTGCTCACCACGATTCGTGTTGTAGAAACGATTCGTCGCCTGGTGCTGATGATAACGCTTCAGGAGTCTCTGCTGTTATGGAGGCGGCTCGTATATTATCCTTATCGGAATTTGAGCCACATAGGACAATCTATTTTTGTACTTGGGCAGCTGAAGAACAGGGACTTTTAGGGAGTAAACATTTTGCCAAAACCATTCATGAACAAGGATTAGACCTGGGACTTGCCATTAATTTAGACATGATTGCTAACAATAATTATGCTCATAATTCGGTCAATGTGCAAACTTCCTTAGACATTAAGGAACAAGCATTTCTTTTTTCCGAACTTATTGATAATATTACTCTTATTAACGCAATGAGCACCGGAAACTCGGATCATGCCTCATTTAAACAATACGGATATCCTATTTTATATTATCATGAATATGATTTTAGTCCGGTTTATCACTCTCCCAAGGATTTGTATCAATATCTTAACATGGATTATTGTTCGCTTGTAGTTCAAGCAACACTGGCAAACTTGGTTGCTTTTTCAAGTATGCTTGAAGCGCCTGTGGTAAATATTGCGGGAAATTGTGGAACTGGAAACGGAGTTTATGCCGAATGGGAATCGGTTGAAGGTGCTTTTGGATATAATATCCGTCTAAAATCGGGACAGGAAACGGTGGTCGATACCAGTGTGGTAAATGTAAATTCGTTACTCATTGAAAATGTTGATTATCAAGAGGTAGTGTTGACAATAAGCGCAATTGATGCTCATGATTTTGAGGGGAAACAGTATCGCACTGTAATTAATTTAAGTTCTGTTCCTGATAAAATTGAAGGATTAGAGGCAATCGCTGAAAGGAGTCATATTGAGTTATCGTGGAATAGGCCCGCAGAACAAGATCTACAATATATTTTAGTGTTAATGCGTTACGATAATTCGGATCAGTTCGACTCCATTGCTTTTGTTGAACCTCAGCACAATTCCACCGCTATTGCTAATATAGAAGACGAAATAGTCCACTTTAAGATCAAAAGTGTTGACAATGAGGGGAATCATGGTTTAGACTCAAAGATTGTTTCTACTGCTTTAGCGACGTTTAATAAAGGGCTGCTCGTGGTAATTGATGCTACAGCAAATCCATTTGGATTTTCGGCCGATTCAATACGTAATTTTTTTGGTGCATTGAATAGTACGCTTCCCACTACCATTATTAACGCAAAAAAAGATATGCCAAATATCTTTAAGTCCTATAATATTGTACTTTGGCACAGTACAGTAGCTGCTCTTTCGCAAACAATGGTTGCGAATCAAAAATCTCTTGAGAGATATGTTGTAGCGGGTGGTTCATTGGTAATTTCCACCGATTACCCGCAACAATTACTTAACATTAGAAATAGTAAAACCGGTCGTTATTCAATGGGTAATCCAGTGCGAACGTTTATGGGAATATCGGAAACATCCTATATTAATAATAGTCGAATGCAAATGGCACAAGGGATTTTTGCCCCCGATTTGATAGTTGATCTGGCTAAAGTTTCCGTTAATTTTGAAGGGAACCTAAAGAATTTTTGCGCCATGGAAGCTGATGCTCCATTTGTATCGTTGTATCGCTCTTTTACGTCGCAGACTGACAATCTTATGAACGGCAATTCTGTAGGATTTATTAGCTACGAAGAACCTAAAATGTGTGTTTTGGCGTTTCCGTTGTTCTTTTTTGAGTACTCCTCGGTACGCACATTTATGCAATTCTTAAATGAGGAGGGATTCTATACTTTAAGTCCATCACTCGAAGTACTCACCCAAAACTGGGAAGCATATCCAAATCCATTTAGTGATATCATATCGTTCGATTTTGTACCCGAGGAGAGGGATCTTTCAATTGTTATTTACAATATGCAAGGAATGGAGGTATTCTCTACGTTGTTTGCTAAATTACCCGTATTAGAGAAAAAACACATTGAAATTAATCTATCTAGTTTAGCCAAAGGAGCTTATATTTTAAAAGTTGGCGACCGGAAGGAGCTAATAATTAAGAAATAGTTCATTTTTATTTACAGTGGGAGAGGAGAAATTCTTAATAGACATTATAATAGAATAATTTATAATTCATTAATTTACAGCTGTTTAATAAAAAGTAAGGTTTTATAATGTTGAACATGTGGCATGCAACATATGACGTTTTCCGGGTGGGCCAGCAAGTTTTTTTACGGTAAAACCAGCAGTTATTAAATTTCTGCGGACGTCACCTTTTGCAGAATATGTTGTTAATACCGAATTGAAATTCATGCAGTTAAATAGTTTACTGAAAACATCAACACTCCATAGTTGGGGCATTAAATCGGGGGCAAAAGCGTCAAAAAACACCACATCAATGGGCTTGGGCGGATTGTAATTGAGCATGTCGCCCTCTATCTTCTTTAACGTAAAGTTGTCAATTCTATATTCCTGATTCCACGGAGCTGTGTGTAGCGTTTCAAAAGTCTCTTTGGCGTTGGCTGTAGTTAAGATTTTCCCAAAATTTAATTCCTGAATCACACGGTTTTCAACGGGATATTTCTCAATTGTGGTGTAATGAATTTTAAGATTCTCTTTTTGTGAAAACTCCCATGCTAATAGCGCATTTAATCCAGTTCCAAAGCCCATTTCAAAGATATGGATAGTATCAATTTCGGGATTGTTTTTGTGAAAATAATGCATTCCATGGTCGATAAAGATATGTCGGCTCTCCTGCAATGCTCCATTGGTTGAATGATAGTGTTCATTTAGCTCAGGAACAAAAAGGCTGGAGCTTCCATCGGCTGTTATTATGGGTTTGATAGTGTGCATTTTAGAATAATCTGGTTGTCCGTTTTTGTGCCTAATATTTGTGTGATATTTTGAAAATCAATTATCTTACCCCGACCCTAAAGGGAGCAATTGATTTTTTTACTCCCTTTAGGGCTGGGGTTAATGAAGAAAATCAGGTTTCAATTTGGGTGTTAAAACGGATAAACGTTAGAATAATTGTGCAATAAAATGTGTTATCTCTTCCATCGAAAGATATTTCTTTAACGGGCTCATTGATTGCGCAATATCCATGGGAAAATGGCGAGTTCCAATGAGTTTTGTATTTAAAAATGACAAGAATGTTATTGGAAAATCG
>Ga0265295_1005967_pt1 | contig 15068 bp, 12 predicted proteins | sample Munlansysbiofilm_FD_192503 | JGI IMG/M metagenome (GOLD analysis project Ga0265295, IMG submission 192503) | Leachate microbial communities from a municipal landfill in Southern Ontario, Canada - Methane capture system biofilm | ecosystem: Engineered > Solid waste > Landfill > Unclassified ... | reverse complement strand
AAACAGACATCAGAGATAGAATGTGATACACTGGCCCTATGAGCAAACAGTCTATCCAACCCACTATCTTCTGGTATGACATCGAGACCTTCGGCCTCGATAGCCGCTGGGACCGTATCTGCCAATTCGCCGGTCAAAGGACCGACATGGATCTGCGGCCCATCGGGGAACCCATTGTGTTCTTCGTCCGCCTCAGTGATGACTACCTGCCCGATCCACTCTCCTGTACGATAACCTCAATCACCCCCCAGATGGTAAATAAGAGTGGAATGAGTGAAGCAGAGGCTATCAAACGAATCAACGCAGAGTTTAGCAGGCCCAACACAACGGTAGCGGGCTTCAATAATATCCGCTTCGATGATGAGTTTATCCGCAATGCGCTCTACCGCAATTTCCATGACCCTTACCGTCGTGAGTGGGACTACGGCAACAGCCGTTGGGATATCATCGACTTGGTTAGGGCCACATACGATCTCAGGCCGGAGGGGATTGTGTGGCCTCCTGCCAAGGAGAAGACCGGCAACCCCACCTTCCGCCTCACCGCACTGACCGAAGCGAACAACATCGACCAGGAGGGGGCCCATGATGCACTCGTCGATGTCAGGGCGACGATCGCCATCGCCCGACTCATCAAGGAGAAGCAACCCAAGCTCTACGACTACGCCTTTGGTCTGCGTTCCAAGGTGAGGGTCAAACAGATTGCCAAGGCACCCTTTGGTGCCCCGGTGCTCTACACCACCCCGATCTTCACCAAGAACCAGGGGTGCTCGCGCCTGGTCACCCCGATCACCCACCTCAAGGGCAATCCCAATGCAATCATCTGTTTTGACCTCTCCAAGGATATCACCCCGCTCTTGGCCGCCGATGCCAATGAGCTGCTCAAGGTTGACGGCGTGGTGCTCCTCTCCATCAACAAGTGCCCGTTCATCTCCCCGCTGTCGGTGCTCACCGATGAGTTGGCGGTCAAGCTCGACGTAGACAAGAAGAGCGCGCTGATGCGCCACGAAGCGCTCATCAAGCACCCCGAGCTCCTGCTCAAGGCTCGTGCGATCGACGAGCAGTATGAAGGCACCGATGATGTCGACTTCATGCTCTACGACGGGTTCTTCTCCGATGCGGACCAGCGCCGCTTCGAGATCGTGCGCAACACCGATCCCAAGGAGAAGCTCTCGCTCAATCTCCCCTTCGAGGATAAGCGGGTCAAGGACCTGCTCTTTCGCCAGGTGGGGAGGAACTGGCCCGAGGCACTGGACAGTGCCCAGGCAGCCCGATGGAAGAGCTTCTGCGCCAACCGCCTGCTCAACCCGCCCGGCTCGATCAAGATGAATCTCTCCTTCTACACCAGGAAGATCGAGGAGCGGCTTGAGAGCGTTGAGACCGAGGCAGGAGAGAAAAAAATCCTCGCCGACTTGAAGGTGTACGGCGAGGAGCTTGAGAAACGGATCTTCAGCTGATCAGGCCCATCGCCCTGCCTACCGACGTGAAGGCATTGGCGGCACGGATGATATCCTCATTGCTATGGGCAGCAGAGAGCTGGACCCGGATGCGGGCCTTCCCCTTGGGAACCACAGGGAAGGAGAATCCGATCACATAGATGCCCTCTTCCAGCAATCTCGATGCCAATTCGACTGCCTTGGCTTCATCATAGACCATCACTGCAACAATGGCGGTCTCAGCTTTGATGAGATCGAAGCCGGCCTGTTCCATCAAGCGTCGGAAGTGGTGTGCGTTCTGCAGTGTCCGCTCTCTGAGGGTTGTATCGCTCTTTAGAAGCTCGAGGACCTTGAGCGTCCCCCCGCAGATTGCCGGGGCTACGGTGTTGGAGAAGAGGTAGGGGCGGGCCCGCTGGCGGTAGAGATCGATGAGGAGCCTGCGCCCGCTGATGCATCCCCCACTGGCCCCGCCACACGCCTTGCCGAAGGTGGTGGTGATCAGATCAACTCTCCCCTCGACCCCGCAGAGCTCGACACTGCCGCGCCCCGTCGCCCCTAGGTAGCCGGTAGCGTGCGAGTCGTCTACGGCCACAAGCGCATCATAGCGCTCGGCCAGGGTGCAGATCTCACCAAGCTTTGCCACATCGCCGTCCATCGAGAAGACCCCATCGGTGACGATGAGACGGCGGCGGCTCCCTTGGCTCTCCTTGAGGCGATCTTCCAGTTCAGCCATGTTGCTGTGGGCATAGCGCAGGCGCCTGGCCTTTGAGAGGCGTACCCCGTCGATGATCGAGGCGTGGTTGAGCTCGTCGCTGATAATCGCATCCTCCTCACCCAGAAGTGGTTCGAAGAGGGCGGCGTTTGCATCGAAGCAGGAGGAGAAGAGGATGGTGTCCTCACTTCTCAGGTAGGAGGAGATGGCAGCCTCAAGTCGTTTGTGGAGCGCCTGGGTCCCGCAGATGAAACGGACCGAAGAGAGGCCGTAGCCCCACTCGTCCATCGCATCCTGGGCAGCCTTGATGATGCGCCGGTCATCACTGAGGCCGAGGTAGTTGTTGGCGCAGAAGTTCAGGACCGCCTTGCCGCCCACCTCGATCTCACGCCCCTGAGGGCTATCGATGATCCGCTCTTCCTTGTACAACCCCTCTCTCTTCAGCCCGTCCAGAAATTCAGCAAGTTCTTGGGTAATGCGTTCGTTCATACTCCCTCCCGATCGGTTATGGTCTTGATCATGTCCGCTGTCATCGACGCAAGGTCGTATCGAGGCGTGAAGCCCCACTCCACCCGCGCTGCATAATCCTCCATGCAGTCCGGCCAGGAGTCGGCGATGGCCTGGCGTACCGGGTCGATCGCATAGCTGATGGTGAACTCGGGGATGTGGGTGCGGATATAGGCGGCCTGCTCCTCAGGGCAGAAGCTCATCGCCGCGATGTTGAAGGCGTTGCGATGGCGCAGTGCAGAGGGGTCGGCCTCCATGATCGCTATCGCTGCATCAACGGCATCGGGCATGTAGATCATATCCAGGTAGGTATCACCCCTGAGGAAGCACGTATAGTGCTTGTTGCGCACCGCCTCGTAGTAGATCTCGACGGCGTAGTCGGTCGTCCCGCCCCCGGGAGGGGTGAGGTTGCTGATCACCCCCGGGAAACGGATCCCGCGGGTGTCGACATCCCAGCGGTGGTGGTAGTAGTCGCAGAGAAGCTCCCCGCTGACCTTGGAGACCCCGTAGATCGAGGTGGGCCGCTGGATCGTGTCCTGGGGAGTGAACTGCTTGGGGGTCGTCGGGCCGAAGGCTCCGATCGAGGAGGGGGTGAAGACGGCACAGCCGTGCTCACGGGCAACCTCCAGGCTAGCGATCAGGCCGTTGATATTGAGGTTCCATGCCCCCAAAGGGTCCTGCTCGGCCCGCGCCGAGAGCAAGGCTGCCAGGTGGTAGATCGTGTCGATCTTGTGGCGGCGCACAATCTCGTCGATCGCCTTTCCGTCGCGTGCATCGACGAGGTAGAAAGGACCTCCTTCGATCAATGGCCGGTTGACATCGTTGCGGATGTCGGTGAGGACGACATTCTCGGCGCCGTAGCGACGCCTGCACTCAAGGGCGATTTCACTGCCCAGCTGGCCCAACGCCCCAATGATCAAAATCCGTTGCATCTTGCCCTCCCGCCCTCCCTTTTCTTGACAATCGGGGAGCGTACCCGTACAATTATTTGTGTGTTCAGTATACTGAACGCCGTTTACTATGTCAAACTTATATAAGGAGCTATCCTGTGCAGACCCCCCCGATGATCGGAAAGAATATCCAACGTATCCGTAGTTCCCGCAAGCTCACCCTCAACGTCCTCAGTGAGCGTTCTGGCGTCTCCAAGGCGATGCTCAGCCAAATCGAAAGTGACAAGGTAAACCCCACGGTAGCTACCGTCTGGAAGATTGCACGGGGTCTGAACGTCGAGCTCAACGACCTCCTTGAGGCCGATGACGAGCCGACTCGGGTCTTCTCCCTCAACCCCGCAGCCGAGGAGTCCCTCAAGCTTGAGAAGAAGCAGAACGGCGTCACCATCCGCGTCCTCAGCCCGCTGTCGATGGTCGAGGAGCTGGAGATGTACCTGCTCACCTTCGAACCCCGTGCTGCCCTGGAGAGCGAGCCCCACTTCCCCGGCACCCAGGAGTACCTGACCGTCGTCAAGGGGACGGTCAAGGTAACGGTGGGGGAGAACACCGCCGAACTCAAGCGCGGTGATTTCCTCATGTACCACTGTGACACCGAGCACATCATCCGCAACGAGAGTGCCCAGCCGGCAGTGGTGCACATGGTCGTACGCTTCTCCCCAGATCGGCACTAGCCCTTCCAGCACAACCCGATAGAACACCTCCGCTATGCAAACGCGGACTGCTTTTGTATACTTTGATGAGGAGCGCACGATGCTGGAAAAACTGCCTGGATACATACAACAACTCAACGAAATAGACCACAAGCTCAGCCTGCCGGAGACGATGGAGGATATGGCCCTCTTCAAGAAGCTTGGCAAGGAGCGCAGCCACCTTGCACCCATCGTGGACGCCCTGAGCCACCTTGGCGAGATTGAACAGCAGATTGCCGATGCCAAGCTCCTGCTCAAGGAGGAGAGCGACAGCGAGATGATCGCCCTCACCGAGGAGGAGCTTGAGAGCCTTGAGGAGGCGTGGGAGCGCACCTCCAACTCGGTGAAGATCCTCCTCGTGCCCCCAGACCCCTTGGCAGGCAAGGATATCATCATGGAGATCCGTGCCGGTACCGGGGGTGATGAGGCAGCCCTCTTTGCCGCGGACCTCTTTCGCATGTACAGCCACTACGCCGACGAGAAGGGGTGGAAGATCGAGATCCTCTCCTCCAACGAGACCGGGATCGGTGGCTACAAGGAGCTCGTCTTCTCCATCAGCGGGCGGGATGTCTTCGGTTCGCTGAGGTGGGAGAGCGGTGTCCATCGCGTCCAGCGCGTTCCCCAGACCGAGAGCGGTGGCCGGATCCACACCAGCGCCGTCACCGTGGCGGTCCTCCCCGAAGCCGAGGAGACCGACATCGAGATCCGCAGTGAGGACCTGAAGGTCGATGTGATGCGCTCCAGCGGTCCCGGCGGCCAGAGCGTCAACACCACCGACAGTGCGGTGAGGATGACCCACCTCCCCACCGGCCTGGTGGTCATCTGCCAGGACGAGAAGAGCCAGATCAAGAACCGGGCCAAGGCACTGCGGGTGCTGCGTAGCCGGCTCTACGACCTGGAGGCGGAGAAGAAGCGCAGTGAACGTGCAGAGGCGCGCAAGAACATGGTGGGCTCAGGGGACCGCAGCGAGCGGATCAGAACCTACAACTTCCCCCAGAACCGCCTTACCGACCACCGCATCAACCTGACCCTCTACAAACTCGAGCACGTCATGCTCGGTGGCTTGGACGAAGTCATCGATGCGCTCAAGATCGCGGCCGGTGAAGCAGCCCTCGCCGAGGGTTGACCCGATGACCATCGAGCGCTGGAAGAGGGAGAGCGTCGCCCTCCTCATCGAGGAGGGGCTGACCTCCTCGCCCGCCCTCGATGCCCGATTGCTGCTCGAAGTGGTCACCGGCCTCGACCAGGCGGCACAGCTGCTCCACTACCAGCGGGTACTCACCCCCGATGAGCTCGGGAAGCTCACGGCCATACGCAAGCGGCGGCTTGCCCACCAACCGATGGCGTACATCAGGGGATTCAAGGAGTTCTATGGGCGCTGCTTTGCGGTCGACGAGCGGGTCCTCATCCCCCGCGCCGATACCGAAGTCCTGGTTGAGGCGGTCCTCGCCTACGCACAGGGCAGGCCCACGGCCTCCCTCCTGCCGATCATCGATCTCTGCACCGGCAGCGGGGCGATAGGCATCACCCTGGCCGCTGAATTGGGTGTGGAGGTAACCCTCTCGGACAAGAGTACAGACGCCCTTGCGGTCGCCGATGGCAATGCCCGGTCCATCCTGGGTCATCCGCTTCCCCTCATCGAGGACGATCTGCTCTATAACAGCAAAGAGAAGTATGGTATCATCGTCAGCAACCCACCCTACCTGACTCCCGCATGGATCGATGAGGTGAGTCGGGAAGTTGGATGGGAGCCTGTAATGGCTCTTGACGGCAAAAGCGATGATGGTCTTGCCCTTATCAGGACATTGATAGTGCAAAGTACCGATCATTTGAGCACAGACGGTGCACTCTTTCTCGAGTGTGATTATCGGCAGATCGAAGACGTGGCGCATCTGATGCGCGCCGCTTCGTTCTCAGATGTGGCGGTGTTATCAGACCTTGGTGGACACCAGCGAGTTGTATGGGGAGTCTTGCATGAGTAGCCAACTGATCGAACGCTTCATCCAAAAGACCAGCCAATACTCCAAAGCCGACCAGGAGAAGTTCCTGCATGCGGCGACGTTTGCCGCCGAAAAGCACAAGGAGCAGAAGCGGGCAAGCGGGGAGCCATACATCATCCACCCCCTCGCTGTCGCCGAAATCCTCATCCAGTTGAAGATGGATGCCGATACCGTCTGCGCCGGCCTCCTCCACGATACCCTCGAAGATACCGACACCACCTACGACGAGCTTGTGGAGCTCTTCGGAAAGCCCGTTGCCGACATGGTCGAGGGTGAGACGAAGATCGCCAACCTCAAGACGATGAGCAAGTCAGTGGCCGAGGCGGAGACAATCCGCAAGATGTTCTTTGCCATGAGCAAGGACATCCGGGTCATCATCATCAAGCTCGCCGACAAGCTGCACAATATGAGGACCTTGCAGCACCTGAACAACGATCGGGCCCGGGAGATCGCCAGCGATACGCTGGACATCTTCGCCCCGCTCGCCGACCGCCTGGGAATCTCCTGGCTCAAGGATGAGCTCGAGGACCTGAGCCTGAAGGTGCTCAAGCCCGATACCTTCAACTACATCCAAGGGTACCTGCTCTCCAAGAAGAGCGCCCAGCGTGCCTACCTCTCACGGATCGAGAAGTCAATCTACCACGCATGCGCCGAGGCGGAGATCAACAACGTCCTCGTTACCAGCCGTGCCAAACACACCTACTCCATCTACATGAAGATGAAGAAGCGCAAGAAGGAGATCGATGAGATCTTCGACATCCTTGGTGTCAGGATCCTCTGCAACTCGGTCACCGAGTGCTATACGATCCTCGGGGTGGTCCACCGCCTCTGGCCGCCGATCGAGGGGCGCTTCAAGGACTACATCGCCATGCCCAAGGCGAACAACTACCAGAGCCTCCACACCACCGTCATGGCACTCGATGGCAAATTGCTGGAGATCCAGATCCGGACACGGGAGATGCACTTCACCGCTGAATTCGGGGTTGCCGCCCACTGGACATACAAGAGTGAGAGCGGCAGTGACGGCGGGGCGTGGTCGAAGATGGACAGTGACCAATTCTCCCGGATCATCAGCAAACTGAAGACCTGGTCCAATGAGATCGAGACCAGTGAATCCTATATGGACGACATCAAGGGTGAGCTGCTGAAGGACACTATCTACGTCTTCACCCCCCAGGGGCATATCGTCGAGCTGCCTGCCAACGCCACCGCCCTGGACTTTGCCTACCAGATCCACACCGAAATCGGCAACCACACAACCGGTGCGAAGGCCGATGGCTCGATCATCCCGCTCAACGCCCCCCTGAAGAATACCCAGGTCATCGAGATCCTCACCAGCCCCAATGCACGACCGCACCTCCAGTGGCTGCGCTATGCACAGACCAACAGTGCACGGCGCAAGATCCGCGCCTGGCTGAACAAGTACGACGAGAATATCCTCATCGACAAGGAGATCATCGCCAAACGCAAGGTCACCGACGTGACCAAGGAGAGCCAACCGCCCGCCCCGGCCCTCGATGACGAGAATATCGTCCGGTACGTCCAGGATGCGAAGCGGATAAAGTTCCGTGTCGGGGATGAGAAGAACATGATGATCAACATCGCCCAGTGCTGCTCACCGGTACGGGGTGATGACATCGTCGGCTACGTCAGTCGGGGACGGGGCATCATCGTCCACCGCCGCGATTGCCCGAACCTGAAGAACATGAGCGAGATCGTCGACCGCTCCATCGAGGTGGAGTGGGAGAATGAACACCCCAAGCTGACCAAACGCTTCTCCGTCACCAGCAAGCGCACCTATGACCTCTTCGGTGAGATCGAGGGGGCACTGCGCAAGTACAAGGGCCACCTCGTCGAAGGGAGGCTCTATGACGATGAGGAGGGCAAGCTTGCGGGAACCTTCACCATGGAGATGGAGAATGAGGAGGATTTCAAGAAGATCCTCAAGAGTCTGAAGACGATCCCGTCGGTGAATACCATCGCCGAGATCAAGTAGGCCCTACTCCTCCAGGACCCTCAGGATCTCAGGCAAGAGCTGCTTCTTGCGTGAGAGCACACCCTGGGCAAGGTACCGCCCGTCGCCCTCCTTCTTGTAGGAGATCTTGCGTTCGGCGATCGGCATCGCCGTCATCAGGAGGATACTCGACTCACGCACCACGTCGGTGATGAGGAACATCGCCCAATCGAGCATATACGCCTTTCTCAGGCTCTCGAGCTCATCGAGGTACATCTGGGCATACTCATCGACATCGCTGAGGGTGGTGACCTCACACTGCCCGATCCCGAAGGCAACGCCAAGCTCCTTGTAGCGTTTGAAGTCCCCTTCGAGCATCTTGCGTGGGTTGGCTTTTGCCAGCGACGCTCCGCCACTGAACATGGTCTCCCCAAAGGCCCTCATATCGGCAACTTGTCCCAGTTCAAGGAGGTCTTGCACGGCAGTGTAATCCTCGAAGGTCGTCGTCGGGCTCTTGAGGATGATCGTATCACTGAGAATCCCGCTGAGCAGCACCCGGGCCAGCTGCTTTGGGATCTCCACCCCATTCTGGACAAAGAGCTTGTAGACAATCGTGCACGTCGATCCGAGCGGTTCACAGTAGATGAAGATCGGTTCACGGGTGCGATCGGCACCGAGGCGGTGGTGGTCGATGATCTCCACCACCTCGGCCTCCTCGATCCCCTCCACACTCTGTTCGCTCTCGTTGTGGTCGACCATGATGAGCTTGGTACGGGGCTTGCTCAAAAAGGAGGAGCGTGTCACGAAGCCCTTGAAGGCACCGTCCTCGAAGACTGGCAGCGAACGCAGGTCGTGGTCGGCGAGGATATCCCTCGCCTCGTCAAAGAGGCGGTCAGACTCGATGTAGAGCCGATCCTTGCCGACGAGCATGCCCACCGGGACGGTGAGGCGCAGCAGGCGGAAGGTCTCGGCAGTGTCGAAGCTGCTGACAAAGACCGTTCCCTTGTATGCATCCCAGTCGACCTTGCTGGTAACCTCACCGTCGATGCCGGTGAGGATCATCGCCGGGATCTGCATCTCGATGGCCTTCTTGATGTGGTTCTCACGATCCCCGACGACCAGTATCGGCTTGACGTCTCCCAAGGCAGCCATCTGGCGGCAGAATCCGGTGTACCGGCTCGCCCCGATCATGATCGGGGCATCAAAGGTCTCCTTGTCACCCCGTTTGAGGAAGGATCCCTCAATGACCTTGGGAAAGTTGTCGGTCACAAAATGGTAGGAGGGGCGGCGCGTGCTGTTCTCCTTGAGGATGAAACCACTGACATCATCGATGGACACCAGGGCCCGGTACTCCCCCTCCTCCATGACGGGGACGACCGTACTCAAGCTGGCGGTGCTATAGAAGGAGACGAGGGTGAAGATCGGGTCCAAGACATCGACGGTGACCTCACTGGTCTTGATCACACGCTCCACCTTGGTCCGGACATCGCGAACGAAGGGGGGGGCGAGAAGCCCGAGGCGCTCGAACTGGGCACGGGTCGCCTCATTGAGGTTGCCGCACCGCATGGCTATATAGTTGTTGTTCGCATCGGTCTTGTTCTTCAGGTATGCGTAGCCATAGGCCGCACAGATGCTGTCCATATCGGGGTTTCGATGTCCTGTTACGTAGATATCCGCCACATGCCCTCCCAAGATTTACCTAGTGTACCTCAGTTGGAGGGAACTGACAACTCGGAATCACTGGCCATGGGAGAGCAAATCAGCTACTATTGGCTCGGAGGATTTCATGAACAGAGTAGTAGTGGCCAACGACCATGGGGCGGTTGAACTCGCCCAGACTCTCATAGCACACCTCAAGGAGCGCGGATTTGAGGTCAACTACCTCGGAGTGGCGAGCGCCGACTCCGTCGACTATCCCGACATGGCCAAGGAGGCTGCAACCGAGTACCTCTCAGGGGGCTACGCCTTCGGTGTGCTCCTGTGTGGCACCGGCATCGGCATCTCCATCAGCGCCAACAAGGTCGACGGCATCCGCTGCGCACTGCCCCAGAACAGCTTCGCCGCTGAGATGGCCAGATGTCACAACGATGCCAACTTCATCGCCTTCGGCGGCAGGATCGATTATCCTGAGGATCCGGTGCGGATGCTCGACGCCTATATCGACGCCACCTTCGAAGGGGGGCGCCACCAGCGACGCATCGACAAGATGATGGGCCTTCAGGATTGACGTATCGCGGGGAAGATGAAGGGGTGCGGCAGGAGAGCTGAGAAGCGATAGACCTCATGCACCCCGCCCCGTCCCTCTGCAAAGGCGACATCGACAAGGTGGATTTCACTCTCCGGTCGGCAGAATTCGGCCAGCACCTGCAGGCACTGTGCACAGGGGGGTGCAGGGGGGTCATCTTCGGAGACCACCACCAAGAGGTCGATACCCAACACCCCCTCTTCGCTGACCGCGTGGAGGATTGCGTTTCGCTCAGCACAGATGGTTGCCCCGTAACTTGAGTTCTCCACATTGCATCCGCTGTAGATCTTCCCGCTTCCGGCAGTCACCAGGGCTGCTCCCACCTTGTACCTCGAGTAGGGGGCATAGGCATTGGTGCGGCTTGCAAGCGCTGCCCGCACCGCTTCTTCGAAGGGATGTTCTCTCTTCTTGCCATCTTTCACCACAATGCGGTTTGCTCCGTAGACTACCCCACTCTGGTCAATGAGTGCCTTAAAGCGCTTGTTGAAGGCATCGATGGTATCAAAGGGGCCAAAATCGGCAAGTGTTGGGAGTACGAGATCAGCACCAGCAGCCGTAAGAGCGGAGGCGTCAAAGGTGTTGGGGACAGCGAGGATGGCACACCCGGCACGCTGGGCACTGACCACTCCATGGATCGCATCCTCGACGACCAGGCACTGGTCGGGGCCCAGGCCCATCAGGAGGGCGGCGAGCTGGTAGATATCAGGAGCGGGCTTGTTGCGCCTCACCTGCTCCCCGGTGACCACGCCATCAAAGTCCGCCTCAGAGAGGCCGATGGCAGCCAGGTTGATCAGGGCCTTGTGGTGCTCGCTGCCGGTGGCAAGGGCTATCTTCAAGCCGGCACGCTTCGCATCGGAGAGGAACCGGTGCACCCCATCAAAGGATGAGGCCTCCCGTGCAGCCTCTTCATAGAGCTCATAGAGCTCTTTCCGCTCACTGTCGAAATCGAGGGAGAGGCCGTACTGCTCGCCCACCCCCACCAGATAACGCCGGTCACCGGCACCGACGAAGGGGGTGAAATCCCCCGCCTTCGTCTCGATGCCACGCCGGGCAAAGTACGCCTGTGCGGCGCTGAGGATGATCGGCTCGCTATCGATGAGGACACCGTCCATGTCGAATAGAATACCAGTAATCATCAGTGCTCCTAATGCATGATCGTCTTGCCGCGCCCGACATGCTCCTGGGGTACGAACTGGCCGTTGCCGGGAATCCCCAGGTACATTGAGTCCCCCATGACCAGCCGTCCACGCAGGTAGGTCATCACCGCCTTGCCGACGACTGCACTCCCGCGGTGGGCGGAGTAGCCGGCTGCGCTATGGATGTTCTCATCGGTGATCGTCCACGCGTGGTCGGGGTCGAAGAGGACCAGGTCGGCATCACTGCCCACCCGTATGGACCCCTTGCCTGGATAGAGGCCGAACGCCTTGGCGGGGGCGGTACTGAGGAGGTTCACCACCTGCTGGATCCCGATCCGTCCGCTATGGGCCGCAAAGGTATAGACCAGGGGCAAGAGCTCCTCGCTGGAGGGGATACCCGGCAGGATGGTCCGGCAGTCACCACTTGCACGTTTCTGCTCCTTGGTGAAGGCGCAGTGATCGGTTGCGATGACTTGGATCTCCCCATTGAGCACCGCCTCCTGGAGTGCCTTGCAGTCCTCGATAGTGCGCAGTGGCGGCGTCATCACGAAGAGGGAGCCGTCATCACCTTCGAGCTTGGAGCTGTCCAAAAAGAGGTAGTGGGGCGTCGTCTCGACGATGATCCTCAGCCCCTTGCTGCGCAGGCTCCTGACCATCTCGAGGCCAGCGAGGCTTGAGAGGTGGACCACATAGAGGGGCATATCAAGCTCAAGGGCAATCGACCCTACCGTCTCGATTCCCTTCGCTTCGGCCTCACTGGGCCTGAGCAGGGCGTGGGCGGGGGGACCATAGTCCCCACTGTAGGAGGCCTCTGTCCGTGCAATGGTCTCATCGTCCTCGCAGTGGACCGAGACAAGGATTCCTGCCTCCTTGGCGAGGGCGAAGACCTCCTTCAGCTCCTCTCGGTTCTCGATCATGTAGCCGACATTCTTGTAGGTGGTGAAGAGCTTGATGACCTTCACCCCCAGCTCGACAAGCTCTCCGAGCTCCTGCTTGAGGGTCGGCCGCACCTCATAGACACCTTGGTGGAGGGAGTAGTCGATGGCCATCCCCTCCCCCATCTCCTTAATGCGCCGCTTGGCACACGCGGCGAGCGACCCCTTCTTGTCATCATCGGCGAAGTCGATGACGGTCGTCACCCCACCGTATGAGGCAGCCTTGCTCCCCTCTGCAAAGGAGTCGGCAGTAACGGTCCCCCGGCTCTCGAGATGGTAGTGGGTGTGCGCATCAATGATGCCGGGCAGGACACAGAGCCCTTCGGCATCGATGATCTCGGTCCCCTCACTGACCGTGCTCTCATCAATTTCATTGGAGATCCGCACCACCGTACCATCCTCGATGAGGATGTCGGCGTGGCGCGTCCATTCGGTATCGACGATAAGTCCATTTTGAATCAACAGTCTACTCATAGGAACAAGATACCCCAAATATGGGCAGACTGCAAAGCAAAAGAAGCACTAGTAGCGCAGGTCGGGCTCCTTGATCGCACGTACTTGGTCCAGACGTCCCACCGAGGTGTGGTGTGGGGCCTCCTTGAGGTGCTGTGGATCATGTTCGGCGAGGTCGAGAATCCTGAAGAATGCCTCGATGAAGCGGTCCAGGCTCTCCACGCTCTCACTCTCGGTCGGTTCGATCATCAGCGCCTCCTCGACCAGGAGGGGGAAGTTGACCGTCGGTGGGTGGTATCCCTCATCGATGAGGGCCTTGGCAATATCCTGTGCACTCACACCATGCGTTCTCTTCAACTCCTTGGCACTGACAACAAACTCGTGCATGCATCGCGTGCCATAGGGGATGGCAATCCGCTCGCCAAGCTTGGCCGAGAGGTAGTTGGCATTGAGCACGGCATGGCGGCTCGCTGCCTTGATCCCCTCGCTTCCCATCCTGAGGACGTAGACGTAGGCGCGCAGTACCACCAGGAAGTTCCCCCAGAACATGCTGACCTTCCCGATGGAGTCCTCCTCATCCCAACGGTAGACATAGCCGCTGTCGGTCAGCTCGATGTCCGGCTTGGGGAGGAAGGGGCGGAGGCGGTCATTGACCATCACCGGCCCACTGCCGGGCCCACCACCACCGTGAGGGGTGGCGAAGGTCTTGTGGAGGTTGAGGTGGATGACATCAAAGCCCATGTCTCCGGGAGTAGCCATACCCATGACCGCGTTCAGGTTCGCCCCATCGTAGTAGAGCAGAGCCCCACGCTTGTGGACCATCTCGCTTATGGCGAGGATATCCTTCTCAAAGAGGCCGAGCGTGTTGGGGTTGGTGAGCATCAGGGCGGCGACGGTGTCGTCGAGCTTGGACGAGAGGTCATCGATGTCGATCGTGCCCTCTCGATTGCTCGCTATCTCCACCACATCAAAGCCTACCTCCGCTGCACTGGCAGGATTGGTCCCGTGGGCACTGACGGGGATGAGGACCTTTGTCCGTTGTGCCTCTCCCCGCTTGAGGAAGTAGCTGCGGATCATCTTCAAACCGGTATACTCCCCATGGGCGCCGGCACAGGGCTGCAGGCTCCCCCAGCTCATGCCGGTGATGGATGAGAGGTCCTCCAAGAGGTTGTACATCACCGAGAGTGCGCCCTGGACGGTGGAGGTATCCTGCAACGGGTGAATCTGGGTGAACTGGTCCATGGCGGCGATGTGCTCGCCGAGCTTTGGGTTGTACTTCATCGTGCATGACCCGAGCGGGTACATGCCGTTGTCCACCCCGTGGACGAGGTTTGAGAGGCGAGTGAAGTGGCGCACCACATCGAGCTCGGCCACCTCAGGGAGGCGGGCAGGCCGCTGGCGCTGCAGGGCAACGGGAATCTCAGGCAATGCCTGGTCGAAGCCCCGGGGGAGGTCGAGCGGGGGATAACAGTACGCTTTACGCCCCCGCTTGGAGATGTCGATCAACAATGGCTCACTCACTTCAATACCCTCCGGGCCGCGGCGAGGTAGAGCTCAAGCTCCTCACGGCTCCTCTTCTCGGTGCCCGCCACCAGCAGGACCAGGTCATCGGAACTCTTGCGCGTCATGCTGGAGAGGCGCACACCGGCAAAGATCCCCTCGTTTCGCAGCTCCTGCAAGAATTTCCGCATCCGTTTGGCATCGTTGAAGACCAGCGGGAACTCACACCAGAAGGGCTTGTCCCAAATGATGGTGACCCCTGGCAACTGGGCAAGGTGGTAGGCAAGGTAGTGGGCCTTGGCGTAGCTCTGCTGGGCCGCCTCGACCATCCCTCCCCATCCGAGGCTGGAGAGGTGGATGGTGGTCATCAGGGCGGCAAGGGATTGGTTGGAGCAGATGTTGCTCGTAGCCCGTTCGCGTTTGATGTGCTGCTCGCGTGTCTGGAGCGTCAGCGTATAGCCACGCCTGCCCTCCTTGTCCACGGTGGCTCCCACCACCCGACCGGGGATCATTCTCAGCAGGGCCTTGGTCACCGCCATAGAGCCACAGGAGGG
>Ga0265295_1005964_pt1 | contig 15078 bp, 9 predicted proteins | sample Munlansysbiofilm_FD_192503 | JGI IMG/M metagenome (GOLD analysis project Ga0265295, IMG submission 192503) | Leachate microbial communities from a municipal landfill in Southern Ontario, Canada - Methane capture system biofilm | ecosystem: Engineered > Solid waste > Landfill > Unclassified ... | reverse complement strand
AAATATTGCGAATGTAGGTTTTGGATATGCCACAAGATATGGCGCTATTACGGCAAACGGCGAAGGCGAAAAAGTGCTGGGGCAAATTATGATGCTCAAAGATGCCAACTCTAAAATAGTCATGAAAGAGATTCATCAAAAAGTGGCCGAGGTGCAAAAAAGACTCCCCGAAGGTGTTTTTATAAACCCCATATTAGATCGTAGTGAATTAATTGCCAAAACAACAACTACGGTAATAGAAAACCTCCTTTTTGGCTGTCTGATTGTCTTTTTAATTGTTTGGCTTATTCTTGGAAATATCAGAAGCGCTCTTGTTATTGCTTCCATGATACCCTTGGCATTATTGTTTACATTATCATTAATGTTGATTACTGGAATCGATGCAAACTTAATGAGTCTTGGGGCACTAGACTTTGGAATTATCATTGATGGTGCCGTTATTATTGTCGAATATATTGCTTTCAAAATAACAAAGAACAAGTCCTTGATTCTAAATTCTAGCAACAAAGAAGAACTTATTGATGGTATTACCTATGAAGGGGCTTCCAAAATGATGAAATCTGCAATATTTGGACAAATTATTATTTTAATCGTTTTCATACCGATTTTAACATTAACTGGAGTTGAAGGTAAAATGTTCATCCCCATGGCTCTGACATTTAGTTATGCAATTATTGGAGCCATGATTTTGGGTTTCACTTGGTTGCCTGTTGCTGCATCTCTCTTTTTAATTCCAGACAAAGAGAAAAAATCGAAATGGAATATTTCTGAAATATTAATGAAACTCATCTATAAATCGTACACACCTGTTATTAAATGGGCTTGTTGCCATAAAAAATCGGTATTGGCGATGGCTATATTCTCTTTATTTCTGACGGGAATTGTTTTTTCAAAAATGGGTGGAGAATTTGTTCCAACTTTAGATGAAGGAGATTTTGTTATTCAGCCCGTTTTAAAAACTGGAACATCTCTGTCGCAAACAATTGCCTTGACAACACAAATGGAAAATATTTTGATAGAAAAATTCCCCGAAGTAGATCAAATTGTTAGTAGAATTGGAGCTGCGGAAGTGCCAACCGATCCAATGTCGATGGAAGAAATTGATATGATTATCCGGCTAAATCCCAAAAGCGAATGGGTAAATGCTAAAAATAAGGAAGATTTAGCAGATCTTTTTCAAAAAGAATTATCCATCATTCCTGGAATTGAATATGAATTTACCCAACCTATCGAAATGCGATTTAATGAGCTTATTACTGGGGTGAGATCGGATATTGCAATAAAAATTTATGGCGATGATTTAGATTATTTAAATGCCAAAGCGAATGAAGTTAAAAATCTAGTTAGCAAAGTTCCTGGAGCAGCCGATGTTATTCTCGAAAAAACAATAGGGCTACCTCAAATGTCAGTTGTTTATGATCGAAAAAAAATCGCTCATTATGGAGCCGATATCAAAAGTTTAAATGATATTTTATCCATGTCTTTTGGCGGAGCAATAACGGGAAGTGTTTTTGAAGGCGAAAAACGATTTGATCTGGTTGTAAAATCGGATATGAAAAACCGTCAAGACATTGATGATATCAGAGAATTTCCCATAAAATTAGCGTCTGGCATTACCGTTCCACTAAAAGAGCTTGCCAACATCGAATACAACGAAGGACCTGCAAAAATATCGCGTGAAAACACCCACAGAAGAGTTGTGGTGAGCGTGAATGTGCGAAATCGTGACCTTAAATCGGTCGTTACCGATATTCAAAAAACAATCGACGATAATGTAAAATTTGAACCCGGCAATTACATCGATTACGGCGGACAATTTGAAAACCTCGAAAATGCATCTAAAAGATTGATGATGATAGTTCCCATTGCATTATTGCTGATATTTATATTTCTACATTTTGCTTTCAAATCTCTACGCGATGCAATTCTGATATTTACGGCTATTCCGCTGGCAACTGTGGGAGGAGTTTTTATGTTGTGGATACGAGGAATGCCTTTTAGTATTTCTGCCGGAATTGGCTTTATCGCCCTGTTTGGTGTTGCCGTTCTGAATGGAATTGTGCTGATTGAACACTTAAAAGACCTGCAAAAACAAGGGGGCTTTAAAACTTCAAGAGAACTCATTATTCAGGGAAGCATCGACCGGCTAAGACCTGTATTATTAACCGCTGCTGCCGCTGCAATGGGCTTTCTTCCCATGGCTATTTCCACCGGTGCAGGAGCGGAAGTTCAAAGACCATTGGCAACTGTAGTAATTGGCGGATTAATTACATCTACTATGCTGACAATGATTGCATTGCCTTTGCTTTTTGAAATTTTTCATAATGTTAAAGGAATCAGATTTAGACCTTTTAGAGTGATTCGATCCAAAACAATTATGATTATTCTGGCTCTTACTTTTTCTGCTGGAGTCGTCGGACAGCAAAACATATATAATCTCGAACAAATTAAAAACATTGCGATAAACAACAATCTATCTTTAAAATCAGCGGAATTAAAAATTAAAGAGTCCGAAGCACTAAAGAATGTGGCTTTCGACTTTGATAAAACTTCATTCTATTATGAATACGATCAAAATAATATTGCGGATAATGGATACCCTTTGAAAATTCTTGGTGTTGAACAAAGTTTTAAATTCCCCACTAAATATGCAAGCAAATTGCACGGAAATAAATTAAAAATAGAGTTGAATAAGCTTGAATATCAAAAACAGAAATTAATTCTGGAGCGTGAATTAGCAAAAACCTATTACGAAATTATCTACTTGACAAACAACCGGAATATTTTCCAAAAGATAGACAGTCTTTATAATAATATCGAAGATAAAGCAATTAAAAGCTATGAATCGGGAGATATAAACTATCTTGATTATTTGAACATTTTAGCAAAAAAACAAAAAACCGAAGCCGATCTGTTTTCAGCTCAAAACAATGTCGAAATTGCCTATGAAAAATTATCTACATTGATGAATCACAATTCAAAATTCACGGTGCCTTTCCAGAAAATTGCAATTTTGCAAAACAATTCCAATAGCTTTGAAAACAATATCGAATATCAAATTTTCAAGATTCAATCAGACTATTTTAATAATATAATAAAGGAATACAAGCATGAATTTACACCTGATTTTAATTTAGGATATTTCTATGGCACCAATAAATATGTCAATAATGACATCTATCATGGATTCACAATAGGCATAGGAATTCCGCTGTTTTGGACAGAACAAAAATCAAATTATAGCGCCGCTAAAATATCCTATGAAATTAATCAAAATCAATTTGCAGATAATATTTACAGATTAAAATCAAAACAAACGCAACTGTTTCTGGAATTAAAAAAATATGAAACACTAATTATAAAATATGAAGAGAATGGGGCAAATCTTTCTGATCAAATTATAATGTCAGCCAGTAAAAGCTATAATGCTGGAGAAATTAACTATTTCCAATTTGTTAGCAGCATGGACAACGCATTGAATTCATTATTATATCACTACGAAAACATTGCAAAATACAATTCAATTATTATCGAATTAGATTACTTAACCCTTTAGAAAAATGAAAATAATGAAACAGATATCACTCTCATTTATTGGTATTTTATCAATCCTTTTAATAAGCAACTCTTGCTCAAACGAATCCAATTCGAGCGAAGAGCAAACCAATAAATTATTAGAAGTAAGTTCAGAGCAGTTTGTTTCTGAGAAAATGGAAATCGGAAGTATCGAAGATGTTGATTTTAAATCTATTATCCGTCTAAACGGACAGGTTTTTGCACAAACAAATGCAATTTCACAAGTTAGCACGCCCATTGGTGGAATTGTTGAAAACATCAATTTTGAACATGGTGAGACCATTAAAAAAGGACAAATTCTTTTCTATCTCTATTCAAATGAACTTATTGAAAAACAACAAGAATTTGCCGAAACTTCCATAAAATTAGAGAAGCTCAAAAGTGATTTTGAGAGGATTAAAAATCTTGTAAAAGAGAAGATAATGGCTGAAAAAGAGCTTATCACAGCTACCTCAGAATATAAATCAACACAGATAAAATATGAATCACTTAAAATTCAATTATCGAAATTAAATCTTAATCCAGAACAAATTGAAAAAGGGAAATATTACTCTTCTATTCCAATAAAAGCACCAGTAAGTGGAACTATTATTTATGTAGATGTTGTTAATGGACAATATGTTGAATCGAACATCAAGCTAATCGAAATTATCGACATTCATAATTTGGAATTAAAACTCTCAGCTTTTGAAAAAGATTTACCACATCTTAAAGAAAAACAAGAAATTGAATATCATACTTTGAATAATCCTGACCAAAAAAACACGGCTTTTATTTCAAAAATCGGAAATAGCATTAATCCAAATACAGCTGCGATTGATGTATATGCCAAGCCAGACAAAATCGGCAATACGAATCCAGTCAATTCAGCAGCCATCGAAGCTCTGGTAAACACAGGCTCAAGAAAAGTAAAAGCATTGCCAGAAACAGCAATTATGAAGTCTGAAAACAGATATTATATTTATGTTGTAAGTGATTTTAAGGATAACAAATACTTTCTCGACAAAGTTGAAGTTAGCATTGGACAAAAACACAATGGATTTGTCGAAATTACAAAGATTCCAGAAGTTGAAAAGATAATTATTAAGGGATTGGATAATCTGAGTATTGAGTAACATAGGAAGGTTTCTTATCAATCACTGATTTTTTTAAAAATCACTAAATTTTATGATTTATTGTTCGAATCTTTTTCTCATATTTTGAATCTTTTTTCCTTTTTTGCTCGATAATTGATGTCTAAAACTCTTAACAGCTTAAAATTAAGCATTTTGTGAGAGATGTGCAACAATTTAACATAAAAGACTCAACGAAGTTATCAACCACATAATGTTGATAATTAATTGGTTAAGTGGTTTTCTTAGAGATACTAAATGTCTATTTTTCACCACTTCCTCTTTGATTTTGTCTATTTTATATAATTTATTTAACTCATTCCAATCGTTTAAATTTCCGCCTGTCAATACTTTCTCAATTACAAATCGAGCATGTTTTTTAAAATCAATAGAATTATAATCGGTATCCCAAAAAAGCTTTATTGAAATTTGGCTTATTATATTTCATTTTTATACAAATGTTTTCTAATTAAATATATTATCGTTAGCTAAACTGAAGGGTTTTCCAACTGTAATTCTCATTATATTCTACACTTGTTTTTTGCATAGAATATTGCAATCGAAAGGTTTGGCTTTCCTAGTGATTTTTTTGCTTTGATTTCTCTATTCCATCATCGAAAATTTCTATCAAACTAAAATCAATTTTTTCCGTTTATTGGATATACTTAAAACAAATAATCATGAAATCAAGAAAAATATTTAGCATACTACTTACAGCCTTTTTTATAGGTGTTTCACATTTAGCGTATTCAATTGGTGAAGAAGAAGCTTCAAAACCGTCGACAAATCATGCTACAATTCTGATTGATCAGGCAAAAACCATGATTAAGTACCCTGATTTTGCAAGAGACCAAAAAATATCTGGATTTGTTTCTCTTTCATTCTCGTATGATGCTCAAGGAGATTTTAAAGTGAACGAATTAAATACCAATAGTTTAGAATTGTCAGAATACGTAATAAGCGAACTCGAAAATCTTAAAATTTGTCCTTGGGGAAAATCAGCCCAGAATGAATATATAATTCGATTTAATTTTAAAATGCTGTAATATTATTTGTGTGTTTGTGACAATAGATCTTTAGCTTTTTTTGAAACGGAGAGGGCGAAGCTGTAAATAGTGATTGCCAATAACACCAACTTATAGTGCTGCATTTGAGGAGTTTATCAATTATTATTATCGTTATGAAGTTAATAAAATTGATGAACAGATGATTATACAATTTTTGCGTTATTTGGTGATGGAACGGAAAGTGTCTACTTCGTATCAAAACCAGTCGATTAATGCCATAAAGTTTTACTATGAAAAGGTTTTGGGAGGACAGCGAAAGTTTTATTTTATCGACCGTCCGAAAAAGGAGAAGACACTGCCGACGGTGTTGAATGAGGATGAAGTGAAACGTTTGTTTGCGAATGTTGACAATATTAAGCATAAATGCATTTTAATGTTGGCTTATTCTTCGGGTTTGCGATTGGGTGAAATTGTAAGATTGCGATTGGTTGATATCGACCGTGAGAGGATGCAAATTAAAGTGGAGCAAAGCAAAGGTAAAAAAGATAGATACACAAAATTGGCGGTTAAATTTTTGGTTATTTTAGATCAGTATCTTGCCCAGTATAAGCCCAAAGAATTTGTTTTTGAGGGGGCAAAAGGTGGTGAATATTCACCGAGTAGTATTCAGAATACGATAAAAGCAGTATCAAAAAGAGCCAATATTGAAAAGAATGTAACGATGCACACTTTGCGACATACTTTTGGCACTCACTGTTTGGAGAATGGGGTTGATTTGAGATATATTCAGAGTTTAATGGGCCACGAAAGTAGTAGAACCACAGAGATTTACACTCATGTTACTACAAAAGGGTTTGACAATATAAAAAGTCCACTAGATAATTTGGATATTTAAAAATAAATAATTAAGTTTGTTGCTTGTTATTCATATTGAATATTCTCAATGATTAAATAAATAGTGAGTCTTATGAAAATAAATATTTTTTTGATTAAGCTGCTGAAAAACAATACTATAAATAAAAATATATACATAAACCCAAGTGCGATATAGTCGCCATTAGGCAACTATCCACTCGTTGTGCGTCAGTGTAAAAAGCCCGACCCGTAAACAGCACATTTGGTTTTTGCCAACACAAAAGCCAACGCTGAAAAAACCAAAAGAGCTGTTTCTTGCCTACGCGCGAAAAAACGAAATGAGAACAAACAGAAAGACGAAAAAGAAAATATGAGCTTAAACACACAAAATCTACAATCTATCATCAACTTCATTTGGACAGTTGCGGATGATGTATTGATTAATAAATTTCTTGAAAATCAGTATCAAGATGTTATCCTGCCAATGACGGTTCTAAGACGATTGGACTTGGCACTTGAACCGACCAAGGACAAAGTACTGAAAACCCACAACGAGTTTAAAAGCAAAATTGACAATGTATCTGGACTTTTGACCAGCGAATTGCACGGAAGTGGTTTGGCATTTTACAATACTTCGCCATTTACAATGAAAAAACTTTTGGCAGACCCCAAGAATATTGATGCTAACTTTTTGGACTATCTCAACGGCTTTTCAGAAAATGTGCAGGATATCATTTCAAAATTCAAATTCCGCAATCAGCTAAAAACTTTTGAAGAAACAGGCATCACTTTTTCATTGATTGAAAAATTCTGCAACCCTAAAGTAGAACTCAGCCCCGACAAGATTTCGCCAATGGCAATGGGTTATATGTTTGAAGACTTGATTCGCAGGTTTAATGAAAAAACTAATGCAGCCGCAGGGCGACATTTTACACCGAGAGAAATTATTGAATTGATGACACATTTGGTGTATTTGCCTGTAAAAGACAAAATTCAAAAAGGTACTTTTTTGGTGTATGACCCTTGTGTGGGCTCGGGAGCTATGCTCACCCAATCCAAACACTTTGCCACCGACCCCGAAGGAGAAATCAAATCAACGGCTACTTTCCATTTATACGGGCAGGAAAATACAGGCGAAATGTACGCCACTTGCAAATCGGATATGTTGCTTAAGAACGAAGACCCTGACAAAATCAAGTTTGGTTCTACTTTGAGCGAATACGGTTTTGACCCTGATTTGAAATTCAATTTTATGCTCACCAATCCGCCTTACGGAACCACTTGGAAGCAGGATATTGACAACCTGAATGTAGGCACGGGCAGAAAAGTTGAAATAAAGGACAGGCGCTTCAATCTGAAAATCAAAAACTTCAAAGGAGAATTGGAAGAAAGAAGTTTAACTTCCCGAAGCAATGACGGGCAGTTGATGTTTATGCTCCATATGCTTTCTAAAATGAAAGACCCGAAAGACGGTGGTAGCCGTATTGCTTCCGTACACAATGGTTCGGCTTTGTTTACAGGCGATGCAGGCAGCAGCGAAAGCGGTATTCGTCAATACATATTGGAAAATGATTTGTTGGAATGTATCATTCAGTTGCCCAATAATATTTTCTACAATACTGGAATTGCCACCTATGTATGGTTATTGAGCAATGTAAAAGAAAAGCATAGAAAAGGAAAAGTGCAGTTGATAAACGCTTCAACAGAAGAATTTTATCAGAAAATGAGAAAAGGGCTTGGTGATAAACGTGTAGAACTGACAGCTGAAAATATTCTCAACATACAGGAAATGTACTTTGCTTTTGAAGAAAACGAATACAGCAAGATTTTTGACAATGAAGATTTTGGCTTTTATCAAATTACGGTACACCAACCCGAAAGAGATGGAAAAGGAAACATCATAAAAGACAGCAAAGGCAAACCAAAAAGCGATAGCAGCTTAAAAGACACGGAAAATGTGCCAATGAAAGAAAGCATTGCCGAATATTTCAAAAGAGAAGTTCTGCCCTTTGCTCCTGATGCTTGGTATGACAAGACGAAGATGAAAGTGGGTTATGAAATACCATTTAATAAATTCTTTTATCGTTACGAGCAGTTAAGAGATTTAGAAATGATTTCTGCCGATATTCTTCAATTAGAAGCTGAAACAGATGGCCTACTTAAAGAAATAATTGATTGATGAGGAAGGTACTTAAATATCCAAACTATAAGGAATCTGATGTAGAGTGGTTAGGAAGTATTCCTGAACATTGGAAAATTGTAAAAGCCAAAAGAATCTTGAGAGAAGTTTCAATAAAGAATCATCCTGATGAGCCTTTATTGGCAGCGACTCAAACAAAAGGTGTAATTCCAAAATCACTTTATGAAAACACTACTGTAACCGCAAGTAAGAATTTTGAGACCTTAAAACTTGTAAGAAAAGGCGATTTTGTTATTAGTTTACGTTCATTTCAGGGAGGTATAGAATATGCACACTACCAAGGAATCATAAGCCCTGCCTACACCATTCTAGAGCCACAGGAGGAAGTAATACACAATTATTATCGGTACCTACTAAAATCAAAGCGGTACATAAGTGGCTTAACTTTATTGGTTACAGGGATTAGAGAAGGTCAAAATATTGATACTTCAAAATTTAAAGATTCATTTTTGCCATTACCCCCCAAAGAAGAACAAACCGCCATTGCCCGCTTTTTAGATTACAAATTGGCAAAAATCAACCGCTTTATCCAAAAGAAAAAGCAACTGATAAAACTACTCAACGAGCAAAAAGCGGCCATCATCAACCAAGCCGTTACGAAAGGCTTAGACCCAAATGCTAAAATGAAAGATAGCGGCATTGAGTGGTTGGGAGAAATTCCAGAGCATTGGAACACAATCAAACTTAGTGCTGTATGTGGTTTCGTTAGAGGAAATTCAAGTTTTCAAAAAGACGAATTATTAAGTGAGGGAAAATATGTTGCATTGCAATATGGAAAGACATACAAGGTTGATGAGGTTGATGAAAAATATCAATTCTATGTCAAGGATGAGTTTTACAAAGATTCTCAAGTTGTGAAATATGGTGATGTCATAATTATTTCAACATCAGAAACAGTTGAAGATTTGGGCCATTCCGTTTTTTACAACAGACTTGATATAGGTTTACTGGGAGGAGAACAGATTTTATTGAGACCAATGGAGGAAATAGTGAATGGAAAGTATTTGTGCTATTCATCAAAGGTTTTCGCAAAAGAGTTAAGAAAATATGCCACAGGGGTAAAAGTTTACAGATTTAATATAGATGATTTAAAAACAATCTACACTTCTGTACCACCTTTTAAAGAACAGGTAGAAATCGTTGATTACATCGAAACCGAATCTCAAAAAATCAACACCACCATTTCCAAAATCGAAAAAGAATTAGCATTAACCGAAGAATACAAAACAGCTTTGATAGCCGAAGCGGTTACTGGGAAAATTGATGTGAGAGGATATGAAGTACCGGAGATAAAGGAAGAGGAAACTTATGAGGAGATTGAGGAAGAAATCAGTATGGCGGCTGAGGATGCCGAAGAATATCAAACTATAGAAGAATGACAAAACAAACAGACACCACAGAAAAAGGATTAGAAACCCACATTGCCCAGTATTTGGTCAATGAAAATGGCTATTTACTTCGTAAAAACACCGCTTATGATAATGTGGCTTGTTTGGATAGTGTCTTATTGTTTGAATTTTTAGAAGCTACGCAACCTAAATCAGTCGCAAAACTCAAAACCTTTCACAAAGACCTGTACGAGCAAAAAATAATCAAACGCATCAATGACCAAATACAGGCAAAGGGCGTAATTGAAGTTTTGCGAAAAGGAATAACAGACGGTTTTACCGATACCAAACTGCATTTGTTTTTCGACAAGCCTGTTTCTAATTACAATGCTTCTGCCAATGCTTTGTATCAAGCCAACCGATTTTCGGTGATGCGTCAGGTCTATTTTTCGCCACAGAATAAAAAGTCATTAGACTTGGTAGTGTTTATCAATGGTATTCCGATTATTTCCTTTGAGTTGAAAAATGAACTGACCAAACAAAATGTAGAACACGCCATAAAACAATACAAAACAGACCGAGACCCAAATGAAGAACTGTTTCGCTTGGGTAGGTTAATTGTGAATTTTGCAGTGGACACCGAAGAAGTTTGGATGTGTACTCAACTCAAAAAAGAGAAATCATACTTTTTGCCTTTCAACAAAGGCTATAACAACGGAGCAGGAAACCCACCTAACGGTGGCATAAAAACCGACTATTTGTGGAAAGAGGTTTTGACTAAAAGCAGTTTAACAGACATAATTCAGAATTTTTGCCAACTGATTACCGAAGAAAAAGAGTACTTAGATGAAAAGGGCAAAGTCAGAACACGAAAAGAAAAGAAATTGATTTTTCCACGCTATCATCAATTGGTTGCCGTTCGGCATTTATTGGCAGATGCACAAGAAAGGGGTTCAGGTCAAAAATATTTGATTCAACATTCCGCAGGTTCGGGCAAGTCAAATTCCATATCTTGGTTGGCTCATCAGTTGGTTGGTTTACACGACAAATCAGGACAAGACAACATTTTTGATACCGTAATTGTGGTAACAGACCGCAGGGTGTTAGATGCTCAAATCAGAGAGAACATCAAACAGTATCAGCAAGTAAAAGGTGTAGTTGAAGCCATTACCGAAGGTAGTAAACAATTAAAACAAGCTCTCGAAGAAGGTAAAAAAATCATCATTACCACCATTCAAAAGTTTCCACACATTGTTGAAGATATTGGCGATTTGCCAGGGAATAATTTTGCCATCATCATAGATGAAGCCCACAGTAGTTTGAGTGGACAAATGGCAAGAAAACTGAACGAAACACTTTCAAAACTCAACCTTGACCAAGCCACACAAGCCGAACTGGAAGAAGATTTGGAAGACATTTCAAGTATGGTTGATGTAGAAGATGCTGAAGAAACTATAACAGGCGAAGATTTAATCCGAGTATTGGTAAAATCAAGAAAGTTGCTTCCAAATGCCAGCTACTTTGCATTTACAGCTACACCCAAAAATAAAACCTTGGAATTGTTCGGTGTTCCGTATCAAGATGACGGCAAAACCAAATTCAGAGCCTTTCATTTGTATTCTATGAAACAGGCGATTGAAGAAGGTTTTATAATGGACGTGTTGCAAAATTATACAACATACCAGAGTTACTATGCTTTACTGAAAAAGATTGAGGACGACCCTGAATATGATAAACTAAAAGCACAAAAGAAACTTAAACATTATGTAGAGAGCCACGAACACGCCATAAAAAAGAAAGCCATTTTAATCATTGAGCATTTTATGGAAAATGTAATCCGTAAAAAGCGAATGGGAGGTTTTGCAAAAGCAATGTTGGTAACAAGTTCGAGAGCCAACGCAGTAAAATACAAAAAAGCATTTGACGACTATTTGCTAAAAATCAATAGTCCATTTTTATCGGTGGTAGCATTTTCAGGTGAAATTGACGGACAAACAGAAGCCAGTTTAAATGGATTTTCGAGTGCTAATATCCCAAGTGAATTTGAGAAAAACGAGTATCGCTTTTTATTAGTAGCCAATAAATACCAAACAGGATTTGACCAGCCGCTTTTGCATACAATGTATGTAGATAAAAAGCTAGGTGGAGTAAATGCCGTGCAAACACTTTCAAGACTAAACAGAAGTCATCCATTAAAGAAAGACACCTTTGTTTTGGATTTTGCCAATACCGCAGAGGACATTGAAAAGGCGTTTAAACCTTATTTTGAAAGTACCATTTTAGGCGAAGCAACCGACCCGAACAAATTGTTCGACTTACAAGATGCTTTGGACAATTTTCAGGTTTATACCAAAGAGCAAGTTTTTGAATTTTCAGAAAAGATTCTGGCAAATGTACCCGTTGACCAATTACACGCAATGTTGGACACATCTTCTGAAATTTTCAGAAATGACCTTGCAGAAGAACAACAAGCAGATTTCAGAGCCAAAGTAAAAACCTATGTCCGTCTGTACATTTTCTTATCTCAAATAGTACCGTTTGAAAATCCGTATTTAGAACGACTGTATATTTTCCTAAATCACTTGCAAAACAAATTAGGAGGCGATACACCTATTGATTTAGCACAAGGGATTTTAGATAACATTGATATGGACAGCTACCGTTTACAGTTGGAAGCCACAACGAATATCGTAATGGAACAAGGAGAAGATTTAAAGCCTATTCCAACTGATATGAGAGGAGGAAGTTCAGATACTGAAATTGACAGACTTTCAAACATACTGCAAACTTTCAACGACCGTTACGGAACTCAATTTGAGGATGCTGACAAAGTGCGACAAATGGCGGAAAATATTGCCAATGACGTAGCTAAGAACAAAGAATTGATAAGCTCAATTCAACATTCAGACGACCAAAACGCAAGAATCACCAGCGATAAAGTTGTAGGTGAAGAATTGCTTAAACACATAACAACAAACTTTGACCTTTACAAACTCTATTCAGACAATAAAGAATTCAAAGAGGACTTTTCAGCAATGATGTTCGGTGTTGTAAAAGAATTGATAAATAGAGGGATTAATGCACAGAAATAGAATATGAGACTAACTATTCAAATATTACTTTTTGTTATTTCATACGTTCCTTTATACTTCATTTTGTTTTTTCAAAACCTTAATGATAAGCTTTGGAAGGTTGATAATACTTTCATTGGCTTGAAAGAGTCCGTTTTAATCAATAAAGTTTCAATCGCTTTTTTGATTTTAATTGTTGGTTCAGTTTCACTTTATTTCATCTTGTATAAAATCGTTATAAAGTCCTCCCACGAAGAAATTCAAGTTGTTAGAATTCAAGATAATCACGCAGAGCATTTATCCTATTTAGCGACTTATATTTTGCCATTTATTGGTTTAAAGTTCGACACTTGGCAAAACATACTATCAACTGTGGCTTTGTTTTATATTCTTGGTCATATTTACATTAAGACAAATCTAATTTTGACAAATCCCACCTTGACTTTATTCGGATATCACATTTCAAAAATTGAAAACGAAAAGGAAAAAATGAAAATCATTATACACAAAAATCCTTTAAAGAAAGACCAACCTGAAAAGGTTGTTCATTTGACTTCCAATGTGTATTTACAAAAACTAATAGAATGACCAGACAAGAACTTATTAATCATTTAGCGTTTCTTGAAATTGAAGAAACCCCAACTGTTGAGGTTTATATCCTTGACCAACCTGTTTCAACTGAAAACGGAATTGATTTGAATATTTACAAAGGAAGAATGCACGAAGATTTAGACCAGCAAATAATCGACACATTTTATCCAAAAGTAAGAAGTCGCTTAATTAGAAAGCAATATGATTTAGTTTCTTATAATCCTGCCCTTACACCTGACAGAGCAGTTAATTGGTTTTACCCAAGTAATGAAGTTCCTTTTTATGGCATTGTATTAGAAAAGTTAGGCGAGCTTGATGATGAAAACCCAATTTATTATGATAACACAATTCTTCCTTATCCTGATATTTGGGCTTTATGGATTAAAATTAGTGTTCAAGGAAATGATTTCTATTTTCTAAGAAAAATAACTCCACAAAAAGTTCTAGATACAGGAGGTAAATTGGCACTTATATTCAGTCAAACAGTTTTCAGAAAGCTTGACCAAAATGTTTTAACCATAGATGGCAATTTTGATGTGTTTGCCTTAAACGGTACATTGATTTTTGAAAACAAAACAAATTTTGAAAAAACATTATTATATGAGGAAGTGAAAAGACAAGTAGCGAATGAAACCTTAAATGATATTCAAGCAATAGACATCATTGAAAACTTTGAGGAATTGAGAGGCTTTTTAGAAGACGATAAGCATTCCATCAATAAGCTAAACAAGCTCAGAGAGAAAGAATATTTCAGACACAAAACCTTTTCAGACTATCATAGAATTATCCGTGATTACAATGTCCCTGTAACTGTTGATGAAGCAAATGGCAAGTTCAACATTTCTAGTAAAGGCGAAGCAAAACACCTCATAAAAGTACTAAATGATGATTATCTAAAATCAGAATTGACAGACTTAAAATATGCAGCCAATAGTAAAGAAGAAACAAATGCCAACGCATAGCAGCCACACACATTGCCAAGCCCCACAAACCAACGCCCAAACCCAAGCTTGGCAAAGAGTGTGTCTGCCCCAACGCACGACTAAACCGACCGACATACAAACGGACGAAAGAGAACACCGAACGCACAACATCACCTATACGCAAGCAGGGGTTTCGTGCTTCGTAGGACAGGAAAGTGGTAAATTTAAAGTTCAGTTCTTCGTAGGAAGTTCAGTGGTAAAAATCCCTGCCTGCGTATAGCTGAGAAACGTTGAACTAAATCGCCACTATTGTGGCGACAATCCTGATAGATGATTATTTTTGAGGATTATTAATCCCAAAAAATCATCGTATGAAAAATGAAACATCAAGTATTGAGCAATTGGTTTTTGAGAT
>Ga0265295_1005963_pt1 | contig 15080 bp, 8 predicted proteins | sample Munlansysbiofilm_FD_192503 | JGI IMG/M metagenome (GOLD analysis project Ga0265295, IMG submission 192503) | Leachate microbial communities from a municipal landfill in Southern Ontario, Canada - Methane capture system biofilm | ecosystem: Engineered > Solid waste > Landfill > Unclassified ... | reverse complement strand
GAGAGCAAATCTCTGATTTGCGAGCGCGGTTGGTTTTTTCTCTTGTGTCCACAAAATGCCGTACACGAAATCGAAGTACATTCATTATGACTTCAGTTCAGCCCGATCAAAATCACAACACAGAATAGCCCCATTCCAAAACAATATCACGACGTTTTTCTATGGAAAAACCGCAAATATATCAAAATTCCAAGCATCTGCCAAATGAGCTAAAACTGAAAATCAGAAACGAAACAGAATATTTAAACAACAATATCACAACAAATCTCAAAAACCGTAAGAAAAATGGACCCGCTGGAATTCGAATCCAGGATCTCCGCCATGTCAAGGCGACGTCATAGCCGAGTCCTTTTTGGAAAATAAGCCAAATTCTACCGATTCGAATTTTTCACCCCCATGCGGTTCTCCACTAGAAACGGGGGTTGGAATATGCGCAGACAATCCAAAATATTTGAGGAGCACAAGGCTTACAATTGCGGCATTCATGCAAGACAAAAGGGACAAATTAATACAATTTACACGGGCTTTAAATTACATTTCAACGTCAAAAGATCTGAAAGTTAATTTACCTTAGCAACGAGGTGATAGGTGGATTTATATTAACGTAAATTCATTTTATCTTTTATAGGGTCTGTGTACTATGAGTAATTCTCCAATTTTTATAGTAATGATGGTTACAGCCATCCTGATACTACTTGCTTACTTTGGATTTTTCATCTACTACCATCATAAAGAGAAAAAATGGTATAAAACGATTATCATACTTGGTGTTGTATTCTCAGGTTTTGTCATCATCCTTCCATTATATATTACACAAGGCCAAGATGGATTTAGCAGTGTTTTTTTATCAATATTTGCTATACTGAAAATGTTTTTTCTCTCAACCAGTTATGAAACATTTTACGAAATCATCCAAGCTCAAAATGATATCATTTTAACTATATTCTATGGACTATTATTAACAGGAATCTTCCTTCTGGCTCCCTTATGTACCGCCACAGTGATCCTCTCTCTTGTTGGTGATTATATTACATATGCAAAGATACACTTTGACCGTTCAAAAAAAAGATATGTCTTCAGCGAACTGAATGAGAAATCATTCTCTCTTGCATCATCTATGAAAAAAGATGATCGGTTTAAAACTGGGATGTACATTTTCTGTGGTATGAACCGTGATGTACGTCATACACATCCATTATATACTAAAGCTCAAAAAGAGGGATTTTACGTTATCGATAAGGAAATTCTTCAAATCAGGCCAGCAGATAAAGAGAAAACACACTACTACCTATTTTCAGCTAATGAAGACGAGAATATCGATACCGGCTTATATCTGATGGAGAAGTATAAAGAACGGACAACTGTTATGATTTGTGTCCTTTCTGATGAGAAAGAAAGTGAATATCTCCTGGATAAAAAGACGGAGGAACTCAAGACCAAGAATATCAACCTGCTCCAAGTGAATGAACAAAGAGGTATGACATTTGATCTTCTTTTCAACAATCCATTATATTCTGTTCTCGATCATGGAGATAATGTTTCAATGTTAATAATTGGAGGAGCAGAACTTGGGTTGGAAGTTCTGAAAAACTCTCTGTGGTGCAGCAGGTCGGGAGGGAAGTATTCCTTTGACGTAACGATTGTCGATAAAGATATTAAACTCTCGCAGGGTCGATTTACCCGGGACTGTCCAGGTATCTCTTTGGAAGATTATCATGTATCTTTCTATCCGCAGGATATTAATGCTGAAACGAGTTCTCTCCTTTCGTTGATCGAGGAACAAAAGGGTAGATTCAATTATATTGTTGTTGTGACGGATGATGATGAAATAAATATAAAAACTGCACTGGATCTCAGAGCGTTGTATCTAAGATACCAGTGGTATGCAGATATTTCCATTGCAATTCGGAATGATCAAAAATATTCCCTGATGCTCAAAGCGAAAGAGGATAGTAAGGATACATCTGTGAAAATATTCCCCTTTGGGAGTTCTCTTCGGATGTTTAAGTATGAAAAACTTAATGGAAACATTTGGGGAAAATATGCTAAATGCATCAATATGATTTATGAAAATACGTATCTGGAGAATATAGGAAAGTCAACTGACACTTCTTTAAAAACATGTAATTCTCTCTGGAACAAGTTACCGCTTCAGAAAAAACGCTCATCACGTGCGCATGCAATTTATCTCAAGTATTCGTTATGGCTGCAAGGATACAGCATAGAGCATCATCCATCAGATGATGCTGTCTCTGATTACCAGATATCTGATGAGGAGATTTTGGAGTATGCGAAAATTGAACATGAACGCTGGAATACGTTTACCCTTGTTGAGGGGTTCTTACCTTGGGATTATGAGGCGATCAAAAGACTGCCGGAGAATGAAAAAGCCCTTGCTGCGGGCAATGTCCAATCGGTGAAAACTCAGGATAAACTTCTGCGTCTGCATGGCTGTATTACTGATTGGGATACACTCGTTCAAATGGATACCGAACTCAGGACGAGTTTTGTAAATTATGATATTGAACTTGTTAAGCATATTCCAGATATTATTAGTGGATATGATGGAACACTCGGGTATCATACGATAATAAAAAAACGGGAGTTAAAAGTGAAACTCCCACATAAAAATACTTGAAGATATCTATTAACCCCATAATTTTTCAGTTTGGTGACAGGAGGATATAGATATCACAATACTAAAAAATAATGGAGTTAATAGATATTTTCAAGTATTACAATCGGCTCATTTCCCAGTGGGGAATATCGGTTCCTGGAATTAATGAGTGCGAAATAATTTTAAAATTAAAATGTTTATATAGTGAAACATTTTTTACATTTTGCGTAACTAAATAGGATGGTATGCCCAAATCATCGAGTTGTAGCAGAGTTTTATTCAGTAATGCAGTAGCATAACCTTTTCCTTGATGTATAGGATTCACTGCAATTAAATCTAAATAGCAGTGAGGGTTGGGAGCATTTAAAGTATGTAAGGCATCAATATATTTATTATATGCATGAATCAGTTCTACAGATTTAATCGGAAGTTGAGGGTCATATTCCACACATTCTAACTCAGATGATTTTTGGAGGGTATTTTCATATATTACTTTTGAAGGAAGCCATAATGCATAACCTATCCCCCCGGGATGTATAGAATTAACAACTCCATTTTTAACACAAAAATTTAACATATTCTCAAAATAATGTTCAATATAATCTAACCTATGAGAATTATTTGGGAAAAAGTATCCAAACAGATTGTCTCCATAAAATGCCTTAGCGATAACCTGCTTGGATTCGGGGATCTGTTTTTCAGTAATTCTTTCAATAATAATTTTATCAAAATTCATTTTTCATTCCTCAAATTAATGGAAATCAGACCAAGTATGACCATGATCTCTAATATGTATGATGTATCGTTCCAATTGTTGAAGTAAATCTTTTTCTTCCTTGTATAATAAGAGAGGTGATATTTGTGGATTGACTTCCCTGAGTTCTATGATACCATCTGTTTCAATATTTTTCTCATAGTTTGTAGAATTTATTTCCTCCATTATGGTAATAATAGGAAGAGTTCTTATTTTATCGGCAATATTGGTAATTTCTAAACCAACGGTTCTAGGGTTTGTTATGTCAGCAACAACAAATTTAGATAGATGTGCTAATCCCAAGATTGTTTCTAAACCCTTTCTGAATTTTTGCTTTTTAAAATCAAATATAATGGGAACGTAATCATCCTCTCTAAGATAATTTTTCATTATATTTAATATTTTCAATCGTTGTTCATCAAAATTACCTAATATTAATACACTTTTTTGAGATATTGAATCGAACGCATGGCTAATATTTTCATTTTCATTAATTAGATAGATAAACTGGGCTACATCTAAATTATCAACAGTAATTATAGAATCACCTTCTTTACTTACAATCATCTCCATCTGATTTACTGGCATTCCATTTAATTTCCAGACAGAAATACCATAGACAGAACAATTTAGGAGATTGGCACCAGTAATATTCGTTTCAATTAACCGAGCACAATTTAGAATTGATTTTTGCATATTTGCGTTTGTAAGATTAGTATTTATCAAATCGGCATTAACAAACACCGATTCGTTTAAATTTGCATCTTGGAAATCAGCCCCATCAAGATGGGCGTCATTAAAATATGAGAGAGAGAAATTTCCATTACATAGTTTAGCATCTTCTAGATGACTATGTTCAAAATGCGTCTTTACTCCATTTGCCTCCTGTAAATTTGCTCTTCGCAAATTTGCTCGCTCAAAATCGGCACCCTCCACATTAGCTCCTTGTAAATTTGCTTGTTGAAGATTGGCTTGGGCTAAATCAGTCCATCGCAAAGATACATTACGTAGATCTGTTTTTTGCAAATCAGCTCCTTCTAAATGAGCATCATCAAAATTTGATTCATCAAATCTACCACCAGTAAATGTAGAATTTTCGATGTGCGCATCTTTCAAAATAGCTTGGATGAAATTTGCACGATTAAATACAGAGTTTTCCATATGAGCCCCGTTTAATGAAACTGAATGAAACAGACTGTCAGTAAAATTTGCCCCTTCAAAAAAAGCTCCAACTAAAATTGAATCTTTAAATGTAGTGTTATTCATTTGAGACCGTTCTAGGTGGGCTCTAGAGAGATTGCTTTTGATAAATTTCGTTCCTGACAATTGAGCTTCAACCAAATACGCATCAATCAAACTTGAATCAACAAACTCAGCACCTTCTAAATGTGCATTTTTAAAATAACAATAATCAAAAATAGATCTTGTTGCTTGAATATTGACCAGAAATGCACCAGAAAAATAAGATTGATTACATGAAACACCATTCAATTTACACTCATCAAGATGGCTTTTTCTAAATCGTGCTCTATCTAAAACCGCGCCATCTAATATAGATTTTTCAAGATGTACTTCTTCAACATAGGCATCTTCAAGATGAGCATTTTTTAGATTAGCCCCACTGATAAACGCCCCCTCCAAATCTGCTTTCTGAAAATGAGAATTTGAAAGATTAGAATGGTCCAATCTTACTTTTTTGAGAAATGCACCAGAAAAATTTATGTTTGTTAAATCAAGCCCAACAAGCTTTGCCTCAGATAAATCAACCCTGATATCTGGATTGTTTTTACGCCATTCATTCCATATTTTATTATTATTATCATCTTTTATAGACGTAAGTAGGATGCTTAGATGATTTAGATCCATACTTCAATATTGTCATCAACATATATAAGAGATTGTGTAAAAAATAGTTTTCATCGTTTAACAGACTAAATAGTTTCAATTACGACTAATTCACATCTTTGTAATGAATATTAGCTCACATAATACTAGTTAAAAGGGGGATATAATACTAAATATTCCCATAGCATTTATTTTAGTATGGTAGGGGCACAATCAAAATCAATAACGGTATTTCTCTCATCAACATTTCAGGATATGCAAAATGAGAGAAATATCCTAATCAAACACACATTCAAAAAATTAAAGGATATTTGTGACCATCGAGGGATCGCACTCAGCGAACTGGATCTCCGTTGGGGGATTACTGAAGAAGAAGCAAATGATGGGAAAATTTTGCCTCTATGTTTTTATGCCATAGATAAAGCACGGCCGTATTTCTTATGTATGATTGGTGGACATTATGGATCGACCCTGTCCCATAAGCCGGAAGATTTGTGCAATGAAGAACCATGGCTAAATGAATGCTGGGATTCCTGTTCCATTACTGCGCTGGAAATCATTTATGGAGTAATAAAGAACCCTCAAATCCAAAAAAATGCCTTATTTTATTTCAAACTCACTGAAACTGGATCTGAACAAGATATCTCAGGAATAACTCCGATTTCAAGTAATGACCGAAACAGGCTGCACAACCTAAAAAAGCTCATTCAAAAAGAATATAGTAAACATCCGGATTATATTTCAATAAAAACCTACGTCACACCCGAGGATTTGGATGCTCTTGTCATGTCTGATTTTTTGGAAATTATTAATAAAGTAGCTCCTGAAAACGAAGATTTAGATCCAATTGATAAAGAAAGGCGTGATCAGGATAATTTTTTAGAGGTTAAGAATTTAACGTATTATCCCCTCTTACAACGCCAGTATAACAAATATTTGTCTAATTCTGTATTGTCGGAGGGGATATCGACAGTAATTACAGGCAATTCGGGTTCTGGAAAAACTTCTTTTTTGGTAAATTGGCTAACTGAGACTAAACCAAATGATGTAGTAATTCTCAGTTATTTTATCGGCGTCACCAGCAAGAGTACAAACTGTGGATATATGCTCTATTACCTCATTTATGAGATTAAACGCATCTTCCAACTTGATGGGGTTATTCCCACTGATTTCGGAACTTTGAAACGTGATTTCGTCGTGTGGCTCGGTAAAGCTAGCAGAAAAGGTAAGTTGGTACTCCTGATTGATGCACTGAATCAATTAGATGATGATGTGGGTGCCCGAAACCTCTCATGGCTACCAAAAAAAATTCCATCGGGCATCTCACTCATTGTTTCAACTACCTCAGGAGAGATCGATTTACGCCTGCGCAATCGGAACTGGAAGACGCTCAATATCGAACCTTTATCTGATGATGAACAACGCGAAGTGATTAATGCATATCTTAAGCATTATAACAAAAAGCTTCCCATAAAAAATATTGAGAAAATCATCTCAAATCCATCTTCTTCCAACCCACTTTATTTGTTTTCATTGCTTGAAGAACTCCGGATTTTCGGTGACCACAACCAAGTAATAGATCTTTTGGATAAATATTTGAATGCTAAAGATCTCATTCATTTATATACTCTTATCCTAGAACGCTGGGAGATAGATTATGGCTATCAAAAACGCCCATCTGTTGTCAGGGATATTTTCAGTGCGATATTTGCATCTCGACGGGGTTTGTCAAATGCTGAGATATGTAAAATAATGCAAAATGAAGAGGGACCACTACCACAACTTGTGATTACTCGTTTGCTTTATTCAACCGAACGTGCTCTCATGACTCGTGATGCAGTGATTAATTTTTCTCATGACTTCATTCGAAATGCTGTAGGTAAACGCTATCTTGATACTGATGAATTGAAACGGGCGGCACATTCTCGGCTTGCGGACCATTTTTCCGAATATGTTCTTGAAAATGAGATACATCCAAATGCAAGTGAGTTGGGAAAATCTTATGAGATTCATGAGAATAAACGTCTACTCGAGGAACTTCCATGGCAATATATGAAGGCTGAACGATTTGAGGATTTGAAAAACTATCTGATTGATCCCGAATATTTTCTTGCCTTATGGGAATATAACAGCTATGATCTACGTAATTACTGGACCTTTTTGGAGACAAAAGCTAATCCAATAATCACTGCCCAATCAGCATATCAGCATGTCCTTGACCACCCAGATGCATACAATCCTGAATTTGTCCTAAATTTATCTCGATACTTTGAATTACGCGACAAGGCAGATGTATGTATGCCGTTATTTACCCATCTTAGGGATCATTACAAGAAGACCAACGATATGGTTACATATGCAACGATTCTTGGAAAAATTGGCTGGATTCTCTCACGGCAGAAAGACGATCCAGTAGGTTCCCGGAAAAAAGCCCTGATACTTTATAAAGAAGAAGAGAAGATTGCCAGATCCCATCCTGATAATGAAATTTACGAAAATATCTTGCAGATTACGCTCAATTACCAAGCGTTGATTTTGCTTAAAGAAAAAGAGTATTTGCAGGCAATTAAATTATTAGAAGAAAAAATCTGCATCAGCAAAAAAATAGATAATCATTACAGTCATCAACTGGGAATAGGAAACCTTGGTCTGGTTTATTTTGAAATGGGTCTGCCTGAAAAAGCCATGGATTATTACAAAGAGCAGGAACTCATCTGCGAGATATACGGAATAACAGAGGGGTTGCAAATAACATATGGTAGACAGAGTCTATATTATCGGTCAATTGGAGATTATCAGCTGGCACTTGAGCTGGTAACAAAGAAGGAAAAAATAAGTCGTGATTATGTAATACCTCGGAGTCTGTGTACCGCTCTGTTTACTAAAGGGGAAATATTAGAACTCATGAGGAAAAATGATCTTGCAAAGGCTGCATTTACTGAATGCTTGGATCTCAGTATATGGTTCAACCATGACGAAGCAGAAACGAGATCACGAGATGGACTTGATCGCTTGATGATAGTTGACAGTTCTGTTTCAAATTAATGAATGGAATAGTTTAGAGATACAATATCAATTCTTATAACAGTAATTATGCGTAATTCACTCTTGGCATTCCAGACATAAGACCGGAAGAATTCTGGGAACAGACACTTTTTGAAAAAGGGTGTTATGGATGAGAGACGGTTGCAAATCGCTATCAGTTCATCAATCCCCGGCAATCAATTTAGATCCATTCTGAGACAACCGCATTCTTTTTACAAGAATGTTACTTCCTGCGAGGTTTCGTATTTCCTGTTCTTTTACTTCGTCAAAATCTTTACCAAGATATATGCAACTTGGGTGTAAAGGAACATACCTATCTTCATCTTTTGGAACATTATCATCCTGTAGTTGAGTAAATAATGATACCAGTCTCCACTCCATTTCCCTTTCCCAGCACGGAGTCTTTGTCAGAACAGTTTTCCAGACTAATGATCTATCTTCATAGGGAGTTAAAGTCTGGCTTTTATCAAAATGACTACTGGAGAATTTCGTCTCAAGCTCAATTAGGTCAGGGGTCTCAGCCATATACCGAACTGGCATCATCCCACAAATTTTTCTCGTAGGGGTATGAGGTATATTATCAAATACCGATACATCATACGCTAAACAAAACCCGGTATGATTCTCTGAATATTTTTCCCACATATAGTTTATATCATTTTTTTCGCAAAAACATGATATACCCAATTGTTTTATCTGGCATTTCCAATACTCAGTATGCTTAGCAGAAAACTTTTGCATATCGAACTTGACAATCTGAGATACTGTCTCCGTTACTCCAGGCTGATATTCTATGTTAATTTTTGCTAATGCTGTAAGCCATTCTTCAAAATCAATGATAGATAATGTTGCCAAACACTTTTGTCTGCATTCTTCACAATCTGCTATTGACAGATAACCTGATTTGTAGGAAAGAGCGGCCAACCGTGTTGCCATGTCCTTTCTCAACACGGGTAGATTGCGATATACTGGAGCAATATAGGTATCAAAATGGTCATTAAACTCATGAAATTCATTTGGTTGACTGAGTTTAATGGTTGGATCAGTTCCCTCTTTCAGACTCTCAATAAGTTTCTGAATTCCGGAGGGAGGTCTGTATTTATAAAGAAACCCCAATTTATTAGAAAGACGAGCCATTCTGCGATTTTCTCCGTCTTTCTGTCGTTGAAGATTGTTTTCTGATTCAAAATTTAGTCGAAAAAAAAGTTTAACCCACTTCGCCCTTTCTTCCAGCAATTTCTTTTCTGTCATTTCACTTTTTTAGGAATCCGGTCGCAAAGCCCCATCAGCTCATCTACGCGGACAACGATACGTTGTTGTTCGGCAAGAGGTGGCAGGAGAATCGGAGCTTTATTTAGTTTTTCTAAAGTTACACGCGTAATTGCTGTTCCAAACATTTCTTTGCGAATATAAGCATAAAAATAGGGAGACCGCATGAAATAAACAAGATATTTTACATTTATTTCTTTTGGGATTTTTAAGAGAGCAACGCTCGATAATAAACTGAACGGCTCCCTAAGATTATTTATAGTAACTACTCCTGTCGTAGCTCCATCTTTGATATATAATATATCACCATAACATGGATCACAACGAGCATAGATTTCATCATGTAAAGATTTATTAATATAAGTCACATTAGACAAATCAATTCCATTGGAAGTAATATTTTTTGCAGATATATATTTGTACTCACCATTTTGTGTATTTGGAGGGGAATGATGTGTACCATCAGTCAACTTCAAACAAACTTCTCCCAACCTCACCCACTCCCAGCTTGCCGGAATCTCAAACGGCTTCTCTTCTTCACTCACTGGCGGGAGAGGCGTACCCTTCTTAATCTTCCCCGCTTTAACAAGCCCATCACGCTCTTTTTTGATTTTTGCAAGAAGTTCAGCCGCCGTGCCATCCTCGGCTTTTTGCGAAACAAGTTTCCCTTCGACAGCATACTGGAGGATCGACTGACGCAGAGCATCCGGAAACCCCGCCTCAAGTGCGGAAAGTTTCTGCTCTTCTCTGCCGTAAGCCTCAATGAGGGGCATGAGTTCCTCTATTCTTGCGACAATACGGTGTTGTTCTGAAAGGGGGGGGAGAGCAAACACTGCGTTTCTCCCATCTTCGGTTCCCAGTCTTGGCAAATTCATGCCAGAAGAGCATTCGTTTGCATACCCCACAAAATATGGAGACATCAGAAATGCTTGCACATATCTTGGATAGACATATTTTCCGAAGTTTAAAACAAGAATCTCTGAAGTACAATATCCTTTTTGCTCAGGAACTACAACTTTATTTAAATATGGACGTAATTTACTGTACAGAACGTCCCCAACATCAAAACGATGCTTTGTACTTAATGAATTACGCTGAGATTTGGTAATTATTTCAAGAACTTTGCCTGTTTCTTTCTCAACATCTTCCAGTTCTAAAATCCAGTCAGAATCTATGATTTTTGAAGCGTCTAAAGACACATTATTTCCATAATTGGAAATTTCACCAATTCTTACCCACTCCCAACTATCAGGAATTAAGAATGGAATCTCATCCTCGGAGATTTCTGCAAGTGGCTTACCCTTCTTGATTTTTCCCGCCTTGAGCAAAGCCTCACGCTCATCCTTTATCCGTTTCAGCAGAACGCCAGCCGGCTCATCATTTGGATCCTGGAGAACAAGTTTTCCCGAAACCGCCAGCTGGAGAATGGAAGCCTTCAGATCAGATGCTTTCATCTCTTCTCCAGCACAGAAACGATCTCTGAGAGAATGTTTGTGATCCTCTCATCAGCCTCTGCCTTCTTCGCTTGATAGTTCGCTAAAAGTTCCTTCGGCTCTAAAATCTCCAGAACCTCATGCGGGAACCCGCAGAGATCCAGATTAAATTTCCCTGCTTTCAATTCATCTATGGAATATCTCTTTGCCTTCGGGAAACCCTCGGTATCGATGATCTCCTCACGGGCATTCCACCATGATGTCGCCGGAGCAAAATGTTCCAGCTTCATCGGCTTGGTCTTCGAGAAGTTCTTGTATCCCTCCGGCATATCCAGACGGTAGAACCATGTCTCCTTTGTCGGTCCCGTCTTATCAAAGAACAAAAGATTTGTCGTGATCGACGTGTATGGGGCAAACACACTGTGAGGAAGCCGGATGATCGTATGCACATTACACTCCGCAAACAACTTCTCCTTAATATTGTACTCCGCCCCATCAGTCCCGCACATAAACCCGTCAGAAAGCACAACTCCCACGCGACCCATCTGCTTCAGCCGGTACAAAATCAGCACCATAAACAAATCAGCAGTTTCTGCAGTCTGCATATCAGCCGGGAAATTACCAAGAACACTTGATGCTGTACTTCCGCCGTAAGGAGGATTCATCACGATAACATCGAACTTATCCTCATCTCCATACTCACGCACGTTCTTCGACAAAGAATCACCGTGCAGAATATTCGGCTCATCCAGCCCGTGCAAAAGAAGATTCGTCACGCACAAAAGATGAGGCAGAGCCTTCCACTCACACCCGTAAATCGACGACTGAAGCTTTTCCCGGTCACCGACCGTCTTCACCTGCGGCTCAAGAGCCTTTATACTCGAAACAAGAAAACCCCCCGTCCCGCAGGCAAAATCGGCAACCTTCTCACCAAGTCTTGGAGAAACCATCTGAATAATAAAATCCGTAACCGCACGCGGCGTGTAAAACTCCCCCGCATTCCCCGCAGACTGCAGACTCTTCAACAGAGCCTCATAGATCTCATTAAACGCGTGCTGCTCCTTATAATCCCCGAAATCGACACTGTCGATCTCATTCACCACCTGGCGAAGAAGCGTCCCGTCCTTCATATAATTGGACATATCCTCCATCACCAGCTTCACGATCGCCTTCTTCATCGGCGTTTTTTCCGTGATCTCGATTTTTTTCAGAGTGGGAAACAATACAGTATTCACGAAAAAAAGAAGATCATCTCCCGTCATCGCCTTCCCGTCCTTCTTATCAACTGCCCAGTTTCTCCACCGGCATGGTTCGGGAATGATCGACTTGTATGCCGGATCCAGAAACTCCCATGCCTCTTCCCGTGAATCATACACCTTCAAAAACAACATCCATGCGATCTGCGAAAGACGCTGCGCATCCCCGTCCACCCCGGAATCCTTCCGCATAATATTCTGGAGACCCTTAATAAACGTACCTAAAGCCAAAAACTATCCCTCTGCTGCGTACAACTCTGACTTCAATTCAAATAAAGCCGACACAAATTTATCCCGGCCGCCAAACATCCGTGCGATCTGGGGCGGAGTCCCAAGGGGCATAAACTCTGCCAGACTCAAAACCCGAAGATCACCGATATCCACATCACCCTCACTCATATACTTCTCAAGAAGAATATCCAGAACCCTCCTTGCCGGACCGGAATACTTATTCAACACGCCCTTCTTCTGCACATTCTTCACCCGCTCTCCCTTCGTCAAAGGCTTTGCATCAAACGCCACGTGACAGATCAGATCAAAATCATCCATCTCAGGATGACCCGCCTTCTCCCGCAGCTTCTCCAAAAACACGCCCTCCAGCTCCAACTCCTCAGAAATAACCACACGCTTCTCATGGGCAGTCCATGTTTTCAAAAACGCGTCAAGCGTCGCAAACTTGCTCTGCACAGTCTTTCTCGTAAAATCCGTAAAGGACTCCGTCGTAAGACGCCCATCTGCTCCGTAATACTGAACCTGTTCAGAAACGATCTGAACATCCACATTGTTCACCCGGTACTTATCTCTCGGCGGACTGGGAGGATACGTCTTAGTGATTTTCGGCGTATGATCTCCCTCGGTAATGGAAAACGGCTCTCCGTCAAACGTCGGATCAGCAAACAACCTGCTGGCATCCCGGAAATCCATGATCGTAAAATACTCCTTCCCGTATTTTGGATACAGACGTGTCCCCCTCCCGATGATCTGCTTAAACTCGGTCATTGAATTGATATTCTTATCAATAACGATCAGTTTGCAGGTCTTGCAGTTGACCCCGGTTGTCATTAATTCGGATGTCGTCACAAGTGCCGGATACTTGGAATCATCATCCATAAAATATTCCAGCTGGGCTTTCCCCTCAGGATTATCTCCGGTGATCCGCATCACATACTTGTAATTCTCGGCAACCAGATCCGCGTTCGCATTGGACAGGGCCTGACGCATCCTCTCCGCATGGTCTATATCCTCACAGAAAACGATCGTCTTGTCAAACCTGTCGGTATCTTTCAGATACCTGGTGATCCGATCTGCCACTTTAATCGTTCTTGCATCAAGAACGACCGTCCGGTCAAAATCACGGGAATTGTACATCTGATCCGGGATCTCCTTTCCAGACAGATCCCGCTGACCCTGATTCGGACGCCAGCCGTCAAGATCCTTATCCAGATGTACACGCAAAACACGGTAAGGAGCAAGGAATCCATCCTCGATTCCCTGTTTCAGTGAATAAATGTAAAGGGGATCTCCAAAATAATCGATATTGGATACTTCCTTGGTTTCCTTCGGGGTTGCCGTCATGCCGATCTGAACCGCACCGGAAAAATACTCCAGAATCTTTCTCCAGTTGGAATCTTCCCTCGCACTCCCGCGATGACATTCATCAACAATAACTACATCAAAAAATTCCGGCGCGAACTGTTTATAGGTATCATCCTCACCCTCAGGCCCGATCTGCTGCTGATAAAGGGACATAAATACCTCATAGGAACTGTCCATTTTCCTACCCGAAACTTTCACCATCACCTTATCAAACGGTTTAAAATCTGACCGTACCGTCTGATCGATCAGAACATTCCGATCAGCAAGATACAAAATACGCTTTGCGAGACCCGACTCACGAAGCCGGTGAACGATCTGGAACGCGGTAAACGTCTTTCCGGTCCCGGTCGCCATAACAAGCAGGATCCTCTTATCGATCCCGCCGGGATACACGCCGGTAGAAACTGCATCGATCGTCTTGTTGATAGCAATTCTCTGATAATATCTTGGAATGGAGCCGCCAAGTTCATAATAATATGGAGTAGTGATCTCTTTCTCCTCGGCTGGACTCAGATCTTTATCCAAAACATATCTTCTCCATAAATCTTCAGGTCCCGGAAATGCATCCAGCAACAGCTCCTTTTCAAGTCCGGTTAAACGGTCATGCTCCAAAAATCCGGAACCGTTCGACGAATAGACAAACGGCACATCGAGACATTCCGCATAGGAAAGCCCCTGCTGCATCCCGTCCCCGAGAGATAACCAGTTGTGTTTCGCCTCAATAATTGCAAGCGGCCGGTTCTTCTTATAGGATAACAGATAATCCGCAGATTTCTTTTTTCCTCGCGTAACAAAACCATCTTTCACTAAAACCATACCGTCAGTAAAAGGGTATTCCATCTGGATTTGTGTAAATTTATCCCATCCTGCTTTTTCAACTGCCGGAGTAATATAGCGCAGTTTGACATCTTCTTCAGAGAGTTTTTCATGCAGAGACATAGGAGATTCACGGACAACGGAATAATAGATATAAGAAGTAACTTGTTTTTCACTCTTAATAAATATGTCCCAATATTTGTGACTTTAGCACAAGGGTTTTGTCACAAAACACCTTGTGTATCCATCTTTTCTCTAAATCCAACATTCATCAATTTTTATTCACCCCCACCCCCGCCCACTTGACCTATCACAAGTATGAATCGGTTGAACCAGAGCAGCCTTAGGTAATCCACGTTTTTCCATATATTCCAAACTAATTCCAACATTTTCACTGGTTTTCCACGTATTCCAAAATGTATTCCAGTTTTTCCAACAGGTATTTCCAG
>Ga0265295_1005962_pt1 | contig 15086 bp, 13 predicted proteins | sample Munlansysbiofilm_FD_192503 | JGI IMG/M metagenome (GOLD analysis project Ga0265295, IMG submission 192503) | Leachate microbial communities from a municipal landfill in Southern Ontario, Canada - Methane capture system biofilm | ecosystem: Engineered > Solid waste > Landfill > Unclassified ... | reverse complement strand
CTGGCAGACCTGTTTGCAAGCAACAGAATCGGATCAATACCAGTGGTTGATGATGGTAACAAACTGATCGGCATTGTTACTGAATCAGATTTAATCAAACTGAATAAAAGCCCTCACCTGCCCACCATGATCTCCCTTTTTGACTGGATTATCTATCTTGAGTCTGAAAAAAGCCTGGAGCGTGAACTGCAAAAGCTGGGCAGCAAAACTGTTGATGATATCTACCAGCAGGAATTGATTACCATTACTCCCGATGCATCCATCAGTGCAGCAGCTGACCTGATGAGCAAACACCATATAAACGCACTGCCAGTGGTGGATAATCAGCAGATGGTTGGTATTGTTGCCAGGCTGGATGTTATCCGCACCCTGCTTGGCTGATGAACAAACAGCCGTTGATTTTTCACAGTAACTCTGCACAGGAAACTGAAGCACTTGGTTCAGCTTTGGGCAGATTGCTTGCTGCCGGAGACCTGATTACCCTTTCGGGTGAGCTTGGCGGAGGCAAAACCTGCTTTGTGCGCGGAATTGTTGCCGGTGCTGCACCAGAAGCTGCCGATATGGTTGCCTCCCCCACCTTTGCCATCTTAAACCAATACCCTGCCAAAACCCCGATTATGCATTATGATTGCTACCGTCTGCACGGCAGTGACGATGCTGTTGAGCTGGGTTTACTGGATCATCTTGATGGCACTGGCATCTGTCTGCTGGAATGGCCTGAAAGAATTGAAGATATACTGGTAACCGACCGGCTGGCTGTAAGCTTTTGCTGGCTGTCAGAAAACCAGCGGCAAATAGCTTTTAGTGCATACGGTAAACGCAATGCAGAACTGCTTTTACAGCTGGATGCACTGCACAAGAAATAGCTTGTATCTTAAAGCCTGTTTCTGGTATTTTTTAAAGCCTTTATCAAAACAGTTAAAGCTGTGTATTTACAGTTTGGAAGGAGTGCAGTATGGCACTGGTAGTCCAGAAATACGGCGGCACTTCGGTGGGCACCACAGACCGCATAAAAAATGTTGCCAGTCGGATTATTAAAACCTACGAAGCAGGCAATGAGGTGGTTGTTGTGGTTTCTGCCATGTCCGGAGAAACCAACAAGCTTGTGGCACTGGCTGATGCAATGTGCGACATACCGGATAACCGCGAATACGATGTTGTAGTAGCCACTGGTGAGCAGGTAACCATCGGGCTTTTGGCAATGCACTTAAAATCCCTTGGTTATAATGCAAAATCTTACCAAGGTTGGCAGGTACCGATTAAAACCGACAGCACTTTTTCAAAAGCCCGCATTGAAAGCATTGATGACACCAAAATCAGGGCAGACCTTAAAGCTGGCAGCATTATAATTGTAGCCGGTTTTCAGGGGGTTGATAAAGACGGCAATGTAACCACCCTTGGCAGGGGCGGTTCTGATACTTCAGCAGTGGCTCTGGCTGCTGCCCTTAAAGCCGATGTCTGCGAGATATATACTGATGTTGACGGCATTTACACAACTGACCCCAACATCTGCAAAGATGCCACAAAAGTAGACAAAATCTCCTATGATGAAATGCTGGAACTTGCCAGCCTTGGTGCCAAAGTTCTGCAACTCCGCTCGGTTGAATTTGCTAAAAAATACAGTGTGGACATTCATGTCCGCTCCAGTCTTAACGAAAATACCGGTACAATCGTTACCAGGGAGGATAAGGATATGGAAGGAATTCTGGTTTCAGGGGTTGCCTACGATAAAAACGAGGCCAAAATAGCTGTTTTGGGTGTACCGGACAAACCTGGCATCGCTGCACGCCTGCTCACTCCTTTATCCGATGCAGCCATTCCGGTTGACATGATTGTCCAAAACGTCAGCCATGACGGACTTACTGACCTCACTTTTACTGTCACCAAGGCAGACTTGAAAAAAGCTTTGCAGATTACCAACGAGGCTGCAAAGGAAATTGATGCAAAAGAGATAGTGACAAAAGAAGATATCGCCAAGGTATCCATTGTTGGTCTGGGTATGCGCAGCCACTCCGGCGTGGCAACCCGCATGTTTTCTGCCTTGTCTAAAAACAACATCAACATCGCCATGATCTCCACCTCGGAAATCAAGATTTCTGTTGTAATTGACGAAAAATATACAGAACTGGCTGTAAGAATTCTGCATGAAGAGTTTGGTCTGGCAGGTTAATTACATGCTTTGGGAGTAATAATATGGGGGGTGTCGGCATACAAACTGACATCCCCTTTTTGTATCCTGTAATGGATACCAAGGAGAAAAAATTGAAAAAAGTTGAAGCCATAATCAAGCCTTTCAAACTGGATGAAGTAAAGGAAGCCTTAAATGATATCGGCGTACAAGGGATTACCATAAGCGAGGTAAAAGGTTTTGGTCGCCAGAAAGGACACACCGAACTTTACCGTGGTGCCGAATATGTGGTGGACTTTATCCCTAAAATCAAACTTGAAATTATCGTACAGGATGCCCTTGCAGCAAAAGTTGTAGAATCAATTGAAACTGCTGCAAAAACCGGCAGAATCGGCGATGGCAAGATTTTTGTAACCCATGTGGAAGAGGTAATACGTATCAGAACCGGTGAACGGGGAGATGACGCACTGTAAGAGACCCTAAAGCCGTTTTTGCCACGAATCACACGGATAAACACAAATAAAATCAAACATTTGACATCCTGTACTTTAGCTGCAACTATCTTGTAATCCTGTGCTTTAGTTGCAGCTATCTTGTCATCCTGCGCTTTAGTCGCAGGATCTAGTGTTTTTTAGATTCTGCAACTTAGCTCTGCTTCGTGCAGAATGACGTTTTAAAAATTAGTGTAAATTCGTGTTAATTCGTGGCTGACTGTTTTTATTCAGGACAAATAAAAAGGAGATATTTCAGATGACACCACAACAGGTGGTTAAGTTTGCCAAGGAAAATGGTTTGCTGATGGTTGACTACAAATTTCTGGATTTTGTCGGCACCTGGCAGCATATTTCTGTGCCGATTACAGAGTTTGACGAAGACACTTTTGAGGAAGGTCAGGGATTTGATGGTTCCTCCATCCGTGGTTGGCAGCCTATCCATGCCTCGGATATGATTTTACTTCCTGATCCGGCAACAGCCAAAGTAGACCCATTTATTGCTGTACCCACCCTGTCACTCATCTGCAACATCTTTGATCCAATCACCAAAGAAGATTATTCCCGCGACCCGCGCAACATTGCCCGTAAGGCAGAAGCCTATCTCAAATCAACCGGTATCGGTGACACGGCTTTTTTTGGGCCTGAGGCAGAGTTTTTTATCTTTGATGAAGTCCGCTTCAACTCCAGCACCAACCAGGCGTTTTACATGGTTGATTCTATGGAAGGTTCGTGGAACAGCGGACGTGAAGAATTTCCTAATCTTGGTCACAAGCCCCGCCACCGTGAAGGTTATTTCCCCTGTCCGCCGGTGGACTCACAAAACGACCTGCGCAACGAAATGGTACTTGAATTGCAAAAAATGGGGCTAAGGGTTGAATGCCAGCACCATGAAGTGGCTTCTGGCGGTCAGGCAGAAATTGATATCCGTTTTTCCTCGCTGGTGGATATTGCTGATCAATTACAATGGTTTAAATATGTTATCAAAAACGTGGCACACCGTAACAACAAAACCGTAACTTTTATGCCCAAACCTCTTTATGGCGATAACGGCTCTGGTATGCACTGCCATATGTCCATCTGGCGTGACGGACAAAACCTCTTTGCCGGCGACAAATACGGCGGGCTTTCCCAGATGGCACTTTGGTATATCGGTGGCATTATTAAGCATGCCAAGGCGTTGTGCGCCATTACCAACCCCACCACCAACTCTTACCGTCGCCTGGTACCTGGTTTTGAAGCACCTATCAACATGGCCTATTCAAGCCGCAACCGTTCGGCCTCTTTACGCATACCAATGATGTCCACAAGCCCCAAAGCCAAAAGAGTGGAATACCGCACACCTGATCCATCCTGCAACGGCTACCTGGCTTTTGCAGCACTTTTAATGGCTGGGCTGGATGGCATTGAAAACAAGATTGATCCAGGACAACCGCTGGATAAGGATATTTACGGACTGGCTCCTGAAGAATTAAAGGATATCCCCCGCGCCCCTGCCAACCTGGAGGAAGCACTGCAATCATTGGCAGAAGATCATGAGTTTTTGTTGAAAGGCGATGTATTTACACCGGATGTGATTGAAAAATGGATTGAATACAAAATGGAAGCAGAAGTAAATCCTGTCCGGATGCGTCCCACAGCTCTTGAATTTCAGCTTTATTATGATATCTGAAACAAAACCAACGTCATTACACATGAAATGTTCGTAAGCTTGCAGTATCCATGCAACCAAAACATAGGACAACAAACCTTTGATTTTATTATGAAGTTTCATGTAGATTTATTACACAAAAAGTTTTGGGTAAAATAATCTTGACAACAAAGCCATATAACAGCTAATAATTCTGTTTCTTAATGTTTGAGTAACGGCGACGTAGCCAAGTGGTAAGGCAGAGGTCTGCAAAACCTTTATTCGGCGGTTCAAATCCGCCCGTCGCCTCCAAATACAAAAGCGGGCTGGTTCTTATGAACCAACCCGCTTTTTTGTTTTTTTACTCCAGAATCCATCAAAGGTGTTTAGTGCTAATCCATGGCTAACAGGCTTTGTTTGCAATCAAAATCCAGTTACCTCAATAACACCATACATAATAACAGCCGCTGTGAGGCTGCTGACTATTATCCATAGCAACACCCCCTGCAAAAGCGGTCTAAAACCAACCCGCCCCAATACTTCGCGACTTAATCCACTACCGATCAGAAACAGGGTTACCACCAGGCTTTGTTTGGCTGCCACTGCCAGAAAGCTCCAGCAGTTTTCCATTAAAGGGATAAATGTATGGGCTGCGGCAGCCAGTATAAATCCCAGTATAAATAGCGGAAACGGTGCCCGCTGACCGGATTTTTTAAACATCGAGGCGATCAATGCGCAGGGCATTATCCAAAGGGCACGGGTAAGCTTTACAGTGGTGCCAACAGCCAGCGCAACAGCACCAAAGGCAGATGCAGCACCAACAACGCTGCTGGTATCATGTATGGCCAGTGCAGACCAAAGCCCAAACTGTTGCTGGGTAAATCCCAGCAGGTGTCCCAACCAGGGAAAGAGCAGCAAAGCCACAGCATTTAGTGTAAATATGGTTGCCAGTGAGATGGCAACTTCGTCATCTTTAGCCTGTATAACCGGTGACATGGCTGCAATGGCACTGCCACCACAAATGGCTGTACCAAAGGAGATTAAAAGTGATTGGGTGGGAGATGTGCCTATTATTCTGCCCAGCCCCCAGCCAATGGCAAGAGTAAAGGTAATGCCAACAATGGTGTATACAATGGAGTTTGCACCAACTTTAACCACAGTTGCCAGACTAAGACCAAAGCCAAGCCCCACAACAGAAATCTGGAGCAGCTTTTTACTTAGCACTGCTACCTGCTTTGGCCAGGGATTACCAAACATAAGGCTGAACAATATGCCACAGACCAGTGCAACAGCCGGACCAATCTGCGGTAAAAAACAGATCGCAAACAAAAGTACAAACAGTATTTTTTTGCTTTTAGCTTCCATATAAAGCCTTTCAAGCTAAGAATCAGTCCATCCTTTTGCCTATTCCTAACAATACCGGATACCTGCGTTCACCTTTGACAACCTCCGCAGCTTTAATAACTTTAACCTGCTGGCAGCCTGCATCGTGCAGAAAACCGCCCATCTCCTGCTGGCTGAAGCCATGATGGCAAATGCCGGTGGGGTCATCATGGAAGCTGCCATCTTCTGCTTCCAGGTCTGCAAAAGCCAGCCAGCCACCTGGCAGCAGGTACTGATACAGCCTTTTGACCAGCTTGGGCACATCTGGTATATGGTGCAAAAGCATGGAAGAACTGATCAGGTTAAAGCGGTCATCCGGCAGCTTGTCCTGCTCAAGGTTGTAGTGAAAAGTGGTGATATTATCGTATCCGGCAACAGCTGCTTTTTGTTGCAACTGTTTTAACATCTCAAGCGAACTGTCAACAGCTGCCATATGTTGCACAAGCGGTGCCAGGTGCATGGTAAGCAGACCAGTGCCACAACCCAAGTCCATCGCCTGCCAGTTTTTGTCAAATGGCAATAACTGCTGCATAGCCAATGCCACCTCCTGTGCCAGCTTCACACGGCGGGGCTTTTCATCCCAGTTGGCAGCTTTTGCATCAAAATCCCTGCGCTTTTCCATTGGTTTGTCCTCCTTGACAGATTTATTTTGCGCCCCTGCCACTTTAAACGTCAAGTAAAACCCATATCCGGCAGTTCTTGTCTAAGCGTGCCAGGGTATGCTATATATTTTTTGGTTTTAAGAAATCAATAAAAGAGAGGAAGTATCGTAAATGAGTCACCAACGCAAACCGGAAATCACCTTCAACTACATCTATAACTATAATTATAACCCGGTATATGCCAACGGAGTAGAGGGTGGATTTAATCCCCGAGGCGAGCTGGTTATGCACTTTTACCAGGAAAGACGTGCTCTGCCCAAGGAGCTGACCCATGAAATTACCCCTGAAGGCGGAATCGGCGCACTTGTTGAATCTGATCCTAAAAATCTGAACAGCAACATGGTGCGCTTTATTGAAAGTGGCGTATGTATGAACTTCCAGACAGCAGCCATGATCCACTCCTGGCTGGGTGATCAGCTAAACCAGATGCAGGCTGCATTTAATGCACAGCAAGAATTTCTGGAAGGTGGCGCAGAAAAGGAATAACGCTTTTACTTAAACACAGGGAAAGCAGTAAAAGGGCGAAGCCACAAAGATGACCGGCTCGCCCTTTTGACGTTTGACTTTCATTGTTTCATTTTTTTGTACTAGGAGTCTATCGGAGGTACATACAGATGAAAATATTACTGGCAGTGGATGGTTCACCTTGCAGCAAACGGGCAGTAGAAGAAGTGGCAAAACGCCCCTGGCCTGCAAACAGCAAAATCAGGCTGATAACGGTTCGTCAGAAAAACGAGGCTTTGGAAGAGCTGTCTGCCATCCGTGCAGCAGAAGCTCTGCCTGGTCAGGAAGACTGGCACGGAATTGATTTTATGACTGAAGCCTTTGCAATGCTTAAAGCATCGGATAATTTTATTGAAATCATCCCTGCCGTGCGGACAGGCCGTGCCAAGGATTCAATTATTGAGGATGCCGAGCAATGGGAAGCCGACCTGATTGTAATCGGTTCCCACGGTTACGGCATTGTCAAACATTTTCTGCTTGGTTCGGTATCTCTTGCTGTGGCACTTAATGCCCATTGTTCTGTGGAGATAGTACGCACCAAGGCAGATATTCCGTAACAAAACAAAAAGCAAGTTGACTGTTTTTTGGGAGGCACCCCTGTGGAAACCGTAACACCAGCTGACATAACCACCCCTTTTGCCCATCTGCACCTGCATACCCAATATTCACTTTTGGACGGAGCCATCCGGATTGATGATCTGGTTGCCAAGGCAAAAAGCTGCAACATGCCTGCCATTGCCATTACTGATCATGGCAATATGTTTGGTGCAGTGGAGTTTTATCTGAAATGCAAAAAAGCAGGCATAAAACCGATCATCGGCTGTGAGCTGTACATTGCCCCTGATTCCCGCTTTTCCAAAGATACCAAAGGGATATCAGAAGCAGCCTACCACCTGATTTTGCTTTGCGAAAATATGATCGGCTATAAAAACCTCTGTTACCTGAGTTCAGCCGGTTTCAAGGAAGGCTTCTACTACCGCCCCCGCATTGACCGCGAACTGCTGGAACAACATGCCGAAGGATTGATAGCACTTTCTGCCTGCTTAAAAGGTGAAGTGGCAATGCAGTGCGCACAGGGACGGATGGAAACAGCACTGGAAACTGCCCGCTGGTATGCAGACCTGTTTCCGGATCGTTACTACATAGAAATCCAGGAAAACACCCTGCCTGAGCAGGATAAAGTTAACAAACGTCTGCTTGAAGTTGCCAAGGAACTGAACCTGCCGCTGGTTGCCACAAACGACTGCCACTATCTGAACCGTGAAGATGCCAAAGCCCATGAAGTGCTGCTTTGCATTCAGACCGGTAAAACCATGTCTGACCCAAGCCATATGAAGTTTTCGGCAGATGAGTTTTACCTGAAAACACCGCAGGAAATGGCAGCAGCTTTCCATTACGCACCTGAAGCGATTGAAAACACCGTAGCCATAGCACAACGTTGTAACCTGGAGCTGCCCCTTGAAAAAGAATATTACTTCCCCCACTTTGAACCGCCTGCTGAAAAAACCCACGATGATCTGCTGGCTGAACAGGCTTACGCCGGTTTAAAGGAACGGCTTGCTGATATCAGAAAGAAAAATACTGATCTGACTGAAGAGCAGGAAAAAGCGTACTTTAACCGTTTGCAACTGGAGCTTGACTGCATCCGCTCCATGAAGTTTCCTGCCTATTTCCTGATTGTTGCTGATTTTATTAACTGGGCAAAAAACCAGGGGATACCTGTGGGTCCGGGGCGTGGTTCTGCTGCCGGCTCACTGGTTGCCTACGCCATCCGCATTACTGATATTGATCCCCTACCCTATAACCTGCTCTTTGAACGGTTTTTAAACCCTGAACGGATTTCCATGCCTGATATTGATGTGGATTTTTGCCAGGATCAGCGGGAAAAAGTGATTGAGTACGTGGTCAACAAATATGGTCGCGAACTGGTCTGTCAGATCATCACCTTCGGCACCATGAAGGCAAAGGCTGTGGTACGTGATGTGGGGCGTGCGCTGGATATGCCCTACGGCGATGTGGATAAAATCGCCAAGCTTATCCCCGATGACCTGAAGATGACCATTGAAAAAGCGATTAAGCAGGAAGCACGGCTAAAAGAGCTTGCCGATACAGATACAAAAGTTAAGGAACTTCTGGAAACTGCTATATGTCTGGAAGGGTTGACCCGCCATGCCTCCACCCACGCTGCCGGTGTGGTGGTGGCACCAAAGCGGATGGAGGAGTTTCTGCCTGTATATAAAGATCAGAAAACTGGCTCCATCAACACCCAGTATTCCATGAAATATGTAGAGATGGTGGGTCTGGTCAAGTTTGATTTTCTGGGGCTTAAAAACCTGACTGTAATACAAAATGCAGTGCAACTGGTGCGCCAGGGCAAGGCTCCTGACTTTGACATTGCCACTTTAAAAGACGATGACAAAGCCAGCTATGACCTGATATCCGATGGCAATACCACCGGCATCTTCCAGCTTGAATCCAGCGGCATGAAAGAAATGCTGGTAAAACTTAAACCTTCATGCTTTGAAGATGTAATTGCAGCCTGTGCCCTTTATCGCCCTGGTCCACTGGGCTGCGGCATGGTGGATGACTTCATAGACCGCAAACATGGGCGTAAGCCGGTCACCTATGATCTGCCGGAGCTGGAGCCGATTCTGAAGGACACTTACGGGGTTATTGTTTACCAGGAACAGGTAATGCAGATATCACGCACACTGGCTGGTTACTCATTGGGGCGTGCCGACCTGCTGCGCCGTGCCATGGGCAAAAAAGACCCGGCAATCATGGCCAAGGAAAAAGAGCCTTTTCTTGAAGGTGCCAGGGCACAGGGGCTGGATATTAAAAAGGCTGAAGCAATCTTTGATCAGATGGCAAAATTCGCCGAATACGGCTTTAACAAATCCCACTCTGCCGCCTACGCCCTTATCGCCTATCAGACCGCTTACCTGAAAGCCCATTATCCGGTTGAATTTATGGCTGCCCTGCTTTCCTGCGATATGGACAGCACTGATAAAGTACTTAAAAACATCAGCGATTGCCGTGAACAGGGTGTGGAAGTGCTGCCTCCGGATATTAACCGCTCCGGACATTCTTTTACTGTGGTGGACAGCTCCATCCGTTTTGGACTTGGTGCAGTTAAAGGGATCGGAGCAGGTGCAATAGATGCCATCATTGAAGCAAGAAAAGAGGGAGCTTTTTCCGATATTTTTGATTTTTGCGAGCGGGTGGATCTGCGCAAAGTGAACAAACGTGTGGCAGAAGCACTGGTTAAATGCGGTGCATTTGATTCTTTGCACAAGCACCGCGCACCGCTGATGAGTATTCTGGATGAAGCGATTGCAACCGGACAACGCTTTCAGGAAGAAAAGGAATCTGCCCAGGTATCGCTTTTTGGGGATATGCCTGAAATCACACAGCCCCGTAATGGCCGCAAGCTGCCTGAAATTGAGGAATGGCATGACAAGGAAAAGCTTGCCTATGAAAAGGAAGCACTGGGCTTTTTGATTACAGGTCATCCGCTGGATCGCTATGCCGCTGATATACAGCGTCTTGCCGGCAGTAATATAGTCAATCTGCCTAACCTGCCCGATGGCTGTGAAATACGTATCTGTGGCATAGTTACATCATTAAAGGAGATTACAACAAAAAAAGGGGATCGGATGGGGTTTGTCACCATTGAAGACCTGACCGGTACTGTGGAAGTAACTGTTTTTTCAGGCATCTATCTGGATGCTGTGGAGCTGCTTAAATCCGATGAACCATTACTGATAGCCGGTAAGCTTGAAAAAGGAGAAAAAGGCTGCAAACTGTTGGTAATGAAGCCACTGGAGAATAGAAACCGTAAATTCCAGCAAAACGGCAATGGAGAAATAAAGCTTTTATCCGAGGCACAGGAACAGGCAACCACCAGGGTAACTCTTGCCTTGCGTCTGCCCGAGCTGACCAAAGACCAGTTACAGCCGCTTCGTCAACTGCTGGAAGAGCACAATGGCAACCTGCCGGTGCACCTTTTACTGGAGATGCCAGACCGCAGCCACACTGTTATCAGGCTGCCGGAACATTTGAAAGTAGCGGCAAGTGATGAATTCAGGGTAGCAGTGCAACGGTGTGTCGGTTATAATGCAACGGTTTTTGAATAACAACAGCAGCAGCTTAGGCAAGCTGACCAACTAAATATTTTTAAAGACAATACACCAACTGGAGAAACTTATTATGGCAACCCCGCATGTTTATCTTGAATTTGAAAAACCAATTGCAGAACTTGAGAAAAAAATTGAAGAATTAAAAGTACTTGGAGCAGATGATTTTGCTGAAGAGATTGCTGCCCTTGAAAACAGGGTAGAGTCCAGGCATAAGGAAATATTTGACAACCTGACCCGCTGGCAAAAAGCACAGGTAGCCCGCCATGTAAACCGTCCTTTTACACTGGATTACATCAAACATCTTTTCACTGATTTTAACGAGCTGCACGGTGACCGCAATTTTGGCGATGACCATGCCATTGTGGGTGGTCTGGCACGTTTTGACGGACAGCCGGTTATGGTGGTGGGACATCAGAAAGGACGCGACACCAAAGAAAAGGTGTTCCGCAACTTTGGTATGCCCAATCCGGAAGGTTACCGCAAGGCGTTGCGCCTTTTTAAAATGGCAGAGCAGTTTAAACTGCCGATTATCACCTTTGTGGATACCCCGGGAGCATACCCGGGCATTGGTGCCGAAGAGCGCGGTCAGGCAGAAGCCATTGCCCGTAATCTGCGTGAAATGGCAGAACTGAAAGTACCGGTAATTATCTGCATTACAGGAGAAGGTGGTTCCGGCGGAGCCTTGGCAATTGCTGTGGGTAACCGTGTGTTGATGCTGGAGCATTCTGTTTATGCGGTTATTTCTCCGGAAGGATGCGCAGCAATTTTATGGTCTGACGGTACCAAAGGTGCCCAGGCTGCCGAAGCCTTGAAACCAACTGCCCAGGATATAATCGGGCTTGGGGTTATCGATGAAATCATCCATGAGCCTGTTGGTGGTGCCCACCGTGACCATGAAGCCACTGCCCAGGCAATGGGTTCTGCAATCCGGCAACATCTGGCTGAATTACAGGAAATGACACCGGAACAGCTGGTGGAAGATCGCTATCAGAAGTTTAGAGCCATGTCCCGCTTTGTGGAGTAGACTCACATATGTCATTTTGCGCTTTAACCGCCGAATTCCGGTTCTAAATTTGTGTAAATTAGAGTTAATGCGTAAAGCAAGTTTTATGACCATTGTAATAATAGCGGGGGTGCGTATTTTCGTACCCCACTATCTTTTGGAGTAAAAATTGAGGATTCATATTCTTAAAACCATCATCTTTATCAGTGTCGGTGCCTTGGCAGGAAGTGGCATCGGCTGGATCATGCGCTGCGGCGGCGGTGGCTGAAGCCTGCTCGGCAACCCCTGGTCAGGGGCGATTTACGGGGCATTGGCAGGTTTGCTGCTGGCATTATTTCCAGGGGAAAACAGCGCAGATAAAGACAACTCTGAAAAGCATCAGGATAAACAATGACAGAACGTTTACAGAAAATAATTTCCGCTGCCGGCATCACATCCCGTCGGGCTGCTGAAGAACTGATTCTTTCCGGCAGGGTGGCAGTAAACGGCACTGTAATCACCCAGCTGGGCAGCAAGGCTGATCCCTATAAAGACAAAATCACCCTGGATGGTAAGCCTGTAAAACCGACTGAAAAAAAATACTATCTGCTGCTGCACAAGCCTGCCGGTTATGTCACCTCCCTTAAAGATCCGCAGGGCAGGCAACTGGTTACAGAGCTGGTTGCAGAGATTGACGAGCGGCTTTTTCCGGTGGGACGGCTTGATTACAACTCTGAAGGTCTGCTGCTGATGACCAACGATGGTGAATGGGCTAACCGTTTGATGCACCCGCGCCACCAGGTGGATAAAGAATACCATGTGCGGGTAAGGGGTAAAATTGATCCCCAGCAGGTTAAAAAACTGGCAGAAGGGGTGGAGCTGGAAGATGGTCTTACCGCCAAAGCCACTGTACGGGTTTTGAAAAATGATCAGCAAAACGACTGGCTTTCCATCAGCATCCATGAAGGGCGCAACCGCCAGATAAGACGGATGTGTGCAGCGGTGGGGCTTTCAGTGGTAAGGTTGCGCCGCATACGTATCGGTAACCTTACTCTGGGCGGACTTCAGCCTGGTCAGTACCGCCTTTTAAGCAAAGAAGAAGCAAAAAATCTGGCATCTTGAACAGAACCGTTTTTGCCACAAATCCATAGAGGAAATCAATCAGGAGCTACCCTATGTACCGCGAAGCAAACTCAAAACTTGCAGAACTAAATGAACGGATATCTTCACTGCGGAGGTCACTTTGACCTTGCAGCCAAAAGAGAGGAGCTGCAAGAGCTGGATGCTGCCATTGCAGCACCAGGGTTCTGGGATGATCCTACTGGATCACAGGATACATTAAAGCAGCGCACTGCCCTTGAAAAACTGATCAACACCTGGGACAGCCTTATCCGTCAGGCAGATGATATAAAGGTACTGGCAGAACTTGGCGAAGAAGAAGCTGATCAGGATACACTAACTGAAGTTTTGCAAATGCTGGAAAAACTGCACACAGCAGTGGATGCCGCCGAATTTCAACGGATGCTTTCCGGCCAGCACGACCGTAACGGCTGCTTTGTATCGGTCAACTCCGGTGCCGGCGGCACAGAATCCCAGGATTGGGCAGGCATGTTACTGCGGATGCTTTTACGTTACAGCGAGGATAAAGGCTGGAAAACCGTAATTACAGATTATCAGGATGGTGAGGAAGCAGGGATAAAGTCTGTAACTTTCAGTGTAAATGGTGAGTTTGCCTATGGTCATTTAAAAGCTGAAGCCGGTGTACACCGGCTGGTGCGGCTTTCTCCCTTTGACAGCAACAACCGCCGCCACACCTCATTTGCTTCTGTGTTTGTTTTTCCGGAAATTGAGGAAAAAGAGATTGATATCAAAATTGCAGATGCTGACCTGCGCGTTGACACCTACCGCTCAAGCGGTGCTGGTGGACAGCATGTGAACACCACAGATTCTGCGGTGCGGATAACCCATATCCCCACCGGAATTGTGGTTGCCTGTCAATCCGAGCGCAGCCAGACCATGAACCGCGCCACTGCCATGAAAGTACTGCTTGCCAAGCTGTACGAAAAAGAGCTGGAAGAGCGCAATACAAAGGCATCCGAGCTTGCCGGCGAAAAAAAGGAAATCGGCTGGGGCAGCCAGATCCGCTCCTACGTGCTGCACCCGTACAAAATGGTTAAGGATCTGCGTACCGGCATAGAATCACCACAGCCAGACGAAGTTCTTGATGGTGAGTTGGACCAATTTGTTATCCCGTTTTTAATGGGAGTAAGGCGTGACGTAAAGGATGAGGAATGATTGTGACAAAAACCAGACCATACTGTGGACTATTGATGCTGACTGCCCTGATTACAATCAGTACACCAGGTTGTGCCAGCCAGCCTGCTGCCAGACAGGCAGCAACATCGGTTTACTCCGGTGGTAATGTTAAATATGCCCGAGGAGTGACAAGCCTTGGCTATGCCATACAGATGGGTGCTTTTGCCAATGTGCATAATGCTGAAAGATTTACCAACCGCTTACAGACCAAAGGGATTGATGCCTTTTACTACCGCAAGGATAACGGCATTTATGCTGTACGTTTTGGTGATTTTCCAAGTAAGGAAAGGGCACAACTGGCAGCAAGACAACTGGTTGCCGACCGCCTGATTGATGAATATTACATTGCTCCACCCAACGAAGTTGTCTTTAAGACCAGCAGACCAGCGACAATTTCTGCACCTACCCTGCCACAGAAACCGACCAGTGCTGCACCGCAAGATGGAGCGCATGACATCGGCTACATTGCTGCCCGCACTGCCGAGCGTTTTATCGGCATACCCTACCAGTGGGGAGGCAACACAGTGGTTGACGGCATGGATTGCAGCGGATTTACCCGTGCTGTATACAACCTCTGCGGCATCAACATCCCCCGCACCTCTCGGGAGCAGTACAACGCCGGCAACACAGTATCAAAGAACAACCTGCAAGATGGTGACCTGGTGTTTTTCGGACCATCTGCAAGTGGAGTAAACCACGTGGGTATTTATGTTGGTGATGGTAAATTTGTCCATGCTCCAAGCAGAGGTAAAGATATCAGCATTGCATCCCTTGATGATTCATATTTCATGAGAAATTATGTGGGTGCAAAACGTTATGTAAACTAGGAATCTTTTCGCACCAAACAGGCT
>Ga0265295_1005961_pt1 | contig 15090 bp, 14 predicted proteins | sample Munlansysbiofilm_FD_192503 | JGI IMG/M metagenome (GOLD analysis project Ga0265295, IMG submission 192503) | Leachate microbial communities from a municipal landfill in Southern Ontario, Canada - Methane capture system biofilm | ecosystem: Engineered > Solid waste > Landfill > Unclassified ... | reverse complement strand
AAGATGTGGTCTGCACGGCGTGCGGGAATCGCTTTTTTTCTGTCAGCGAGAACGGCCGGCGCATCCTGGAGACGGGCGCGTGTTTTGCCTGCAAGGACATCGTTGCCGATGGCCCACCGGTGCAGATACCGCCAGAAACCGTGTTACCGTTGAAGCAGATGCCAGACGAATGCCTGGGCGCGCTGTGCGGGAGGGTGCGGCGATGACCGAATGTCCTGTGTGCTGGCAACGATGGCCAGACGATTCCGAGCAGGCGGCCGCGGTGCGGGAATACGGGCGCTGCATTGTCTGCTGCGTCACGGCTGAGAAACTGAACGGGTTCGAGTGGAGTGTGGAGCGGGTGCGGGCAAGCCGCGCCCTTTTCATCGCCTCGGCCGGGCCGCTGCGTGATTGAAGCCATGAACCACGAAGACACGGGCAAACTCTGATGGCCGACCAGGACGACACCGCCATCGCCGGCGCCAACCGCGAGCGGTTCAAGAACCGGCACCAGGCGCACGTCTGGCTGCAGGAGAACGGCTACAAGGTGGCGCGGCAAAAGTTTTACAATGATTGCGCCGACGGCAAGGTGTTGGTAGCGCCGGACGGATCGCTGTCCAAATTCAGGGTGCTCGAGTACGGCAACAAGCTGCGGCGGCCGCCAATCGCCCCAGACCTGGCCGGGGTGGACCTGAGCCAGGAGAAACTTCGCCTGGAGGTCCGCCGCCTTGAGAATGATGTCAAAAAGCAGGAAATATCCCTGCGCGCCGAGGATGAAAAATGGATAGAGCGCGTCGATCACGAACGCCGGGTGGCCCTGCTGCTGGTGCGGTTGGTCGAACTGCTCGACTACCACTCGCAACGGGTGGCCCCAGAACTGTGCCACCTGGCCGGAGGCCACCTGGACGCCGCCGGCCAGGTGGTCGATGGGATCAAGGCGATGCTTGACGAGGTCTACCGCGACCTGGGCGGCGCCGTGATTGGCGAGGTGGTCTTCGGCACGGAGCACAAAAAAGCACGGGAAGCGCACGAGGAGAGGATGGATGACGGAATACAATGACGCGGTGCTGATAGGGCAGGATGAGGTGTGCCAGTTCATGCGGCTCGGCCGGACCAAGGTGAGCGAGCTGCGCCGCCGGTATGCCGACATGCCCATTGTCCAGGAATCGGAGCGCGGGCAATGGGTGGCCGACCGGGAAGCGCTGCGGGAGTGGCAGCGGAGGTGGGCGCGGAATGAGGCCACGCGCTCGGGCGCATGACCAGGTGCTTAGCGGTTCAGCTGTTTAGGCTTTTGTTTTTTTTCAGTTCCCAGGGCTGCGCCCGGGTTGGTTCATTTATGGTGCACGCATGATGTCTATTGATGGATTTATGGCCGCGGCAAGGGTTGGCTGGGCAAGCATCAGCGACAACGATACTGTATCATTTAGGCACTCGCCACGGGTAAGATATGAGATTGGAACTGGTGGGCATTATTTGCATTGCCTGCGCAATGGAGATCAAAAAAAAATGCGTTCCGCCTTAAAGGGAGACGGGTATCAAGCAGTCGATTATTGTTGTTGCCAAGGAAACGACGACGCCCAGCCTGTAAATATGGACTGGGAGGAGGCGCTAGACTTGTTGGCGCTAGTTCAAAGACAGTGAATTTTTGCAAGAGGAGATGTGCATGGGAATTCTTGTTGCAGTAGACGACACCGACCACCTGGACTTTTATTGTCCTGAATGTGATGGCGGAATGGATGTTACGGATGTTGTAACAAAACTAATTGGACCTTATGGTACATGCACATGGATACACTTAAAGTGTAAAAAGTGTAAATATGAGTGGTGGCGCAAGTTCTGGTGGAACCGTAACGAAGCCGAGCAGGATCGCAAGTATAGAATAGTGTCAGGGGAGAGGGGTGGTGGGCACCGCAAGCTGCGGTGACCAAAAGCCCAAACAGCTACAACAGCCCCCAGTCAAGGTTTTCATCTTCCGAAACGCGCCGCAAGCTACCATTTTCCGCCGATCTCAACCGTTTTCAGCAGATCCGTAAAGCCCCCCAAATCCCCGCGTATACTCCCGACCAGATCGCCCTGGCGGGAGCCCCCACGCTGCCTCTCTCCTCCCTCCCGCCATGGTGGTCCCTCTCATCTCTTTGCGGGATCGCCCATGTCCACACAGATTGCCCTTGCCCGTCGTTCCGTTGCCCTGCCGGCCATGCTTCCGGAATCGGTGCGCGCACGCCTGGCCGGGCGGACCTCCTGCAGCGAACGCCTTCCGGCAACGGCCCACCTGGTGCCCGGATCGGCGCGCAGGCACCTGCGAGCGCCCGCCCCGTGCACCGTGGCCGAATGGGCCGAACGGCACCGAAGGGTGACCGACGGGGCCCACGCGGGCCAGTGGCGGCACGAATACGCCCCGCACACGGTCAAAATTATGCAGACCTACTCCCAGCCCTGGGTGCGCGAGGTCTGGTTTTTGGGCGTGGAGCAATCCGGCAAAACCAATTCCATGCTTAATTGCCTGGCCTGGGCCATCGAGCAGGCCCCGGGCAACGTCTTTTTTCTGATGCCCTCCGAGGACACGGTCAAAAAAATGGTCAGCGGCCGACTGCGGCCCATGCTCACCAAGACGCCGCGACTCCAGGAGGCCCTCACCGGCAGAGCCGACGACCTGGCGCTCGACCAGCTGCGCTTGGCCGGCATGACCATCTACCCGGCCCACGCCAACTCGCCCGCGGCCATGGCCTCCTGGTCGGCCCGGCACGTGTTCGCCGACGAGGTGGACAAATACCCGGAGCTGGCCGGCAAGGAAACCTCGCCGATCGAACTGATCCGAAAAAGGACCAGGACCTACCGCGGCCGGTTCAAGCGTTTTTTCGCCTCCACTCCGGCCGGCCGCTTCATCCACGCCGGCACCTATGCCTGCCCGCAGGTGTGGCTCAAGTACCTGCGCTGCCCGCACTGCCAGGAGCTGATCAAGCCCACGGGCGAGCACCTGGTGCTGCCCGAGGGCGCCACCCCGGAGCAGGTCGAGGTGGAAGGGTGCAGCTTTGCCTGCCACCGCTGCGGCGCGCTCATCAACGAGACCGAGCGCCAGCAGGCCATCCGCACCGGCGCCTGGGTGGCCATCAAGGGCGGTGATCTGGCGCACCCGAGCCGGGTGGGGTTCCACCACCACGGCTGGGACTGCCTGGACATCAGCCTGCGCGAGATCGCGGGGGCCTACCTGCGCGCCACCCGCCCCGGCTCCAGTCTGGCGGACCGGATCGCCTGGGCCAACGGCTACGAGGCCGTGGACTATGTCGCCGAGCACGCTGACCGCAAGGAGGAGTTCATCCTCCGGCTGCGCGACGAGACCATGCCGCGCGGGGTGGTGCCGGAGTGGGCCTGCTGCGTGCTGATGATTGCGGACACGCAGAAACGGGGCTTCCATTACGCTGCCTGGGCCGTGGGGTATGGCCCGGAATGTCCCACGCACCTGGTGGAGCACGGCTTTGTCGAGCGGTTCGCCCACCTGGCCGACCTGGGTAGCAAGGAATGGACCGCGCCCTCGGGCCGGCGGGTGCCGGTGCTGCGCGGGTACATCGACTCGGGCGGTGGAACGGATCCCAACCACCGCAAGCACTCCAGAACGACCGCGGTCTACGAGTTCTGCCGGCGCAACCGGATGTGGCGGCCGGTCAAGGGCAACACCCGCCAGGACCAGGTGTGGAGCAGCAAACAGATCGACTATTACCCAACGCTCTCTGGAAAGAAAATGCCCGTGATCAACGGCCCGACCCGGTACATGCTCCAGGTCAACCACTTCAAGGACGAGCTGGCGGACAAGTTGCAGATCGAGCCGGGCGACCCGGGCGGCATAACCCTGCACGCGGGCGTCGGCGACGACTACGCCAAGCAGATGTGTGCCGAGTACAGCGATGAGGCCGGCCGGTGGATCTGCCCGCGCGGCCGGGACAACCACCAGTGGGACAACGCCGTGTACCTGCGCGCCGCCATCACCATCGAGGGGCTGCTCAACGCCCGGCCGGTCGCGCCCGCACGGCCGCGGCCGGTGGTCCACAGCAAGGGGGCGAGACTGTAAATGGCCGGCATCACCTACGAGATCGCCGCAGGCAGGCTGCAGGCCTACCTGGACGCCGAGGACAAGATCCTGCTCGGCCAGACGGTGGAGATGGACGGCCGCCGTCTGACCCGGGCCAACCTGGAGATGGTGCAACGCGGCATTGTCCTGTGGGACACCCGCTGCCGCGCGCTGGACCCGTCCGCAGGCGGCGGCGCCATGCGCGTGCGCGAGGTGATCCCGCGATGAGCCTGCCTCGATCCATCACCGTCGGCGGCAAGGAGATCCCGGTGCCAGTGACCCTGGGCGACCGTTTCGCCTACTGGCGCAACCCGGAGGCGGGCCTGGCCCGCTGGCAGGCCCGCGCCCGCCTGGCCATTGCCGGCGGCTACTCGGGCGCGGACCGTACCCGCCGCGCCAACCAGCTCGGCTGGCGCCGGGAGATGGACGCAGCCACCGCCATCCTGCCCGACCTGGGCACGCTGCGCGAGGAGTCGCAAGACTTGGCGCGCAACAACGGCATAGCCTCGGGCGCCCTGGCCCTGAACGTGACCAAGGTGGTCGGCCGCGGCCTGGTGCCCAAGGCGCAGATCGACCGCCAGCTGCTCGGCCTCTCCGACGAACAGGCCGACGCCTGGGAGCGGCAGGCGGAACGCGAGTTCCACCTGGCCGCGGACACGGTGGAGATCGACGCGGAGCGCAAGCTGCCCTTTGGCCTGCTCCAGGGGCTCGCCTTCCTGCGCACCCTGGAGGATGGGGACATCCTGGTCAACCTGCCCCGAATCACCCGTCCCGGGTCGCCCTACCGGCTCAAGCTGGAACTGATCGAGGCGGCCCGGCTCTCCAACCCGGACTGGCTGCCGGACACGGACCGGCGGGCCGGCGGCGTAACCACGGACGAGCACGGCGCTCCAGTGACCTACCACGTGTGTAACCGGCACCCTGGCAACCGGCGCCGCACCGGGGACGGTAGCGCCAGTTTCTCCTGGTCAGCGCTCAAGGCGTTCGACTCGGCCGGCCGACCGCTCTGCCTGCACCTCTACGACAAGCGCCGACCGGGCCAACCGCGCGGGGTGCCCTACCTCGCCCCGGTGATCGAGCTGATCAAGCAGTTGGGCCGCTACACCGACGCCGAGGTTATGGCCGCGGTGGTGAACGGAATGTTTTCCGTGTTCATCGAATCCGACATCGCCGGCGCCCAGGTGGGCTGGAGCCCGGCCCCGAATATCGGCAACCCGGACGGCGACGCGGCCCTGCAGACCGACCCCACCGGGCTGGAGCTGGGCTACGGCTCGGTGGTCGAACTGCCCGCCGGCATGCGCGCCAACACGGCCGCGCCCGGCAGGCCGAACCAGGCGTTCGACGGGTTTGTGCTCGCTGTCCTGCGACAGATCGGCATGGCCCTGGAGCTGCCCTACGAGGTGCTCATTCGTCATTTCTCGACGAGCTACTCGGCCAGCCGGGCCGCGCTCGAAGAGGCCTGGGATTACTTCCTGCGGCGCCGCCACTGGCTGGCGGTGTCACTCTGTCAGCCGGTGTACGAGGCCATCCTCGGCGAGGCCATTGCCCGCGGGCGGCTACAGGCGCCCGGGTTCGGCGCGGATCCGCTCATCACCCGCGCCTGGCTCGGCTCCCTGTGGATCGGCGAGGCGCCCAGCGCGCTAGACCCGGTCAAGGAGATCGAGGCAGCCGAGCGCCGGGTAGCCCTGCGCCTGACCAGTCGCAGCGAGGAGCGCTCCCGCCTGGTGGGCGGCGATTGGGAGGCGTGCCTGCCGCAGATCGCCCGCGAGGAGCAGGCCATCCGCACCCATGGCCTGCAGCCAGTGGAGCCCAAGGCCCCGGCCGCGATGAACGAACCAGAGTCCGAGGAGGACGACGATGCGATTGATTGACCTGGTCAACGGCCCGTGGGCCATCACCCCGCCCATGCTGGACGAGATCCTGGCGATATACGGCCGGCACCTGCGCGGTGACAAGATCGACCTGGCCGCGCTCAGCGCCTCCACCGGCATTCCCTTCCAGAACGAGCCCAAGGGCTACACCGTGGCGGACGGGGTGGCGGTGCTGCCCGTGGACGGGGTGATCGCCAAGCGCATGAACCTGTTCACCAAGATTTCCGGCGGGGTCAGCTCCGAGCTGGCCGGCCGTGATTTCGAGGCCGCCCTGGCGGACCGGTCGGTGGAGGCCATTGTCCTGGCCATCGACTCTCCCGGGGGCACCATCGACGGCACGCCCGAGCTGGCCGACCTGGTCTATCGCGCCCGCGGACAGAAACCGGTGCTGGCCGTGGCCGATGGCATGATGGCCAGCGCCGCCTATTGGATCGGCTCGGCCGCGGACGCGGTCTATGCCTCCACCGAGGTGGCTGTGGTCGGCTCCATCGGCGTGGTCACGCGGCACGTGGACGTGAGCGCGGCCGAGGCCAAGCAGGGCATCGTCTCCACCGAGATCTACAGCGGCAAGTACAAGCGCATCGCCAGCCAGTACGGGCCGCTTTCCGAAGAGGGGCGCGCCTACATCCAGGAATCCCTGGACCACGCCTATTCTGTGTTTGTCGACGCCGTGGCCCGCAACCGCGGGGCGAGCGTCGAAACTGTACTGACCGACATGGCCGACGGCCGGACCTTCCAGGGTTCGCAAGCCGTGGCCGCCGGCCTGGTGGACGGTGTTGCCACCCTGCCGGAGGTCGTTGCCATGGCCCGGGAGATCGCCCGCGGCCGCACATCATCCAAGCGGGCCGGTGCTGCCCGAGCAACCAACGAGGGAACCATGAACATCGAAACCTTGCAGCAGGATCACCCGGAACTGGTGGCCGAGATTGCCGAGCAGGCCCGCACCGAGGCGCTGGCCGGAGTCGGCGAGCAGCTGGCCGCTGCCCGGGCCGAGGGCGCCGAGGCCGAGCGCGCCCGCATCGCCGAGGTGCGCGCGCAGTCGCTGCCCGGCCACGAGGCCCTGATTGAACAACTGGCCCTTGACGGCCACTCCACCGGAGCGGACGCGGCCCAGGCCATTGTCGCGGCTGAGCGTGAGCAACGCGCCGCCCTGGCCGCGCGCATCGACGGCGAAGCCAATCCGCCCGCGGGGGTGGTCGTCGAAAACGCAGGCAAGCAGGCCGTGGCCAGGGCCACCTTCGACAAGATGGCCAACGACGAACGCCGCTCCTTCCTGGCCGGCGGCGGCACTGTCACCGATTAACCACCAACGAGCAACCCATCGAGGAATTTCGCCATGGCAAACACTTTGACCGGCCTTATCCAGTACGTCTACGACTCCGTGGACGTAGTTTCCCGCGAGCTTACCGGCATGATCCCGGCGGTGTACAAAAACGCCGCCGCAGAGCAGGTCGCAAAGGATCAAAACATTACCTACGACGTTGTCCCGGATGCGTCCCTCTACGACATCGCCCCGGCCAGCGCCATTCCCAACCTGGACGCCACCACCGTGGGCGCCGGCACCATGGCCATCAGCAAGGTAAAGGGGGTCAAGTTCCACTGGACGGGAGAAGATGAAAAAGCCGTCGGCCGCCAGGCAAAGACGGGCATCACCAACAACAAGTTCGCCCAGGCGTTCCGCGCGCTGGCCAACAGTATTGAGGCCGACCTGGCCGCGCTCTACGTCAACGCATCGCGCGCCTATGGAACCGCGGGCAACACCCCGTTTGCCGCGGCCGGCAACTTCACCGACGCCTCCTTTGTGGCCAAGATCCTCAAGGACAACGGCGCCCCGGCCTCGGACCTGCAGCTGGTGATCGACACCGCTGCCGGCGCTAACCTGCTGGGCATCCAGAGCCAGTCGCACATGCAGGGCAGCTCCAACCCGCTGCGCTACGGCGAGCTGCTCAACGTGTTCGGCATGTCCATTCGAGAGAGCGGCCAGATCAAGGCCCACACTAAGGGCACCGCCGCCAGCATGGACACGGACCTGACCGAGAGCCTGGCCGTCGGCGACTCGACCATCCACGTGGATACCGGCACCGGCACCATCCTGGCCGGCGACGTGGTCAGCTTCACCGGCGACACCAACAAGTACGTGGTCAAAACCGGGATCGCCACCATCAACGGGACCGCGGTCACCGAGGGCGATTTCATCATCCAGGCCCCGGGCCTGCGCGCCACCCTGGCCGATGGCGTGGACATGACCACCGTGGCCAACTACCGCGCCAACATGGCCTTCAGCCGCGACGCCATCCACCTGCTCGCCCGCCTGCCGCTCATGCCCGAGGGCGGGGACGCGGCCGACGACGTGATGGTGGTGCAGGACCCGATCAGTGGCCTGTTCTTCCAGGTGGCCATGTACCGGGCCTACCGGTCGGTGCTGTTCGAGGTGGCCATCGCCTGGGGTGTGAAGGCGGCCAAACCGGAGCACATCGCCCTGCTGCTCGGCTGATATGCCGCGACTGTTCGACGATGACGACCTGATGACCCTGCTCGCCGGGGTCGGGGCGGAGACCACCGCCCTGATCAACGGCGAGCAGGTGCAGGTCTGCCTGACCGGCCGGGGGTCCATCCAGCTCACCGCCGACGGCCCGATGGAAGTGGAGCAGCCGTATGTGCTCGCCCGCGGCACCGACCTGGCCGGACTGGGGCTGCCGCCAGGCGACGGGCTGGAAGGCGAGGCGATGACCGTTGACGGCCAGGAGTATACCATCCTGTCCGTCGGCCCGGACCGTGACGGCTTGCGCGTCGTGACCCTGCAGGAGACGGACTGATGGCCTGGCGCGACGAGATCGCGGCCAAGGTGCAGGCGGCCCTGGAGGCGATTACCGACCTGGCCAGCGTGGAGCACGCCAGCGGCCGGACCGCACCGGACCGGGTGCCCGGGGTGATCCACTATCTGCACGCGGATTCCCAGGTCGAGGACGACCCGACTGTGGGCCGCGAGGTGGCGTGGGGTATCAACCTGTACGCGCCGATCGTGCCGGCAGCGGACGACGGCAACACCCTGGCGCTCGACCTGCTGACCGCGGTGGTCAGCGCCCTGGACGGCCAGACGTGGACGCTCACCGGCTACCACGCGCCGGTGGCGGTGATTCGCTCCGAACTGGCCGCGCTGACCGACACGCTCATCCACTACTACCTGCAGGCGCGGGTGTTCCTGCAGCCGACCGGCAACGCGGACGCGGCCACGACCACGGCCCTGCTCACCGCCATCCAGGCGGCGGTCAAGACCATTGACCCATTGGCCGCGGCCTCGGACTGCTACCTGTGTCCGCAGGGCGGGTATCTGCCGCCCGGGGTTGGTGTGCCATCGTTGGGCATCCGGCCGGCCGGGGTCGAGCGCGCCGAGGCCGGATGCTGCACCCTGCAGCTGGTGGCGCCGGTGGAGCTGATCGCCCACGTGGAACTGGGCGGCACCACCAGCGCGGCCAGCGTGCTCGATGCAGCCAGCGATGTGCTGGAAAACAACCTGCTCGGCCTGGCCGGGCTGCAGGCCGCGACCATCGGCAATGATAGCGCACCGACCGTGGTGCGCGACAGGCAGGGGCGCTGGCTGGTCCGCCAGGGCCGGACGATGGAATACACGATGGAAGAAACGGGCAGCTGTTGAGCGCACGCTCCTGAGCTGCTGCACGGACAGATACCAGGCCGCCCGGCGGCCGACTGCATCCAACCGGAGGTTGCGCGATGCGAAACTCAAGAGCCAATTTGAACCTGATGGCAGTGTCGATGCTCACGCGCGAGACTGCCATCAACACCCCGCAGACCCTGAGCCACTCGCTCCTGGTGGATGTGGGCGACTACCTGAACCTGGACGTGCGCCGCGAATCGAACGCGGACGAGGCCAACGGCCGCGAAGAGGCCGACCTCATCTATGACAATGGCGCCACGGTCAGCGGGACGCTCAACTTCAACCGGCTGCAACCCCACCAGGCCGGGCTGATCCTGGCCTACGGGCTGGGCAGCGTGAGCACGGCCGCGGCCGGATCCGGCTACGCCCACACCATCACCCCGATCGATGGCGACCTGGACGTGGAGCGGTCCAACCCGAGCTTCACGGCCGCGCAGCGGATCGGCCAGACCATGAACAAGCGGCGGTTCGCCAGCTGCTTTGTCGACAGCTTTTCCATGACCTTTGCCGCGGACGACTGGGTCAAGGCCAGCGCCGAAATCAAAGGCACCGGGCTGATTGCGAACACGGTGATCGAGGAGGAGGTCGAGGCCCTGGATAATGCCACCAGCCTGACCCTTTCCGGCGCGGTGCAGGGCGCGACCGCACAGGAGCGGCTGGACAGCGTGCAGGTGGTGCGGGCCGTGGTCGGCGGGGGCATGAAATTTGCCGCGGTGAGCGCGGTGTCGTCGGCCAACCCGGCTGTGCTGACCATCGCCAGTCTGGGCGGCAGTGGCGCCACGGTGACGTACAAAGTGTTGTACAGCCCGCCCGAGCCGGCCTGGGCGAGTTTCCCGGCAAAAATCACTGAAACGCCGCTGCGCGTCAGTCAGGCCTGCCTGTATCTGGGCGGCAGCTGGACAGGCAGTGCGTTCGTGGGCGGTCGCCAGGTGTCCAGCGACCTGTCCAGTTTTGAGTGGAGCTGCGCCAACAACCTGTCCGTGGAATTCACCCCCTGCGCCGGCGGCAGTTTCGCGGGCCGGGCGTACCGGGCCGGGCGCAACCAGACGGTCAAGCTGAACCGGGAACTGCGCGACTGGCTGGTGCAGCATTACATGGCCGCGAACGAGACGTTCGGTTTGCACCTGCTGTGCGAGGGCGCCGAGTTCGACACCGGACACAGCTACACCGTGGAGCTGGTGTTCCCTCGACTGGGCGTGCTCAGCGCACCGCTGTCCACCAACGACCGGCGGATCGCCGAGGCCGGCGACCTGCAGGTACTCGAGGACGATACCTACGGATCGGTGATTGCGATCATCAAGAACAAGGTCGCCACGCTGGCGGCGTAACCCATGCGGGACTCAAGGGCCGGGCTGAACGCGGTGGCGGTGTCGCTGTTGACACGCGAGAGCGCCATCAACGAGCCGCAGACCATGAGCGCCGCCGTGCTGACCGATGCCGGCGACTACTTCGACCTGGACGCACGGCGCGAGGGCAACGTGGACGAGGCCAACGGCCGCGAAGAGGCCGACCTGGTCTATGATCTCGGGGCCACGGTGAGCGGGACGCTCAATTTCAACCGCCTGCAGCCGCACCAGGCCGCGCTGATCCTGGCCTATGGCCTCGGCGCGGTGCAGACCTCGGTGGCCGGGGCCGGGTATCGGCACACCATCACCCCGCTGGCCGGCGACCTGGATCCGGTGCGGTCCAACCCATCGTTCACGGCCGCGCAACGGCTCGGCCGGACGATCGCCAAGCGGCGGTTTGCCAGCTGCTTTGTCGATAGCTTTTCGCTGACCTTTGCCGCGGACGACTGGGTCAAGGCCAGCGCCGAGATCAAGGGGAGCGGGCTGGTTGCGAACACGGTGATCGAGGAGGCTGTGGTCGCCCCAGAGGATACCTCCAGCCTGACGCTTTCCGGGCCGGTGCAGGGCGCGACCGACCAGGAGCGGCTGGACAGTGTGCAGGTGGTCCGCGCTGTGATCGACGGCTCCATGCAGATGGCCGCGGTGCACGCGGTGTCGGCCGACGACCCGGCCGTGCTGACCATTGACCCGCTGGGCGCGGTCGGGACCGACACCACCTTCAAGGTGCTGTACAGCCCGCCCGAGCCTGAATGGGCGAGCTTTCCGGAGCGGCTCACGGAAACGCCCCTGCGCGTGAGCGAGGCCTGCCTGTACCTGGGCGGCAGCTGGACTGGCAGCGAGTTCGTGGGCGGCGAGCCGGTGGCCGGCGCCCTGCGGAGTTTCGAGTGGACCTGCGCCAACAACCTGTCCCTGGGGTTTACGGCCTGCGCCGGTGACGATCATGCCGGCCTGTGCCTGCGCGGGGCCCGGGTGCAGACCATCAAGCTGACCCGGGAGCTGCGCAACTGGATGCTGCAGCACTACCAGGACGCGAACGAAACGTTCGGCCTGCACCTGGTGTGCGAGGGCGCCCTGTTTGACGACAGCCACCGCTATGCCGTGGAGTTGGTTTTCCCCCGGCTGGGGGTACTCAGCGCACCCCTGACCAGCGATGGCGGCGTGGTGGCCGAGGCCGGCGACCTGCAGGTGCTGCACGACCCGGTCCACGGCACGGTGATCGCGGCGGTGCAGCACCAGCTGATCACCCTGGCCGCGGCCGGCCCCGCGCTCCTGGTCGACGGCGAGGCGTTGACCGTGGACTCGTTTATTGTGGATGTGAAGAGTTTTTGAACCTGAACAGCTAACCCTTTTAGAGGAGCAGGACATGCCCAGAATACTCGGCGCCGAGCGCAATGAGATTGTTTTCAAGGACCCCCTCAGCGGCGACCATGTGGCCCTGTACTACCGCCAACCCACCACGTCCGAGCGGCAGGGATACATGAACGACGTGATCAAGCGGAACAAAAACAGCGTCACCATGCACCGGGCGGAGGCGCTGGCCAAGTGGGGTGCCAAGGTCCTGGTTGGGGTGCGCGATGGCGATTTTCTGCGCATGGAGGCCGGCCAGGCCGTGCCGCTGTCGAGCGATCCGGGCAGCCCGGACTATTACGAGGGTTGGCGTGCCGAGATCGAGGCCGGGTGTGGGGATCTGGTCGCCGCCATGGCCGCGCAGGTGTTCGACGTGGTGCCCGAGGTGCTCCGCGGGGAGGATCTCGCGGGGGAATAGCCGCAGACCTGGCTGCCCTCCGCAAGGGTCTGTGTACCGACAAGGAGGAGAGCAGGTGCCTGGAGGAGTACGGCGAGGCGGGAATGGAGTGGGCCTGCGCCAACTGCCCGCGGCGTCGGGCCGGGGACCTGCACCCCTACACCCGCAAGCTGCTGCGGCTGCGGGGCCTGCAGCTGGGCGGCTACCCGTTTGCCGCGGATGATTTGAGCCTGGAAGAGTGGACCGACCTGGGCCAGCTCAAGGCGGCACTGGCCGCACCTCAACCCAACCCGACGCGTCTGGTGAGTGAATGAACGGCAACAAGATCGAAGTCCTGCTGGAAGTGCAGGACCGTGGTTCGCGACAGCTACAGGCGTTCGGCTCTTCTGTCGAGCGCATGAGCCGGAGCACCACCAGCTCATTCAGCACCATGAAAAAAGCCTCGGATCAGTTTGAATCCGGGGTTGCGCGGCTCAAGGATAGCCTCGGCCAACTGGCTGCGGCCTACCTGGGCGTGCAGGGCGCCAAGGCCATACTCTCCATTGCCGATACGTACACGCAGCTGGAAGGGCGGCTCAAGCTGGTGACCGACTCGGCTTCTGAGCTGGCCTACGTGCAGGAACACCTCTACACCAGCGCCAACACAGTCCGCGCCTCGTACGAATCCCACGCCGACCTGTATGCCCGCATCGCCCGCTCGATGCAGTCGTACAATCTGAGCGCGGATCAGACCATCGCCTTTACTGAGGCGGTGAGTCGGTCCATGGTTGTCTCCGGCGCGACTACGCAGGAAGCCAGCTCGTTCATGATTCAGTTCGGCCAGGCGCTTAGTTCGAATCGGATGCAGGGCGAAGAGTTCCGGGCCATGTTGGAGAGCAACAGCCGAATGGTGCAGGTGCTCACTGACTATCTCGGGGTCAATATTGAAGAGCTGCGGGAGATGGCCAAAGAGGGCAAGCTCACCTCCGACCTGATTTATAACGCTGTTTCGGCCTCGTCGAAAAAGCTCCAGGCCGAGGCCGAGGCCATGCCGAAGACCGTGGCGCAGGCGATGGAGCACCTCAAAAACGCCGGCAAACTACTGGTGGCCGAGACGAACAAGTCGAGCGAGGCCACCAAGTCACTGGCCGGCACGATAGACGACCTGGCCGTGTCGGTGGAGGACAGCCGCGACGAGCTGGTGGCCATGTTCAGCGACATGACCACCGGGGCCATTAACGCCGCCAGAGAGGCCGGTGAGCTGGTGCCGGTGATCAACAGCATCTACGGCGCATCCTCGCAGCTGCTCGGACTGAACGCTGGCGAGTGGGGCATTATCGGCTTTGCCCTGCTGCGGGGTGGGCCGCAGGCTGCGGCCCTGACCGGGGCGCTGCTGACCATCAATGGCGCGCTGGGCGAGTTGGGACTCGGGTTGAAATCCCTTGGTGCCTCGTGGAAGGGCTACGCCGAGTCGATGCAAAACATCGGCGATGTGCTCTCGGGCAAGCGCGACTGGCAGACGGGCGAGTGGATCGACCAGCAGTCTGTCAAAATCGAAGGCCTGGAAACCAAGCTGGCCAACCTGCAGCGGCAGGCGGCGTCCACGGGCGAGACCTTCACGACCGGGTTCGAGGTCGGCGTGAGCGCGGCTGCCGAGGAATCGGACAAGCTGAACGCCGAGATCGCCGAGACGGAAGCGGCGTTGGATGCCGCTCGCTCGGCCTCTGAGTTGTTCCAGGGTGGCATCAAGTCCGCCGGGGTCGATGTCAACGACCTGACTATTTACACCGGCGAGTTGTCGCTTGAAACCGGCAATCTCTCCGGCGAGATGGGCGCGCTTGAGTCAAAAACCGGCGCAGCAGGAAAAGCATCGGACGGCGCGGCCGAAAGCAAGAAGAACCTCGCCAGAGAGAGCAACGCCGCAGCCAAGGCCGCCAAAGACCTGGCCCGCGAACAGGAGCGACTCGCCAAGGAGACCGAAGCAGCCGGCCGTGCCATGATCGAGGACGCGGCCAAGCGGCGGGAGCTGACGCTTGAGTTCACGAAAAACCTCACCGACACCTCGGCCGCCTACGACACCCTGGGCGTCTCCAGCCGAAAAAGCTACGAGGATCAGGTCAAGGCGGCCACCGACGCCTATGAGCGCATCCTGTCCATAGAGGAGTTGACCGACAGCGAGCGCGCCCGGTTGCGCGAAGGGCTGCAGGCCCGGCTGATCGAACTTGAGGACGAGTACCGCGGCAAGGCCGAGGAAACCCTCGGGGCCATCGGCACAGCCTGGGAAGACCTGACCGAAGACACCCGGCAGGTGCTCCACGATTGGGTGGAGAGCGCCATCAAGATGGAGTTTGATTCCATTGGCGATGCGTTCGAGGGGCTGGCTGAATCCATCCTCAACGTGTGGATTGACCTGCTCGCCAAGATGATTG